>Ga0209700_101026_pt1 | contig 56670 bp, 33 predicted proteins | sample SiratroredBW_FD_187528 | JGI IMG/M metagenome (GOLD analysis project Ga0209700, IMG submission 187528) | Root nodule microbial communities of legume samples collected from California, USA - Siratro red BW (SPAdes) (version 2) | ecosystem: Host-associated > Plants > Roots > Nodule | place: USA...
GATTTTGATTCACTTGTAAATACAAATTCGTTGAGCATATACAATTTAATTTTTTTGGATTCACTAGGTAAGAGCATTTAAGTGAATGAGGTTCTGGGAGCTCTAAGTGATTTTTTTTTTTTTTTTTTTTTTTTTTGTCTTATTTTGGTTAAGTGAAACACTCTTGTGAATGTGAATAAGGATATTTTATGTCACATTTTCATCTCGTGCAGTATGGTTTCAATTAATGAAAATTTTCATATAACATATGAGTATTTAATTTGATTAAGCGATATATGATTTGATGAGCAAGAATATTTACAAAAATATTATAAGTGTTCGGATAAATTTGTTAATTGAAATCTAATATTTAGTAGTATTTTGAAAGATTGGTTTGTCTTTTAGAGTTTACATACATATACTTATTAAACTTGAACAATCTACTTAGTTTAGTTCGAATAGCCTAGCTGGATTGTATCAAATATTTAAACATTTTTAATGTTTTAATTTTAATAGATAATATTAAATTTTGATAAATTAAAGTTTTCCTTAAGTTTATTATGAAAACAAAAGATAACCTATCAAAAACCCTTTTATTGGATACAAAATTATTTATAATCATGGTGTCATGAATATGAATAAGTTTAAATTACTACATACAAAGTACACAAGAAGCAGCAAGAAGTCAAACTAAAGATCTATTCAAATGTAATATTCAAACTATCTTATAAAAACAAAGTTAACTAAAAATGAAATTGACACAATAACTTTTTTAGAGTTTAAACATATAAAATTTCAATATTAGAAATGAGTTTCTTATATGAGAAAAAGGTGTTCAAAAGAGAAAACACAAAATAAAAGATTGAATGTTGTATATACACTATAAGAAAAATGTTATTTAGAGACTAATTTTTAGCTACCAAATGAAATGGTTACTAATTGTGACTAAAATAGTCACCAAATTAGATTTTGGTTGCTAAATAACTATAAAATATGAGTAATGATTGAATTTAGTGACCAATTAAGTCAAATAATTGGTATTTAACATTAATTACCGAGGTTTTAATGACCTATACCATTAGATTCTAAATTAGTCTCTAACATAATTAGATACCAATTTAGAATCTAATGGCATAGGTCACTAAAACTTTGGTAACTAATCTTAGATACCAATTATTTGACTTAATTGGTCACTAAATTTAATCATTACTTCTATTTTGTAGTTATTTAACAGCCAAAATTTAATTTGGTGACTATTTTAGTCACAATTAGCAACCATTTCATTTAGTAGCTAAATATCGGTCTCTAAATAACTTTTTTCTTGTAGTGATAAATATGTCAATCTAATACAAGACACAAAATTTGTAACAATCATAATTCAAAAATCATATAACAATCATATTTCAAAACCCATATAGTAAGTTGTTGCACTATACAAAGTAAACTTATTTGAATTGATTATACATAAACTTTGTGTGCATTCTTTATGAATATTCTCTTAGTCCTTCTATTAAATTACATTAGTTTATTTGATAGATGATAGTCTTAAGTGAGAGATAATTATAAACTATTTACTTAGTAAAATTATTCTAGTTAAGTAAAACATGTATTGTGTATCTTTTTATGAGATTCGAAAGTATTTTATTTTAGACACATATATTTTCTGTAAGCTATGAATGATAGTTTAAAAATACTCGTAAATATCAATAGTAACTCAGTGTTAAAAAATACTTTTTTTAAAAATTATGTGAAGGTAGATGGTATATTCATAAGTGGTTTTGTGTGTTCATGTTAGTCAATGAAAATATTTTTTGTAATTCTTTAATTTTAGTGAAACTCTTTAAGATTTTCTTTTTGAAGGAAAAATGAATATAATTCAAATTCAATGAACTAGTATAAAATAAGTCTTCATTACATTTTTTTATTACATATATACTTATGTTTATCATTCTTTTAAGAATGTTTATGCAAGTATTTTAAAAAATAAAAATAAATAAATGATGGTCATTAGAACATTTAGCTATATCTATTTTCAACTAGCTTTGCAAATAAATTAAAAAGTTTTATTCAACCTCCATTTTAGAACACTAATGTGAAATGAACTCCCAACATTAAGATATTACTTTGGTTGATAGACAACCATTGTGAGAGAAAACACAATGACAATTGTTATAAAAACATGTTTATATATCAATTCTTTTGTAACTGATGTAATATATTTCAAAGTGTCAATCTTGCTTATTCTTGAGAATAGATATTTGAATAAATACTCTAAGAAAATTGATTAGATGTTTCATATATGTTATTATAAAGACTAATATTTATTTTGTATTTTAACTTTTTCAGATTATGATTCACTGGACACATACATAATTGAAGAAATTCGTTATGATTGAAAAAATATTTTTTATGAATTAGAAATTAGTAATTGTTATAATTTAAAGTTACGTGCGATACTTGAACATTGTCTTGTAAAATACCTAATCTATTTTTTTTATTAATAGTCATGGTTACTTTTTTTTTAATGCTTATATTCATGTATTTAACTTTATTTTTGGACAAATTTTGTTATTTGTAAGTCTAGATAAATAGAAAATTATTTTCTTATTATCCGGATATATCTTTTTATTTAAAATTATAGGTTGGGAAACGAATAAATATAATGAAACTGCTTTTAAAAATGTAATATATATTATATTGATTGATATATAAATTGATGTAATATCATCAATTTTATACCAATTAAAAGATAAACTAATGTAAAAGAAGAGACATATGTATATATTACAATGATTATTGTCCTGTAATATTTGCTTTTCAAAATAACTTTATTAAACATACAAGAAATATTATATAAATTATTACATTAATCTATTTAATACGTTCTTATTCACTTTTCTCATTTAGTTTTTTTCAATTCACTTTTACATCTTGTTAATATTTAAAGTCATTATCATATTTACATTTATTACATTTGTTTGACAATGTGTTTCATATTACATCTATTACTAAAGTGTATTTATAAAATGTATTTTTTTTATAGTAGGGGAATTAACGTATTATTTTAATATTTTTTAAAAAACAGATTTAATAATAAGTAAATAATTTTTGTAAAAAATAATTATAAAAAAATTATTGAGGAAAACCTTGTCAAGGTTGGTTAATATTTAAAGTTAGAAATTTTCATTATGATATGAGCCTTTACTCTTTACTACATAAGTGAAGGTGTGACCTATGCAGTGATGACTTGATGAAAGTGTGGGTGGTAGTTGTATATATAAAAGGGTTATTTTTGTTGCTGTATATTACTATATATATATATATATATATATATATATATATATATATATATATATATATATATATGCTCTATTATGGTATGTAATGGCAAAATGGGAGGAGATTTTGTCCGGACTTTGGGACAAATATATAATCTTCAGTTAAACAATTAGAATAAATTAACTGAAATTTGTCATATGAATATAATCAATTATTTTTTATAATTCTTTATTTTTTCATGGTTAGAGGTTGTGATTTATATTTAAGTTTGAACAACTTCAATTTTACGTTTGAAATCTAATATACCGAATAAAAAATTAGTTATAATATTAACTTTTGAACTGTGATTTAAATCAATTTTTAATACTTAATTAAAGATTAAACTTTTCATAAAAAGAGTTTATTAGAGTCAACATAAATTATTAGGTTTAAATCTTTAGAAAGTTTTTAGAATACATGTGATTGATGACAATGTGAAAAAACACATTTTAGAACATTTTAATTAAAATCTTTATTCATAATTAAACTTTAGGGCAATAGTAATATATTTAGCGAATACTTTAGCTTATTTTCAAGCTTTATTATATTTGGAATACATTTTTAAATTGACTATTCGTTATTATCGTGGTGACTTTTATAATTGCTAGCAACATCATTAAGCTTGCCATTAACAGGAACTAAAATGCTCATTTTAAGGATACAAATCAATATGATACAAATATAATATATTTTATTCTTCATCACTCCGTTATTCATCGTACTAGAATCTTTTGCTTCCAATGATTTTGTTTTTCTTTTACATGAACCAAACTTTCTTTATTCAACTGGAATATAAATGTTTGACTTGAATTGCTTTTAAACTTATAATTTGTTTTGTGATTTTTTCTTTACACTTTTATTATTTTTTCATTGATTTTTTGAACTAATTATAATTTTAGACCATTTCTGTAGTAGACTAACTTTTAAAAAAAATGAAAAATAAAAATGTATTTAATATATTCTAAAAGAACTATTAAGTGAACACATGTATCATATAACATCCAGAAATATCTTAAAAATTTATCTTTAAACTTGATATTTTGTTTACCCCAAAAGAAAAAAATGGAGACAGAAAATATTGGATCTCCCATCTCCACATCTTCTTCACACAGTTACCATATCTAATTGAATATCTTAAAAAGTATCCCACAGTCAATTTAGAGAACTCAAAACCATTTACCACATTGAGACACTGACTCACACTGACACACCAAGTCAATAATTAATATTTAATAATTCTCACAATTTTCTCTCTCTCTTTCTCTTTGGCACTCCAAATAATATCTCAATTCTCAACACTTTAACCAAAAATTGAGACCAAAAACATTAAATACCACTTATGATGGTTCATTGGTGTATCTGATTTGGACGAAAGTTGGAAGAGAGAGAAGGAGAAAAAGTGGTAGTAGGAATACACAACCATCAATGACAATCTCTTTGCTTTTAACTTTTTCTTGCTACTTATTACGCCTCACACACACAATTTTCTTTCTTTCTCTGCTCATCCATTTGGGTAGCACGCTTTCTCTCTCTCTATCACACACACGACACAAACCTCACTTTCATTTAATAGATATTTTTATTTTGATTGTTTAAAAAACAGTTTATTATCACTATTATTATTTATGGCAATATATTTTCCTTCTCAAAACTCCGTACTCTGACAACGACCACTGAAGGATGGTGGCACATGCCTGCAGTCACATCAGCTCCAAACCAACGGCCACGATTCAAATGTACGGATCATCCAACGGTTCTGATTCTCTTTGTCGAACATCTTCTCTCTCCTCTAACTTTCTCTCTCCTCTGCACCCATGTCCAGCTTGGTCGGGACCCCCTTATATATGGCAAAGACCCTTCCTTTACGCTCTCCCCCTCTCTCTCTCTCTCTACTCACTGTGCGTTTCAAACCCAAAAATCCTCACTCGGGTCTCAATCCGAAAGCGATAGGCCACAAAGGAGGGCCTTTACTTCCTCATACACTCACTTGTTCTGGCTCCTTCCTTCTTCAACTTTTGATATTTCTTGTTCATTTTTGCTTTCTTATTGTTCAGTTTCGGTCATGGCGATCTCGGAGAACGTGCCACGCTCGGGGTTGTTGTGCGGTTCCAATTGGGTCGTGGTGGCTGGGTTTGCTTGATGTTTTTCTTTTCTGGGTTTTTTCTTCTTTGCTTTGGTTGGCGGGGGTTTTGGGGATTATGAGCATGTGGAGCTTTATGGATCCCTTTGAAGGGGTTTTGGGGTGTGTTTGATTTTGGGAAGTTGGGTTTTTTGTGGACATGGAGTGCATTGGCAAGTGGGACGGGAACATGGGGGAGTGCAATAATGATAATTTTAATAATAATGGGTTTGGGGAAATTGAGGAGGGAGGCTCTGAGCTAGGGTTCCATGTGTTTCTGTGATTGCTGAATACTGTGTCTTCAAAAGGAGGAAAAAAGGGAAAGCTTGAGATGAAGCTTTCAACATCAGGGTTGGGTCAGCAGGGACATGAAGGTATCCATTCACTCAATTTTCTCTCTTTTCACTTTTCTTTTTGGTAAAAATAAAATTATTTAGCTCCCTATTCTGAGCTCTTGTTTAGGGTGAACTCCAAATATAAATGATTAGTATTAGTATCAGTATTAGCCTTAGTAGGGGTCCCTTTCAAAAACCCTTTTGTATTTGCTTCAACGTTGCCTTGTGAGTTCTGAGTGTTCTTTCCTTTTTTTTTTTTTGTTTTTTTTTGATTTTCAATGTTCTTTTTGGAGATAATTTGATATGTGGAATGATGATAGGAGGGGAGAAGAAGTGTTTGAATTCAGAGCTATGGCATGCTTGCGCGGGTCCCTTGGTGTCCCTACCAACTGCAGGGACTCGTGTGGTCTATTTCCCTCAAGGTCATAGCGAGCAGGTGCTTTTTCACTCTAGTCCCTACTCTACTGCTTGTTTTTGTCTACTTTACTGGCTATGAGGATGAATAACTTTCTTCCAATTTTGAGAATGGAAGCTATTCAATCCACTTGTGGTGGATTTTGATGAATGGAGATTGTACTGAACATGTTCTCAACAATGGTTTTAGGTTGCTGCCACAACTAACCGAGAAGTGGATGGTCACATACCCAATTACCCGAGTTTGCCACCCCAGTTGATTTGCCAACTTCACAATGTTACAATGCATGTGGGTATTATACCTTCCGTGTTGCTTGCTATGATAGTTGAGTTACTTCTACCTCCCACTAGAGTAGACTCAGTCAACTAGAGGGTGTCTTGATTTTCAGGCAGACGTTGAAACAGATGAAGTGTATGCTCAAATGACGCTGCAGCCATTGACTCCGGTATCTTGTTGCTCTATTGAAGCTTTGGTGTATTGATGATAGGAATATTTCTTGTACATGGAATTGAAAAATTTGTCTTCAATCTTATGTGTAGCAAGAGCAGAAGGATACGTTTCTTCCCATGGAGTTGGGCATTCCAAGTAAGCAGCCTTCAAATTATTTTTGCAAGACATTAACCGCAAGTGACACCAGCACGCATGGAGGGTTCTCTGTTCCTCGTCGTGCAGCTGAGAAAGTTTTCCCTCCACTGGTTGTGTTCATATTTTCCCTTTGTGTGTCAATTCTGGTTAGACATAGATATATTTCTCTTCTTTCTGTGTACAGGATTTCTCACAGCAACCACCTGCTCAAGAACTAATTGCTAGGGATCTCCATGATGTTGAGTGGAAGTTCCGACATATTTTTCGGGGTAAGGTTTTATTTCTTTGTTGTTTAAATTCTCATTATCTTGCATTTTATAGGACGAGTTCCACTAAGTGGAAGAGGATTATAATAAGATTATCTGTTCTATCGATTGTAATGATCTGCTATTTTATGCATCCAGCATATCCAGACCGTGATTTAGCACTTTGCATTACCAGAAAAACTATCACTGTACAAAAATTGAAATCTTTTCTGTATGCTAAAGTAGTAATTAATGGGAATGAAATGTATTTATTGCATTACTACATTAGGGTAACTAGATATTGTTGTATGATAGTTCTTTGTGCCCTGCCTCCTTATGTTCCTTTGTTATTGCTCCCTCTTTATCGTATTATCTGTCACTCTAGAAGTTTGTATCAAAACATTTGCCAATGTAGAAAATCAAGGAAGCATTAATTACTTCTATTCTCATCTATCCTTACATGCTGGATCTCACCTGAATACATAATGAATCTAACTCTTCTTACATTTCTCCCTACAGAAATACGGTTTGAAATTAACATCTGTAATTTTGAATGGATTGAAAGGTTCTTGTTCTTTGGTCTAAGGGGTTGAATTGAAATGTTATTTTCAAAGTGGATCATTTAAAACGAAGGATGAATATTTAAGTAGTTTACAACCCTGGAAAAATCCAATCCAACTTCTGAATAGTTTTTCCCCTTGGAATGCTAGGAGAATTAGTAGATAAATGTTCTCATTATTTTTTAAGCTTTTAAATAATCCTTTTTACATACTTTTAGGAACCTTAATAAGACTGATGCTTTAGTCATATTTTAATTCACTCATAAACTACTTATAGTACATTACAATGGGAACTTTTGACACTAAAATTTACTATTCAAGAAGTATCTGGCTATCTTATAATAATGTTGTAAACAATTGGAGAAGATGGGGATGGAGTGTTGTCAACTCGACATGTTCAATGGAAAATTAACTTTTCTCTTGTGTTTGGGACTTTACCTTGATCCCTTCAAAAGAAACCCTGATTACCGAAAAACTGATGCAGCAATCTCACTGTAAATTTGAAGAATTTTTGTGAATTAGATGTATGAACAGGTCCCTTTAAATTGTGAAAGATATTAAATGTAATGTGTAAAATGTCATTCACTAACTTCTTTTTTATCCAAGTATAAAGAAATTAGCTAATTAGGTATACAGACAATCATAATCGATGCTGCTAATGTGTTGTTATTATGTTTGCACCAAAAAAAAAAAAATTATGATTTTACCTGATCGAGAGCTTCTTCAACTTTTTCCTAAATTATTAAGCTTGAGCATTACGTGTGACACTATAAGCATAGAGATAATATCATGTTAAAGATGGCAGTTTGGAAAAAATATACAAAGCAACATGTTGCAAATAAAAGTACATATTTATCAAATTGTTATAAAAAGTATATTATTACTATATCACATGAAGGTTGTGGCTATTTAAATCTTTTATTAGTAGACACTCGGTAAGAAGAGTAATTAGCAAAAAAAAAAAAGGTAAGATGGTTAATTAAGTAGTTCAGAGACCAAGCAAACCTAATAGAGATTCAAATCGTGAATCAGTAAGGTAATTTTGTTTTAAGCTAATTAGTATGTTTTGCGTTTTGATCCCTATAAAACTTTATCTATTTTTCATTTTTATAAAATTTGAAATAACCCTTTTTTGTTCTTATAAAATGTGTAGAGTTTTGGTTTTGGCTTAGGAAATATTTTTCGATGATTTTCATCCCGCGAAGATTTCAAATCACGGTTTTTTGGCCCTAATATTCATTTTAAGATAGATGAATAATATTTGTTTTATGGATCTTTTGAGTTTTTTTTTTTTTTTTATATGTCACGTGTTAACATTATGTTACAACATTAATATTTGTCATTTAGAATGGTCACTTAATTATTTGTTCAAACATAAGCGGCTAATTAGTGTCATATAATACTAGGGATTAATAGTGGTGATTCACAATTTTAGAGGGACCAAAACTAGAGAAATTTTTTTATAGGGACTAAATCAAAACTCACATATTTTTGTAGGGTCTAAAAACATATTTTAGCCTACAAATATTTATGTCAAATGACTTTGAATCTTAACCATAACTGTCTGTGAAGACAATATAGTGTTCAATGTAATAATTTTAAACTTGAAATAGATAAAAACATCTTAACCTTAAGTATTATAACACCAACTTATTTGTTATTCGAAAGCCCGTATCTTAAGAGAATGGAAATGAACCAATAGAATACCTTGAGCACATGCATTGAATAAGTGGGTGACAAAGAAAGTAATGGAATAATAATATAGGATAATTTAACAAGTACTACTTCAATTCCTTTCATTTAACAATTTTAACTTTTAAGACTTACTAAATCTTATGATTCTATTGATGATACAAAATTGTACATATTCATTCGTGCATTGTTAAATGTAAAATAATTTGAGATTCATCTGATGATATGATAATGGTATCAAATTGTAGGATTTGCAATGTGAATTGAAAGATTCTAAATTTGTAACCATGGAAAAGACATTTGTAAGATTAAAGTTAGAGTGAGATAACAGTGTTAGATTGGTAGAGTTAACTGTGATGGAAAGAATATTTAAATTTGTGTAGAAACAATGGTAAGAAGAGTTAAAAAGACAGCAAAAGAGAAGCTGAGAATATGAACACTTGAATTTTCAGGATGCAGCCTAAAAGTAAGACGGAGAAAGCTGATATGGCAGTTTCATAACCATCCCTATTCCATTGTCCAAGCTTTAGCTTTTATATATTATAATATCTTTGTAGCTGTGGAAACATACCATTCATCAATTATATCTATAGAGTCGTGCTTTCTTGATACTTACGAAATCTCTAGTGTACTGCTTATGAAAACTGCTCTGACCATCTCTGACATCAATCAAAGGAAGTTAAAATTATCCATGCATTGTGATGATTGCACTCTGCTTCGATGCTGATCCCGCTTGTGCTCAATTTTGTGAGAGATTGCACAAGATTGATGTTATCATGCTGGCTTAGTGGTCCATTTGTGAAACATAAAACCCATAAAACCCTCTCAAAGTATAAAGAACCCAATCCAAGGATGGCTTCTCCAAATCTTTCCATTCCTTTTGCCTAACACTCAGATTCAGTTGTGAACTTTAGGTGCTTGATTTTGAGATTTGATTTGGTTTGGAGGTGCTTCTGGTTGAGTGTCTTGATGGTCAATTTGTTGACGCTTCTATGGTAGTTTGTACTTGACTAAGACAATATTTAGTTTGTCAACTGAAAAGCAGTCAACTTGGCAGTGGAGCAGGTGATGATTTCCTAGGGCCTCTTGGCTGGTCAGCATAAGAGTATCTGTGGCTGTGTCTTTTGCCAAGTTGCTGTTGGTCATTTGAGTGATGTACAATCTCTTTTATTTTAATGTTGGAGCAGTGATTCAGTGGATGGGCTCTGTTATGTTGTCAAAAACTTGTTTTTTATCTTATGAGGTGTCACCTTACTTGAGTTATGACTTGTAACGCCTGCAACTTAGTGGTTACCAGTTTCTTGCCTATCTTAATTGACTTCAAGATCTGGGGGATCTCCTTCTTGTACGTGCATTAAATATATAGAGCTTACCACTTGTTAGCTATTTTTTCTCCTCTTTTCATTTGTAATTGTGTATAGCAAATTCATTAGCTTTGAAATTATTTAATATCAAGATATCAACTTGCAAATAATTAGCGTTATCACAAAATCCTGACTATCGCCAATAATAGTTATTGTCAATGATATCAAATATCATTTGAACTGTCTCCAATAGGTGGTGCAGTTGTCTGATGTATTGTGTAACTCCCGTGAGGAATATGAAGTATACCCAAAATTAAGTGATCTCAGCATGGATAAGAAATTACAGTCTCTTGTGGCTGTTCAGTTTCACTACTTAATTGAAGAAAGTATAAACAACTTAATTGTTTGAATGTGTATTATATCCCATAGGAAATATACTGGGTCTTTTAAGGAAGTCTATCTTTCAGTAATAAATGAAGGGACTTATTCAAATCTTTATGGAGTAAAACACTCTGTCCAGCATATATAAAACACACCAATGTTAAGTTTCTTGCTTTACCCCTTGGGCTAACCTTACATTACATTGGCTAATAATCCTTGAATTCTGAATGTGAGGCCAAAAAATTGATTATGTTTGGTGAAATCTGCATTGTCTTTTGCATAATGTCCTGCAATATTATAGGTTACACAAATGGAACAGCATATCAAACATTTGCTATGACGAACACATGTATGCTAGCGAATCCGTTTATTGTACAATTAGTTCAATGGCATAAAATTTAATGTAACTTGCAAAGCTGACTGTATTACATACATGGCAAGCCAGCTGCATTTTACCTTTTGATGATGAACATCAGCTTCTTCAAAGGAAGTTCCAAAATTGAGGTCTTCAGTCTTCCACCGAGCCTTTGCCTGTGATGTGTGTGGCTCTTGTTTTTTAATTTGTTAGGCTAACATATCTCTATCAGTCGTTTTACAATATTTTGTAGCTTGTGATTTGCTATTTCAGAAAGATAGACAAACCTATTTGATGTAATAACTACTGACTTTCCTTAACGTTTGATGTTTCTGTTTTATTGGAAACACCACCAGCTTTAGACCTAGAAAAATTTGCCATGGTGAATTTTTTATTAAGTTGGAGCTTGTTTGCGAGGATCATTGTTAATCATACTACTTATTGCATTTTTTTAATTATTTCTGGGTAAAAATACCCTTTTACAAATTCTTTCTTTAGAAATGATTGTAAGGTGCTTTGAATACATTAATAAGCTTAATTCAAACCCTTATATCTGACAAAACATTGTTAATCTAGTTATATCTTGCTTATCATTCCAGGACAGCCAAAACGACACCTTCTTACGACTGGCTGGAGTGTATTTGTTAGTGCCAAAAGACTAGTTGCTGGGGATTCTGTGCTTTTCATATGGTATTTATTTCATTTGTGTTACTTTTTTCTCACCCTTGGATTGTGCAAACTGCTTATTTATTTTTTACACATTGTTAGGAACGAAAAGAATCAGCTTCTTTTGGGAATACGAAGGGCCAATCGACCACAAACTGTCATGCCATCTTCAGTTCTATCCAGTGATAGTATGCACATTGGGCTTCTTGCAGCTGCTGCTCATGCTGCAGCAACTAATAGCTGCTTTACAGTGTTCTATAATCCAAGGTTGTATTTATTATCTACAAATCCGTTTGTGAATCTGATATTTATTAGAAATTATAATGCTTGTTTTGACACCTATATCATGGACAGGGCTAGTCCATCCGAGTTTGTCATACCACTTTCAAAATATATCAAAGCTGTGTACCATACACGAGTGTCTGTTGGTATGCGTTTCAGGATGCTTTTCGAGACTGAAGAATCAAGTGTCCGCAGGTAATTTTAGCCATCAAGTTTTTTCTTCAGGGTATATTGATTTTTCTTACTCTATAAATTGTTTAGATATTTCTTCCACTTCTTAGATCGGATAATTGTATTTTGCAAGGTATAATCATAAACATCTGTGACATCTGTAACAGAACCTGTCTTTTAAAATAACATAGCTTTGACAAGGTTGGTGCGGCATCTGCATCTATACTGTATAAGGTGGATTGTTTATTGGTAAATGGATCTATATTTATAAAATAGATTTACCAGTTTCCAGAGTAATTTGGTAATAATAAGCTGCGAATTTTTTTAAACGTTTTTAAATTTTGCTTTCAAGAGAAAAGAGTTAGCAGTTGCAATCTGATGGAGTGGAAAGTGCTATTCTTTGGTAGGGTATTGTACATTTTACCTATGCTTTTCCTTTACTTATGCACGAGCCACCTTCGTTTTGCAGGTACATGGGTACAATAACTGGCATAAGTGACCTGGATCCAGTTCGTTGGCCGAATTCTCATTGGCGGTCTGTTAAGGTAAAATCTTCAGTGTAATGAATATGATTGAATAGCGTTTATATGAAAATGCCCATTGTGCAATTATAAATGCTGGACTATTAAGAGGGTAAACATTGTGTGGTCCTCCAATGTCTCTGTCACATAATTATTTTGTAGTTGCAATACACTTTGTTCCTATGTGACTGCTGCTACAAGGTTTTAACTGTTTTATCTGTATGAGTAGGTTGGCTGGGATGAATCAACAGCAGGAGAGAGGCAGCCACGAGTATCATTGTGGGAAATTGAGCCTTTAACAACATTTCCAATGTATCCATCACTATTTCCTCTCAGATTGAAACGGCCATGGCATCCTGGCACCTCTTCTTTTCATGGTACATTTCTGCCTCAATACCATTTTTCACTTCTAATCTTCCTTTTATATGTGAAGTACATCATAGAATCAACGTTATGATGACACTAATGCTATGATTGGATGAAACTCGTGAAAGATTTACATTTATAAATGTAAATCTAGTTTGCTACACAAGGTTTTATTATTGGTTGGTGATCCATTTTTCATGTCCAAAAAAGTAGGGATCAGTTTCCTTGTTTCCATTTACATTTTATCTGCTGTCAGTGTCTCCTACCCCATCATTATAATAAGTGGCCATGGTGGTTTTGAGGGCACTTTTTTGTCTCCTTTCTTTACAAAGGATATTGTTACAGATGGCAGAGATGAAGCGACGAATGGGCTGATGTGGCTGAGGGGTGGACCTGGAGACCAAGGTCTAAATTCCCTGAGTTTTCAAGGGTCTGGTTTGTTGCCATGGATGCAGCAGAGAATGGATCCAACTTTGCTTGGAAACGATCATAATCAGCAGTACCAGGCCATGTTTGCATCTGGTTTGCAGAACATAGGGAGTGGAGATCTAATGAGACAACAAATGATGAATTTTCAACAGCCTTTCAATTATCTTCAACAATCAGGAAACCCCAATCCTTCTTTGCAGCTTCAGCAACCACAAGCAATTCAGCAACCCGTATCTTCTAACAATATCCTACAGCCACAAGCCCAAGTATTGGCAGAGAACCTGTCTCAGCATCTCCTTCAGAAATCACACAATCGCGAAGACCAAACACAGCAGCAGCACACTTATCAAGATACGGTTTTACTTCAAAGTGATCAGCTCCATCAAAGGCAACACTCTGGTTTACCTTCACCATCTTATTCAAAACCAGATTTCTTAGATTCAAGCATGAAGTTCCCTGCTACGGTTTCACCAGGACAGAATATGATGAGTTCACTTTGTCCTGAAGGGAGTGGTAGTCTCTTGAATTTATCCAGAAGTGGTCAGTCAATGCTGACTGAACAGCTACCCCAACAATCATGGGCCCCTAAGTTTACACCATTGCAGGTCAATACTTTTGGCAACTCAATGCCACATGTGCAATATTCTGGAAAAGATACCGCAATGGTGTCACCACATTGTAACTCAGACACCCAAAATTCTATTCTATTTGGTGTCAACATTGATTCATCTGGCCTTCTGCTTCCTACCACTGTCCCTCGTTATACCACCGCTTCAGCTGATACTGATGCATCAGCAATGCCATTAGGGGAGTCTGGATTCCAAGCTCCTCTATATCCTTGCGTCCAAGATTCATCAGAGTTGTTGCGAAGTGCAGGGCAAGTTGACCCTCAAAACCAGACACGAACATTTGTCAAGGTCTGAGTCATAAATATTAGTCTTTTGCAAAATGAAGCCCTTCTTTTACTTAAATATTGTCTTTTCACAGGTTTACAAATCAGGGTCTGTAGGGCGTTCACTTGACATCTCCCGGTTCAGCAGTTATCATGAGCTGAGGGAGGAGTTGGCACAGATGTTTGGTATTGAGGGAAAATTAGAAGACCCTCTTAGATCAGGCTGGCAGCTTGTATTCGTCGACAGGGAGAACGATGTTCTTCTCCTTGGAGACGATCCGTGGGAGTAAGTTCAACTTCAACTTGCATTATCAATAGACTTACTAAAGCATTCATCTTCTGATGCAAACATGCTAACTTGTTTCACTTGTCCATGTTTTGCTGACATTTGTTTTTTGTCCTTCTGGTGTGTGGATTTTCTGCATATCCTTTTCTAGATCATTTGTCAATAATGTTTGGTACATCAAAATACTTTCACCTGAAGATATCCAGAAAATGGGAGAACAAGCGGTAGAATCCCTTGGTCCAAGTTCAGGACAGAGGCTGAATAGCACTGGTGCAGATTCCCATGAAATTGTTTCTGGACTTCCATCAATAGGCTCCCTTGAATACTGAGAATTTTAAAATGTATTCTCTCAGGTCCCACGGTTAAGAAGACTATTACACATCTTTACTACTTCTGTTGAACACTACTTTCCGACCTTGCATATCTGAATCAATATATATTGTATTGTCTGTTTCACTTTAAACATCGTTATTATTTCTTAGAGTATTGTTGGGATTTTCAGGACAAAATATCTGTCTCGTGAGAAACTAACGACAAACTTTGTGCCAATTTGTAACATGTGTTCTGGAAGCTAGAAATAGTGTTACTGTTAATGTAGCATTTGATTGATCCCCAAGCTGTGCTGTAAAAATCCATGCATTTATTCAAAAAGAAGTGAGGGTAATATAAATATAATTTATCCTATTAATAAAAATTAACTTACATACTTCAATTTTTATATATCCGATTTTTTTTAAGCTTATTTTATCTTGTACATAAATTATATGAAATAAGTTGATTTGAACTGTTGCTCAATATATATGAGTACACGCTTCTGCATATTTAGAAGAAATTAAGTTATTCTAAGGGAAGTGATTCCTTTGACATTGATCGTTTATGTAAAGGTTGACTATTAACTTTCGGTTCAAGATGGAAAATAATATACGACTAAAATTAAAAGCTTATCAAATTTAAACGATTTTTCTCTTGAATTTGCTATAACAACCAATTTGGTATGATAAATTTTAGGGGTATATCCGGTGTAATGTATAAGTTTGAGATGTGAATGTTTTTAATATTTTATTAAACTATGCTCGTATAACAAAATTTTAAATTAAATAAATAAAAAAGTATTTTTCTATTTTAGGAATAACCTCAATGAAACAAAATCTTGATTGAAGTATGAGAATTATAAAATCATTTCATATAAGTAAAAGTTTTGTAAGTAGATATTACGTTACATAAAACTATATTAAGGCTAAAAAATTTATCACACATGTCCTGCTTTCCTTGTTCCAGGGTGAGTCCTATTCATGAGTAAAGAAAAAAGATTAACTAAGTTGTTTGTTTTTGTCTACATTTAACGATTTGAGAATGCGGATTTAATAGTGAGGATAAATAAAGTATCTAAGAAAGTCACTTAAACATATCTATAATTATTCAAGTGTCATCATTTTTTTCACTGTGCATGGGTTCATACAGAGAGTCACATTCCATAAATCTAATATATGAAGGTATGTATAATCGATAAATAAACTAATAATTGATTATGTGATTCAGTATAATCGATTATGTAGTTCCTCTGCAAGTATAATTGATTATGTGTGTCTCCCATAATCGATCATGTTTTAATTTCTTTTTTTTCAGGGATTGAGTTTATTGAATCATCCAAGGTTGATGTGAAAAGATGTTGGCCTCTTTCACATGAAGTCAATTTTAGTAGTGAGTGTTGTGATTTTAGTGTTGATTGTTGGGTTGTGTTGGTGGTCATCTTCAACACATAAAAAGGTACAATGATGTGTATTGTGATACATAATTTGTATTTTTTTTAACTAAATTTAAAGATCTAGCACACGTAATGTTTGAATCAAATGAGATTTCAGTCTATAATTAACTAATCATATCTCATTTTAAACTAATTTTAACTACAAGACTAAAATTGTAACTTTTTATAATTAATTTTTTGTATCATTTACAACCATCATACACTAACTTTTTATAAATTTTCTTTTCATTTTCTTTCACTTTTTATTTTCATTTTCTTAATCCAAACAATCTCACTTTTTTCTTTCAAATTCATTTTTTTTTTCTCTATCTCAAAAGTCTACTCCTCCAAAGAAACACACCTATATAGTCATTCCTTGATCTTTGAATCATCGAACTTGTGGAAGTTAAAACCTTGTAGAGTAAATATGCCGACAAAATTATCTAATTGGTGCAATTTTTGTGTCATATTCTATAAATGAAAATTTTCAGAAAATGAACTAGGCGTTAACATTGGGATAGTCTCTCCAGCATTATTTTGCTTAATTATTTATTTATTGTAACTGACATTAGACATTAGACTATTGTAACTAACATTAGACATTAGAACAGAAATGGTTGAACTCATGCAATATTTTAATATTACTACTATGGATGATGAAATAATGGGAATTGAAATTAATTGTAATTGACCAAATTTGTTGGGTGAAACAATATTCAAATGAGTATAAACAAACATGTTAGGTAAAATTAATTGTAATTGTTAATAATTAAATCAGTATCCCTTAAAATGGAGATCAATATTAATGAAATTGTTAGAAGTGAAATGTTTAATGAAATTAATTGTAATTTATAAAGGATGCGAAGTAAAATTAATTGTAATTGACAAAATAATATTAAAATAACTAATAATGAAATTGCAAGAATTGAAATGTTACACTGAAATAATTGTAATTGACAAAAATGTACTGAATAAAATTAATTATAATTAACCAAGCTTATAGGATGAATACTGAAATCATGGAAAAGTCTCATCATTCATGCACAAGCACTTTTAATTTAATTAAGTATAACCACGACAATAAATTAAACAAAATAATATAAAAGAAGCATGATCTCAAAACATAGGTGTAATAGAAACATAATTTTAACTTTTTTTCATAACGTTTTTCGTAATAAAATCGTATCACCCTAACAAATTTATACTGGTTTAAGAAATATGAAATTTAAATTTCAACCGGTTGTGTGTCATCACACCTCTTCGAAAATTCTTGATCTATTTGAGTAGGGAACTAATTCACTAATAAAACCCGTTACACAATAGATCTTAATTTAAAAAAAAAAAAAAAAGGAATAGCAGAGAAGATTTGTTATCCTTTTCTAAATTCCTGGCAATGAATAAAAGCATATAGTGCCTAGAGTATTCTGGCAGGAAAATTTGCACAGACTTTTTCACCAATCTAATGCCATATGAACAAATTCCTAATATGAAAAAGAGTAGCATGAGTTTCATAATGTGAACTAAAGTAAAGCAGCCACAGAAAATGATGTAAAAATGGAGGGTAGAGAATTGTCGAGTTTGCTATAAGGAAAAAGTTGGTTCCAATGTTATACTTCATTCACTTAAATACTACTTCAAATTAAGTCTTCTAATAAACTAATATTGTTTTATGTTTAAGATTTAAAATTAATAATACTATTGTCAACTTTTTTTAGTAAATTTATGATTAAAATTACATTATATTAATATTATAGTCATTTTGAGGTAATTTGGTCAATACTTAGTAATGGAAAGCATTTACAATATAATTCTTTTAGGTAATAATAATTTAAAAAATCTATAATGTATTTTTTTTTTGTTAAAAAACAATAATAACTACCTACCATTTACTTTTCGTGTAACAGTAATGTTAAAACGACTCTCTATTTTCTCAATTGAAAAATGAAACTATATAAAGAGAATATTCAAAACCCTAAACATAAAAGGGCAAACTAGTAAATTCGGATCAACATATAACAATTTCCACCTTGAGGCGAATTGCACAATTAGAAAATACACAGAAAATTAACTAGAACAAACTCAAAAACAAACTAACAACAGACTGAAATTGTCTTTTAGCAAAACTTTGCAATAGGAAGAGGCTTTGTGAGCATATCAGCTGGATTCTCTTCGGTGCTAATCTTCTTCACAAGCACATTACCTTCAGAAATCACATTACGCACAAAGTGATACCGTATATCAATGTGCTTAGTTCTCTCATGGAACATCCGGTCATTTGTCAAATGAACGACACTTTGGTTGTCACAAGATACCATGATAGGATCACCAAGAGAAGCAATCTCACCAAGAAATGCCTTTAGCCAAATAGCCTCCTTAATAGCCTCTGTGATTGCCATGTACTATGCTTCCGTGCTAGAGAGTGCAACAATAGATTGAAGTGTTGACTTCCAACTAATTGCACACCCTCCAAGAGTAAAAACATAACCTGTCAAAGACCTTTTCTTATCTAAATCACCACCAAAATCCGAATCCACATAACCTGTTAGTATCCCATTTCCTCTAAACTCCAAATGAGCATTGATGGTACCTTTCAAGTAGCGAAAGATCCATTTTACTGCTTCCCAATGTCCTCTTCTAGGACAAGCAAGGTACCTACTCACCACACTAACAACTTGAGCTATGTCGGGTCTAGTACACACCATCAAGTACATAGGACTCCCAACTGCACTTGAGTATGAAACCTTTTCCATATACTTCTTATCATGTTCGAACTTAGGACTCATAGCAGCTGAAAGCTTGAAATGTGTTGCAAGAGGGGTGGAAACAATCTTGGCTTTCTCTATGCCAAAACGACGGATTACCTTTCCTGCAAACTCCTTTTATGAGAGAAAGAGTTTTTGATTGGGTCGGTCCCTTGATATTTCCATGCCAAGGATTCTTTTAGCGACCCCTAAATCTTTCATCTCAAATGCCGAACCAAGTTGCTCTTTCAATCTTACAATTTCTTCCATATTGGAAGCAGCAATCAACATATCATCGACATAGAGCAACAAGTAGATAAATTCTCCGCTACTCGACTTCTTGAAGTAGACACAACTATCATAATTAGAGCGGGAGAAATTTATACTAACCATGAATGAGTCAAATTTCTTGTACCATTGTCGAGGTGATTGCTTGAGGCCATAGAGTGACTTCAACAAACATACATGATTCTCCTTTCCCACAACTTCAAAACCCTCTGGTTGCTTCATGTAAATTTGTTCTTCTAAATCACTATGTAAGAAAGCAGTTTTCACATCCAACTGCTCTAACTCCAAATCCTTGATTGTCACTAAAGAGAGCAAAACTCGAATGGAGGTATGCTTGACAACAGGAGAAAATACTTCATCAAAGTCCACACCTTGAACTTCACTATAACCCTTCGCCACAAGTCTTGCCTTATACCGAAGACTTTCTGGTCTTGAACCATCTACCTTCTTCTTGAAGACTCACTTGCAACCTACAATCTTCTTACTATTAGGTGGCTTCACAAAAGTCCAAGTGTGATTTCTTTCCAACGATTGAAGTTCTTCATTCATGGCAGAAACCCAAGCCGTTGTATTTTTGAAAGAAATAACTTCTTTGTAAGATGATGGTTCATTATACTCCACCTCTTTGGCAACTGCAAAACAATAAGCAAAATCAGCATATCTCACCGGTTTTCTAATTTCTCTTCTTTCATGTTGTCTTGCCAACAAATATGGTTGCTCTTCAACTTCTTGTTCTTCCGGATGAGCATCTTCATGTGGCATAGTCTCTTCTTCATCACTTTGTTGGACCGGCACCTCAAACTCCACCTTCTTGTCAATCTTCTCATTCTCCATAATGGTCGACTTGAGCACAACATCCTTAGATTTCAACATAGCCGACTCATCAAAAGTGACATCTCTTGAAATGAGAAATTTAGAAGATACGGAACACCACACCTTGTACCCCTTCACATTCATGGGATACCCAACAAAAACGCCCTTCTTTGCTCTTGCCTCCAACTTTCCTTCATTCATGAACATAAGCAAGACAACCAAACACACTCAAGTTTGAATAATCAGCTGGCTTACCCGACCATACTTCTTCGGGTGTTTTGCACTCTATGGAAGTGTTGGGAGATCAATTCACAAAATAACACCCCGTGCTAATCGCTTCCGCCCAAAACTCCTTGCCAAGACCCTCGTTGGAAAGCATGCAACAAGCCCTTTCAAGCAATGTACGGTTCATTCTTTCCGCAACTCCATTTTGTTGTGGAGTATTAACCACTGTTTTGTGCTTAGCAATTCCTTCGACTTTACAAAACTCATCAAATTGGTGGTTACAAAATTCTAAACCATTATCAGTCCTCAACCTCTTGATCTTTTTCCAATCTGATTTTCCAAGAGTGTCTTCCATTCCTTGAACACTTTAAAGGCCTCACTTTTCTCCTTCAAGAAATAAGCCCAAACCTTTCTTGAAAAATCATCAATGAAAGTAAGCATATAGCGAGAACCATTACCTTTTGATGGCACACGAGAAGGTCCCCAAAGATCTGAATGGATGTAATCTAGCATTTCCTTGGTCCGGTGAATGGTCGTTGAGAAGCTCAATCTCTTTTGCTTGCCAAATACACAATGCTCACAAAACTCCAAGCTACTTGTGCATTGACCACACAACAAGCCTCTCTTACACAAAATGGTCATTCCCCGCTCGCTCATATGTCCCAACCTCATATGCCACAACTTCGTAACATCAACATCCGAGGTAGGATCCGAGCTCGCAACGGAGACCGAGCTTGTGACTGTGGACCCTTGCAAGAAATAGAGATTTCTCTTTCCTCTCATAATGGTGAGAGCTCTCTTTGAAACACGAAGAACTCCACCATCACTTTGAAACTTACATCCCTTCTCTTCAAGGAACCCTAAAGAAATCAGATTCTTACTCAAATTGGGTATATGTCTCACACCCATCAACTTTCGTATCTTTCCATCATGGAATTTAATCTTCACAGAGCCTACATCTGCAACCTTTCACAAATGATTATTTCCCATAAGAATCTTTCCACTTGAAGGCTCATATGTCTCAAACCAATCCCTATTTGGAGTCATGTGTTGAGAAGTACCCGAGTCCATAATCCAAGCATTCTCATCATTGACACAATTATCAACCACACAAAGAACGTCATATGTGTCATCATCCTTGGCCACATTGACCTCTTCTGAAGCAACACCTCCACAAGCCTTTTGTTTATTCTGCAAAATAAAACAATTGGTCTTTATGTGTCCCTTCTTCTTACAATAATTACATGTAAGATTATTGTGTTTTGACTTTGACCGACTTCTACTTCCTATCGGGGTTTTATCCTTAGACCTCTCCCGTTCGGTCACTAAACCAACACCTTGACTTCCTTTATCAACACTGGTCATCTCATTATCCAAGTGTAATTTGGTTTGTAGGTTACCTTTCACATCCTCAAGAGAAATTTTCTCCCTACCATAAATCATCATGTCCCTAAGCGACTTATATTGTGTAGGCAAAGAACACAACAACAACAAAGCTTGGTCCTCATCCTCTACCTTAACATCTAACTTTCCCAAATCATTCAAGATGGAGGTAAACTCCGCAATATGATCGGAAATAGATGTACCTTCGGCCATATGAAGAGTGTAGAGACGTAGCTTCAACCGCAACCAAACCAATTTGTTAAAGACTTCTTCATATACATCTCCTCCAACTTCTTCCACAAACCCATAGCAGTCGTTTCCGAGAGAACCTTTTTAAGTGTTGCATCACTTAAACACAACTGAATAGTGGAAAGAGCCTTATCATTCATTTCCTTCTACTTCTTATCCATCATTTTCACATCGACTTCTCTACCATAGATGACATCCTTGATGCCAAGGGTGGACATATGGCGGCCATCTGCACTTGCCAAAGTGCAAAACTCGTCTTCCCATCAAACCTCTCAATATCAAATTTGGATGACATTTTCTTCCAAATATGGAGTCACGAACCAACAATCAAACACCGAAACAAATGACAAAATGCGGAGAACCACAACTGTAGCTTCTCGCATGATTACGGTGGTTGGATGAGTGTGGTACGCGGACTGGGCAGCGGCGGCTATTAACGGCGAGCGGCGGGCAGCAGTGGCTGGCGGTTGTTGACGGCGAGTGGCTGGCGACGAACAACAGAGGCGGAGCGACTACAAAGGCGTGCGCGCGGACCGGGCAGCGGAGACGGCGGCGTGCAGCAGTGTGCAGCGGAGGCGGCGACTGACGACGACGGCGACTGAACAGCTACGGCGACTATGAAGAAGAAGGATTTTTGACCTAAACCTAGAACTCTAATATCAGTCCGTTAAAACGACTCTCTATTTTCTTAATTGAAAAATAAAACTACAAAAAAGAAATATTCAAAACCCTAAACATAAAAGAGAAAACTAGTAAATTTGAGTACACATATAACAAGTAATAATTACAGTTGTTTTGTATAATGCAATTCTTGCTAAATAAAATAATATATCAATGTTTTTAATGTAAATCCTTATTGAATTTGTACTAAATAAAATAATATATCAATGTTTTTAATGTAAATCCTTATTGAATTTGTACACTTGTTGAATGTTTAATAACCAATTATGGTTGAATCATCATCTATCCAATAATAATAATTAGGTAATATATAAATAATATTAAATAAATAAAATTTCATAATCTTATAATATTAAATATTAAAATAAAAACTCGATTTTATTTTTTTATTACATTAAAGTTTAAGTTAAATTTAAGTTTGAGAGTTTCTTTTCTCCTTTTATTTATATAATGATTTGTTTCAATTTTATCCAACTTTTCAAATTTGATATCACTATTTTCACAACAAGTCGTTATAATAATTTTTTTAAAATTTATAATAACTATGTTAGTACATAATAAGCGACATAACTAATAATACATAAGTTAAAGTTGATTTGTTAATTAAAAGTGAGCAATAATAATATAATCATGACATTTCTGTAAGCTGATTATTATTAAATTAAAATAAACGAAAATGAAAAATCATTATAATTAAAAAATAAAAAGTTATTAGACCTTCAATTTATTATATACTTAAATTTAAATTTTAATAGTTTAACAAGACAGAGTTTACACATGTAAGAAAAAGAAAATGACAAATTAATATAGCATATAAGTATAAGAAATAAGTATACATTAAACTGTAAGAAAAAAAATAGGAATGACTATATTACAGTCTTCTAAAAAAAATTAAGTAATAATTGGCATGTGTGACTTATTATTCTTCTACTAAAAAAAATGGTAAGATTTATCAGTTATCATATTGAATGTTTTTTTTCTTTTTTCTTTTCTTTTCCTGCTTCATTTTAAATTAATTTTTTCTCATTTTATCTTTCCTTGTTATTTGTATCAAATGTTGCTTGGCTTTTAGTCTTTATTAATTACTAGATAATACATCATTTTTGTAGCCTTATAATCCTTATTAAAATGATTTAACCATCTCACCAATTTCATTGAAACTCTCTATTAGATATACTTAAATGTTGTAATATATTTAAATAGGTTAGTGGAATTTAAATATTGATGAGGACTGCACTACTTTAAAGGCCATATAATTTAAAACTTTTTTTTTAAGAACTTATCAATTACAAAGTTAAATATATTATATTTAATAATTATTTCTCACTGATGTCTTTTATTTAGTTGTACCTCATCTCATCTTCCAATAACTTATTCAATTTAATATGTAATCCTATTAATCCTAGCATGACACTTATAATACTAAATTGGATTGACCCCAGTCAGACTAAATTGTTTATCATAAAAAGTTCTATACTAAATTTAAGAAAATTAAAAAATACCATTCCAAACTAATTTTGTACTAGGTTTTGTTAGGCTTCCATGTTTTTAGACAAATTTCTTTTATGATGTAATGCTACATTTTCTTACTTAACTAAAAAACCTTTTATCCATTGTTTAAATAGAAGAACTTAGTTCTTGTGAAATACATCAAAGTATATTTTAAATTAAAATTATATTTCGTATTACATAATTAGTGACAAAATATTTAAAATTTCATAATTCAAAACTCTATTTTAAATTCAAATTACTAATTTTATATTAAAGGAAAAGAGAAAAAATATTTGTTTTCATCTATATTTTTTTAATGATAATCAATAGTTTAACTCTCTATATATTAATTAGTAAAAGCATTGGGGGTGTTTTACCTTATTGTTCTTATTTTTAAGAAAATTCAAATATTAGAGTAATTATTAAAAATTATAATTGAAAAAGTAAAAGCAAATTTTAAAATATATATTAGATTTTGTTCTATAGTTAGTATATATTTGACAAAAATAATTTATAAATAAGTAGGTAACTGATAACCTAATGAGTTATCTTCTAGTGAAAAGTTAAATTTATAACTTATAAATTATGAGTTTATAAGATAACTTATTGAACTTGAATTATAAATTATGAGTTTATGACTTAACTTATAAAATTTGAATTGTTTACTAAAATTAACTGATAAACTACTTGATAGATACAAAATAATATAATCACAAGTTTTATAATATAAATGTACTTTATGTTTTCTAAAAAAATATTATTACATGATTAAAATTTTAGAAATTTTAAAAATAATTAAGTTCTTATAAATTTTTCAATTTATTTTTTAAGTTATATACAATTTTTTAATTTCAACAAGTCATTATTTAAATGAGTTTATCTAATAAATAATAATTAAATTAAATTTTTATTTATTGTTATAAATTATATTTTTATTTTCTAATTTAAATTATTTTTACATTCAATTGTTTTACACAGCACAATATGATCAAACTTTGATTTTTAATTTATAATAATGTTTTATTTAATTTGAACTCTATGTTAGAACATAACTCAAAAAACATTAAAAGTAGCAGCTTAATTATTTGTCTTGACAAAAACAACTTAAAAAATTATTAAAATATAAAAATTAATTAAAAAGAAAAAAAAATTATAAAGTAAGTGAAATAGACTGTACTTTATAACTTAAAAAAAATCTTAAAATAAGTTACTTCAATTATCTTAAAAGAAACACTTTTGTTTGTATCCCACCTGATTAAGTTATTGACCATACTTTTATATATTATATATATATATATAGAGAGAGAGAGAGAGAGTTAGAGTTAGAGAGAGAAACACACACAGAGATCATCATATTCCAAAACAGGGATTGATCTGAGATTCTCTTCCCACCATTTCAGTTGGGTGGGTTTGATTGAGAGAGAGGAAGATGGGAGTGTTGTCCAGTATGATTGACCCTCAACAACTGAAGCCCGGTGATCACATTTACTCCTGGAGGCAAGCCTATGTCTATGCGCACCATGGTCTCTTCTTCGTAATTTTTTTTTTCTCATTTTTTTCAAAATTAATAATCTTTTTAGGGTTTCATCCACATACATCCACCATATCATCACTGTATTTTCTCATACTTCAGAGAGATTTTGAGACTTTTCATGTTGTCGCTTTTAAATTAAGTTTTGTTCGTGTTTTCCTTTGCTTGTTGTCATCAACTTCCAGCCCCAATTCATATTTCTTTTCTTTTGGGCTTGCTAGGTTGGTTACAACTGTTCGTTTTTCTTTTATTTTTATTGTTCTTTGTTGCATTGGGAATCTCTAATGGATGTGAGTTGGGTTTGTTTAGTTTACCTTGTGAATTGTAGATTCACAGGGTGTCTTGTGCTGGATTGGCATTGACAATATGTAATAGGGTCTAGCTATATTCTGCCAAAGATAAAATCCAGAATGCTGAAGGACTAGCACACCATTTATTTTGGGACTAAGGCTTAAGTTTAGTCGCTTTACTATTCACAAACTATGTTCCTGAATCAAACAAAATTGACGGTAAATTAAACCATGAGAGATATAAAGGGATAACAGTGAGGATTGTGTCTTTGAACCTTTAAATTTTCCTGAATTCTAGTGGGACAGAGTCGGTTCTTGCCTTTTTCTGTTGGTTGGCGATGAAGACGGGTTGTACTGTAACTCTTGTAGTTTTGGTCTTTATTCAAGGCCAACTGCCAAATTACTGGCAATCTTGTGTTCAATTATTTATGTATGAGTGTGATTTGGGAGCCTATGATTTAAACCCTTCAGTTTTGTCATCCAAAGTTTTAACCATTCTGTTTACAGAAGAAGCACATGAATGGGGTTGATATGGCTATGGGATGTTTTGTAGATTTGTTTTTATGAAATTACACGTCATTAATGCACTTATCACTGTTCTGATTGGGAGTACTAGCGGTGTCTCAAGATTTAGAAAGTTATCGCTTATGAAATTATTTGTTTGTTGAACGTCTTAGTTTTCTTCTAAGAGCCACTTTAATGTGGCTTGCAATTGGTATTTGAACTAAATAAGCACTGATATGTTTCATGGTTATGTTCTAACTGTACGTTGTACATTCAAAACTGAAAGTTATAACTATTAGTTTTTTATTTATCAATTATACAATTCTTTGATTTACTTTGGTGAATTGTGTAACTTGTTCATTTATGTGGTCAGTTGTGGGTGAATCTTCAATCCTTTTAGTTTTATTGTGGTGTTCCCTAAATACAAGGGAAATATGTATCTTCTACAACTGGACATATGAAATAAGTTGAAATTTGAATTTTCTTTTGCTACTTATGTAAGATAACATTGAATCTGATGTTTGATTAATTTGGAATAAACATTTCTAACTGAATGAGTTATTTAACTACTGAGATTAAGGGATAAATTATATGTCAATGAGGACATATCATGTAGAGGTTGAATGCTTTGCTAGGCTGCTTAATATTTTGTAAAAGGAATGATAGGTGGGGGTGAGAAGTTATAGGCTGTGTGTGCTCACTTGCTTTTTTATGTGTAAATGTGCTACTCTTTCTTTTGCGATGTATTAAAGAAAACTTGGGGTCTCTGTTGTATGATCCTGTTGTATGTTTAACCGTTTCTATTTTGAATTTGGGATCTTGAATTGATCTTAGAACCTGCAATTTCTGTTTGTTTGTGTATGGTATTGAAATTTTCATCTTGCTTTTGCCAATTACTTTCATGCAAAATACCAGGAATATATGTTGGCAATGGAATGGTGATCCACTTTACCAGAGGAGCAGGTCAAGAAATTGGAACAGGAACTGCGTTGGACAATTTCCTCTTTAGTTCATCTGCCACTCATTCTTCTGACACTCCATGCCCAAGATGTGGTGACCAAACTAGGACTGACGGTGTCTTATCTTCCTGTCTGGATTGTTTTCTTTCTGGTGGTAATCTATATATCTTTGAGTATGGGGTATCACCTGCATTTTTTCTAGCCAAAGCTCGAGGAGGTACCTGCACTCTTGCTGCATCTGATCCAACTGAAGATGTCCTTCATCGATCTTCATTTCTTCTGGAAAACGGGTTTGGTGGCTACAATCTTTTCAAGAATAACTGTGAAGACTTTGCAATTTACTGCAAAACAGGTCTGCTTGTGTCCACAAGCATCAGTGTTGGTCGCAGTGGACAATTGGCATCTTACATAGCTGCTGCTAGTACTGTAGTTTCCACACCGCTTCGTTTCATGACCACCAGTTTTAGTGGTTTGGCATTGGTTGGTTTTGGCATGTACTGTGCTGGCAGGTTGATGTCTGATATGGGAGTACGCCGTGATGTGTTGAAAGTTCCAGTGGAAAGGCTTATAGCTTCACCTAGCTTGGCTGTATCAGAGAATACAACTGAGATGGCCAAGGAAGAATAGCGCTGCTTGGAAAAACTGATATATGGAATGCTAAGCATGTTTAATGTTGTTAATGGTTACTGGTATATGCGTGTGAAGTTACATTCAACTCCCTCCAACATGTGCTGTTTTTATTTCTGCAGTTTATTATATGACATGTTCTGCACAAACCAATCTGTCATTTGGATAATAGGTTACCTGCAAAAACTTTCTTGCTACCTTGTTAGTATATTATAAAACACTGGATTTCTGTTATCTAAATAACGTGACAATAGTCAGCTCTGTGCAATAGGATTCAGGTAATAATAATGGTATTTTTTATGACAATAAAAATAATGGTATAACTAACAGTAATAATAATATAGTATTTTTTGTGACAATAACATAATCAGATATTTGTCGTATAGCAACCACAATTTAGAACTTCCACGTCTTTTAGTTTGTTCTGACGTGGAATTTTTATATCAACACATTCCAATTTAAATACCAGATACTGGTTTAATCTGTGAAGCTTTTCCATAATATATATAAATACAAAATTTCTGAAACTTTTACATCAGTCACAAAACAATATTACTAATTACTGGATGTGGCTCAACTCAAATCTAACTCAGAATCTTGACTTGTGTCTATGCGTTGTTTTTTCTTTTATTATTTGTTTACTTAATCAACTTTTTCAAATGTGATAAATTGATTGTTTTTAGATGCTGAATAAGATGATACAAATAAAAGTTCTTACATTTATTATTGAAATATAAAATGATATCTGAGTTATTGTATGTATAAATTTATTTTTTAAATCTCTAACAATTATTTCAATAATCACATATCTAATTTGAGTTATCAATAATAATATTTTTTGCCAATAAAGAAAACTTTAAGTGATAAAAATTAGACTTCCTCATATATTGGATTCAAGTTAATTTGATAAACTTTTTACTTGATTGAAATCGTTTTCACAACCTTAATAGTTAGTTATATATAGATAAAAATTACATTTTTAATATGTTCTATTTGCTCGTTGTGATAATATTTCATACTTTAAATAAAAAATATTATTTTTTTAGTGTTTTCAACAATTTAAATGTATTAGCTATTTGCATATTTGGACGATAATTCATAGATATTTCAAAACAACTTTTAGACTATCAAAAACATTTAAAATTTAGATAATTATTTGACATGATTAAATTAACGGAATTACGATAAAAATAAAATAAAGTAATTTCTAAATTATTTTTGACACGTTAATTATTTTAGATCTTTCTCGTTCCATACCTATTTGAGATTCTTCCAAGATAACGTGATAAAACTTTTGACCGACTGTCCAGTCGTGATGTTACCCTACTTTTATAAAAAAAAATTATGATAAACGAGAAAAACGCACTTTTTCTACTATTTTTATTTTGTAGTACAAGAAAAGTTTTAAAAAATAGTGAATTTACGCTATGGGTGTTAAAAAAAAAAAAAAAAAAAAAAACAAGTCCTATAAATAAAAAGTCTTCATCTGATCTTTATTTATTAAAATAAAATCCCTTCGAAGATAGGACAGAGGATAAGTATGGTTTACTTGGCCCTACTTCTTTTTGTTAATTTTTATTTTTAAATTTATAAAATATTTTAAGAGTTTAACGGTAGATAATTATACTTAAACGTTATTTTTATTAATCTTTATAAAATAACCAATTTTCTTTATCATTTTTGCGGTAATGGTAATGATATCATTATTTTTTTTAAAATTCTCTTTTTGTAGATTTTATGGTAGAGATATTTTTATTTTTTTTTTAACTCATTTTGAACAAAATTATTTGAACCTCTTTTGCTTTTATAATATTTTATAGAGTTTTAAAATTTTATAAATGATTACATTTTCGACCAAGTTATTCCATAGATTTGATTTTACATTTTTCAAAATTAACAAACTTAGTTATGAGCATTATAAAAATATTGACAAATTGATTTTACACACACCTACTCCCCATCTACCCACACTTGAGCATCATTTATTTTTAAATTTTACCTTTATAATTTTTACACTATTTTAAAATATTATAAATGATTAAATTTGCTATCAAAAGATATCAGTACTCTTTCTTTGTTTGATTAGATTATAAATCATTTAAAAAAAATAAAAAATTAATATGTGAATATTGCTTAAAAAAACATTGACTAAGTTGAGTTTTCACACACTTTTGGAAGTAGAGGATGATGTGGGGAGATTGGTGGTTGATGGTTTTTAATGTAGTGTTCAAACTTATTTTCTAATGTTATTGTCCAACGAGTTATTGTTAGCTATTTTTAGCTGAGAAATCGAGTCGATATTAATAAACATTGGGGTCATTGAAAAAGAAATAGGCATTGAACCAAAAAAATAATACTAATTGATGTTAATTAAAAGCAATTAACTTTCTCAATATATATTAAGATTTTTTTAAAAAAAGTAATAATGATTTACAACAACAATAAGAAAATTTTAAATAAAAAATAAATTATAATACTAGAAAAATAATAGCCAACTTTGATGAGAGAATAGCCCTTTCAATGTTTATAAAGAAAAAATCTTAATTAACGTTAGTAGATAAAGAATTTCAATATATATTTGTTAAATAAATAGTTTAAATTGATATTAATTGAAAAAAAAACCTTCGACTGCAATTAAAAATAATCTTTGTTAATTTTGATGAAAAAATCTTGACTAACTTGGTTGAAAATTAACTTTTCTTAAGATGCTGATGTGTTCTTTCACATGTTCTCTAACTTGATTTAGCATCTAAATACCTTTTTCAGAGCATTATCTAAGGAAGGAATGATCTGCATGTTGGTCACATTATTTGCTATGTGTGATGGGTGTTGGCCATGAAGAGATATTGATGGATCAGTGGAAGGATAAATTATACCTAAAATAAAGGGAACTTGTATCATGTATAGGGATTATCATTGGTGAAATATCCATCATTAATATTTACACTTCTATTAATAACCTTTAATTCTTTATCAATTTGTGAATGTTAGTAGTGGTAAATTTAAAAGATTTCTCTCTTAACTGGTTGAGATAAAGAGGTCTCTTTACTATATGACAAAATTTTAAAATGTCACAAAAGATCCAAATTTTAACAGAAAAAGAAAACTACAAACAAAAATAGATGTTGAGAGAAATAAAAAATAAAAAATTAAAGATATGTAATTAAGTATTTGAGTGTGAATTTAAGTCTTATATTAAATATAAATAAAAAAGTTTACTAATATATATAAAAAGAATTTACAAATTCAATGATTTAAAATTTTATATTAAAAGTAATATATTTCTTTATTTTCAATATTTCGAAAACACTTTGAATAAGTACTTCTTAATCAAGGTTAGAGTCTAAGTTTATAATTAATAAATATTATTTGTTAAATATTTTTTAAATTATAATTAAAAAGACACTAATTAAAACTTATTCAATCGTTCTTACTTGTAGTATCCATATAATCAATAGAAATAAGTTTACGTCTTAAAATAAAAAATAAAATGGAAGAATGAAAAATCAAATAGTAGACATAGAGAGGTATCTGGTGCTGCAAGAAAATGAAACTAATAATTAAAATAGAAAGTTCCAAACCTTTAAAAAGAAACACCGAATAAAAGAAATTAAAAAAATATGTTTTAATATGCAAATTAAGTTAAAAAGGGTTGAATATATATATTACATCTTTTATGTTCGTAAATCTTTCTCCAACATCGTGACCCAAACTTCAAGTCCTCCATAATCGACCTTTAACAACGAAAAAAAGAAGAGGTGATGGAAGACGAAGGAGTAGTGGCACTAAGGCTACCAACATTATGATTATGAGAGGTAAAAACATCTGTATAATTAATATTTTTTATCTAATGACATTGTTTATTAAGTAAATTGTTTCAGATCTCACTTACAATGTGTAAATTATAATGAATAATAAAAGATAATAGGATTATGAAAACTTTAAATGTAAAGTTGAAAATTTGATATTAGATGAAGAAGATGATGAATAATATTAAGATAAAGGATCTATAAACTTATCATCGTCTTAAAATTTTGAGACTAATATAATGTCAAATTTTTATATAATTTACTTATAGATATTTTGGATTACATTCCAATTCTACCCAATATGTTCATTATAATAACTCAAAAATTCACCATTATATAAAGTATAATACTATTAATAATGATGAGTTTTCTGGTTATTATTTATCTTTTACTATTTTAATTTAATACATTTGTCTTCAAAAGTATTTTTAAGGAAAAAAAACATTTATACGAAAAGATTTAATCCTTTAATTTACGATACGGTTGATAATAATTTGCTTCAAATTGTGAAATTTTATTTCATGTTATTTTATATAAATTTAAAAACAATAACTCTTTTTGTATATCTTTTAACTTTAGATCTCTGGTTATTATTGTCCTTATTCAAATTGATCATATATTCTTCTTTTTATTACAGATGGTATCACTTCTAATTCTTAATATACATTGTTTGAAATTAAAAATATAATTGCAAACTTTAAAAGATTAATACAATATCATAAATATAAAAATATTATTATAAAAAAAAAAAACAAAAATTCCCATGGTAGCAAATTGTCCTTCTTCCCAACCACTACTTTGCCTTGCGGTGCGAATTCAGGTTCAGGGCAACACAATATACTACACTTAACATTAATCTGTAATTATTCAAACTATAAATAATTTAAAATATTCTCGTCAATCAGAAAACTCATCACAACAGTTATGATTAAGAAAATAAAAATAGTAAAGCCGTTTCTATGTTTAAATTTTGTTTTATTTAAATGCTTGAGACCATATAACATGACACGATAGATTTATATATTATAATTGATTTATTTAATTTATAAATTTAATTGTAATCAATTTTTTAAAAAAATGATTCTGGTTTGTCATGTTCGTGGTGCAGTAACCTGTGAGGGAGGTGCACGTGACGCGTCTATGGGTCCATGTGTAGTGAGAGATACGTGTAGAACTATAATATGAGGAAGAGTCTTATCATGAACGCGGAAAAAACAGAGTTGGTGTAACTTTTTTTATATTTTAACAATTTTTAGTTTAATTTACTTTAAATATAAAACTAACAAAAATGTTAATAACGTTTGTTTACTATGCAATATTGTGGTGTATGATTTGACATTCATATGACCAAACTGCATGTGAGGTGGAGCCACTGCATAGACTGGAAAATAAACTATTTCGGAAATGTTTGTTTGAATCAAGTTGTCCACATTTATTAAATGCAAAATTATTTTATATATGGACTTCAATTTATTTTTTCTATGTATTTGTCGTTTAATATTTTTCACTTTGATTCCTGATTAGTACGTATTAGTGTTTTTATTCCTTAGAATGTAAACAAAATCTTTAAATATGGCTCGAAAGATATAATCTTAAGATATAATACTAAACGTTGATATTTAAATTAGATAAATTTGATTAATTTAGTTTAGTTGCTGTTGAAGTTGAATTTTTGAGTTTGATTAAGTCAATTGTAGATTTAAAAGATAGAATAATTTTATTTTGATGAGATATGGAAGAATATTTATAGAATAGGAAATTTAGTTGACTTATCTTTAAATGATTATCAATTCCATTATATTAATAATTGATTCTAACTAATATAATTACATCAAATAAAAGTAGACAAATCCTCTAATTTAGAATAAAATAAAAATATATTCTTAAATATGTGAAAAATATGCGAATGATTGTCTAATTTATATTTTACTTTGTTATGCAATATAAGATTTTTTATTAGGTTTAATTTAAGTTAGATTAACTATAGATACAAAGTTAGAGATTTTTAAAATAGTTTTAGTAAGCTTAAAAAAATTATTGAAATTATTGAAATCTATCTTATCTTTGAAGGTAGACTTATTTAATAATTAAATTTAAGACTTTTAATCTTTAAATGGCCATAAAGTGATGAATTGTTATTCGAACTTCTATAGCTTGAAACAACATTCCAAACTCTTTTTAGAATGAGAAAATAATTAAACTTTTGTAGTTTAAATTTTTGAGAGTTGTTTTAAAATGCTATATCTCTTTTTACATATGTAACTTTTTGGAGAAATGGATATGTCAATTGCATGAGAAGGTTTTTAAATAAGATATATAAATAGAAAGTTTCTGATTAGTTCTTCATTTTGCATGGAAATACATAAATTCTCTAACTTAGAATAAAAATGTAATATGTTATTAAGTATGTGAATGATTGTGTCCATTTTAGATTTATTTTATTATGTAGATAATGACTATTAATAGATTTAAATTCACTTAGATATAATTTTTTTTAAAATAGTTTTAACAAGCTTAAAAAATATTATTGAAATATATCTTATTCTTTAAGCTCAAACTTTCTAGTACCAGAATTCAAAACTTCTTATCTTTATATGAATATGAAGTCATGATATAAATATTCTTATTAAGTTTTCATACTAATGACTTAAGAAATGTTTGAAAAACTACATTTAAGATTCTTAACAAGATTTTAGTATCATAAAATAAAAATATAATTGAATTTTTGTTATTATATTTTCAAAATGTTATCTCTTTGAAAAAATGTGACTTTCAGGGATATGATCACATCAATTGTGTATCAAATTTTTAATGAGATATATAAGTAGTGAACTTTCTATCACTTTTATTTGCATTTTCATTCATTATAGAACATTCTTCTAAGGTTGTTTCTTTCTTTCATCATAGGCCTCTTTTCTTCTACCGACATCTCCTTCATTTCTTTAGCAATATTTTTAAGTAAGTTGTATGTCATTGTTTTATTTATTTATTAATAATCTCGGAATACTTTCTTTCACTAGTTGTATAAGTGACTTTCTCGTGATAAATGTTCTATGATAGAAAAATAAATATTTATCATAAGAAAGAACTCTAGTAAAGAGAGTCATAATAACTCTTTTTTATATGATAATCTTATTAAAAATGTTAATATTAATTTTTATGTTTAGAGTTTAAAGTTTTAATTTTTTTGTTTTGAAGTGTATTCAACTATATTTCTTTTTATCTAGATGGAACACTATATTGAGAAAGGAATAAATTTCCTTTAGATTAATATATTTTTTAGGAACATATATTTTATTATAAATTTTTAATTAGAACTTGAAGTTCATCCAAAAGAATGTAGAGATTAACCTGGTATGGATGAAAATGTCATGCTTTGAAGTTTCATCTATTTCTTATATGTGTAAGTTATATTTTCTTTTCATATCTTTCATGTGAGTTTTAAGTTTGTTGGCATTCATCCATGTTATAGATTGATGAATTGAGTAAAAAAGTTGACAAATTTGTGATTTAGAGAATTTTAACTAACATCTCATGTTAGATGTTAGCTAGTATTACTAAAATTTAAAATTTTGATGAAGTTCTTTCTGAAATCTAAACTTTAGATTTTGTTAAAGAGATATTTATTCTAATAACATTTGAGTCAATAAAAAAATATGAAAATGAAAAATATGATAATAGCAAAAGCAAATATGAATTTAGATGTCAGTTTTAATGGTTGAAATGTTATTATATATTTTGTAACCTCGTTTTAATATAAAAATGTGAATAATAGTATAATCTTTATTTTTATACACATTTATTATTATTTACATTGTGTTAAAATTAAAAGAAAACAGAATTGTTATATTTTATTAATTTAGTAATTACGAATTAATTTTGTTCTAATCCTTCTAAAAGAAAAGTAACGTTAAAACCATCCCATCTAATTACACTTCAGTTTCTCGTAAATGAAAATATGTCTGCACCTCTTTTAAGCTGTCTACGGAATGATACCACCAAAGAATCCCTACAGTAAGTGTTCACTGTTATCAAAATGAATGAAGTCAAATATTCTCATCAAACCTATCACCCATTTGTAATTTAGCCAAAAGCCAAAACAGGTTTTGTTGAAATTATTTATTACAAATAAATGAAGCCTCTGTATTATTAGTTACCAGTGTTAAAACATTGCCTAGCATATTATAATCTAAAAAGTATTTAAAATTTGAATTATTTAAAAATAAACAAACTCCATAAACTGTCGTAAGGCTGACATTTACATGGGACTTTAAGATATAAATTGATCTTATTTAAAATATAAAATATAAAGTAAGTAATATATCTCATTATTTCAACACTTTATTTCATTTTTGATCATATTATTTATTAAATCCATTAATAGCTCTCTTTTTTATACTTATACTATCCACATTTAACTTACTCCTTTATTTCCAACCCTTGATAGTATATTATGATATGTCATCAAACCGAGCTAATAATCTATCATTAAATTATTTATGAAAAATAAAATTAGACAGAAAGAAAATTTATTAATATTAAAATTCGTTTTAAAAATTTTTAAATAAAATTTTAGAACTTAAGCTTTGATCGCACGTTTATACAGCAAATCAGAGTTGTTTTATGTATTTAGGTTGTGTTTGGTTTGATTGATTTGAAGGAATTTAGTGTTCAAGAAGATGGATTTGAGAGGATGAAAGTTGTTTGATTGACCTGATTTGGGAGGATGAATGAGAAAAAATTTGCAGGATTGGATCTTAGTCACATTTGTGGGATTTGAAGGAATGAAAATCAAAATTACGAAATAGCCTTATAAATGAAATGAAAATTACGTAATACCCTTGACTTTAGAAATTACAAAAGACTCTTTTAAGTGGATTTAATATATATATATATATATATAAAATAAACTGATATCGATGAAAATATGTTTACTTAATGTTTAATTGAGGTAAATCAGAAAAAAAAAATTGTCTCCTTATTTGATTCAATATATATGATAAAATTGAGAGGAGAAAATGTTATTTAAAATATTTTTTATCCATTTTAAAAATAATTTTATTTTTTTTAAATATAAAATTATTAATACACAAAAATAAGGATATTCACGAATTGGATTAATTAAAATCATTATCAACCTATTAAAAAACATCTAGTTAATTATTTAGTTTTTATATTTTTTATATTTTTTATATTAAAATCAATTTAATCTAATTCATTTTAATTTTTTACCCTCTTATGTCACAAGAGTTAATTAGTAATTTCAGAAATATATCAATTAAAAAAATAAAAATAAATTTATAACATCTATCAAATCAATTCCAAACTTTCATAACGAATTCAATCAAATATCTTCAAATTTTACATCTATCCATTAATTCAAATAATTCTCTAATCTACTCTCAAAGCCTTCTCAAAGCCTTAGTGTAATTTTTATCGAACGTTTCCTAAAATAGGTTAATTTTTTTTTTAAATTAATAAATTAATTTTGTATTGAAAAAATCATACACACAAATATGAATTCTATTTAAATTAAAATTTTTTTTTAATGAAATCATCACAACAAAATACGAGTTTAATGACATAACTTTTTCATTTTATTTTTTTAAAAAATTAATGTAAAAGTGTTAAGTAAAAAAAAATAATAACAAAGTCGTGATCCCACCCACCTCAATAAAAAAAAAAATACTTTCATTTAACTACGTTTCCACGATTTTTTAAAAGAACACAACTTAGTCATTTTTATAAAGAAAACAAAAAAAGAAAAAAAAAATTAGTCGCAAATCATACTCAATTTGGAATGGCTCAAACCTAGTGCATTAATATATCAGTGTTAAGTATAGTATATATTTTTCTCCCACTTCAAGTTAAGAGTGTGTTCTCTTCTTCACAAGCTTTATCCATTGACTAACAAATGGATCAGCTCAAGCCAAGCGCTGCCAACTCTTCTCCTCTCACACCGCTCGGTTTCTTGGACAGAGCCGCCACCGTTTACCGCGACGTCCCTTCCATTGTCTACAACCACACAACCTTCACCTGGGCCCAGACGCGCCGCCGATGCATCCAGCTCGCCGATGCCATTTCCTCCCTCGGAATCCGCCGCGGCAGCGTCGTCTCCGTCGTCGCTCCCAACATCCCCGCCATGTACGAGCTCCAGTTTTCCGTCCCCTTCGCCGGCGCCGTCCTCAACAACATCAACCTCCGGCTCGACGCCCGCACCATCTCCGTCATCCTCAGCCATGCCAACTCCACGCTCGTCTTCGTCGACTGCTCCTCACGCGACCTCGTCCTCGAAGCCTTGTCGCTCTTCCCTAAACACCACAGTCAACGCCCACTCCTGGTTCTCATCGCCGACGACAGTGTCCAAAACGCAAACGTTTCGTTGACCAGTGATTTCGTTGACACATACGAGGGCCTGCTGAGCAAGGGCGATCCCAACTTCGAGTGGGTCCGGCCCAATTCGGAGTGGGACCCCATGATACTTAACTACACGTCGGGAACGACGTCGTCTCCGAAAGGCGTTGTTCACTGTCACAGAGGAACGTTTATAGTCGCCGTCGATTCTCTTATCGACTGGGCGGTTCCCAAGCGTCCGATTTATCTCTGGACGCTCCCGATATTCCACGCTAACGGCTGGAGCTTCCCGTGGGGAATCGCTGCCGTGGGCGGCACCAACATCTGCGTTCGCAAGTTCGACGCCGGGATTATTTACTCTCTCATAAAACGAAATCACGTGACACACATGTGCGGCGCGCCAGTGGTGCTCAGCATGTTGACAAACACCCCGGACAATAAACCTTTGGAGAGACCGGTTCATATACTGACCGCGGGAGCGCCGCCTCCGGCGGCGGTGCTCCACCGGACGGAGGCGCTCGGGTTTGTGGTGAGTCACGGGTACGGGCTGACCGAAACCGGGGGATTGGTGGTGTCGTGCGCGTGGAAGGAGAAGTGGAATCGGCTGCCGGCGGAGGAGCGGGCGAGGCTGAAGGCGCGGCAGGGAGTGAGGACGGTGGGGATGGCGGAGATTGACGTGGTGGATCCGAGCGGGGAGAGTGTGAAGCGCGACGGGGTGAGCGTGGGGGAGGTTGTGATGAGAGGAGGGTGTGTGATGTTGGGATACCTTAAAGACCCCGAAGGAACCGCGAGTTGTTTCAAAAACGGGTGGTTCTACACGGGGGATGTCGGGGTGATGCACGAGGACGGGTACTTGGAGATTAAGGACAGGTCAAAGGATGTGATCATCAGCGGCGGCGAGAACCTGAGCAGCGTGGAGGTGGAGTCGATTCTGTACGGGCACCCAGCGGTGGTGGAGGCGGCGGTGGTGGCGCGGCCGCACGAGTATTGGGGAGAGACGCCGTGCGCGTTTGTGAGCTTGAAGGCGGGGTTGAAGGAGAAAGAGAAACCGAGTGAGGATGACATAATAAAGTACTGCAGGGAGAAGATGCCGCGTTATATGGTTCCGAAGACGGTGGTTTTCAAGGATGAACTTCCGAAGACATCGACGGGGAAGATCCAGAAGTTTATCCTGAGACAGATTGCGAAGGAGATGGGTTCCTTCACGCAAAGTCGAATGTGAACAGATCAGTCCAAAACTAATGTCATTATCAACCTTTCCTGTTCCCATTGTGTTCACCATTTGTTTGCTCCACCTCAGTTCACATTACCATCGTAAAGCTTTTTTTGTTCGCAGGCTCTGTTTTTACTGTACCTCATCATTCTAGTTGTTCTTTTAAAATATGTATTTTTCTGTCAGAGGGCGACACGTCACAGACGTACCATACTTCAACTCTTATCCTCAGGTCATATAACATTTTAAATGGATCATATCAAAGACATTTTATACTATACGAAGAAGGATGTTTATCTGAAATTCGAGGACCTGAACCTTTACAAATACAAATGGAACCCAATTCTCTCACATCAGAGTTTCCATCCTGATCAAACTTATTTAAATATACAATCAGGTATCTTATAATAAACTAATAACATTTTATTCTATTTTAAATGGATCTATCATTTTTAAACAACTTATATTAAAAATTTAATTTAATTATTGAAATGCTACTTCTTCTTCTATTTTTATTGTAACGACTACAACGTTCTAGACTCTTGGATTAGGATGAGTCTTGTTCAGTTTCTAGGCGAACGCAAAAAAGGAAGAGATTAGTGTGTTTCCACTGCTGGATCACTACCAAAGAACATACTAACCCTACCTAACTACCAAAGAACATATTAACCCTACCTAACGCATATTTATGACAGATTCAATTTTATGACACATTCAGACTCAATCTCATATGATGCAATTTAATCTTGTTTAATATATTTTATTATATTTGATAATATTCTTTTAATAATTAATTATATGATTAATATTCTATTATCAATCATTATAATTATATTTATTATAAATAACTCAGATACTTAAAAAGATAAAGAAAATACATAATTGTAGGAGTAGATATACGGTCTCACTTAATCTTATTCAGTCTTATATTTATTTATTTATAATGTTTTTAATGAATCTCCACTTTCAAGTCAGAAATCTTCTACAAATGCATCTCTATTCTCAAGTTAAAGAATCTTTTATAAATGGATTTTTATTCAGTGTTTTATCAGTCAAACTCTACACATATCATAAAAAGAAAAAAAAATAAGTTGAACAAAGCTCAATTTGATTAAAGTTAATTATATTCCATCTCAAAAGTTCTAATCCAATTCCAGTATGAACATTTTCTTGCTTTTTGTACAGTGTGTACCTAAACTTGCATGTAGAGATTCATTTGGTGCTTTGATTCCTTCTTAGTGATTCTTTAGTTAATGCGACTTAAGTTAGTTGTGTTTGAAATGCAGTTTAGTGATGTTCGTTTGAAGAAAAGTGTGCTCATAATGGTACTTTAATAGTGATTTAAACAAGTTTTACAAGTATTAAGGTAAATTTCTATGATTAAGAACTGAAAAATAGAAAATAATAAATAAGAGACACGACATCATAAGTATATAGGAGATATCTTGATTATATCTAACGTAATTGATATAATATAATAAAATATTAATAAATAATAAAAATTAATTATAATAAATAAAAATTAAAAATAAAAATTAATCAAATTATAATAATATTAAAAATATTAATAATAATAATAATATTATTATTATTAATATTATTATTATTATTATTATTATTATTAATAAAATTACAAAAATAATAAATTTAATAATATTATTTATATCAATAATAAAATTAAAAATGATATTAAGAATAACAAATTTATACAATAATTATTAATTAAAAGCCAATTCGTAATATTAAAGATAATATAGGCAATAAATTTATGTTTTTATTTTTTTATTTAAATTTTATCTCATTTTAAATTTCATTTTAAGAAAAACATTTTTACATTTATCGAATTAGATAATTTGTATTTCCTTTTCTTAGTTGAGTTCAAGGATTTAGTGAAATAATATTTTAACCAAATGTAAATAATAAGTATAATAATTTATTATTATTCATTTTAAATTCATTGTTAATATAAGACTAATATAATAATCTTATCAATTTATCAATTAAAATTTTATTTGTTATCCATCACATCAATAAAAAAATTCATAAATTTTTATAAATTTTCTCATATTTTTTCTATTATTCAAAGAATCCCACTTTCTTCTTTATTTTTCTTATTTTCATTTTTTTTTTCATCTTCTTCAAATTTACTCCTTAAAAACAATACACTTCTAAAGTTCCTCTATACCGAAAAATCTAAAAATTGATGAAGGAAGTACGGAGTGCAGCAAATATGTTTCCTCGGGAGAAAATTTGGAGCACTTTGAAAATAATTAACTGAAGGTTTCATTTATTTCGCAGGAAACTCCATACTCCCAATCACCACAACCTCGTGCATTGGTTAAAGAGTAAAGTACTGGTTTTTGGACAATTGAGTCCCATAAACAGGATTAGTAAAATCAAAATTATAAATAAACGTGACCTTTTTATAAATGAAAACTGATTTTAGTTTACATATACATAAGTTTTAATTTATAAAGAAATTAATAATTATTTTTTAGAAAACATAAAAAAACTTTGTCTAAACATATTTCAAGTCATGCTTCATATATTTACATTGGGTGAGACGTAGACAAATAAATAGTTATTTATAGTAGCAGAAAAAATTGATAAAAATTTGGTGAGGTGTAATTTTACTTTCGGAATAGATAAAAAAACAATTTGACCAATGGTTAGTTTCCGGAACAAACATGAAAGTGTTGATTGAAATTGATTGATTTCTTTCCCATGTAGACATTTTGAAATAGTATGAAATCAATTATCATATTATAATAAGCAAAGGTCTGACATGTGAGAAGATATCAATTCTGCATGCAGTCACGTGGATGAGTCAGTAAAGAAAGTTATTTTGGAAGGATATTTATTTAGTAAGCAAATTTGATTTTAAGTTATTTATACTATATATGCAGTTTATACTTATTTAGTAAGTATATTCAGTTTGAATTTATATACATATATATATATATATATGTATATTTACTTTAAATCTATATTTACTTTAATTTTACAAAACTTTACCTTATACATATGCATTTATAGTTATTTAAAAACATTGAATATAGGACATTATTTTTTCCATAAATTATGCAGTATATTTTTTATATATATTGCGTGCATTTGTGTTGTTATGATGTAACCATTTTATTGAATTTTTAATATTTTAGTTGTTTTTCCAAACAAACAGCTACTTTTAAAAAATTACACTTTCAACATCAATTTTAACAATAACCAGTGTTAAAAGATTGATTGTGTCACTTTCAACATCATATTATGGTTACAATTGATTTTAAAAGTTTATACACCTTCAAAATTAATCATAACTACAACTAAGATTAAATATCGCCTTCAACATCAATTACCATTACAATCAATTTTAAAAATATACATTTTTAAACTTTTAAAACTACTCATGCCTACAACTAAAGTTGAAATCCCCTTTAATATTAACTACCGAAGTATTATTAAAAATACATACTTCCAACTATATCTTATTTAACATATTTTTAGAATAGATGTTAAGTCTCAAACAAAGGGATGTTAAATAGGTTTTCTATATTATAAATGTATATAGATTTTTAAAGAGAATATTTTAATTTAAGGAAAAAAATAAAATTTGACCTAAATTTTTAAGAGATTAAAAACCAAAGATTTATAAAATGAATGTCATCGTTTTAGGTACATGTATCATTATTAACACGAATACCTTTAACAATGTAAGAGACAAATGTTAAATTTTCAAATAACTGACAAACCAAAAAGAACAATTTTCAAATTCAAGAACTACAAAATAATTTTTAAATTAGTAAAAGAAAAGGTAAACCAAACCATAATTTTAAATGCCCCTGTCTTTCTCAAATTAGAATCCTAATATAGTAAGTAAAAATTTAAATTAATTAATCTTTAATTACGACCTTCTACATAAAATTGTTCGAGTTAAACAAAAATATAAAACTCAAATGTTATTTAATTTTTCTAAATTAAATATTATATTTATTTATTTAGTCTCTTATTTTGAATAAAAGACATGCAATCTTCATAAAATAACGAATTTATTTCTCAGGTTAATACAAAAGATTTTACGACAGACATTTTTAAAATGATTATTATAAAAGTTAATAAATATTCATGAATTAAAAAGAGAAATATTAGGCATAATTTACTAAATGTAAGAGTGTCTCAGAACGCTTACAAAAAAAAACACAGTAGCAGTTTAACAATGGGTGCATTTAAAAAAAATATATAAATATTTTGAATTAGTGTCCTGTCATTAAATATAATTACTAGTCAAACTATTTAATTCTACATGTGTTTTTCAAATAAATTTTATATTTATTATAACATTATTAATTAAAATGAATTAATTTAACAATTTTATTTTTTATAATTATTTATTTATTTCTTATATATAGAACTGTAGTATTTAATATTTTTATAACCAAGTGAAAAAAAAAAAAAACTCGTGAATATGGAGGAATTAAATTAAAAATTCGGAAAAAAGACTTTCTAAAACTAATTTATGCATGTACTAAGTTTTAAAAGTTATCTTATATTTTGTAAATTTTTATTTTTGGTTTATGAATAAACTAGTTTGAATTTATAAAAGTAATTTTCAAATTATTTTTAGAGAGATTTCTTAAAGCAAAAATCAAATAAATGAATTTCTTAAAAAATACTAATAAATGACATTAAATAGATAATAAAATATAATATCACTAATAAAAATGTATAATTCAATATAAAAATAAAAACAAATAAATTTTAAAACACTGAAACAAATAGAGGTGTATGTTTAATATACAAAGATAATCCTGCAAAAAATGACGAAAAAAAAAAAAAACGACAGAACCTTATCATGAAAGAAAAGTTAGATTGACCTGCATCTGATTGAAAGAGATGTCACTACGCCGATGTTTCCTCACACATTATTGTTAAATTATATTTGTTGGAAATCAATACTTTTGAAATGTTTCACTTACCAATGGCTTAAAGGAGAAGAACTAGAAAAAAGAAAAAAAAAAAAAAAGTGAAAGAGAAAAAGAAAGTAAAAAGTGGAATTGTTTGAATTGTAAAAGGAGAATAAAAAGTTTGTAATAAATGAAATAAATGTAATAAAATAAATAAATTTTTTATATATTTAAAATACTTTTGTGAAATGATTTTTTAAAATAATTTGGTATAAAAGTTTTAAAATATAAATTAGAGTTAAAATAAAATTTAAATTAAAATTAAAATATTATAATTTTTAATAAATAAAAAATACTATATCCTAACGTAATAATATATAAAAATAAATTACTTTATAAAATTTAAATTAATTTATTTTTATACTATTTTTATTTTAATTATTTTGTTATATTATAATAAAAATATAAAAAATTTACGTAAATATTTAATTATGTGTAAAACTTAATGGATTATATTTAACAACATTTTTGTTCGTAGATAATCCATTATGTGTGATTTTTTAAACATTTTCTGCAAATCTTCGCAGAAAATCCGAGATGAAATTTTGTCTTGTTTCTTATGCTTTACAATTTTGTCTTGGTATGTTTTATATTAGAAGCTCCAGGATAACATACCTCTTATAGGATCATAAATGGATTCAACATTTTACTTATTATTTAGTAATTTTATCAATTTTTTTTCATTTTATGCATATTTTTTTGAAATCGAAAAAAGGTATGATCTAACACATTTAAACCTTTATAGTTGATAATAGAAAGTTCAAATGGATCATTATATTTAAGCATAACCACAATTTTTCTCTAATAAATAAGATCTATTATATGCTACTAGTCGTAAGAAATTTGTGAATAATTACTTTTCGTAAGAAATATGCTACTAGTCGATATGCCATTGCGTATTTTCTGGGACATCTTGAAATAGCAAGGAAGCAATGATAAGATGATAGTATAGTTCGGCAACTTTTATAACTTTTATTATTTAGGAATGTATAAGGCTCGAAGATAACTATGCAAAAATGTCAAATCAGAAGAGAAGTAACCAATTTAAGTGGAATATCATACAACATTATGTGACAATTTACAATTAAAAATATGAAAAATATATATGAAAAAGATGAGCTCTTTCTTTTTCTTTTCTTTCCCCACAATGTGAGTGGAAAGCAACATCGATCCCAATATGTTTTGTTGGGTCAATTCAAATAAAAATTAAAGGTCAACAATGAGTTATGGTTGGTCAATAATGGTCATCAAGACAATTATTTTAAAGAAAAATTAGCTTTTTGTCTTTTCGCATTTTGCTCTAAAATTATTCTAAAAATTTTGTTACAATAGCATTTTTGTCTTTTCGGATTTGCTATGGAGGTGGAGGAAGAACGCGTATGCTTAACAGTCTCGAAGACTTCTAAAGACACCTCCTAAATTTTCAAAATTTCAACATTGTCCTTTTTGTTCTTTTAATGTGTTTTTAATTTGTATTTAAGGTGAAAATGTGTTATGAAATAACTTATTTCGAAATATGTTGATTGAGTTTTAGAATTGAAAATTTCATAAGTTAATAGGAATGTTTTGGAATGAATTATTTCGAAATAAATTTGGGGGGTGAGAATATGTTATAAAATAATTTGTTTTTGGAATTGAAAGTTTCGTACATCAGTATTTCAGAATTAGCTGTTTTGGAATAGATTTCCATTGTATTATTGTTTCAAAACAGGATGTTCCGTAACTCAAAAAATCTATTCCAGAATAACTTATTTCGAAAGTTAATATATAGTTTCGGAATAAGTCATTTCAGAATAGGTTTTTTGAATTACATAACATTCTATTATGAAACAATAATTTCCGAAATTGGAGATACAGAGGTATTTTCATCTTTACACTATTATTTTAAGAGTAATTTAGATAATTTCAAAAATTTTGGGGTGCGTAAAGAAAGATTTAGAGGTGCAGGAAGATGCAGTCCTGCTTAACATCGCGACAAATTCTTCCTCCACCCCCATACCCTCTTCCTGCACCCCCATATAATTTTTTTTCCACGACTGCCCTTCATGAAATTACATAAATATCCTCATTATTTTTTAAAATTGTGAACCGGATGGGGGTGCATCCGGTTCTCATTTTTTTAAAAAAATACACACCGAACGACCTCATCCGGTTCTCAACCCAGCAGATCGGAAAATCCTCAAATTCGTCGTCGACAGCCCCCCAAATTCCAAATCAACTACTCTAATCATCAATATCACCTACTAATTGCTAATAAACATCACAGATTGGTTACCTAATGCTTCTATGAAGGATTAATTGAAAGATTTTGAATAACGAACGGAAGATTTTTCGATCTGCGGGTTGAGAACCGGATGGGAGGTGCATCCGGTTCTCATTTTCAAAAAATGTAAACCGGATGGCTTGGTCATCCGGTTGAGAAGGGGACGGGTTTTATTAAGATAGGGGTATTTATGTATGAAGGGCAACTATGGAATAAAAAAATTATATGGGGGTGCAAGAAGAGGGTATGGGAGTGGAGGAAGAATTTGTCTAACATCGCCCTGTATTTGGTCCAATTTGGAGTGTCATGGGCCCAGCTGTGCTTGGCCCAATCAATCGTTTCATCGACCTAGCGGATCTTGTATCAGCAAACTTCTTTACAATCCTCTAACACTTATACAACGTTAATGATTATCAAAATTATGTGTCAGCAAACTATTTTATTCATCCAATAATTTTAAAATGTTGATAACTGATATAAATATAAATAAATACATATCACTTTGAGAATATAAAGAATAATAACTGTATTTGCATTATATTTAACAATTATAACTACATAACTAAAATTTATTCCATTGTAGAAAATATAACGAAGTTCAATATATAGTTTTATTAAAAATTCACCTAAATGTTGAATATTGGTGTATGATTATCCGAATTTGTCATATTCTTGTCGTGAGTGTTTGAAATATAGTTACGTGTTTTTAAATATTTAATACCAGTTAATTGCTAATAATAGAAAGATGATATCTGAAATCAAATTGAAAGATTGATAGAAGCATAAAAATATAACTGATATTACTGTAATATGAAAATTAAGATACTTACTTGAACAATAATACATAATAAAAGCTCGAACTATAACTCATTTTTTTTTTTATGTACTATATAGATCTATAAGTATCATCTAATCTATGTAATATAATTGTGTTTCATTGTCATTATCATGCATTAGCTCTAAATCTTGATTGTTTGATAAAAAAATACAAGAGATCATGTATTAGAGAGAGTGTATAGAATCATTAAAATTAAATTAGATTAAAAGTTATTTACTTCCTAAATTTTTGTTGACCGTATTTTGTTTTAACCATTTTGACAATTTTTTTGTTATCTTTAGTTTTGTATGTAAAGACATGTTTTACTTATTGTATTTGAGACGTATTTTATGTATATAATCTTTTTTATAATTTAATTATTTTTGTTATTCTTATTATTGTGTTTTTTGTGTGATTATTGTGAACATCTCACAACTCACATCATCAAAGGAAATAAATAAAAAAATTAAAGAAAAAAAAGATTGAAGATATGATTATGGAGTTCGACATTAAAAAGTTTTGTAGTGAGCACAACTTGATGAAGAATTAACATGGAAGATAATTTAATAAAATAAATATGTATTTATGTGATTAAGGGTGAAGTAAACATGTCATTATCTTTCTTTCAAAAGACAAAACTAATATGATCAACAAAATTTAAAGCACCGTAATTTTGTGTTTGGAGATAAGATACTTAAAGAAGTTACAAAGTAGAGAATTATTATGTTAATTGGATGAAACTTTACTTATTGTATATGACAAAATCTATCTTTGACAGGAGACTTTGTTTAAAGTATTAATTATGCTAATTTAGAATCATAACATTAAGAGCAATGGTGGAACAACTAACAAACTTTAACAAAATATTGAATGATCCTGAGAACATTAAAGTAAAGCTTGAAGATGAAGATGATAAGGATTTTGAACACTTTAAATAGTATTGTTATTTGGGAAGGCTCATACTCAATTTGGACTAAGGAGATACTAAATATTCAAGAGTCAAAGACAAATAATAACATGTTGAGTTTGAATTTTTTGAAGTCAAATAGCAAGAAAAAGAGAGAGGTGAAAGGAAGAAGTCAAAACATTCATGAGACAATATGGTGGAAAAAGGGCATGAATATTGTAGTAATGTCTAACAATTACAAGTCATGAACTCATGTTGCACTTACACATGTTTCAATAAAGGAGTTTTTTGAATCCTTAGAATAGGAGAAGTAGATGTAGTACCTTTTAGAAAAAATAAAGAATGTAAGCTACGGGTTAGTTATATTGAAGATGTTAGAAAATCGAGAGATGTTGTTGAAGATATGAGATATTTTCATAAACTTAAGAGAAATCCTTTGTCCATTAATATGTTTGTTCTTATGGGTTTATCAACCAAGATTGGACGAGGCATTATAAAAATTTCAAAGGGAGCATTTACACTTGCTAATTAAGAGGGTAAAAAAATATTTACACATTAAATGGTTCAATAATAATTATGCATGTGTTTGTGACTAGTCAAACATTTAAAGATAAGATGAAATTGTCACATTTGAGGTTGTAATTAACTTCTTCTTCTTCAATGAGAATCTTCAATAGATGAATGGAGATGATGAATACAAAATCTATATTGGAGGATACATTTCGGTGGAGATTGAAGAGTGTTTAGAAGAGAGGTGAGACCAACTCCTCTATGAAGAAGGCTAGGTGATAGTCAAATCTAAAAGACTAACCTATAGTGGCTAAAAATGGACAAAATTTTATTACTCATTCAAAGTAAAAAATACACGGAGAGGAGAGTCTTATTTATAGTTAGAGAGGTCAATAAAGGAGGAAAGAATCAATAAGAAAGTTCAAATTTGAATTCCTTTTATTCTAGGCACATAGAGTGGATTAAGTGGCACTTGTCCACTCATGCTTTCCACATTTGAGCATGTGCTCTAATGCAAAAAACATGCATGTGCTTCTGACCTTAGCTTAGACGTCCTAGGGTTTTTCTTAGGCTTGTGACCCAATTGAACCCTAGCAAGACTCCTTTAATCCTAATCTAATTGTATTATACTCATGATCCAAATACAAGCCTAAAGTCGTACACTACTTGGCCTAAGACAAGACCTAACATGTTCTGTAATAATCTGTACAATTTATTATAGACTAAGGCTTGGCTCATGACGATAATAGTTTAGGCCCGCTGATATCAGTTGAGACCTAATTGTCCCGAGTCCTTCGAACCATAGTCCTAGTTATCGTCCTTTGGAATAGAGGTTTGTGTTTTATCATACCCTAGATTTAACGTCTTTAAAGATGATCTTGGACCCAATGAGAATGAATGGAGATCTAATCAAACCCAATTTTCTTGTAGGCTCCTAGTCAGGGCTAGGAGCCTACAAGAAATTGTTTAGTATGTTCATACAGATTTTTGAAGTCTAGCACGAGCTTAAAAGTTATGTTGAGTTTTTTATTTCCTCACTTGAAAAAAGTATAGATTTATATATTGAAAAAATAAAACTAAGACTTTTCATATATTTAAGAATGACACACCATGATTTAATCAAGTGATAAAATTTAAAGATTTAAAAATGACAATAAATTAAAATTTAGATCACAAATAATCTAATGAGTTTTGAATGAAATAAAATATAAAAAATATATGATCGTTAGAAGTATACCTCAACAAAATAATAATAATAAACAAAACATATCATGATTATAAAAAAAACCACTAGTATTTAATAGTATCAAGAATGAGTAAAACTATTTTGCTTTAATTATTTTAAAGATTTTTTTATTATCCCTTAATTTTATGTATAGAAACATATTTTACTTTTTGGAGTGACATATTCTCTATATATAAACTTTCAATTAAAATACTTTTTTCTTCCTTCTCCTGCATTTTTCTTTTTGTAATTATGGTGAAAGCCAACTATCTATATTTTCATTCTCACACATAACCTCGAAAATGACTACATATATACAAATATGAATACCTAAAAGCCTTTCTCCTTTGTCCATTAAATGGCAAAAAGTAGAGATACATATTACCAAAAGAGGGAAGTCCAATTGACATCAAGGAAGGAACAAACACTAGAATGAACAGCCACTAATGCGGCCAGTTTTTGCACTGCACGTGATTGGTTTATCAGTAGCAACTACTTGTGCTGATCCTCATTAAATTTAAGTCCACCCACCAGGACCATATACATCTGACACCACTCCACCATTTATTGTATCATATTGCATGCATCCCAATGAAGCAAAAACATTTCTCCCTCTCAGTTCCAAACCATTACTCTTCATCGCTGTGTTACCACACTGTCCCCAACTGCTCCATCCCTCCCTCTTTATTTCCATTTCAATCAAACTATTAGTACAAAGCATTCACAGAGATTATCAATAACTAATATTCTTCAAGAAACCTGATTAGTTTTGGAGTGTGAGTTACTTAGTACTTAGTATCAAGAGCTTCTAGATATCATTTATCATGGGCATAAATGCTCCTAGAGGTACACAGAGCCTCTTAACTTGAAGCAATTTAAAATAATTTCTTGACTCAGCACCACAATGCAGACAGGAATTATGGCCATGGGGATACACTTCTTAAGAGTCTCCTTATTTAACATCACAGCACCTTAACCTGACATAGCATAACACAACCATCAAACACTTTCACTCTCCTCTCCAAGGCCTTCCACTGATCCATGGATAAGCTAACCCCAAACCCTGCAAACTCAGTAGCTCTCACGCCACTCACCTTCTTGGAAAGAGCAGCAATTGTGTACGGGGAGACTTGTTCCATCCTCTACGACCACATTTCCTTCACCTGGTCACAAACCCACCGTAGATGCCTCCAACTGGCTTCTTCCCTCACTTCTCGAGGTTTAGGACGTGGCCATGTCATCTCTGTTCTCTCCCCCAACACTCCCTCAATGTATGAACTTCAGTTTGCAGTTCCCATGTGTGGCGCCACTCTCAACAATCTCAACCTCCGTCTCGACCCCCACGGGCTCTCCGTGCTCCTGCGCCATAGCGAATCAAAGCTTGTCTTCGTGCACTCTCATTTGCTCTCTCTTGTTCTCACCGCTCTTTCCCAATTCCCCCACACCACGCCGCGTCCTTCCCTCGTCCTTATCACCGACGATGGGGATGCGGATGCTGTCGCGGCGGCGCACGCAATCGACCACTACGAGCGGCTTTTGAGCAAAGGCGACCCCAACTTCCAATGGGTCCGGCCCAAGTCCGAGTGGGACCCAATAGCGCTGAACTACACTTCCGGCACGACGGCGTCTCCCAAGGGCGTGGTCCACTCCCACCGCGCAACGTTCATGATGGCCCTCGACTCTCTCATCGACTGGTGCGTGCCGAAACAACCGGTTTACTTATGGACCCTACCGATGTTCCACGCTAACGGGTGGGGCTTCGCGTGGGGGATTGCAGCGGTTGGCGGCACCAACGTCTGCACGCGTAAAGTCAACGTGCCGATAATCTACCGTTTGATTGAGTCTCACAAAGTGACGCACATGTGCGCGGCGCCGGTGGTTCTCAACATGCTGCTCAGGAGAGCAGAACCGCTGAAAAGCCCGGTGCATGTCCTCACCGGAGGGTCGACGCCTCCGGCCTCGGTTCTCGCTCGCGCGGAGGAATTAGGGTTTGTGGTGAGCCACGGGTACGGGATGACGGAGACGCTGGGGGTGGTGGTGTCGTGCGCGTGGAAGAGGGAGTGGGATAGGCTTCCGGGGAGGGAGAGGGCACGGCTGCGGGCGCGGCAGGGGGTGAGGACTGCGGCGGTGTCGGAGGTGGACGTGGTGGATCCGGCGAGCGGCGTAAGCGTGAAGCGCGACGGGGTTACATCGGGGGAAGTAGTGGTACGAGGCGCGTGCGTGATGATGGGTTATCTGAAAGATTTGGAAGGAACGAGAAGGTGCGTGAGAGAAAATGGGTGGTTGTACACGGGGGACGTGGGGGTTGTGCATGGAGATGGGTATTTGGAGATAAAAGATAGGTCGAAGGACGTGATAATAAGTGGGGGAGAGAATGTGAGCAGCGTGGAGGTGGAGGCCGTGGTGTATGCGCACCCGGCGGTGAGAGAGGCAGCGGTGGTGGGGCGGCCGGACGAGTTCTGGGGGGAGACACCGTGCGCGTTTGTGGAGCTGAAGGAGCGGTTGGAGCGGCGGCCGACAGAAGAGGAGGTGGTGGAGTTTTGCAGAGAGAGGTTGGCGCACTTCATGGTGCCGAAGACGGTGGTGTTCAAGGAGGCGCTGCCGAAGACGCCGACGGGGAAGATTCTGAAGCACGTGCTGAGGAAGGAGGCGCGGGGTTTGGGATCCTTGGCCACACGCAGTCGCATGTAGAGTACAGTACCATGGCTTGTTTGTATTGTAATAAATATGTATTGGTTTGGTTTCTTCTTTCTTTGGTTTGGCCTGGTTCACATTTTGTTTGGGTGAGTTAAGTTTGTTGAGTCGTCAGATTAATTTTGTTTTTACACGTGTGTGTTTTCAATTAATGAATTTTAATTAAAAGAACACCAATTTATTCCTTTAAATTGAAAATGTTTGTATTAAACTTGTTCCTTCAGTGAATAAAATGACAAAATCCTGAAATATATAAAATGTTTGAATGAGATGTGAAAGAAATATTCGATATTTATGGGAGTTTAAGCATTAACGTCACTGAAAAATAAATAGTGATATAACTATTTATATGGGGGAATACACAAAAACATTTAACTTATATCTTCCTACAATGTCATGTGTAACAGGAAAGTTATAAAAATACTCAACCAATTGCGTACGTCAAAAAATTTGTATGCTCAACTACCCGATGGGATGGTGATAATATGAATATAATTAATTTTTTTTCGTAAACAATTAATTATTACTAGACATTTTAATAATGTAATATTATCAATTATATAAAAGTGAAATGATAATAATAAGATATTTTAATAATATTATGATATTGCTATAGTCGTATCAACAATTTCGTAACAATGTATATTACTATTTATTAAATAAATTAATTATATCTATGATATTGTTGACCATGTATTATAGCAATAATTTCACATTTATACGTTAAAATTAATTATATTTCAAATATTCAATAACTCGTGACACTATCAACTATGTATCAAAAATTTTATATAATTACATTCATTTGCTTTTAATAATGAATTTGATAAATTAGTTGAATTTATAGCCGTAATTAACCTGTTATTGGGTGGAATAATGTTGGAGTGTATGACACCCCTTTTCGACTTCAAGATTTTGTGAAAGTACAAAAAGATAATATAAAACCTTTTTTCCTCTCTTTATAAACCTAACTTCAAATTCAGGGTAAATATTTTGATATAAGTAACAGGTTAACTGAAAACAATCCATGTGCATGCATACTCTTACTCCAATATATTTAACTTTTAACTACAACTTTTAAGTGCTTTTTCATCACCAAAAAATAGTAATTTTTAAACTAAAAAAAAAGTTGTGATGCAATCTAACAACTTTAGGGGAAAATAAAATATTGACAAGTGAAATAATTTTTGAACGTGTTAGTTTTCATAATTTTTAAAAGTGATTCTGAATTAATTTAATTACAATTATATTTTTTGAAATTAAATAATTACATTATACTTCGACGAAGAAGACATGGGAAAAATAGATTAAAGGAGATACTTTTATTTAAATTTATCTGATTTAGCTCAATTTTTTACTCAGAGACAAGAGAAATTAAAGTTCTTCAATTCTTGTCGTCCCTCCATTACTTTAGAATGTAGAGAAGAATAAATGCAAAAAAGAAGAAAAATATTTTCTAACTTTTGGTCAATAACATTATTAAAAAAGTACAACAATTTTTTTCTCGTAACTTTTGTTTAATTAAATTTATTAAAAATCACAAAGTCGTAGAATATAATTAAATAAGATGTCTATTTGTAATATTTAAGAAAAATTAATACTAAAAGTTTCAAAACATATTGTATATATAATGTGCTAAATATCATGGGATAGTGTATTGTTACACTATTTAATTTATTTAATACACAATTTTAATGCATATAATAAAAAAAACCAACATAAAATTATTCTACATGAAAGTAAATATATGAGCAACATTATCATGTAAAACTTAAGTAAAGACAGAGACACTGATTTTGTTTGGGTCACGTCACGTGCCAAAGAGAAATGCAGAGATCTTGCTTCTGTAGAGGATCCCGAAGAGTGGTTGTGACTTTGCTTTCGCGGGGGGTGAAAAGTAAATGATGGTTGTGACTTTGCTTCTGTAGGGAGTCGAAAAGTAAATGATGGTTGTGACTTTACTTCTGTAGGGAGTCGAAAAGTAAAGAATGGCCAAGACCTTGCTTCTGCAGGGGATCTAGTGCCAAAACAAACGTGATCTTGCATTTGCAGAGGATCAGCATATCAACGAATTCAAATAATGGTGACTTTGCTTCTGCAGGGAGTCAAAAAAATAAATGAAGGCCAAGATCTTGCTTCTGTAGGGGATCCAGTGCCAAAACAAATGTGATCTTGCATTTACAGAGGATCAGCATATCAACAAATTCAAATAATGGTGACTTTGCTTCTGCAGGGAGTCGAGAAAATAAATGAAGGTTATGACTTTGCTTCTGCAGGGAGTCAGAAAAAACAAATGCGATCTTGCATTTGCAGAGGATCAGCATATCAACAAATTCAAATAATGGTGACTTTGCTTCTGCAGGGAGTCGAGAAAATAAATGAAGGTTATGACTTTGCTTCTGCAGGGAGTCAGAAAATAACAAATGTGATCTTGCATTTGCAGAGGATCAACATATCAACAAATTCAAATAATGGTGACTTTGCCTCTGCAGGGAGTCGAGAAAATAAATGAAGGTTATGACTTTGCTTCTGCAGGGAGTCAGAAAATAATGAATGGCCAAGACCTTGCTTCTGCAGAGGATCAAGTGCCAAAACAAACGTGACCTTGCTTCTGCAGGGGGTCAACATATCAAAACTTTTGGATCCGGGGATAATTTTTTACTAGATCTTGTATCAGAGGATCATGAAACCATTTTTAAATTTATGATTTTTTGAATGAATGCATGTTTGAATGCATGAGAATCTATGATTTGCTTTCGCTTTGAATGCACTTATGAATGCATGGTATATTTTTACATGTTTGACAAGTTTGACTTTTCCACTGGGGAATGAATGCATGACTTTATGCTGATGCGTGAAATTCTGACTCGCATGAGATCATTTTATTTTTAATGCCTAAGAATGTTGATTTTCTATTTTGCTCCTCTCTTTAAATCAAGTACTTTATGGAATCATTGAATTGATTGAACTTTGAATCTTCATTTTAGGAAGAACATTCATAAATCCTAATGCTTGACACAAAATTATAAACGTGATTCACTCTAGCATTTTGATGCACGTGCCGGAATGGGTGGATGAACAAAGATATGGTAAGGAAATGTTAAATTTCAAATAAGCAATGGAATTGCCCCAAGCGTGGGGGTATTTTATTTTCATACTCTTTGAGAGTTGACTATAAATGCAACAGAGTTGCCCCAGTTTCTGAAAAATGGGAAATTAAGGTTCAAAGGGATAGCCAATTTTGTTGGATTAGATGAGCAAAAATAGATTTAGTGGAGAACCGGGTAACGAACTGATACTGATTGAATCACGTCCCCGATTTCAAAGAATATTTCAGGCTAGGGTGCAGAAAAAATATGGGAAAGACATATATAAGAAAGGATTGCCCCAGTATTTATGCTTTAATGACACTATTTCATTCTTATTTAGCTGGCAAATCTGTATTATCCTTCCGCAAAAGGCATTTTTTTTTTTTTTTTTTTTTTTTTTT
>Ga0209700_101028_pt1 | contig 56635 bp, 20 predicted proteins | sample SiratroredBW_FD_187528 | JGI IMG/M metagenome (GOLD analysis project Ga0209700, IMG submission 187528) | Root nodule microbial communities of legume samples collected from California, USA - Siratro red BW (SPAdes) (version 2) | ecosystem: Host-associated > Plants > Roots > Nodule | place: USA...
AAAAAAAAAAAAAAACTTCATCATTCAAAATAATTCTATTAAATTAGAGTATGATTGTTTATTTAAAAAAAATACACGTGATTTCTTGTGAAAAAAAGAAGGTATTCTTTAAAAAAAAAAATCTTGTCTTTTCCCTCTAGACAGCATAGCCGTGTCTCCAACAGTGACACGGACAGAGATTACAAGAAAATAACATTGGTTGACTGACATAATGAAGTTGAGGTCCAGCTGCAGGTATAAATATGCAGCAAACATTGAACACAAATGAGTACCATAGAATTTAGAAGACAAACTTTACCAAAGAGCCAACAACTTAGAAGGGTTTTTGTATGTATTGGGGAGTCATGGCAGGCAACATGGGGTGGGGTGTGATAGAGGAGGAGGGATGGAGGAAGGGTCCTTGGACTGCTGAAGAGGACAGATTGCTCATTCAGTATGTCAGATTGCATGGTGAAGGCAGATGGAACTCTGTTGCTAGGCTTGCAGGTCCCTACCAAACTTTTTCTACCTTATCTTTTGCTTCTTAATTCCTCACATACTTAATTTACACCTATGTCCAACATCAATTCACTTTCACAATACAAGTCACACCACAAAAATTAAAATTTCTTCCAACTTTTACTTAGTAAATTCACCACCCTTTAACCCTTTTTGGTACCATTTGTTTTTATCATTCTTCATACTTTTGTTTTTGTCCAAATGACTGATTGATCATGTGTTTATTCTCTCAACAGGACTGAAAAGAAATGGAAAGAGCTGCAGACTGAGATGGGTGAATTACCTGAGACCAGACCTCAAGAAGGGTCACATAACACCACAAGAAGAAAGCATAATTCAAGAGCTGCATGCTAGGTGGGGAAACAGGTAAAATTTGAATCACCAATCTCTTGAACTTTTCATGTTTAACTTGTGTTTAGGTTTATGATAAAGCCATGAAGCTAAACCAAGAACACTTCAGGTGGTCAACAATTGCAAGAAGCTTGCCGGGAAGAACTGACAATGAGATCAAGAACTATTGGAGGACCCATTTCAAGAAGAAGACTAAAAGCCCCTCTGATGCTGCTGAGAAGGCTAGAATCCGTTCCTCAAGGAGGCAGCAATTTCAGCAGCAACAACTGCAGCTGAAGCATCAGCAGCAGGTTCAGCAGCAGCAGCAGCAACAATTCCAATTCAACTTGGACATAAAAGGGATCATAAACTTGCTTGAAGAAAATGACCACAGAGTCCCTTCTACATCTCAAGAGACACAAGAAATGGTCAACATGTATCCCAACACTTCAGAGCAGCAGGGCTACTTCTACTCTATGTTCAATGTCAATGACAATGTCTCTGCACCAGAGTCCTCAAATGAAGAAATTCTCTGGGATGGACTGTGGAACTTGGACGATGTTCTTTGCAATTTCAATGCAGCAAGTGCTACAAGCAAAGCTAGTTTACACAATTTAGTGGCTCCTTTCAGTTAAAGTTTTTATCTATTTAGCCTTGAAAACTGTTAGGAAGATTTGTACTACAAATGAGTCACGGCTTGATAAGGCTCCTAAACAAGGAGCTTAGAGTTAGGATTAATTGTTTCTTAAAAGTGTGCAAGTCAGAGTAGTGACTAGTGAGTGATTTTCTGAAGGCGAGTTATTGTATAACCCCTCAATAAAGTGTCTCAATTTTGCTCATAAAGTCTCAAATGTGCTTTGCTTTTCTGCTTTTTTGTTTTAAATAGCAATAGGTTATGACAACTTTTCTTGCTCTAGGAAAGTGGAAGAAATGGGAAAAAAGTAAACTAGATTTCCCTTTGCATGATCTTAATTATTCTCATTTCTTAGTTATTTTCTCCTCTTGCAATTGTCTGAAACCAAGGTGGAAGTAGAAGCTTAAAAATTGAGCAGAAATTCCATAAAGCACTTAAAGAAACTAATTATTTGTGTCATTTCATTTGGATGGTAAAGCTTTGTAGAAAAGCTAAGGCATGCCATTGCTGCATAAACAAATTTTAAACATAGATTATGAGATACTTTTGGTATTATTGGTGCAACTCAACATAAAGCTCCTCTTCACATCTTTTCTCACCTTATTCTTTTCGTCTGTTTAACCAACACATACTACAAATTCTCTTTTTTTTTCATTTCTTAATGAACAAATTTCTTAAACTAAGATAGAATTGGATTCTTTAATTCTCACACATCTTACGCAGTATATTTCATTTATTTAACAAATAATCTTTTTGCGTGTTGATTACACCCTAAACATGATTTGCATAAGTATCACAGGTTCTGACATTCTGCAAGGATCTCAGAATCTAGAATTACAGACGGAGAGATACTACCATGAAACGTTAAGAATTCTTTTTATATATTCGTACGGTTCAGGTTGATTACATTGAAGTTAAGGAAATGATTATGAAAATCAATAATAAAATAATTAATTTATGTTTGAGAATATATTTTAGGTGATAATTTTTATTTACAAATTTTAAGAGGCAATGAAAAATTATTAGTTTGAATCAAAAGCAGCATCGGTTTTTTTATCTAGAAAGTAAAATTACTTTTACTATTTAACTTCGGGTATAAAAATAACTTAAGCTCGTGGATTTTTTTATCTTATTCCCTTCTCACTTTTCCATTCTAAAAACTGTTTTCTAAAGCAATTTTACGCCATTCAACAATTAATTTCTACAAAATTTATTTAGTTTTCAAAACTGTTTCTAAAACAGATGTTTTCAAACTATTATTTTTATTAAAAATATATAATTAAATATTATAAATATTATATATAATCAATTATTTGATTTTCAGATAATATAATATTATATATATTCAACTATTATTTTCCACATATTATATATTATAGATATTATGTATAATCAATTATTTAATTTATAAATATTATATTATTCTGCTTATCTTAGTACGTTTGTTATTATATAACTTTCACTTTTTCCTAAACAAAATATTTGGTTTAATAAATTATTTTATATTTTTCTTTCTTGAATAGGTATTTATAGTGATTTTTCAGCATTTATTTTCATACACTTTTTTTGTTTCCATAGCATGGATATGGTAAATGAAACTAGTTTTCTCTGTATTCACTCTTTTCTTAGTACTTGTCTTCCATTCTTTATGTGATGATCATTACAAAAGTTATTAGAAGAAGGTGATCAAAATGCTACTTATTCACAAAAATACTTATAGTTTTATAGATGGTTCTATTCTACCTGCTGTTTCATTCTTCATACATTCTTTTTCACACCACAATATTGTTGTTTCAGAACTCTTGAACTCCCTTTTATTAAAGTACATGTAAGTATTCTATATTGTTCTTCATTCAAACAAATTTGGAGTGATCTTTAAGAGCTCTTTTAACAATTAATATGTACCCTTGATTTTTCAACACATATGTGATCTTATCTCTTTTCAATAATGATTTGTGTCAGATTTATCTTGTTATATATTAAGATCAGTTTGGAAATCTTTGATTAAACTATAGCTTCTTTTTACCTTTACCTACTACTACATCCAACCATGGTGTAATTATAATCAAATGGCTATGTTATGCCCTTTCTCATAGATCTTGTTTTGTAACTTTGAAAAATATTCATATATGCTTCTTTAAATAATTCACTATTTAAGAATGCATTATTGATATCTAAATGTTGTAGGCTGTAATTTTTTTTACAATGACAATTACTAATAAGATTTTTACAAAACTAAATTTAAGCATTGGTATCTCAGAAATAAAACCCAAACTATTGTGTGTTTTGACTACTAAGTGAGCTTTTATGTTTTACTTGATAATTCTTTAATTTTCTAGAAGGTAGTGTGTTTCAAGTCTTTCTCAAAATCAAAATATCTTGTTTTATCTTCTGTAGCCAATGAAGTAGTTTAACTATGAATTCAATTAACATAAATATGTTTTTCTTTAATAACAAATTTATCATACACCTTGCTTCTATTCTCTCTTATCATGAGAGGTCTAAATATATAAATATTAACTATCAATTCATCTATAAATTTATTTAAAAACAACTCTTAACTCTCATTAATGTCATAAATAAACATCAAATGGCTAATATATTGATAAAGGTTATTCTTATTACTACCTTTAAGTTATTTTACTAAAAAATAATCAACACTTTTCACTTAAAAGATATTTAAAATAAAATATAATTAGATTTTTAAAAATATCAGTCCATTATTTAATTTTCAGATGTTATACATATTATATATAATGAGTTATTGAATTTTCGATATTATAAATATTATATATAATCAATTATTTAGTTCATAAATATTATATATAATTAATATATTCATCTTATTAGTATATTTATTACTATATATAGTTTTCACTTTTTGTAACAACACATTTGATTTGACAAATTATTTTATATATTTCTCTTTAATACTTTTAAAAATTTATTAATATAAAAATGTGTAAAATATATTTAATTGCATGTTAAGTAAAACATTTTACAAAGTTGATTAAAATAAGATGTAAGAATAAATAGCGGTTGACACTTATTCCTCCAAAAACTAAGAAAGTTAGGAAAAATAAAAATTAAATATTGCCCGTTAAAATGAAAAATATAAAGCACATATAAATTAGTCGATTTCAATGAGTGGTAATAATTTAGTTATTTTTCTTTGTCCATCTACTAGGAAGTCTCGAGAGTTAAATTTTGACCGCAAATAATTTCTTTTTCATAAAAACCGCAAATAACCATTAGTCTCAGTGATAAATAACTTAATATTCTTTAAGCTTCAAAGTAATTTTCAAATACTAAGAAATGAGGAAAAATTATTAATTTTCTGTTTGGTAAAATTTTTGCTTATCTATAAATGCTATTATTATTTTCTTTCTTCATTTTTACATATTTAAATAATATTTTAAGTCTTATCGAAAAAAAGACTAAAATCTATGAATGTCAAAATAAATTGACTTAAGCAACCAAAGCGACAGATGAACCGAAATTCAACTAGATAACGTTTTTTTTCTAATCCTTTTTTAAAGTGCGTAGCGATAATTTATAAAACAATTACTTAACGAACTTTTAAATATTTATTATAAATTTAAAAATGAATACAAATTATTATTCTCTACACCTGTACCTATTGAAAACATTAGAATAGCATAACAATCTCAATTTTTTAATAAAAGAGAGAATATTAATGCATAAGCTCCACTCACTCGAACCTAGAAATTATACCCCGCTACTTTTTCTAGATGTGAAAGTAACTGAATGCATATAAATAAATAAACAATATTGTCAATTCATATTTATTGTCAAATTTTTATAGCTATATTTAATTTTTTATTAAATAGTTAAATTAAATGTAATGTATGATATACTTTCTTAAAAAATGCATGTAAATATTAGCTATAACATTGTACAATTATAATGTCTGTTTATCTAAATTTTGGCATACATTATTTATTTGTCAAAAGTGAGGATCTAGGCCCTCCTTCATTAGTATTAAAATATTCAATAATTAAATTAGGTTAATCTAATGATATGTAAAGCGTTATTAAAGATTGTATCTTAAAGAGTTATTCTTAAAGTAATTTTAGTTTTTTTTTCATATATCAAAATCAGTAAGTTACTTTCAAGTTATTCGTTTTAATAATCTATATTACACATTAATATTTATTAATTAATTTTTAAATTAAAAATTATTATTGAATATGTGAAAATTTTGTTTTTTAATAGAAATTAAACGAGAGAATTTCTAAAATTTGAGTTATAAATACTCATACTTTTATTCCATTTTTTTATCTCTTTGGTAGGTATTAAACAAGGTTAAAGCGCTGTATTGAAAACCAAATTAGACTAGTTAGTTGGATCCAAAAAACAATTAACTAATTCTAATAAAATCACATAATTAGCGGAGAAAAACATTGGTCAAGAATTGGAAACCAGTTAAAAATGGGGAAAATGGTTGATAAATGGATCAATATATAATGTTTAATTCAACATTATTCTTTATTTTTTCTAAAAAATAAAATCAACTTAAATTATTTTTTATTATTATCTATATGTATACTTGTTATTGTTAAGAAATAACGATAATATATGTGGAAAAATATTAGACTTAAGTATTATAATATATTTAATTATTATCCTACTTAAAATTAAATAAAATTATTTTGTTTTAAATTTAGTATCATAAAGCTATGACATTGTGTTTCTATAGTATCATTTTGTGTATTGTTTTATCAGTATCAATTCAATTAAGGTGTAACAAATGATTGATTATTTTTAATATAATCGGTTAAAATGTTGAACTTTGTAATACCACGTTGTCTAAATATACAATCTTACTTTAGTTTTCTTTTACAAAAATATCCTCCTAAAAAATATGTTTTCATCATATAAAATAAAAATGTGTTTTTGTTGTATATAGGGATATAGGGGTGTGATATTAACTTTTTTAATATATATATATATAACTGTGTACCCAAATACAAAGTAAGAGGAGCATAAACATGATGCATATATTAACGTAAGTTTTAGTCTAACACGGCTTCTATGAATGCCATAACATAAAATAAGTATAAAATATAATATAGTGAAACAAATTAAACACAAAATAATGTAGTTTTTTTAGGGATTTTTTGTCATCCCTAAAGCCCTTGTTTTGTCAATGGCTACAATGTGTTGAAGATCAAGCCCCCACTCTAGTGAACATTTTACTTTAAATAATGTTTATAAAATATAAATTACTGTTATGAAATTTTATTTGTCCTTAAAAAACACTAAACTGGACAAAAACAGTACTTAACAATCATAGTAATTGTTTCATCTTTAAATTTTATAAAATAATATTGTTAGAGACATTCATTCCGTTGAAGATATTATATATTAATTTAGTAAGATATTATATACTTTGAAGTTTAGTTACTTCAGTCAAGTGGGTTTTTCTGCAATTGATGTTTAGTGGTTGGTCACTTAGTAAAGTCAACATTAAAGATGTCAATGATAGAAAACTAGTTAGACAAAGGCCACGAATATTGTTGCAGAAAATTATTCATTTACCAACGACAATAAATTGTCATTTATCTACGAATTAAAATTCGTATTTAAATTTAAAACACTTACATATTTATTTGTAGGTCAGTAATTAATTACCCTCAGTTGAAATAATGGATGAAAAATTTTGGTGCCATGAGACAATAATCTTTCAAAAGGAAATAATTTGTAGGTATGAATAATGTTTGTGCTAAATTATACAACATATTACAAATGTTACTTACATACATTATTTTATACGTATACAAAATTGTGAATGGAAATCCTAATATTACATTCTAACCCTCACATCCTCGAACTCCAATTGGAATCCCTCCACTCCAAAATTTGAACCCCATTAAGTCCTCTTCCTCCTCTGCCACTCTTGGATCCTAGGTTGTTATCCTCGTCACTCAACAATGTTGGTGATATCACATTCGAAAAAGTTGCTTCGTGAACATCTGCAATTTGATTTTCAATATGATATGTAAGGAGTTAATATAATTTTGGAATTTTTTATTGTTTTTATTATATTTTTAATTAAGTTTCCTAACGGTTAAATGAGAAAATAAAAATAATTATAAAATTTAGAAAAATGTACATGATTTGACTTGTAAGAAGATGTACTTCAAATGTAATTAACAAGACATATGAATTCTTAAAAGAAACTTTAGTGAAAACCTTTTAGAATTCTGAGTTAAAAGAATATAAATTTCATAGAGTTTTGAGTTATAAAAAAATAAATTGGATTTTATCAAGACGTTTGTGACAACTCTATATTATCATCTTTCTTCAGTATGTTGTTAATATTTTTTACAAACAGAATACAAAAATTGCACCGCTTTCTATTTTCCCGTAAGTTGATATCAAAGTTTGATATTTAATGAAATTTTCTTTACTTTTGATTTTGATCTTTTACTTTTATTGGATTATGGCATTACTAGTATTAAATTTTCTTTTCACTAAATGCATATCACAAATTATTTGTTGATGAGGTTTTTTTTTTTTCACAAATAAAGATAAAATTGAAAGAAGAAAAGAAAAGAAAGAACAGATATATAGAGAAAAAAAGAGAATGTTTAATAAGTATCAAAAAAGACGTGTTGCAATTCTGAGATGAGAGAGACAGAGAAAAAAAATAAAAGAGCTAATAAATAAGAAAACTAGAGAAGAAAAAGAAATAAAAGAGAAGGAATTAAGAGAAAAATAAATAAAAGAGAAGGAATTAAGAGAAAAGAAGTTGAGAGAAAAGGGAAAGAAATAAAAGAAAAGAAATAAAGGGAAAAGGAAATTCAAGAAAACATATAAAAATAGAATAAAGGAGAAAGTAACAAAAGAGAAGTGAACAAAAAAGGGAAAGAAAAACTAACTCATCTGTCATATAACTCTAAATTGTGAATTCATACAGTCTCCAAAACAATGAATCATTCTTGTATGACAAAGTTAGTCCCTCTAAGACTTTTCTGGTCAGCTATATTTCAAGTTATAGTCACCCAGTTCAGACCTCCTTCGATTCTCACCGCCTAGTAATGATCATATATTTTGATTCCTAATACTAGCAGAGTCAAGATATCAATCCTTATTAATGAGATCCTTTGACAATGCACTTCCTAATTAACCTAAGCACGTGTGTTTTCTTTTCTCAAAACACTATACCTGGATTTTGACCAACTTCATTAACACTTTAACAATTCACTTTTCAGTCTAAATCTTAAAATGAAAGGAGTCACTAAACCATCAATACTATTAAATTTACATATCAATAAATCTCTTCTATTAAATCCATACATTACATTATAAAAAAAATTAAACAATCAAAGCAGGAAGCTCAAAATTCTCTTCTCTCTTTTCTTTTTAGCTTGAGCAAAGATATTCACGCTTGGGCAAGAATCCTTCTCACGAGAAAAACCTCTCTCCTAAGTGAAAATAGTCCAGATAGCATTTTGGCTTCAGGGCCATTCTCTCTTGGGTGAGATTACTCTCTCCTAGGCAAGACTACCTTCTCGCCTGGACAAAGGATTTCTTTCCTGGGCAAAAACAATCAAGAGAGTACTCTCGCTCCAGGGTCATTCTTGCTTGGACAAGATTACTCTCGCTTGAGCGAGAATACCTCCTTGCTTGGGTGAAGGATTTCTCATCTGGGCAAAAATAGTCCCTAGAGCACCTCAGCTTCAAGGGTCTTCTCACCTGGGCGAAGTACCTCTTGCCTGGGCGAAATTGGACCCGATAGCGCCTCTCATATTTCCAAGTGAATTTCACTTGGATAAGAGTGCCAAGTCTAGACGAGTTATACAGAAAACAACAACTTCTCAGATGAATCATGCAATTCCTACTACCTTAAAGCTACCATGCATGCCTTAGATGACTAAATTGGGCAAAAACTCAACTTGCATACACAATGATTGATCTACTATAACATAGATTATCTACTCCAGAGAACAACATACCATCAATTTTCACAGAGCCACATCATACATGCAAGAATCAAATCAACATCAAAAAGTTTAAATTCGAATTTCAGACCTGCAGAGAACCTTTACATATGCATTTCACATATACTAACTTATCAAATCCTAACCTACAATCACATCCAAACCAGACAAAATGCAAGTCAGCTTCCCTTACCTGAATCAAAGCAGCAACTAAAACCTGCATCAAATGACATCTGATCAACGATCACATGCTAAGACATTGAGCTCATAGAGGAGGCACCATCTGATGACTTAGAGGTCACATGCAAGCTCAAATAGCCTAGGGAAGCAAAATGCCTAAAACTGGCTATAAGGGAATAGGACAGAAGATGAACTTATTCTAACAAAGGTTTTGATTGGATAGTCTTGCTCTATTCTCTGCCACGAGTCCAACAACTGGCTCCATTTGCCAAAACTGATGAAAGACGGATGCAGACAAAGAGAAGTTAGAGGAAAGGAAGAGACAGAGAGGTTTAGAGAGATGGTGGCTCAAGTGAAAATGAGACTTGACTACTAACATTTTTCATAAATACGTATTTTTTAATTTATTAATAAAATAAGTGTTCCTTTCTCTTTTACCACTTCTACTCTAAAAACAAATTTCTAGGTCCTTACAGTTTTCTTTGTAATTTTTTTAATATATTTTTAATTGAATGACAAAAAAATACAAGAACGTGAATCATTCATATCCTCATTAGATCTTACATAAAATGAAACATACTTTGAATGCAATTAGGAAATTAGGAAAATAAACGAATCATGAAAGAAAATTGAGATTGAGTGAGAACCTTACACGGTTTTAAGTTTTAAGAACCAAATTAAATTTGTTTTCTCATCAATTTTCCCATATTAGCATTGAGTTCATCAATTTTACATGAAGGATGATAAAAGGAACATTGTTGTAGGTGACAACACAAAAGAATACCTCTCTCCTATATAAATTCAAGATGACAACAAGAAAATACCTCTCTTTTGCATAAACTAAAGAAGTATGAAATATTTTTTATAATACTTTTATAATTATTTATCCTATAAATAAATAATATATAGAACTTTAATATTTTCATTCAATAAAAAATGATTATATATAATAAGTTTATTAAATTTTATGATAATTATCTTTAGGAATGATAAATGAGTTCGTTTGTATTATCGAAATTTGTTTCAATTTTGATGAAAATCTCTGCATTGACTAAATACTGATATGAGTATGGATAATATACAACTTTTTAAATTGGACATGGGAATGAGGATAAGTATGTACATATCACCTTGTCTCATGTTTGTTCTAATACTCATCATTGCATTATATTTGTTCTCATTTTAAAGTACTAAAAAACTTAATTACTTTTCTTTTGTTTTTAGTTTCTTAACTTACTTTTATGTCATACACTTAATTAGCTTTTATTGTTTTCTATAATTATTTTAATTTTATCCAATTATTTTTTATACTCTCATTCCATATTTATATAATTATAATTTGTTTCTTAATATTTAACATTGAAAACAAAGATATGTATCCTTTTTCACATTAAATACTTAATATCATGTTATGTTTGCTATCATTTTTATTTTCTAATGAATTTATACATATAGAAAAGTTTACTTATGAACTCTATCGTGGTGATGAGATTGAAATAAAAGAGATGGAATCGTCACCATAATTTATTATGAAAAAGTAGAAAAATAATGATATGCAAAATAGAGATAGGCTCGAAAATCGATTACGTACTGAAAAGATATTGGCATCCTGTTAACATTTGTTATAACATATTAGTTGATTAAATGAGTAAGACTAAATATGTTTTAGTATATGTTTATTTTCTCAAAATAAAAATAAAAACAACAATAAAAAATTATATTTTTATCCGTAATGAAAAATCAGGTAATGAGTATTTATGAAAAAAAGTTATTTAAAAATTTAATATTTTTGTAAAATTTTTATATTTTTTATATTATTTAAAATTTTAAAATTTGTATATTTTTTTAATAAAATTTTGTATTAAATATCACTAGACATACAGAATTTCATTTGAATCTAGGATGCAGAAAAACGTGGAGATGTGTACTCTCATATATTTTATTCTTCAATATTTTGACTATTAAATTCAAAGAACACAATTTTTTTTTCTCATGTCATCAATTAGTTAAATTATTTAATGCAATTTAATGAACCAAAACACATCCTCAACTTTCAAACTCTATCTTACATGATCCGCCAGATATGAAGAATATAAAAAAATGACCCAGACAAAAAAAATGCAAAAGAAAAGAAAAACAAAGGTGTGGAGGTAAAAATTGGTTTGGCTCAATAAAAATAAAATAAAATAAGATGAAACATATAAACTAGTCCAATGTGATATAAAAGTTATAAATAATAATTAAAAAAAATACCAATAATAAAAAGGTAAAAACATTTCTTTTCATCTTTATTAGTAACCATGTCTAAAATTCAACAATTGATGAATACATACAAAATTTATTAATATATTCTTAATTAAAAAACAATTATTATTATTATTTGATTAGTATAAAGTTTTAATATCAAATATATGTAGATAATATTTTTGTTCAAAACTTTATATAAAAAATGTATTTAAGAATATATAAGTAGAAAGTTACCTAAAATACTCTAAAAAAATTCTTATTACTCAAAGTGGTATGAAATTTGTTATTAAATTTTAAAAATCAAATTGATAATATATAATTAAGTTTTTGTTATATATTGACTGTATTGCCTTTGAATTTTAACCATAAATAATAATACTATTTTTTGTTGCTATAGATAGAATCTTCCCCATATGTCAAAATTGGTTATTACATGTTAGTGAGTTACTTTATGCACTAAATAAATTTTTATTATACCAACCATCTCTTCCTGATTTTTATTTTTAGATTTATGTATTAAATAATTTGTACGTAAAAATAACTTACAAATTTTTGTTTTTTCAATAAATCATATATTTTTTTATTAATGTGTTAAAATGATATATTAAATTAATTAATATTTATTAAGATAATTTTTTATTATTTGTTAAAAAAGTTTGTTATTATAACATAGAGAAAGAGATGTTAATAACTTCTTTTTTTATTTGATTATACTCATCTGTACTCAATTGTGATAAAAATTATTTAATAAATAAATTTTTAAATAAAAATATTATTAGCATATTTAGAATTTATTTATCACAATTATTTAATAAATAAATTTTTAAATAAAAATAATAAAAATATTATTGGCATATTTAGAATTTATTAAGTACATGAAGTAATTTATATAATTAAAAAATAATTACCTACATATACAGGAAACTAATTATATAGTAAAATAATTAACTGTATTATATATAAGGAGATTAGAGGAGAAATACGTCTTGTTATGATAGGTCATTCATGCTTTTATAATGTCTAAAGGACATTCTCGTGTTGGTTGGTATTGGAATTAATCTAGTGCTAACCTAATTCAATATGCATGACCATTTAAGATTTTTTTTATAGAAATTGGACAAATTATGAGTCTTTTTATCGTAAAAATGTTCACAAATTCAAGTTTAGATACACAAGTTCAAACTTAAATAGCCGATTTTGATAAATAATTTTGAAAGGTGAAAATAAATATTTAAATTAAATATAGTTTTAATGTCTAATTTTTAACTACCATTCTAATCATTTCTCCATATATGTATATATATACTCACTAGATAGCATAAATATTTTTGTTTCTTACACATGTATTGGATTACCTTATCTTCAATGTGAATCTTGAATAAAGATATGAAAAGTGCATTTTTCTTAATTACTAACAACTAAGCACCACTCTCTAGAAGAAAGAAATGGAATTAGAGAGTTGAGATTTAGATTGCCCTTGTTACATGGATATTGAAATAACAATTTCTACGAAAACAAAATACTAAGACAAAATAAAAAGACGGATTTATGCATAAATTAAAATAATATGATCAAATTAGTATATATAATGCTAATCAACTAACTTGTCAATTGCGAATACAAATAAAAGTAAAAATAAATTAATATAAATTAATATTGTCTAATACATAATGTTAACGTGAAATATCTACATTCAATGGATATAACTCTAAGTATTACTTATAATTATAATTATGTCTCTCTTTTTCTAATAATACGTATTCTCATCTAAGTATTACTTATAATTTCCCAAATTCATTGATATAACTCTAAGTATTACTAATAATAATGTTTTTTTTAATAATACGTATTCTGATCTAAGTATTACTTATAATATAGGTTTTTTTTTTTAATAATACGTGTTCCCATCTTTCAATTATTAAAACATCCTAGTTTATCTAATACTCTATTTCGAGATTTATAAAATTATAATTTTTTTAATTGTTAGTTGATATTTAAGATGAAAAAATATATTTTTGTTTTTTTAATAATCCATTCTTGAAATTTGTTTTTATATTTTTTTTTTGAAAAAAAAATTAATAAATACTTAGATAATTTTGAGTATGTGACATTCTTTTATATTATTATATTATTTTTATTTTTGAAATAATTTTCTATATGTATAAGTCTAATAGACTGTATAGACTTGAATAAGTTAACAAGGATAATAACTTTCATTAAAATCAAACATATTTACATAAATAATTTTTACATCAACTTCATGGGGTTTACGAAGTTCATTTTTATACTAATTATACTAAATATTTTTCTAATAACATTTACATCATATAGTAAGTGAGAAAAGATTTACCAAATGATTATTTGATATTAGAGGCAAGAAGAAGTAATAATTGTTGGTCCATCTAAAACCATTGGAATCTAAAATCATTGGAATTTCATAATTTTGAGTGAATGTTAACATAGAATGAGTGATCCCTTTAAATGTAACTAAATTTTTCACAACAATATTAATGTTCCATTTGCTAGAGAAATAAGTTGATACCTTAAGAGTAAAACAATGTGAAAATTAGAAGTGTTCATCTATTTAATTTAGTTGTGGTTTATATATAACAAAGAAATATAAGTAAAGTGATATATAATTGTTATGATAATCTTTGCTTCAAAATAACGGGAAACAACTAAGATAAATTCTTGAAGTAATTAGAAACATAATTCAATAAAGAATTTGATGAAAAGAAAATACTAATCATAATGAAAATAGTATTAGGAAAAACATTTGAAATAGCTCAAGAATAGCACATTTGAAATAACTCAAGAATAACAATTATAATTAATAGTCAGGATAAATGAGTAATATTAACAACACCCTCTAGCGAACAATATAATATCTTCTACTAATTACCAATTTAAATTTTTAAAGATTAAATCCTTCCGCCACAAACATTCCAAGAAGTACATTATGATCATGTCAATCATCCACATATTGGAATTATAATAAGGTCAATATAAAAATCCAATCAAAATCAAAATACATATGAAAACCAATGCATAAGGCAAAATTTTAACATTATTAAATTCAATACCACTTGCCATAAGAAATCAGCAAAGGTTTGTGAAATAATTTGAGGATGTGAGGCTTATGGGTACCTCACTAAAAATAAAAATAAATAATAATATACATATATTTCCTTTCCCTTACCTTTAAAATTTGATGTAGATTCTTTTATTATTTTCTAACTTTTTTTACTAGTTTTTTCTTACTGCTTGTCTAGCTAGATTGCAACTTGTGTGCTCTGTTTATAAGAGATGTCATAATCATTACTCATGTTTCAATTTGAGTATTTAGCTAGAATTATGTTGAATTCCAAAGTTTAACTTCATTTTAACTTAATTTTGAAAAAGCATAAGTAATATTCTGATGTAACAATGATAAATGATAAAGTTTGTCCACGCATTAAATACTTAAAGATATTTACTCTCTAAATCTATTTATACCTTTCCTATCCTTATATCATATATTACTTACACCTTCTTCCTTCATTTACAATTTTTTAATAAGTCATTTGATAAATTTTACAAAAGCATAACCATCACACTATTTTGAATTTAATAAATTCGAGTCATCTAATAACTTCTTTAGTTCTCTTAACCTAAGTTTTAAAAGAAAATTTCAATCCTTTTAACTATTTTCAAAACTCATATATATTATTTATCATTCATCTCCTAATATACATTATATCTAAGTATTAATTACTTTATAACCATCATACTTCTTATATTTTATTAACTTTTGATTTTTCCTTAGAAGTAATTGACTTAATGGTTGAACCGGGTTATTCTACATAAATAATTCAAAATAAAAATAACCTTATCTCACTAGTATACAAATCTTTATTGTTTATCTAATTGACAAATTTTAAAAGGAGTAAGATATAGCCATCAACATAGATTGCTTCTAAATGATTACATTAGATAATCTATGACATATGATCATATCAGAAGTCTTCATCAAATAAAAAGTGATAGACAATTATATTTGTATGGACCATAACATACCTTACAAATGATAATAAAAATGTCTTGTTAAATTATCTATAAAACATATAAACTCAATATACAATAACATATTAACTCAATATACAATCAACTAGACAATATAATCTTATATTAGAAAATAAATAAAAAATGACAACAGAGCTAATTTGAAATGATTTTACCTTTATGGAATATATTATCCAGGCATTATATTGAACTTATATAAAAAATGCTTAACAATTCATTTATCTAAAAATATTATATTGTACTCTATCATTATATTTAAAATTACTATAAAATTATTACAGGAATATATTCTTTATTGATGACAATAATCATTCTTTATTCACAATAATAAAACACAAATTTTAGTAAAAGACCAAAATAAATATAAAAATTTACTTAAAAAAAACAATACAATGAGATGCAGGACTTTCTCAGTCTTAGACTCTACGAGTGAAAGCAATAGGTTATTATTCTGAACTATGCATGTACATATACATCTAAACTTATTCCAAATTTTACATACAAGTTAAAAGTATTACAATGTATTACACATTTAAAAACAAATCATATCACACACAAAGTACTACAGGTTAAAAACATTACAGCCCAAGTTATATTACAACTTTAGTCTCCTTTTAATTCCTTAATTGTGATTTTGGTTCTCCTTTTTTCTCAATTTTATTCTTCACATTTTAGAAAATTTGCATTTTTTATTCAATTCTTAATATTTCATACAGGTTGTTTCTTTTATTTAGGTCCAACAGAATCCTAGATCTAACATATATTCATTTAAAAATTATTAAAAATAATTGATTAATTTAAATAAAATAAATAAATAAACGTATGCCAATTTAAGTAAGGTAAGAATCGCAGAAAAAAAGTGCACCATAATTTATAGAAAAACTAAAATTGCAACTTAGCCTTCTGAGTAAAAGAATTACAAAATATAACAACACATAATTGAAACATATTTTCGTTCTGTATTAAAAACATAATATAAAAAAATATCTTTATCTCAAGTACATGCTTACAAAAACGGCAAAACTACAAAAGTGGTGTAATTATTTTCTAAAATTACGTAAATGGGTATTTTTTTTTTTTACTGAATTAGGTAAATAGTGCGGTTGTATGACAATTTTAAATACTAAAATTGTATCACGCTCAGATTACTTCTTAATAGCATATTAAAAACACTTAAAAAATATAAAAGTCGTCCATACTTATTACGGTTTTAATTTAAAAATTTAGCCTAAAATTATGGTGCATTTGAACGACTTCTGTTATTAAAATATAACAAAAATTGTATGATTGTTGTACGATTTCCATTTTATTAAAATTTATCCGTTTAATGGTTTAGTCTTGAATTATATATTATATGTTTAATAAAAATGAAGGAATTAATTAGTAATTTGTTTGTTAGCCAACAAAAGAAGAAGATGCATGAAATGGTATGTAAGACCCATATATAAGTTTGCGTTTAAATTTTAAAATTAAAAATGTCAATTTCTGAAACATTTTCATAATTTAATTTTTAATTTTTTTGTTACCTTACTTATATTAGATTATAGGTCATTTTAGTAATAAAATTTATTTAATTTAATTTTAAGAAATTCTATGCAGACTAATTTATATAGTGATAGTTGATTTGTAATTGTTAGCTTTTTTAGTATTTTATTATATTTTAAATTTTAAGTGATTATTTTCAAAAATATTTGATATTTAATATTTTAAATTTTCAAGCTATGTTATAATATTATATTAATGAAGTTTAAATATTATATTATTTAGAAATTAATTATTTAATTTATTAGTAAGCTATGAGATGTCTAGAAATATAAGATAAATATAAAATAAACAAAATAAATAATTGACATAAATGTGATTGTTTTAGTTACACAGATGTAAATAAAAAAACTATTTATGTGACGATGTGTCACATGGGGTCTTCTTTTTTGTTTTTAAGGTCGTTGTGGCTCAGGTTCGGTTAGAGGAGGTGGTGGTAGTGGACTATCGTGAGATGGATTATCAAATCCTTCAGCATGGTTGGTCGATAATAATGCACGGATGATAATCTACGAAATGTTGATGGTGGTGTCATGGTCGAAGTCCCAAACATATTTGACGTCGTAGAAAACATATTTTCTTGCAATGCAAAAGCGGTGAAAGTGGTGGGGACCTGGAACAGAAGTTGCGACGACATATTTTGGTGATAACCCATATATTCGAATATGCCACTTGGTTGACCAAAACCATGTTATTGAGCATTGGAAGAAGACCCAAAGTGGAAGTTGTGGCGGTGTGGATCAGCACCGGAGGAAGAGCCCAAGTGAAAGTTGTGGCTTTGCAGTGTGTCATACTGATGCAAAACAATGTTTTAGTTTAAAGTTAATGCGAAAACAATAATATATGATAAATGAAAAATAAACTTACATCATCGTCAGAAGAAGGTTGGCGTGGGGTAATGTATCTGATTGTATGTCCGATATACCATTGCATGTAAGGGGTATTATCACACAAGTGGCCATTTCCGTTGAATGGAAATTCTTGAATTACACGGTTATAGCGCTCATTCCACATTTGTATCCATGTTACATGATATTGTGGCTAATATCTACCAGTTCTACCCCTCATGTCCTCCTTGTGCAACTGATCGAGATTTAAGGTGTTGTTTGGAATATTTTGACGAAACCCAAACTGTCTCATCACTCGATCAGCTTGATGTAGTTCCATTGTAGCAAAACATATAAAAGGAACTACTACCTGACTCACAGGAGAAATTTGAATGGTTATCAGATGACTTAGTTCATTGCGACGATACGGAGTCCACAAGAACTGTTACAATAGATGACATTAGCATTAATAAGTAGTATATTATGCCAAAATGTATAATAAAAGTATGGGTAGTTGAAAGGAAAAACTTGTTTTGCTTCAAGTTGATCCAATGTTTTGAGTAACTGAGGAACTGTGGTGGTGGATGTGTTAATCTTGTGTTGCACCAAGGCAGACCACTTTCAATGAACAAAAAAATATGTTATTCATAAAGAAATCTAAATTAACAAAGTTTGTAAATTATTCAAAAACATAATTTAAATTACCTTTTCACTAATGGAAAATCAAGGCCATTAGCAACATCAACATCACTAAGTGGCTGAAGTGGAGGAGAAAGGCATGTGATGTGGTCCCATGCCAAACATTGTAGAAGTAGCATCCATCCATCGATATTTTCTTGATTAAAACCGACTCCATGGTCAAGAACACTATAGAGGCATGCAAAAACACCTGACTCCCAACTGTAGTTTGAGACGTTGTGTAGGTCACTCAAAAGTAAAAGATACATCAGTGAACTCTGCTCCCGGATGTGAACTGGAACATATTTCCATTGGCTTTCGTAATTGTTAAAGGAGAAACAAAGTAGACCATCATAGGGTTCTTTCAATTATTTCATGCATATGTCACACCCCAACCAAATGTCTGCCTCATAACTCACAGAGGCTCAGCCATACTATCAGCATTACAATCTCCAGATGTTTGTTAGGAAGCACATGGGTTGCAATCAGTGTTTTGCATCCGGCACATTGCATCAAACTTCAATAAGAAGTTTAACAATACGGAGCTTAAAAGACAATTAATTAATATGGGTATGTATATTCCTTAACTTCCTTAATTTTTATATATATATATATATATATATATATATATATATATATATATATATTATTTAAGTTTATTATTTTTTGTAATTTAAGTACCCAATTATGTGGTCGGTTATGAAATGAAACAACCCAGACTTCAAGCCAAGTTATCTGCATTGCGAGTAGAATTCCACCAGGCAGCTTTGTGGATAGATCGCATACCACTTGAAAAGTGGACTCAAGCCTATAATGACAGTAAACAATATGGTTATATGACAACTAATCTGGTTGAATGCATGAATTCTATCTTCAAAGGAGCACGATCCTTACCCATTTGGGCTCTTGTTAGAACAACCTTTCAAAGAACGAATTCATGGTTTGTTGAGAGAGGTACAAGGTTGCATCTATGATAGCAGGTGGTCATCAATTTCCTGAAGATATTGTTGCTTCACTAAGGAAAAATCAACAACAATCTGCCATGTGTCATGTCCAGAGATTTAATTAAGACAATACATAATTTGATGTTCAGGAGATCGCCTCTCTCCATCTTCGACGCCGACCTATGTCCTTTAAAGTCAAATTGAATGAATTGTGGTGTGACTGTGGGGAGTTGCAAGCTCTCCGACTACCTTGTCCTCATGCCATCGTAGTTTGTTCCTATTGTCACTTCAACTTATTGATGTTTGTTGATCTAGTTTACAGTCTCCAGAATATTTACAAGGCTTATTAGATACCATTTCATCCAGTGCAGAATGAGAAATATTGTTCTATTTATAATGGACCAAATTTCGTATGAGACGTAAAACATCTAGAAGACCAACAACTACGTGTATCCATAATGAAATGGATGAACCAGTCAATAAGCCAAAAAAATGTTCTTATTGTAGGAATGAAAGACACAATAGGAGTAAGTGTCCATATCAATAATAAGTTATGCTTATTTGTATGAAATAATTTAATGATATATTTTTCATTATTTGTTTTGAAGCAACTCTTCAATGCATGACCACACCCATGAAATATAATTTACTTTCATTTATTTCTTATTATGATTACATAGAAATTGTGACGAAGATAAGAAAATATGTGTTAGATTTGAAAACTGAATTTCTCAATATACTACCATAACTAATGACACTTTATTCCTAACATTTTCTCCCACCTTTCTTCATAAATTAATCTTAATTCTTAGTTATCTAGAAGATACATTTTTATAATAGTTAACTTCAAATCAACTTATAAAAAAATTAATTAATATATTCACATGTTTTCTTATATATTTTTTCCAATTTTTATTAAATTTATATATAACTGATAATATTTGAGAAATTAATTATATGTTAGATATATTTATTATTATATATATTATTACATAGTTTTATTATTCAATTATAATATTAAGACGGAAACTACTTCAAATTTTTCATTATTAAAGTTTACTTTTTTTACCATCATATTTTATATTTTTAATATTATTTCAGTACAAAAACGTAACATGTATATAGTAATTTTAGTTGACGCCTTCCTAAATTCATACATAAATTTATTTTTTCAGTTACACAAAAATTGTACCATGAATGAACGAATTTTTTTTTAAACGACTTTAACTATACAAAACGTATTAAAATTGTATCACATGCACACGAATTTAATTAATCTAATTAAATTTGTCAGATTGTATCACGATTTTTGTCTCGCAGGTGAGTTCGTTCCATTGCCGCAGGAATTCTTCGTTTGTATTCGCCTTCCTGCCATACGATTTGCCCAATCAGGTAAATAAATAAAAATTTGCACCATTTTCGTAATTAAAGGAAAAAATTACCCTTTTTCGTTAAAACATGTTTCTGTGACACGAGTGAAGGTGATTTCTACATGTATAACAAAGCCTTAACATAAGCATTCCTTTCAGCTGAAACCGCCAAATTCAAACTCAACGCAAACTTCAAGCTCTTATGGTGCTGAGGAGGACATTTACATCTACCCTCACAACCTCTCGTTATTACACTTCTGCCACTGTCTCTCTCCCGCACACCGAGTTCACTCTCCTCCATCTGCTTCAGCTGTGCATCGACCTTCGAGCTCAGAAACTCACGCAACAATGTCACGCTCAGATCCTCTCCAATGGGTATGCGCAAAACGTTTTCCTCGCCACAAGGCTTGTTTCTGCATACGCCACTTGTGGCGGGTTAACATCGTCAAGGTTCGTCTTTGAGTTCGTTGAGGCCAAGAACGTTTACCTTTGGAACTCACTGATTAATGGGTACGTTAAAAACCACGACTTTCACAAAGCCTTTGCTTTGTTCGGAGAAATGGGTCGCCATGGTGTGTTGCCCGATGACTACACTCTCGCGACGGTTTCCAAAGTTTCTGGTGAACTTGAGGACTTGGTTTCCGGGAGATTGATTCATGGGAAGAGTGTAAGGATTGGGTTTGTGTCGGATGTTGTTGTTGCCAATTCTCTGATGGCAATGTATTGTAGGTGTGGGGAGTTTGCTGAGGCAGTGCAGGTGTTTGAGGAAATGCCTCAGAGGAATGTGGGTTCGTTCAATGTTGTAATTTCTGGGTGTGCTGCCTTGGGAATTTGTACTTCTCCTTCCCGTGATGATTTGTGGAACTTTTTTGTGAGAATGCAACGTGAGGGGTTTATGGCCGATGCTTTTACTGTTGCGAGTTTGCTGCCTGTGTGTAGTGGCGATAATGGGAAGTGGGATTATGGGAGGGAGCTTCACTGCTTCGTGGTGAAGAATGGGTTAGATTTGAAGATGGGTTTAGATGTGCATATGGGGTCTTCTTTGATTGATATGTATTCCAGGAGTAAGAGAGTTGTTATTGGAAGGAGAGTGTTTGACCAAATGAAAAACCGAAATGTATATGTTTGGACGGCAATGATCAATGGTTATGTGCAGAATGGAGCACCTGAGGATGCATTGGTTCTTCTTCGTGAGATGCAAACGAAGGGTGGGATACGACCCAATAAAGTATCACTTGTTAGTGTGCTTCCCGCTTGTGCCTCGCTTGCTGGATTAACAGGAGGGAAACAAATACATGGGTTTTCTATTAAAATGGAGTTAAATGATGATGCTTCCCTGTGTAATGCTTTAATTGACATGTATTCCAAAAGTGGGAGTTTGGAATATGCAAGACGGGCATTTGAATCTGATTCCTACTTCAAAGATGCTATAAGTTGGAGTTCAATGATCTCTGCGTATGGATTACACGGGAGAGGAGAAGAAGCTGTAATTACTTATCACAAAATGCTTAAGCAAGGGTTCAAACCAGACATGATAACAGTGGTTGGTGTTCTTTCTGCTTGCAGCAAGTCAGGATTGGTAGATGAAGGCATTAGTATATATAAGTCACTGATGACCAAGTATGACATAAAACCAACAGTTGAAATTTGCGCTTGTATTGTGGATATGTTAGGTAGATCAGGCCAGCTTGATCAAGCCTTGGAATTTATTGGAGAAATGCCTTTAGATCCTGGTCCAAGTGTTTGGGGATCTCTTTTAACCGCCTCTAAAATGCATGGGAATTCAAGTACAAGAGACCTGGCTTATAGGCATCTCTTAGTGCTGGAACCTGAAAACCCTTCAAATTATATATCCCTTTCGAATACATACGCATCCTATAGAAGATGGGATGTGGTAAGTGAGGTGAGAACAACGATGAAAGAAAGAGGTTTAAAAAAGATTCCAGGTTGCAGTTGGATAACTGTTAGTGGCAAGACTCATTCTTTTTGTGTTGCTGACAAAGCACATCCTTCGTCTAGTTTAATATATGGAATGCTTGATGACCTTGTATCAATAATGTCAGATGGTTGTGCTGATAGTGATATTCTGACTTGAATCTGCTGGTATTGATGTGCTGCAAATCTTGAAGTGTCTAGTAGACACTGAAAACTTGCCAGGCTAGCCGTTCTAGCCCAGCCAACTCAGAAACCATGCGCTTGGTTATATTTCAAGACCCAACTGGATGATATTCATTATTTGAGTGAGAAAAACGGTAGAAAAGCCCCAACTTACAGGTGGTTTTATTTCATATGGTTAACTTTGTTTCGAACATGGTGAGTGCAAACGTTTCCCGCGATACTGAGCAACTAATCAATGTTCAGATGAGATGCATGGAGGTTCACATGCAGCCTGGGTGAACCCTTTCCTTCAAATCAAACCCCTTTTACAGCATTGGTGTCAAAAGCTATGGGGATCCGCATGGAGTCGACATTCTGATTTACGACCTGGATGGCAAAGATCTCCATTTCAAAAAATAATGGCATTAGGTGATTCAACAATTCATGCCACGTGAAAAACATTATGTGAATCAACTGTTTCAAATTCTTTTATTTTTCAGGGTTGTTAGTTTGAATGCTTTCTTCGATAGTTTGCCATAATTATCTGAGTGAATGATAATTCTATTCAATCAAATACAGGATCATGAAATGGTGTTTAGGAGGGTAAATCAAAGTGGATACATTTAGGAATATGTATTTTCACTGTATTATTACTGGTTAAGCAACCTTCTCTGTCTAGCATTCCATACTGGGTCCATGCACACGAAAAGCTAGGAGGGTTAAACAATTTATAGTCATTATTGAACTTTATAAAACCTTCTAAATTGACAAACGATTTTTCTAATACGGAGCCATGGGCATTGGTTAGAGACAAATAGTTACACTCTGTTAAGTTCTACAAATTATTTCAAAATAAATATCAAATCTTTTCAGGAACCTCTACATTTACAAATAATGCGGGTACAATATAATTAATGAAAGATCAACAACAATTGTTATAAGACTGTAAGTCTCCCACGTAATATTGTTGTGACCTGACTCTGTTTAGTAAGTCTTAAATAATCACACAATTAGATAAAGTTGTTTGTTCGTTGACCCTATTAATTTTTTAATGATCCTCTGTTCATTTTGTAATGAACTTCCCGAAATGTAAAAATATATTTCAGAATAAGTAGAAAGTAGTTCCATAATAGAGCATAAGAAATTGAGCTCCTACACGAATATCATGTCAAAACTCATAAGTCCAATTAAACTGAAGTAACATCAACAGAACTTGCAAGTCCAACGAGAGGCAACATGTACAGCACAATCCAATATATCTTGTTACTGACATTAACGTTTAGAACAGTAATTTTGGATGGCATTCATGACGATGCAATGAAAATTATCCAAGATAAGTTACAACATTATTATTAAAGTGGCACCTATTAAATCCTCCAACCTAAATTTTTCAATGACATTTTTGTTTCATGACCTTACCAAAGGTAAGGAATAAATCTACCCTAATATATATGCCATCTTCATATCTATTCTTAGCATAAACCACAATAAATGGTTCGCATGAACGATCCTTGACATCAGGATGACAGATCAAAATTTACATCTAGAACGGAGTAAACATCAGCAAGGGAAGACACCTTGAAATCTGGTTTGAATTCAACATCAGCATACTCGGGAGAATCATATATTCCTTTTTGATCAAGCAAGCATGTAAAGGCTCCTGCTCGCCTCCCACAAGCCACCTGTAAAATGGTAAAACAAGCAATGCGGCATAAATCAATTACCATCCAATTTTAAATGCGACGAATATACTAGGAAAATAGAGCAAAATGGAAAGAAGGTTGTTTGTAGCTTTGTTGGAAATAATAATCCGTTTTACAAAAATAAAACTGCTTTCAATTGAATTTGGCATGCTTTCGCAAAAAAACAAACACTACTTTGCCTCCCACACGAACAGATTGCCACTATTAAATTTAACAGGAAATACAATTTCCTCTATTCATCATAGTTTTGGGGGATTATGAACATGGGTAAATTAACATCATATGACACTGAATAGTTAAGGAAATGTAATTTACCATTATAGTGTTTACCTTATATGAAACTCTTTTTGGTCTCTCACCATAGTTAAGGAAATGTTAAAAGCACATAATTTATCATTTTGTTATACAGAGCTTACCTTGTGGCCCACTTATTAATGCATCACAATCTTCATTCTATGACTCATCAAATGCAGATATTTGTAGTGGCATAAAACTTACAGAAAAAATGATAATAAAATTAAAATACCACTAGATAAAATCCAGAATAAAATAAGGACCTGAGTCACAGGATTTATATATTGCAAGCAAACACCGACTCGTTTGCATACTGATGCTGAATTGTTTTACTATAAAGTTCACTAGTCATCATCACAGAACCAACTCTATGAGAAAGATTTGAAATGCACTCTTAATTCTCTAGTTTCAGGATTTTGTTACTACAATATTTAATGTTCTGCCTTTGATTTTGCAATTTTTCCGATTGTGTATTTGTAATCAAATGTGAAAAGAGAAACCAAGAAGATCGGTAAGCATTATTCCCAAATAATGATGATAATAAGAATACATGCACTTGAAATTGCACAATGCACAGCTACAATGAAAAGTGTGGCATTTGAATACCCACATCAGGAAAAAAATCACTTACATCATCTTTAAGGCTATCCCCAATCATGATTACTTCATTCGGTTGAACTTCCCAAAGAGAACAAATATACAATAGTGGAGCTGGATCAGGTTTATAAGGAAGAAATTCCCTGCTTAATGCTGGAGAAAATGTAATCTGCAGCAATGAGGTATAATATATATAGTAGTTTAACATTTTAAAAGAAAGAAGAGTGAGAGGTTTAACCTTACACTAAAAATTCACAATCTTCAAGTTACAATCAATAATGGTGACTTTATGCCGTACGCACCACCATAGATAGCATATTTTAGAAAGCAAGAAGTTTTTTAAAACCATCTTTATAAGGTTGCACCAGCTTTCTTGAAAATAATGGAAATGTAACGTAATAAGGTACCATTCCGTACAAGCCATACAGCAACTATATAACTTCATTTTCAAATTGATGTATGTCATACCTAGGGACAAAAGAAGACTGCATGGCAAAATCCCTGACTCTATCGCGCTCTTCTAGTTTATATTGGCATAATATCATAGCAAAGCCAAAGACAAAGTTCAAATAGGAGAAAAGTGGACAACCTAATTTCACACACAATTTTCCATATCAATTCAATCCAATTGTCCCAGGTAGAGAAAATTAGTATACATACATACATATATATGTATACATATGCACACACACATACACAGTTGCATTTGTTGACAAACTCACCCCAAATCGTTCATGGAATAAATCAACTGCTGACTTCATGTTCCGAGTGATCAAACCCCTCCTATTAAAAAAAGGCCATATACCATAAGTAACCAACTCCGTAATCTATCTTGACCTCTAATACAAACATGTATAACAGATACCCTGAACTTTAACTATTTATATGAAAACAGTGCAAAGTAAGTTTCATCACAAAAATAGGTTAGTTGTCCAAATTAAACAATGCGCCAAGGTTCACATGTATGTTCAGAGTTGCTTCCAGCAACTTTACCATTAGAGGATTGGAGGGTGTTGACATAGTAATGAAAATTGCTTAAAATATTATCTTCATAAAATATTATAATCAAGTTTAAATAAAAAAATATATAAAATAATGAGATAGTCCTTCTAATAGAATGTAGGTTGATATCCTAATGCGGGACCCATAAGAAACTCGTAAATTGGTTCTGTTTGAGATGCCCTAAGAAGCAGGACCAACAACTAATAAGGCGTTTAACTGAATCTGAATTTGGCAAAAAGCAGAGAAGAGCAGAAGAGGAAGAAGAAAGTGCGCTTAACTGGACCTTATTTTCTTGGAATCAAGAATAGCACAAAGCTCCGAAGCACCTGCAGAACGAGCATAAAACCTCTGCTCACTTCATGAAAAAGAGAGAGAGAGAAAGAGAGAGAAATGGATGCAAACCAGGCATGATTTGGAGGCGTTGGAGACCCTGACGCTCGACCTCGGCGATGGCGTCGTAGGCCTTTTGCTTTTCATGAGGAGGCCAAGCCTCGATGTGGCCCAAAATGTCGATGCCGGAAGGGTTTTCCGCCTTGAGCCTGTGGTACTCGGCGTCGCCGAGCACCGCCCTGTACATGGCCTGAAAATCGATGACCGGGACGGTGAGGGTGCCGTCCATGTCGAAAACGACGCCTCTGAGGCGCGTTTTGAGGGCGGGAGGATGGGAGGACATTCGCTTGGAGAATATAAATGCTTTGGCGGAATTGGATATGAGCAATGGCATTCCCGATCTCTGTTTTCTGCTTCGCCCACCGCATTTTTCGTCCTACTCTACTCAAATCTTCTTATACACTCACCCACACCACACCACACTGTTTCGTTAGCTAGCGTTAATTCTAACATTTTTCTTTTTTTAAAAAAAGAAATTATTTCAAAATAGGTGTCAGAAGGGCTACCTTTCACTCTCCCGTGTCTCTTCTGAAAGTAAATATTTATTCACATTCTTATATTTAATCGGTAAAAACTTTTTCTTCCATTCTCATCTTTATCAGGAAATCCTATAACCATATAATTAAATAATTTTTAATTAAAATAAAAATTTAAAATATTATTAAATATTTATTATTAAAAGAATATACCTTTTTAATGTAAAATATAAAAAAAATGATAAATGTATAAGTATTAAATAAAAATATAAAATTCTAATAAGATAAAAATCAAATAATTATAAAAAATATTAAATATATGATTTAATAATAAATTATTAAATTAAGAAAAAAATTAATATAAACTTTTTAAATTACTTACTAAATTGAATATGTTAACTTAAAATAAGAATAAATATAAGGAACAACATGATATTAAAATAGATACATAAATAAGATGGATATGTAGATACTTAAATATTATTAATACTCATTCATATATCCAAAATTCAATGTAAAAATTCTTAGGAATGAGTTTATATTTACGGAAACAGATTTATTTACCATCCTACTTTAAAACATAGGATCTATACATTCTAAGAATGAAAAATGCTTCATGTAAATTAAAATTAATAGTAAATACCAAAACCCGAATAAAATATTAAACAATTTTTTTAAAATAATACAATTATATTTAAGAGGAAAAATATATTTAAATAAAAATAAATTTTATGGATATTAAATTTATATGACTTTCGTTCACAATAGTAACATACTGTTACTAAGTTAGAAGAAGTACTTTATTTTATATCTAGGTAGGACAGACTAGAGCGAGATATTTTTTGAAATGAACTTTGGCAACCACAAAAGGATCATGATCGATTTTTTTAAACCAATTTATCTTTTCATATTCTACCATTTTCTTTTTATCGTGGCTTCATATGAAGTATGAGCAAATATAGGGTTTTGCTTCGATAAATTCATTGTTGGAGAGGAATATGAGGCTCTGATAGTTATCTTTGTTTCGATTAGGAAGGTGGAGGGTGCGGCAGTGGATGTTCGATGGGTCGGCGGTGAAAGCGGTGACTTTAGCGGCGAAGAAGATGGCGGAGGTATCGAGGTGCTTCCTCAGGCAGTTGCGCACCAGTCCTTGGTTTTTTTCATCTAACGTTCATGCCTTGTACTTCTCTTCAAAAGTATAACATGCTTTTTCATGGGAGTTAATTCTTACCAAAATATGCAATCATTGTTTTCCACAAAAGGAATTATAATATAAGACACACCATGCTTAGTGTAAAAGAATCCCACTATAGTAGCAAAAATAGATGCGAGGAAAGGTGATTTGTCTTTATTCAAGTTTTTATTCCATTAAAATATTTATTAAGTTATTATAAAATAAAAAATAATTTAATTTTAGAAATATATATCATTTTTTAAATAATATTAAAAAATTCTATATATATTTTTTAGAAAAAAATTATTGAAATACATTAAACTACTAAAAAATTATTCAATTATTTATCTTACTAAATAATAAATTAATTATTTTTTATTCATTAAAAGATAGAATTATCCAATTAAAAATAATAATAAATTATCAAATAGTTTTCACTAACTTCCTTTCACCTAATTAAAATAATTCTATTGCTCATTCTAATTTTATTTTATTTTCTCTCCTTTAAATTTTTTTTTCTTTATTTTTCTCTCCTTTGATTATTTTTTCTATTATCATTATTATTTAAACTACTTGATTAATCGTAATCGATAATACATGATTTTAAGAAAAGTAACTTTTGTTTGCCTGTTCAAATTAACAATATATGATACAATAGCCAAAATAACTATCACATTTTTATTTCTAATAAATTATTATTTTTGCAAAATTAGACCATTTTTTTCCATCTAAATTAAATACCATTATTTTTTTATCTTTTTTACATTTTGTGTTAATGATTAATTATTATTCTAACTATATAGCTAAACTACTTTTTTTAGAAAGTATTTTTCACCATAACATATTTTACATATATATATATATATATATATATATATATATATATATATATATATATATATATATATATATAGTTAATGTAAGTTGAATCATTTCATAAACATTTCATAAAATTTTAAAATATATGATTCTCACGTAATATAGGATAATAAAAAAAACTTACCTTTATGAGATACTCAATCAAAAGAATTTTAATCTTATTTTCTCAATCTATCTCTTTTAATCTTTCTTCTTCTCCCACACACTTTTTTTATGGTCAATTGTAAAACTCTCACACTATAGAAACAAAATCCTAATTTATTTATGTAATCAACCTCCATTAGGTTGGTGGATTACCATAAGTTATTTATAAAGTAAATAACTTTCTATAATTACAAATAAGTCCTTCTATTTTGTTAAATCACATTTAGGCTAATAATTATATTTCACATGAGTCACATTAATGGAATATATTTATTTATTTTCTTACGTTCTTCCACTTGACTCAAGTGGTGCTATAATACTTCATGATTTAATAAATTACATAAATCATAATATGCATTAAAGGACCTTCAATAAATTGGTTTCATCATTCGTCATATTTAAAGATATATGAACAATAAGAGTCGTGGCAGTCACATATCATTCAATCAACACATTCCCTTCCATGCACTATTGTGTCATCATTCTCCTTAATATGACTTTATAATGAGAAGTCTTTACCGGGTTCAAACATAATGTCATCATCACTAGTAGAAAAACATCATTCTATGTCTCCGTATAAGGACGGTTAAAAGCCAAACCGACGTAACCAAAAATGCGGTGACATTTTTATAAATAAATGAACATACTTCATGTTGGTTCTAAACAAATCGACGTAGAGTTATATATCCAACGTCGGTTACACCTAAAAACCATCATAAAAAAGACAGTAAAAATAAAAATTCAAAATTTTAAAATTCAAATTTGGCGCTGCATATATCACGTCGGTTATGGGGCTCCAACCGACGTGATATATACTACACACCATGTCAGTTTTTTGTATAAATCAACGTTATGTATGGTCCTGAAAGTTGAGTGAAAATTTTCTTAAAATTGGGGTTAAATATCACGTCAGTTATTTATCCCAGAACCGACGTAGTATGTCCCTCGAGTTAAAATAAGGGATTTCAAGAGAGATATTAACTCTTACCCTTACATTTTTCTCTTACGTTTTCTTCTCCTTCACCTTCTCCTTAACCTCGTTGCCTCCTCCTCAGCCTCGCTTCCCTCTCCTCTCAGCCTTCGCGTGGTGCCACTTTTATTCTCATTAGTTTTCATTTATATTTCGCATGGTGCCACTTCTCACTGGTTTTCGTTTGCATATTTTTTTTCATTGGTTTTGCTAGGGTTTGAGATGCTCTATTTTGGGCTTCTTCCATGTTCATTTGGTGTGTGCAAGCTTCTTGGTGGTCTCGGTTGAATGCTTGGTTCGACACCCTTGCCTCTTCTCTTTGCAAGAAGTTAGCAATTTTGTAAAATTCATTAAAAATAATTAAAAATTTCTTTTTGACCCAAATTTTTTCTCAGCATCTTGATTTAGTATATATTTGATGGTAGAGTTCTTAGATTGTATAGGTTTATCATAGATTTAGGATTTCAAAAGTTTAGGGTGAAAAACCTTCAAACGACTATAACTTTTGATAGAGAGCTCGGATTGAGACGCTCCAAAAATAAAAATTGTTTGAAATGGGATAACGAGCCCTTAGCCAACCGCCTTTGGAAATTCTAAAATTCCATCATTTAGGGTTTTTTTATTTTTTCTTATTTTTCATCTATTTTTTTAGATTGTAGCCTTTGATTTCACATATCTATACTTGCTAAAAAAATTTAAATTTTTTTGTAGTGTTTTCTTGTATCAATTAGAGATTTATCAACCCAATTTTTTTTTTTGTTTTAAAAAAATAACTTTTCACGTCGGTTGTAAGCTCAAAACCGACGTGAAAAGTGCTTTATAACAAACATCACATCGGTTTTAGCCAAACAACCGATGTGGTGTTGTCTCTGAAACACTCTTCTAGACCATTTTAGAACGGGTTCATGACGTCGGTGCCTGGTTTAAACCGACATGGAAGCTGACAATATGACATCAATTTGGTAACTAACGTGGTGTTTGAAAACATTCAACGTCGCCTTGGTCGACATCGGTTCTGGATTCGACGTTAAGGGGCTTCGAGAACTGACTTTGAAGATCGTTTTTCTACTAGTGCTTTCATTAACAATAACATAATTTGTTTTTTATATCATTTTCTCAACCGGGATCGTGACGGGGACAGCGATCCAAAAAATTAATAATAAATATAAGTTTGAAAAATTAAAAAAAGGAGTCGCCATCACAGTTTTTAAGGAAAACTATGGGAAAACCCAAAAAATAGGATAAGGCAAGTTTACGAAAACTAGATCTAGGTCCAAGAGTCGGTTACGTGTGGGGAAGGTGTTAGCACCCCCACAACGCTCGTCCTAAGACGGTACCTTTAATTAAATAAGTAAATTGAGTGTGTTTTTTTTAATGTTTATTTGTCCGAAAGAGACAAAATGCAGATGAAACAAACAAAAATATTTTTTTATTTTTTAGGGCTCGACAAGGGATTGACCTTGCTCCTATGTATTTCCATCAGGGATGGAAAATCAGGGTTACGTAGTTTTTTGAATTGTTTCGGAAAAAAAAATATTTTTTATTTTTTTTCTTTGAAAATTTATATATATATATATATATATATATATATATATATATATATTTTTTTGAAAATTAAACTTTAATTTGGATACCGTTAAACGCGTGCGGCCTTTTGATATTCCAAACAAAGTCAAAACTTTTCATGACGCGAACGGTCATTTAGGATTTTTATTCAAAACATTATTTAAAAGAAAATCTCATGCTACGCGTATGAATATTAAAGATTTAAAATAAAACATAGGAAAAGACTTTATATAAAAAACTAAAAATTCTCCTTTTAAAAAAAATAACAATACAACAATAATAATAAAATAAGAGCAAGGTAAGCTCAGAATTAATTAAGTTGCAACAAAATTCAATTGAACCCTTTTTATTATTAGTTATTTATTAACATTAGGTGCCTAAAAAGAAACTAATTCATTCATGCTCACCGAATTCCATGCTAATATTCACTCACGCTTAATTAAATTCCAACATTTACTTTTTATTACAAATGCACCATAACCCATCTCACAAGGCCAAACCAAATAGATTTACTTTTTCCAATTATGCATTCTCTCTTTCATTTATTTTAATTTAATGTCATACCAAAACAATTAGATCATGTGGTTTTTGCCAATACCACAACTTCATCTAAGTGGTTTCAAAACCATCCATCTTTACCAACAATTAAATCAATGTATTTTTATGTTCATTATTTGCACCAGACAAGCCAACACACCCCCTTTTCTCGACCAATCACATCAATCTTATCAATACATGTTATATTAGGAGCACACTGCCTTGCTTCAAATCCACTCATTCCTCTTACATTTTTTATTTACAAAGTACTAAAATAATTAACAGGCCAAGTTCAAAATCTTAGCCTACATTGCTTCAATCCAATTCATTGACGTTTACTATTCTTTTACTTTTCTTTATATTTCAATTAACTCTCATAATAAATCGACGAGTTCTTTCTGCACCTTAATATGTTCTTCCTGAACCCTAATAAAAAATTTTAATACCACAATTATCCTTATATGAAAACTGGATGGCACCCCCATCCGGTTGTCATGTGAAAAAAAAATTGACAACCAGATGAGCAGGTCATCCAGTTGTCATTTTTTTTTCAAATGACAATCGGATGGCTTGCTCATCCGGTTGTTAATTTTTTTTCAAATGACAACCGGATGGGAATGTCATCCGGTTCTAATTTCCAAATCAAAATGATAACCAAATGACATTCCCATCCGGTTGTCATTTGAAAAAAAATTAACAACCGGATGGAGTGTCATCCGGTTTTTATATAAAGGCAATTGTGGTATTAAAATTTTTTATTAGGATGTAGGAAGAACATATTAGAGTGCAGGAAAAACTCGTCTAATAAATCAAGCCCAAACCTCTTAGGCCCAATCACCCTAATAACCCTAAAACAAATAAGAGAAAGAAGACTTTTGACTTTGGTATATGCTTATGAGGAAGAGAACAACGCCACTATTTGGCAAAGAAAACTATGGTGAAACAATGTTGAATCCAGCCCAAAACGACAACACGGGTGGTGTCGCGGAGGTGACAACGAAGTCGTGGTGTGTGACTCATGGTGAGAGAGAAAGGTGGAAGAAAGATTGGAAGTGTAAAAAAGTGTTTGGCATGGTGTTGTTTTGGCTTGGTGACGGTGAGCGAACCCAAGGCTAGGAAGCGACGGCAGCGAGTGGGGTGGCGTAGAGGAGCATGGCTTCTCCCACGATGGCGAGGTGGAAGCAGCTGCTTGGCGTTTGGGTTGTGACAACGGCGACAAACAGTGTCGTGGTGCAATATGGTAGTTATGGGGGTATGGGTGCACGGTGGCGTGAAGTGCTCAGTGCATGGATGAGAATGGTGTTGAGAGGCATGAAGGTGATATGGTTGATGACTTAGGTTAAGGGAAGCATGGTCATGAGATGGCTGACGGCGGTGAAGATGCCATAGGCTTCTCTTTCCACGTGAGGGTGGCTTTTATGGTACAGTGGCATGGTGGCTGCTTTTAGGGTTGGATGGGGGTTTTAATGGTGCAGTGGCAGGCTGGTTTCTTGGTGGTTTATGGAGGTACATAGGGCATGGTGGAAGTGCATGGGAAGCACGTAGTGGAGGTTTTATGGTGGAGGTCAAGTGGTTGTTGGGTGCATGTGGGCACGGTGGAGTTACATGGTGTAGTTGTAGGTACAAGTTGCAACAAGGTAAGTGGTTAGGAGGTAGAACTGCTTACATTTGGTGGCTAGGTGTTTGCATGGTGGTTAGGAGGTAGGACTGCTTACATTTGGTGGCTAGGTTTAGTGCAGGACGAGGGTTTTATGGTGATTGTGGAGTAGATTGGGAATGATTTTTTTGAGGCGGGTTTGGATTAAAGGTACTGCAGTGAGAGAGAGTGGGGTTGCAGTGGCTTGGTTCGTAGGGCGAGGGTTTTATGGTGGAGGAGATTGGTTGGAGGTGCGAGGTGTATGACGATAGAGAGGTGTATGATGGTAGAGAGGTGTAGTGAGTACTGGTGGTGGTGTAGAATGGAAATGGTAACGAGGATTGTTGCTTAGCAATGCAATGATGTATTTGGAACGATGAGCTAGCGCGGTGGATGGAGGTGGTAGTGCGACAGGCTTGAGGTAGTGGTTGTGGACGTCGAAAGGCGCTGCTCGGCTGCAGAATAGATACCCAAACTTCTATCTCTTTTTATTCCTTTTGAGTTCAAATTGTTATAGTTTGGTTTTGTTTCTTTATGGGTTTGTTTGTTCTATTATGGAATGGAAGGATGATGAGTTTGACAAATACATGAATGTATGGTTGGAGTAAAGAGTGAATATATGGTAAGAGTGATGGCGAAGATAAGCATGATGTATAAACATAAATAGAGTAAAGGTAACATTAACTCACAATAGGGGCATCACAATGCTATGACAAATGTTAGAAATTTAAAACTTACCCCTTGATATTTCCTTCTTCCTTCGTCTGTTGCCTCTTATGTTCTCCTCCTTTGTCTTTTGACTGAGATTAATGAAGAAAATTGGTGGCGTCTGAAGGGAGAATAGTGATATGCAGGGTGTGAATGGTAAGAATTTGTGAGAGCGTATCTAGTGAGGGTAAAAGTGTATTGGATTTTCTCTCCTTTTTTTTTCAATCTCTCATGAGAGTCTATTACTTATACCCAGGGTGAAAAAAAACAAACCCCAAAATAGGTGTTCTCTACGTGCCTTTTTGCCATCCAGAGCATGGGAACAAAAGCTCAATAGAACATAAGGAAGCCTAGTGAACTAGAGAGGCTTCCTTCGTGCTGTGTGTATCCTCAATGAGATAAAAAAAAAATAGACTTGAACCCATCCGTTGGAGCGTTGACTCCTTCTCTTTAAATGCAAGGGGACATGTATAGAAGGAGGCTGGCTATAGAGGGGAGACACCAACTTATTCAGCTGTGAGAAAAACTAAAAAATTTGGAGACTTATGCTCTGAGGGTGGTGGAGTAATGGATACGAAAGATTTTAGGCGATTTTGGGAGAAAAAAAAATGGAAAAGAGGAAAACTACCTTTCCAATCCTTTTTTGTCTTTTTGTTCTTTGTATCATTATTATTTTTTTTAAGGAACGAAACGTAGAATAAAATATGACAAAGGACTATATATGTTTTTTTTTTTTCTAAAAAAAGAAGAATCTAATAAAAGTAATTATAAGAAAAAGAAATATATTTTTGCACTTCTATATTTTGTTCAATAACAACAATAAGAGAAAAGTAAAATAAATATTTATCTAATTTTAAACATAAGAGAAATTAAAAAAAAAATTCAAACTAAAAAGAAATTTATTTTATTATTTTTTCAAATGATAAAAAGAAAAGAAAAATAACCTGAAATTAAAATAAAACTCAAAACTTTTTCAACATGGTTAGAAACTTTCCTTCTTTTTAAAAAAAATAAAAATAAAACTTATCTACTGGTCGAAATTGGGTATTGACAATCATAATCATAATTTGCATTCACATTCGTAAGGCAAAAAAACATATATTTCATAAACTTGCACAATAATGAGCTCAAAGTGTCAAATAGGCATTAATAACAACATATAACATTCAACATTCACTGGTACACATAATGCTCATATTTTTTACATGGTCAGTAAACACTTGAGGTGGTAACCCTTTTGTTAAAGGCTTAGCAATCATAATATCGGTGCTGACATGTTCTATTGACACTCTATGTTTCTGAACTTCTTTAATGACAAAGTATTTCAATTCCATATGTTTAGCACCTTTGGAATACTTGTTATTTTTAGAAAAGAATATTGTTGCAGAATTATCACAATAAATTGTCTGCGACCTGACAATACTGTTGACTACTTCAAGTCCTAAAATAAAATTCTGCAGTCAATTAGTATGAACTGTGACCTAAAGTATGTCACAAATTCAGCTTCCATGATGGATGCAACAATGATTGTCTACTTCGCACTTTTCCATAGAATCACTCCCTTGGCTAAAGATACACATAACCAAATGTAAACATTCTAGTATCCATACAACCAACAAAATTTGAATCTTTATATTCAATCACCTTAAGGTGATCAGACCTTCTATAAGTAAGCATGTGATTTTTTATTCGTTGCAAATATCTTAGTATTTTCTTTACACCAAGCATACTGACCTGCAAAGCTAATATCTGGCCTCGTACATGTTTGAGCATACATTAAACTCCCAACAACATATGCATACGGGGATATTCTCCATCTATTTCCATTCCAAATCATTCTTTGGACATTGCATAAAACTAAATTTCTCCTTTCTGTATTAGAACGAGAGATGTTGAACATTTATCCATTCTAAACCTCTCTAAAACTTTATTAATATATGCTTTTAGAGACAAACCCAATGATCCTTGTGATCTTTTTTCAAAATATTTCTATTCCTATCACATAGTATGCCTCACCCATATCTTTCGTTTCAAAGTTATTAGAGAGAAACTTCTAAGTCTCACTTAATAGACCAAGATCATTAGTTATAAGCAAGATATCATCAACATACAGAATCAGAAATATAAACTTGCTCTGAATAACCTTCAGATACATACATCGATCAACAATGTTTTATTTAAATCCAAAAGATGTAATAGTATCATTGAACTTAAGATACCATTGCTTAAAAACCTGTTTAAGTCCATATATTGATTTCTTATGTTTATACACCATGTGTTCCTTCCTTTCTTCAATGAACCCCATTGGTTTGTCCATATAAACATCATCTAAATTCTCATTCAAAAAAGCAGTGTTAACATCCATTTGATGTAACTCAAGATCATCATGAGTTACTAATGCCATGATTATTTGAAAGAATCTTTCTTATAAACATGCAAAAATGTTTTCTTATAATCAATGTCATTCTTTTAAGAAAAATCTTTGACAACCAGTCGAATCTTGTAACGTTCGATATTGTCATGAGAGTCACACTTAATCTTAAAGACTCGTTTACAAAACATTCTTTATGACTTTTGTTTTTAGACAAAACATAAATTGTAAACTTAATATAAACTACGAAAACCTACTTATTTAAAATCAACCTTAAAATTATTAAAGTTAACAAAATTGTCCAGTTGGATGAAAAAAATAATTATGTGGTTCTTTTAAAAAAAAATTAACTTATAATTTTAATTAGTAAAGGGAACCATTTCAAAAATGTGGCCTTCAGCTCGAATGATAGCATTCCTTTAACTAGTCGAATGTAATAGAGAGAATTATTACAATTTAGTAGAGTTATTGAAAGCTACAATTTTTATTTATTTATTTTACCATACTAGTTTGATTGACTTAAAATAAGTGTTTTTATACTAAGTAATTTTTAAAATAATTATTTATTTTAAAAATTAATATTTATTTATTAAGTTTTTTAAGAGTAAACATATTTAATAAACACATAAAAAATTTAAAATTTACTTATTTTTATAAGAAAAATAAGTATAAAAAAACTCACAATTCAAATTGTCATAACTTAGATGCATAAAAGATGCTTCTGATATAAATCGCTAGAATGTGTTAGGTGATTTTTTTATTATTATTATTATCATCATTTCCAGAAATAAAATTAATGAGATTTTATTGTAAATAAATAAATAAATATATATATATATATATATATATATATATATATATTTTAAAAGGAATAGTTTATTAGTTTATTTTTAATATTTTTTATTTTTTAAATTTCAAAATGAACGATAATGTAAGGAAGAAAAAGTGAAGGGCTGAGCCAGAGGTGTGGCACCCTTCTCTCTTCCATGGAGTTCGTTGCAAGCTCTGTGAATGCTTCTTCTTCTCTTCGTTGGTGTCACAATACCCCTTTCCCTGCAATCTCCATTCCCAAGGTTCTCTTTCCGTTCCTTACCTCTTTCCTTTATCTTCTCATCACTTTCACCACTTTTTCTAACCCATTTCCCCGTTTCATTCCCACATTCTGTTTGGTTTCTGAGAACAAAAAAATTGTTTTTTAACGCTACCCTTTATTTATTTGTCTCTGTAATAAACCAATTTTTAGATGTAGGATCAATGGGAAGGACATGATTATTTTGATTTGAGTAATATAAGTATTCACTGAATTGTAATTTGCACTATCTGCAGGTGTCACAGTGGAAGTGTTTTTCATTAAGGGTAATACAATCTCGGTTTCCATTGGAATATAAAAGGAATAAATGTGTAGGTTATAGAAATAGGGATTGTGGAAGAGAATTTTCAGTTGGAGTTGTGTCACGGATAAGCAGCATCTGTTATCCTCAGTGTAGCTATTTTCCATCAAGTTGGGGTTTCTTTTCCAAAAGGACGAAATGTAACCGTCTTCTAAGACTGAAGGATTGTTCAGAAAACCTAAGACAGCATGCTTCTATTCTATTTGTGCGGCTGGTTACTGGAGTGATGTTGGCCATGTCTGTTTCTTTGGCTACTAGTGAGCCATCTTGTGAGTCACTTTGATTTTGAGCTTTGGTTCAAATTCAAAATATAACTGAATAGTGAATTTTTGATAGAATTCTTTTAATCTTGTTTGAATTTTGTCTTAACCTTGTGTTTTCCTTTTTGGTTCTTTCTTCTAGTGGGGCTGTCTGAAGAGAATCTTCTCTTTCTGGAGGCGTGGAGAACAATTGACCGAGCGTATATTGATAAAAGTTTTAATGGACAGAGTTGGTTTAGGTATAGAGAAGATGCACTGCGCAATGAACCAATGAACAATCGAGAAGAAACATGTATAGTTTTCATTCTAAACTTCTTTTTTTTTTCTAACTTGCTGCACAATGACAACATTCTATGATGGTAATTTTCTGTTTCCAACATGGAAAATCAGCCATGCTAGCCTTTTAGTTTTTGAGGAGTGGAATCACGTTATTATTTCTTCATTCGGATAACTTTGTGTCTACTTTATAAGTAGTACAAGGATTTAATTGAACTTGGGATAAATTTTATCTGAGACAATGAAAATTTGATTGAAAATGTTTACAAGTTAAAGAAATTATACTTGTATATAAATATCATGTTTTGCTATGCACTTGATATGTGATGATTTAACCTCCAAGTAAACTGCTCTGAACGCAATCACTTTCTTGATTCTTGGTTTTGAAGATAAGTAGACATAATTTGATTAGGGCACAGTTTGTATGCTTATTCATAAACCCTTATAAGAGAAGAAAATAAAACAAGTTTAATAAATCAAACTAGTCTATTACAGCAGCAACAACAATAAAGTTTTATCTGGTTAGGTTAAGGTCAACTACATGGTTCACATGATGTCCTTCATTATAGTTAAAGACCAAAGCTTCAAGGAGTATATTCCACGAAATCTCTCTTGTTGACTTCCTCCAATGTCTTCTTGGTCTCCATCTCCTTTTTTCCCAGGTCTAGAAGTCTTGCAAATTTGATTTAACTTTTTCAAAACATGAGGTGTGTAACTCGATTTTAACCAATAGGAAAAGTTTAATTCACCCCCCTATTTTTTTTTTCTTTCGTAAGAACTTAATGAGATGTTTATTTGAACTAAACCTAGAATAAAGTAATTGAAGTTTTATATAACATGGATATTGAGTACATTCATCGGGAATTTTCTTCAAGTTCCTGCTTTTCTCTCCTCTGGTAGGTTATATTTGTGCGTGTGTCTATGTTTTCTCATTTTCTACCTAAAGTTTTGATTCCTACAGTACTAAATTCAGTAAATTGTATTAATTGGTGCCTGCAAAATAGGTTTGTAACTCTAATTTATACACATATCTCCAACAAACTAATAGAAAGAGTGGTAGAATGCTTGACTATTGATTCCAATAATTGGTTAGATGGACAGTGATGAGAAGCAATATCAGTAAAATTTTCTTGAATGCTGATAACTAATCGAGGATAAGTCACTTATATATGAATTATGATAGACCACTTATATTTCGTCCATGATGTGCTGGAAAACAATATTAGAATAGCCTTGATGGACTGAATTTGGCTTTTATTGTAAGGAAACTTATACTTCTTTTAAATTTGAAGGATCAAACATGAGCGAATAATGGCTAAAATGATGCAATTGGTAACTTATTGGCTTGCCTACATTGTCCAGCTGGATCAATATAACTGGAAATTTTTCTTAACCATCCATACAATGATGATTGCTATCTTCAATAATAAGAACGTTCCACAGTTTCATAATAAGTTGCATACATGGTTATGAGATATCTGAAATCTAGTAGGATTGCACCATTCCTTGTAGTAAAAAGTACACCAGTTTACCTCAAATTGATGTCATTGCATTTGCTCACAGATAAGGCAATAAGAAAGATGCTTGCCACATTGGATGATCCATTCACCAGATTTTTGGAGCCTGAAAAGCTTAGAAGTTTGAGGGTAGAATTCTCTCGTTTTAATTTTTCCTTTTACATATTTGACTCATTGTCCTGGCTGCATATTGCATAATACGTTTGTCCATTCTAGCAGAATATATGCTTCCCTACACATTAATCCCTAGTACTAATGTTTTATTGAAGGCAGTCTGGAACTCAAGGCTCTTTAACTGGAGTGGGGATATCAATAGGCTACCCTACTAAAGCTGAAGTTCAAACTGGTGGACTTGTTGTCATTTCAGCTTCTCCAGGAGGTCCTGCATATAGAGCTGGTGTTTCATCTGGAGATGTTATTCTGGCAATTGATGATACAAGCACAGAAAACATGGGGCTGTATGACGCAGCTGAACGCCTACAGTGGGTTTTTCTCCTACATTTCACTTGTGTCTTCAAATAAATATTTTTCTCCACAAATGGGAGGGAGGCGGTGGGGCAGGGGTATAAGATGATAAAAAAAAACTATTGTTAATATAGTGCAGAAAGACCAAGAAATAGGACTGCACTTAATCCTTAAAACTTTCCAACAAGTTAAAATTGTAGCACCATGTTGATATAACTATAAATATTGCAGTACTGTATTCTGTTTCTTTATCTGCTGACTGCCATGTACTTAGTATTACAAGATTGTCCCTTATGTAGTGCCCGTCTTTTTATTGTTACTCTAATATGAGCCAGTTGTAAGGTTTTAATTACTTGAAACAAAAATGCAAATTCAAGCATTCATTATTTGCCTTGAACTTATCGCCTTACCTTTTAAAATTAATTGCAGGGGACCGGAAGGAAGCACAATAGCTTTGACTATCCGTAGTGGTTTGGACATAAAGCACCTGGATTTAACGTTAGTTTCATTTCCAAACAGAAGTATTCGAAGTTTAGGCCTTTGAGTATATTTTGTTTTTTGGGATGATTGGCTTGTAATTTGATAATGCTTTATTATGTTTAGCCGCATTTATATGGTTAACTCTTTTTTGTTACCGTTGTTAGCCCTCCTGATTTTATTTTTTTTCTGTTTTTGTTGTGGTATCATACTTGGTGGTAGGCTTAAATAATGTTTGTTCTTTCTTCCAAAATTTCAATATTATTTCTAACTAAAAAACTAAACGCCAGAGTTTCTGCATATCAGGCGAGAGAAAGTTTCTGTGAATCCAGTGAAGTCAAGACTGTGCAAGCTACCTGCTTCAGGAATTAATCCCCCAACAGTTGGTTATATTAAACTAACATCTTTCAACCAAAAGGCTTCGAGTAAGTACTGATTGGAGGTTTAAGCATGATTTGTCTTGCTTCTTTACTGCTATGGAAAAGGATAATTTCTGAACTAATATATGCTTTACTCATGTGACATTTGTTTGAACCTAATATTTCAAAATGTCTCTATTGGACCATTTGTACTCCTCCTCTCCAGGAATATGCAGTTTGACCAATTACTGTTTTATTTTTTTCATAAATAAGCATCAATAAGAATTTTCGCTGTTTGATGGAGTATACTTCAAAGACTGAAACAAGAAATGTAAAGATATCCAAAACTAGTCTTCTTGAGCATTCTATGAATGCATCTCATTGTCATATCTGGGTTGTTTATGTGTGATTTGTTACAAAGGTGCTTCTGAAGTTCATATTTCTGTGGCGTAAGCAGTATTGCATTTTACTGTTTTGGCAGAAAAGAAAAGGAGAGTAATAATGGCTGCGGTTCACAAAAAAAGAAAAAAAAAACGAAGATGGCAATAAAAAGTTTAAGTCTTTGTGAGATTTTATTGAATAATAGATTTAATCACACACTTCTTATATTTTAATGAACTTTATGGCATTAAATTCAGTCTATAGGATAGCTTTACCATGAATTTGTCCAAAATACAGTACCACTAAAGTATCACTGTAGGTCCTGTAGGATACCAGCTTGTACTTGCAAAAGAAGTCTCAATACTCAAGGAAGGCTCATAACCCATTGAAGCATTGCTCTCGTAGGAAGCCTCACTTCCTTCGCCGTAGGAAACTTTACTTCTAGTGGCCTGCTAGGTACCATTGAGTTGGAATGGTATAGAAGCACCTTATTCCTTTTTGTTGTCATTTTCAGCTCACAATACCTTAGGACAGCCACTGACCATGTCTGATTAGGAAGCATAAGCAGCTCAGCCTTGGCCAGTGCAACCTTTGTCAGTGGAATTTCACTAATCATGCATTTGCATAGCAGGACTGTCTTCACAGAAGGGTATCATAAGGCTTTGCTCCCTGTCTTTCCTGTGAATGCGCCCAATTCTAAACACATCGGAGACAAGGAGAGGAGCAGTGACACATCACCCTATCATCCATCTAATTATTTTGTTTCCTCCATCTTTTAAAGCTCCTCTTCCATATTTATCCCAGTAAACCTCCTACGCAGACACTATGATTTCTTGGTCTGTTTGTATTCATATTCCATGTTATTTTTATACTTATTATTTTGTTTCTCTTTGAATTTTACATTCTTCATGATCAAGAAAATGATGTCTTAACTGCGATGTTTCCTTAAACATACATTCAATTCATCAACTCATACGATGTTCAAATTCCAGTTTCCATTTCTATACAATAAATCATTTGACTCATTAAAGGCACCCTTGGATATGGAATTTCTACTTCACTTTTGATTTAGATTAAGTACGATTTACATTATTGAAATATTGATACTTGTTTTTCATTTCTATAACTGGTTCTTTGTTTTCTTTGATGATGAAAAAAGTTTCTGTATCTCTGTCTTTTCCTTTCTTTCTGGTGGATGTGCCTCCTTGCAGGTGCTATCAAAGAAGCAATCAATACATTAAGGAGCGATAATGTTAATGCATTTGTTTTGGACCTAAGAGATAATAGGTGATTCAGTAATAAACACTTCCCATTATGTACTTTCAATCACTAGCTTTCTGAAGCTTATATTTGTTGCAGTGGTGGTCTTTTCCCAGAAGGAATTGAGATTGCCAAAATTTGGTAAGATAGGATTATCAGCTATTGGCATATTGTATCATGTATAATTTTTCTTCGGTGGCACTTGAAAATCTGCTTGATGGTACAGGTTATAGTCATTCCATGTCACTCCATCATTCTTATGTTTTATATATCAGAAATGTTCAAACCATATTATCAGAAGCACCTCATAATATTTAAAATTATTTGCCTAACTAAAATAGGTTGTGAAATTCTTTCAATAACCAATAATAATACAGAAGACTCCCTGTATTATCTTAAATTTTCTTTTACATCATCTTACGTTCAGCTTGAAGTTCTAGTGTAAAAAGCTAACTTCTAATGAATATTATCAACCAGGTTGGACAAAGGAGTAATTGTGTATATTTGTGATAGTCGTGGTGTTCGAGATATACTTGATACAGATGGAAGTAGTGCACTGGCAACATCAGAACCCCTGGCTGTACTGGTACTTTTTGCTTTCCTCTGTTGCATCAGTCTCGAGTAAAGAGTAGGCCCAAATGCATAGTAGAGAGATATGATAGTTCTTATGGTCTTGTGGGTTTTCGTGGGCAAGTTCGTTAAACATGATTTTACAGACCTTGCTAGTACTGAGGTCTAGCTATGTTGGGATGAGAAGGAGTTTTGAAGAGAGTCAAGTGGCATTGAACAGAGATGCAGGGGCTAATAATTAGTTGCTGGTGTTTGAGAATTCCGTTGACTCATTACATCACAGTCAAAATATTCTCTCATGTCATTGTTGTTGATAGGCAATTTTTCTAACCAACTAAGTTTTGTTTGTATTTGTTTTTTTTTTTTTTGCTCTAACATAATATACACAACATCTAGAGCTCTATCATTAACAATATGCATCTATATTTCACACTAGTTTTCCATGCATTTAGGCTTGCTTCCTCCATAATTGAGACATTGGACGGTTCCTACTTGTTTCATAATTACTTAGGAGCTTGTGCAGTACTTACATGTGCTTTATATAAGTTCAGAGTGCATCTTATCAGAATTTAATGTACTAGTTTAAGGATTTTTTTAGAAAAGCATGAGATCTAGATAATGCGGGAACTTTACTGATGTGAGTGGTTTGAATTTGAGGATGACGAATAGTTGTTAGGATTATTTGTAAGACTACACTGCGATGTATGGATTGATTATTGTTTTCTAGTCATGGGAATTTTTAGGGAGTTGTTCTGCCTGCTGTCAGCTAGGTTCATAAATGTATGGAGATGTCAAAGTAGGGAGTAAACTTAATGCAGTTATACGTAATTGTTACCTAAAAAAATTATTTATTACGTGTTCATATTTCATTCGTCCAGAATTCCAATATGTTATTCATTCATTTGTATAGTTAAGGTTAATTAAATATCTGGAGCCTGTATCAGGTAAACAAGGGAACTGCTAGTGCGAGCGAAATATTAGCTGGTGCATTGAAGGACAATAAACGGGCCATATTGTTTGGAGAGCCAACATATGGAAAAGGGTAGTTACTTTTGGTTGAGCTCAAACCCAACAAACTAAATTTTATGTCATTTTCCTAATTTGAGCTATACACGTGCAGGAAAATCCAATCAGTTTTTGAGCTCTCAGATGGGTCTGGATTAGTTGTGACAGTTGCTCGCTATGAGACACCTGCACATACAGATATTGACAAGGTTTGTTCTTGATTCTCCACCTCTTAAACTGTTTTCCCCTCACTAATACCCAGCATTTGCATGTAGGTTGGCGTAATTCCTGACCATCCTCTGCCTACATCATTTCCTAAGGATGAGGATGCATTTTGTAGTTGCCTCCAAGATCCTGCATCTTCTTGCTATGTTAACAGGGTCCAGCTATTTTCAGAATGATTTTTTGGAAGATTGTTGTACATTAATTCTGGTGAAGCTTTACAACTAAAGTTTTAGGGGCTTATTATTTGATTGAGCAAAGCAACGTTGTCGTCTCAAATATCAGGACGTATAAGAAAACCGAAGACTGCTCACAATGTGAGATGTTGTCATTAAATTGAAGTAAAACATAGATGTTATTAGGGGGTGAATAAGACCCAACCAGGCCCATACAATTATTCAAGGGGAGTACAAATATATTAACAAAATGTAAGAAAAGACAAGTGCCTATATTTGAGTAACAATTTCTTTATTCTCAAACTCGGATAAGATATTCTTTAAAAAAATCAAACAATATAGCATGTAGAACCAATTTTAAACCTGATTACTCGCTTTAATATTGCTGAAAATTTATGAATATTTTTATCCTTCAAACATCAAATATTAATAAATAATAAGTATACAAAGAACATTTAGGTTTCTATAATCTTCAAACTTCTGAAAGAGGAGCTTTTTAATGGAAAAAGTTTCGATTTGACACTAGTACATTTCGTACTGTAACTTCATTATTAAACTGTTCTGATATATTGTATAAATAAGATTAACTAATGACATGTTCAAAGAATGTGCGAATTAGAAACAAATTATTTTATTACAGCTTTTTAACAAGAAAAACATAATTAAAAAACTATTGTAGTGTCAATTCTCAAACACGTGTGACAAGCATAATGGCGGTCACTAATGAAATGAAGACATTTTGAAACACTAATTTTAGACTGATTTGAAGATGAGATGTGTAGAAATAAAGACTTGTTGATTAAACATATAAAGTCAGTATTATTTTCAGTTGATTTAATTGAAATAACCTTATAAAATAAGCTGAATGTTTTAAACATATGTTAGTGTTACAAGTGTTGATGAATTAAAAAATTATAGTTTATAAATATTTTTTAGCATTTCTTTTTTCTTTTCACTTCTATATATTTTTTAATGTTTAAAACATAACTTATTTTCTTAACAAAATTATCTTAATCAATTTTCCGCAATTATCCCGAAGACATCCTTAGTTTCTCAACAAAAAATTGTTTTAACTTTCAAAATTATCGTTAGAGATTTTGATAGCTGATATTCTCATACGACAGCCATCAAAAAAAGAGACCATCACGACAATAACCAAACACATTACAAGAACACAGCATATGGAAGTTCACAAGCAATGTCAGTCTCTAGTAACTCAATCTCATGATTACGATATTTGACGCAACAGTACACATAATACAAGCTAGCTATAACAAATTCCAACACAGTTAACATCAAGTCTTCAAAAAATCCAACATTACACTAAATAATCTAACTTTGATGTTCAATCTAATAAACTACTGAAATTTTCCCTGCATAGTTGCCTCCATCACTGTATAAGTGAAACCTTGAGTGCCAAGTTCTAGGAACATTCAACATGGGTAATGAAGTGATAAAAAACTATCCGCATCATACATTCTACAGCTTTAACTGGCGAGGGCATCCAACTTCTGTGAAAAGAAAGCTTTATGTTCTTGCTTCACCAACGAAAATTATTACAATGGCAAATTAACAACGCCTTGTCTCATCTTAAATAAATGTGATCACCAATCAAACTGTGAATGTGTGCACTAGTATGGCCTGTATCGTGTGGGTCTTCTATACCTTGGAACCCTTCTGCAGGTAAAAAAAAAAATAATTATTGAAGGTTGGGTTCAGGAAACAAATAACAACATTTTATCAAAATCAGAAAGAATGACAAATCATATCGTGTTAAAACATAGTTTTCATCCATTGTCATTAAATTAAACCTTTCAATTATCGTGGACATATCAAATGATAACAACTGTTCTCAACTGATGACCGTGATTTATTTTCCTCCAAATGCGAGAACAGATTTTATTCAATAACGAGCTTGCTTCTATGGTTTTCTTAGCCTTTTTTGTGGGTGGGCAGTTCGGTGTTCTCTCACAAGGTATTGCTAAATCTTTTGGGTGCAGAGCTAGTCCCCACTTAGCATCTGGATCTGATGGCATGACCCTAAAGTGCTGTCGGCAGTATTCATACTTTAGAACTAACTGGTAAAGCTCACCAATATGGAACTTAAATCTATATCGGGTTTTAAATTGGATTTACACAACTTAATGTTGAGAGAGAATCACAACAATTATAATTTGTCCCAATATTGTGCAGGGCCCGTTAACTTCCTTTGTGTCTTTCTCTGTATAATGAGAATTATAAAGTTATTTACCAATACGAGAGGATCACTTTTCCAAACAAAAACATTTTAAAAGGGTTATATGTTCAATGTCTCTATAAACTAATAAAAGAACACCGGGGGAGAATTAGAAAAGTTAAAAAGAAAAATTGTATTAATTTCTTATTATGTTTGTGTACATAAATAGCCCACAAGAATTAAAACAAATAAATTTACGTAAACATTTTGTTTTGTTGTTAGGTGCTAATGGTAATAGGATTGCATGTTGAACATGAGGTTCCTCTAGCTTAACATATGTTTACAAGGTTGTAAAGAAAACGGCACCTATTGTGAGACGTATTACAGACATACAAGAAGATAAATTTTTCATTTTATCCAGTTTCTAATAAATGCTTACCCATAACTATACGGTGGAAAGAATGGAGCAGGCATGAATGGCCTCCTAGATCGGAACCCAGTTGGTCTTCTTCCATAATACTGCTTCATTCCAGGAACATTTGTACGTTTGGCCGACACCTGAAGGGAAAACCAGATTTCAAGTACAGCCAAAGGAACACGGAGTGATTAATGAATTTACAAAGATTAATAGATGGTGAAGACCTTCAGTTGTCGACCATGCAATTCTGATTCATTTAGCAGGAGAGCATTCTGAACAGCGTCAATCTCCACAAACTCTACATAAGCAAACCCTTTTGGTTGACCAAATTTGTCTGTCAGTATGGTCACCCTGTTCACAGTTCCGCAGGACTGGAAATGCTGCTGGACTTCTTCAGGCGTACATGCATAGTCAACCTGAAACATAATTTTGAAACTAATCAAATAAATTAAAGCATTGTTGAAGCTATATAAGATTATAATTAAATTAAAAGCATCCAACTGATAAATTGAACACGGGGTAGACAAGTGATCGTAAGAGGCACTAGATCACATCACATTCAGGTCACCAAATGCATTAATGTTATTTTGCGGAAAGTAGCAAATGGATTAAGTTTTTAAGATGGGCATCAACATGAAGTCAATGAGGTTGGTATGAATAATCAATAATAGGTCCCATTATAATTCATAATATTTCCTAAGAATTGCAAATGACAGGCCTTGCAGCCTTAAGAAGATGCATAAATTTGTATTTTTTTAATTTACATTAATATTTCAGTAAATAAAGACGATATAGGTTTCGGCAAATCTTGCAGCCTTAAAATTTTCTAGCAAAAGGTCTAACTTTTCAGAGATGTCTAGGGTCATGACATTTAAGGTACGACACACATAAGCATAGAGTTGTAAACTCTGAATAGTAGCTGACTTCAAAAACACTGTAACAACAAAGCAGATGTGGCTGCTATACTGAAGATAATGGAAAAGGCACACACATATATAGACCCACAAATATTTTAATATTAGATTTTAAATGAAATAGATATGATGTCAATAAATAGAAGTTAGACATTTATTTCTTAATTCATTCTAAAACCTAATTTTTTTAAAACTACTCTCTCTACATTCTCTCTATGTTAGAGAATTCATGTGAAATCTGGGTTTGGGTTGCTCTTGTGACGAGAATCACTCGACTGATGTGTTGTCACACGAGCAAGGCCAAGCAGTTTGCATTAATTGCACTAATAGCCTTAAGTTACTCAAGTGATGGGTTGGTCACTTTAGCGACATGGCCTATAGCTCAAGCGAGAGCTTGCAACGTGAGTGAGAGAGATGTTAAGACAATTCTCTCTTCTCTAGAAGCACATCACTCAAGCATTATGTTGGACGCTCAAGCGATGTGGCTTGCGGCTCAACCGTTGGTTGGACACTCAAGTGTTGTAAGATGGTGGATGAGCTTTCTAGAACTAGTTGGATGATGTTGCTCTGGCAGGGTGTTGCTCTCAAGTTGCATTTTGCTCAAGTGGCTAGAGCATCACTCAAGCGAAATGGTTAATACATAGTATATGTTGACAGTATGTTAAGATGATGATGTTATGTCATGCTTGATGCTTTTACATATGTTGTATGCTTTTTATCCATGTTTTATTGATAATATGAGTGTATAGAAGGTGAGATTAATTATATATTCTCTGGATAGATATATGATTAATATTGAGATGCATGATATATGTCCTTTTTAGGTGGGCTTTGTGGGTGGTAGATCCTAGATAGATCACTTTATATACATGTATATCCATAGGCACATATGTATATAATGTTTGGCCCTGGATGAATGTCCTTGATTGAGTGGTCTACTTGACCCTAATGAGTGATGCTCTGATACCCAAGGTGGTATTGTGTCTTGCTTGGTGGTAATAAACACGAAACTCATGTTAATAGGGGTATCTTGACTTCATTGTTGTTTAGTCATGTAGACAGGAATTGCGGTGGTGGTAAGCTGAGGGGGGGCCTACATTTGACTTGGTAACATATGCTTTTTGCCACTCTAATATCAAGAACATAGGCTAGCTAAGTTTTGGTGGGTTCAGGATATGTTAGGCTCTAGATAGTCTTGTTTATCATGGTTTTTGGAGTCTTAGGATGCCTCATACTTAGTCATGACATAATGTATGACTAAATGTTAATTCATCTGCATCCATATGCATAATCTCGAAATATGCATGATATTATATGTTATGTATTGATTTCATTAGTTCACCCCATTCTTGTTGTGTGTACTACTATGATCGTACTTGCTATGGTGCAGATTCTTCTACAAGTGGCACTAGAAGTGAGTAGGTTTCCAAAAGATGATAGTATAGGAGTTTTTATTTTGTAAGGTATTTTGTAGATCTTCTTCGTGAGGACTTTTGTAGTCCTAATGATGTATATATGAACGCAGTATGTTTTGATAGTACATGCAAATATACACACACAACAATTCCAAAAAAATAAGACCTTGGTCAAGTATAGTATTTCCTTGGTATCAAAGTTACTCAATATAAGGGTGGTTTGGTCATATCACAAAGGAAATATGCCCAAGACATTTTAGAAGAAACAAGGATCTTAGTACGCACACCAATGAATCCAAGTATCAAACTTGTACAAGACAAAAGAAGGTGGTATTCAGATCCTAGGATATACAGACAATTAGCTCACATGCTAAATTATTACATTGGCTTGTCTTGACATCACCTCTACAGTGAGCGTGGGAAGTCAATGTTTGAATTCTCCTTGTAAAGACCATCGAAACCCAGGTGCATGAATATTAAGATATACCAAGAGTGTCCCCCAAAAGGGCCTTAATTACGGAGAGAGAGGCAAGCTCAATTTGTTGGATATTCTGATGTTGACTAGGCAAACTCACCTAGTGAATGACACTACATCAAGATGTTGTGTTCTTGTTAAGGGTATATTTAAAGCAAAAATAAATATTGTAGCAAGATAAGTGAAGAAACATAATGCACGACAATGGCTTTAGTCACCTATGAGCTCATAGGGCTAAAACAACTTCTAAAGAGCTTAAATTTGAAGAAAATTCTCATATTCATCATATGTGACAACTAAGTAGGGTTACACATTGGCTCCAACTCTATCTTTCATGAAAGAACCAAACATTGAGATAGATTGTTATTTCATCATAGAAAAACTGAAGTTTGGAGATATCACTACTAGAAATGTCAACTCTTGTAAGCAGTTAGCAGACATATTGACTGAATCTATAAAAGGACAAAGGATCAATCACATTTGCAGCAAGCTGAACACATGACTTATATGCTCTAGCTTGAGGAGAAGTGTTATGATTATAGAAATAAGTATAATATCTTAATAACAAGAAATATTAAGATCATATATATATTATTAGAGGATATCAAATCTCCTATATTTATTGTATTGATTTCTTCTTGTCAATATAATTAAGCAACTCATGTCACAGAAACACAAGGTGTTTCAGTTCAATGCTTCTCATTATTTTTATAGTTTGATATGTATCGTGTGGAAGAGATGGTAGAAAAAATAGAAGGGCAGAAGCACATGCATTTATAAACTATGAATAGATACTAGGAGGAGTAGAATTGACAAAGTTAAGGGTCTCCATAACGGAAAAGAAAAGGATTTGCTGGAAAATGAGTCATCTGTCAGAGACAAGTGGTGAGGAAACAGTGCTGTGATCTACTGCATCATTCTTTGAATACTAAAGGGTTTTGAAACCACTTTTCTATATGATGTAGCAAAAAGTATGAAATTTCAAAAAATTCTAAAGAAACATGAAGTATGCTCAAACAACATGATGGCATAACAAATATGTATGAACTATGAACAGAGTCTGCAAGAAGGGGCAAATTTCATGCAGTTAAAGGTCTTCCAAAAGTGAAAATCAAAAGCTTTGGTGGAAAATGAGTCATCAGCCAAAGAGAAGTAGTTCAAGGAACAGAGCGGTGACCTATTGAACCATTCCTTAAGAACTGAAAGGTTTTGAACACACTTTTCACTTTGATGTAGGAAAATGTATGAAATTTCAAAAAGTTCCAAAGAAATATTAAGTATCAGACAAAATGATGGAAAAGCAGGGATCTTTTAGTTGTTTCCACATTATATGAAGAAATATTAACCAGTTTTACCAATAATTAATCCCTGCCCAAAAATCTAATTAACCAGCTTTAATGTAATAACACCTTCCGACCATGTTTATTTCATTGGAGGAATCAAACCCAAAACCTCACTTACAAATTTCAGGTTGAGTTCCACTCAAACCAATGTAATGTTGGTGGCAAAACAAGGATCAAGGATCAATGATATGTTAACCATAGTGGCTGCATGGTTATGATTTGCCCATTGCATGCACACAATTCAGGCAGCTATCTATTGCTGCTCAACAAAAACGTGACGCACTCCATTAATTGAAAGACTGCACCTCCACACTATTAACTACTCTAGTATGGTTATTATCAACTTTATCATGTCTTATGCACCTCGTCCTGTTCGTTTTTTTTGCTAGTGTTGGAGACTCTACATATATCAGAGATATAGTCAGATTATAATATACAAGTGGGTGCAAGTCTCACAAGCTGATTTTGTGAGGTTGTATTAAACTTAAATTTCACTTCCTCAGATTATATCAGATCATATCCTAATATCACCCACTATTATGCCGTTATCGAACTATCCACAAATACCTATTTCCACACTTGGGATATTAAATCATTGCCATGAACAGGTGTGTTAGAGATCTCGCATTGATTGGAGACATGATCAAATTATAATAAATAAGTGAGTGCACATTTTACCTTATCTTTCAAGTTGGTTCTATAAGGATAAATTAGACTTAAAATCCGTTATATAAAGGTTAGACTCCTGTTTTCTTGCCTGTAAATAACTCAAACTTCCAGAGTTCCAGTCCAATTCATTTTCATCAAAATTTCCAATAAATAACGCCAATAATAACCTAATTACACCAATTATTTTGCTAGTTAGTAGTATAATGCGATATCACTTAAACTATTAAGTACGGCACGACTGGAATTTTGATTAAATCAATTCCATCAATTCAGCTGGTCATTGGGATGAAAGGCAATCAATCCAAATGACAAACAGCGAACACCTGCACTCAAAACATTATATTTCTACGAAGTAGGATTCAAAAAATTATTTATAAATTTAACAGAGTGTCTATAGAACAAAGATATGGGATATATTATAAATACTATTACAAGTTCAAAACACTATGCTTTAACCCACCAGAAAACAAAATTGATCAGAGTTGTTATCATAACAGAGAATAGAGAAAACTCAGTAGAGAGAGGCAGAGAGCATAACATGACACATTGGTAACAGAGAACAAAAAAATATGAACGGAGATTAATAGACTCGCCGAATAGATTCATGGAATCAAGCTTTGGGAACAGAAGTTAACAGTCTTGGAAATTATAATAGATGAACCCTAATGCACTTGGGAGAACAAGCTTCACATAACCAAATAGAGAACAATGTGCTCTATCCTGAGCAATTTTTTTAAAACTGTAGGTAGTACATTTCCCTTAATATCCAGATACATTGATATGTCTCCTATTACTTCAGTCATACGTTAAAACGACCCCATGAATCTGCCATCATTTGACAACAAGATGTGCAAATTTTTATCAGCATATGGCACGAAAGCTGCTACAACTTAAGCAACATATCCTCACCATACCCGCAGATCCAAATTTCATAATTCCTCACCAACACGACAAATGTCAAAGAACTTGACAACAAGGAGAATTTGTTACTAACAAAAAAAAAAGCTCGAAAGTCCTTAAAACCCTAAAGTTATCAAAGCACTGTAACAAAGGATTAACAATTAGCAAGCATTGTCATGGTTAATCACAGACCAACACACAGCCAAATCAACCAACTAATACAGTGTCCAAAGTGATTATAAAGCAGCACAGAAATGAAAAAGCAGAAGAACAAAAAGATAAGCAACCCTCACATTACCAACATAGATTGACCGAGCATCCACTTCTTCCTTTTCAGCTTGAGTTGCAGATGGACCAGACGAATCTTTAAACGAGATAACACAAAAAATACAAAATTTGAAGTCGAGACACAAAAATCGCACCAAATAAGAGAGAGATCTGAAGGAATAAAACAAAGAAACCTACCTTGAACAGCTCCCATCTCTTTCTCGACCTTGGCCTGCATTTCGCGAAGGGCGCTAGCTTCTTCCTCGATCTCCTTCAGCCTCTTCTTCATGTCCTCCAATTCCTGAGAATTAGACGAAACTAGTCAATGCGACGTAATAGAGAGAGAAAGAAGACAAGCAGCGTAACCTATCTGCGAACCCTAACCAACCTTGGTTGTGTGATTGGAGGGAAGTTGGTCGTCTTGTTGGTCGGCGTCGGCGTCCATGTCAACCTCCTCATCGGGAATGTCTGCACCGTATACTTCGTGCTCTTCCTGCTCCATTCCCTCTTCTCTTCTTCTGCTCTCTGTAACCCCAACTGATTTCTGTTTTCGTTTCTCCTACACCCTAACTCTCATCTTATTCAAACATTCTATCCTATCGCCTTTTATAGGAATCCAGTGAAAAGAAAATAAATAAATAAATATATATATTCCATGTTAAAGTAAGTGTATGGAAGAAAATATTTACAACTTTCAAACATGAATTAGTTCACCATTAGAAATATATACTATAGATTAGTCAATAAACATAAAATAATGAAATTACATGTTTTTTTATTATATAAATAAAATTTGTATTTTTAGGATTACAATATATTATTATTATTTGGTTTTGATTTTAAATTTTTAAAAGGTAATTAATTTTTATTAAAAGTTTTAGTATTTTTATGTATTTTTAAGTTTACATTTTTTTAATTTAAATAATTTATTTTCTTTAAATTAGTTGATTTAATAGATAATTTTTAATTTAATCTTAAATTATTAAAGATATCACTAGAGATCTTTTAATAATTTATAATTTTATTTTACAATAAAATTAAGTTAAACTTAAAATTTATTTCATGATATAATTTTTTTTAAAAATATTTTTTTAATTTAAATTAATGTTATATTAATTTAATTTTTAAAATACACACGTTTTTTTTAAACTAACTTATAAATTGTTGGATGATAAAAAGTAATAATAATTAGTTTATTAAAATTATCGACACAAGATTTTAAATCTTGTTTTCTTAAAAAAAAAAAACATGATTTTAGTCAATTTCACAACACAACTTTTTATTTTAGTTTTTTAATATTTTTATATTATTTTATTTTTTCATTATTTGGTATGGTTAACAGTTCCTTTTAGCTTTTATATGTTATTTATATTTTTTCATTATATTATAATCATGATCTTTTTAAATTATACTTATTTTTTTATTATTAGACTCACTTTATGTTTTTTTTAATAAGAGCATAAGTTTAATCTTTTCAAGGTTTTAAAAAAAGTATATATTTAATGATATTTTTAAAAAATATTTATGTCAAATGTAAAACGAAAATCTGGATGAAAGAAATTATATTTTTTTATTAGAAGTATAACTATACTATTTTTAAAGTTTAAATAAGTATATATTTAATGATTAGAAGTATAACTATACTATTTATGTAAAACTAAAAAAAAAGCTGGATGAAATAAATGATATGCAAAAGAAAAAAGATAAAGAAAAAATAATGCAATTATATTTATCTAGTGCATTTGTGTGTAAAGGGACAAATATAGCTTTTCTAAAATATAGCTTTTCTAAAAACTAACATGATATAAAACTAACTATAGTCTACAAAACTAACTATAGTTTCTTTCATGTTTTTTTTTTTTTTTTTCTAAAAGTA
>Ga0209700_101029_pt1 | contig 56608 bp, 24 predicted proteins | sample SiratroredBW_FD_187528 | JGI IMG/M metagenome (GOLD analysis project Ga0209700, IMG submission 187528) | Root nodule microbial communities of legume samples collected from California, USA - Siratro red BW (SPAdes) (version 2) | ecosystem: Host-associated > Plants > Roots > Nodule | place: USA...
TTGAATTTGACCGTTAGTTTGACCCAGTCAAAGTTTTCAGTTGTAACAGCCATAACTGTATTTCAGTTGTAACAGAAATAACTGTCACATTCAATCGATTGTTTTAAAAATTCAATCGATTGAAAAACCTTTCTCCAGCAAAAACATTTTGGGTTATTTTTATTAAAAACAGTTTTAATAAAAATATTTGTGAATCTTTTTTAGCACCTGAGAAGTGATGAATCATGCCACTAGTGATTAAGGACTAAGCCAATCACCAACACACAAACCCAACTAAGGACCAAGACCTAATCACCCAACTATCTTCATGTTGGCATAAGTCTTCACTTGAACAATTCTGGTCCAGGTTGGTTCCAACAGATTCTTCATGAGGCAGTCTTCATCAACTTCACATGCTAAGCCTTGGTGCTCACAATATTGACTTCATCAAATCACATGCTTAGCCTTGGTGCTAACACATCCACCTTATTAACAGACACTAGATTTATTGAAATTGAAGTTGGGGCAAAGTGTTTTCCTAGTCCCTTAGGACTTTCAAGAACATTGAGTCTGTGGTGCATCTTAGCAAAGCCAATCATCCTCATAATATGATTGTCCTGTATTTCACAGATTTGATCAGTAAACCTAATGGAACAATAATATTTTATAGCTAATTAAGATATTAAAACGAGATTGAAGTTAAATCCCGGTATGTATAGTACATTATGCATAATGAATGTAGTAGAAAATATGATAGTGACTTTAATGTTTGCATAAACTATAGTTCCATTAGGTAACCTAATAGGAATATAAAAAATAATTCTATATGTAGCAAAATTCTCTAAAGATGAGCTAATGTGATCAGTGGCACCTGAATCTATGATCTAAAGGAAAGACCTTAGTAGTGATCTTAGATTGCAAATGATACCGTGGATGCAATGGAAATGTGATGTGCATGATGTTCAGTGCTAAGGGTTGCAAGTAATTGAGATTGCTGAGGAAGAGTTAGGAGAGAGTTATACTGCTCTTTGGTCAAACTAAAGCTAGAAGACTCCTGAGATTCCTCTTGGTTTGTAAGTGCCTCACTCTCATTTACAGTTTTAATTGCAGTGGCATTGTTAACAGAGGATTCTCTCCTTTTTGTAGTTTGGTAGAAAATCATGTAAGCAATGACATTCATCAATTGTGTGGCCTCTTCTACCACAATGTGTGCATTTCTTATTATTATAATGCTTGTCATCCTTGGTCCATCTCTTTACTTGATAATTCTGAGAATTTCTGTTGAAGAAACCATAATAGACATGTGAGCCACCACCTGTGGAGGCAGAGGAACCATAAGCAACTGTAATCACTTTTGTTGTTTCACAATTCTCACTCAAAAATTGTCTCTCTTGTTGTATTATCAAAGAATACACCTTATTCATGCTTGGAAGGGGTCCATCATAAGATTTGAGATCTTGCTGTGGAGAATTGATCATTGAGACCTTTCAAGAACCACATCATGCAATCTTGATCTCTATAAATTATGCAAGTACAAGAGCGAACGCAAGCACACATGGAAATTGAACGAAAATCTTCTAATTAACACCATAAGTTCTTTATTTGTGTGAAGAATCCTATGACAGACATGCTTCCTTGTTTGAGAGAATACAACTCTTCATGCAAATCTGCTACTTTGGTGTTATTCCCTTGTGAGAATCGTTATTTCAATTCTTGCCACATATCAAAGGCAGTGTGCAATTTTCGGACTCAATGCCTTAATTATCCAAGAAAGCAAAGTCTTGGTGTTTCTTTCCCATGCAATTTGCAATGCATCACCAAGAGCAGGTTCTAGAATTGATCCATTAACAAAACCTATCTTGTTCTTAGCTTCAAGAGTCATGATCATGTTGCGAGACGAAGTGTGGTAATTCGACTCAGATAATGGAATTGTAACCAACAATTGACCAGGACTTTCATTAGGATCAAGAAAATATACACTGGAAGAATCATTTAGAATATTGTTGCTGAAAATAATGACACTTCTGAAGCCATTGTAGATGATGAATTCTTACAAATAGAACAAAATCAGAGTTGGCACAACAAAGCTCTCTCAATTAGAGAGCTCTGATACCATAATAACTTTTGGTATCTACCATTATTAACACAATGTAGAAAAAAGTAGTAAAAGATAAGACTACAAATGAAAGCTCTCTTATTTTATTGGTGGAAGAAAACTACTCTATATATGAAGTACATGAAATAACAAAATCATAACAGAATAGTTACTCTAACATAATTACTAATAAATCTCACATAATAATTATTTACTAATATTTATTAATAGATTATAATAAAATATTTTTCAGTTATACATGAAAGATTTATCATTTGAAATTAAGATTAAAGTTATAAAGGGTAGTTGGAGCAGTTTCTAGACTTGGTTTATCTTACCTTTATTTTCTCTTTGTTTCATGGACTGACTTGGTTTATCTTATCTTTATTTTTTCTTTGTTTCATCACTAAAAGTTGGCAGAGCGTGTAGCAAAAAGTTTTTACAAGAACTTTGAATCCTTGGCTTGCATTTTGAATCGAATCAAAGTCAAATACGGATTATAATCTACATTGAAACTGATCCTAATTACACTATTCAAAATAGTTTTTATTTTTTACTTCGAGAGTCTCCCGAATTTTGTGCACTCTATTGGGATATTGGGATGTGGGGGCAAGAAGATTCACACATACATGGTTATGTAGAGTGATTAGAAAAAGAAAATGATTTAAATGAAAATTAATAAAAATGGAATAAAGAATTAAAATAATTTCTGACCTTACAAATGTTAAAGAAGTTTCATCATTTAATGTGACAACTTGGGTAAAATTTCAACACTTTGGCTTTGACCCTTGAAATGCGGCTAAGAATTATGCTATTGGGAGCGCAAATTGCGCTACAACGCGATTCACGGACGTGGTTTTGTAGATCCAGTCTCATTCCATGATTTAATTTTATATATCATCAAAATTATGAGTAAATAGAATATAAATACCTTTTATTAAAAAAATCTCCAAATTCTTAAATACTACAAATTAAATAATCAAAATGATTGTCATTCACTTTCTAATATTCTTGTTTTATGTTAAAAAGTATTTCTTTAAAGGATGAGTGGCATTATCATTTTCTTTTAATTTATAATTTTGTATTTAGTTTTCTATTAAATAACAGTCCTCGAAACATTATAAATTTCCGAATTCTATACTTAGTTACATATATATTACTGAATTACGACTTAACAATATAGATAATTTATCATATAAAAGAATTACATGAAAAAATTATTTTGATTATGTTCTAGAAAAAAAAATGAGCAGTAGTAATTTTCTATCCATAGTATTATTTGTCATTCATAGTTCTCCAATTTCCTCAATTAAACTATTCGCCACCTCTTTGGTCATTTACCGTTATTTGTCTTCATATCAGAATTTAGTCTAGATTATTCGTAAATGATTAAAGAAACACTTAAGTTCATTTATATATTACATTGAAGATGACAAAACTTATCAGCGTCAATAAATTCCTGCTTAACTATTTATTTAAAATGTTATATGTGTCTAACCTTTAATTAGAGGACATGAGGACTTCGGCAATTAACCTTATTAAGCAGCAAGGGCTCCCGAATCGAATCACATGTTTTTTTTTTATATATTTATTTTTCTTTAAGCTAACAATATTATTGAACTTACTAGCTTCCAGCCATCCCTAAAAAGGTTTCAAGATTCACAAAAGGAAACTTATCCCTAGCAATTCCATTCCTTCTACACTATTACAGAAATCAAGCAACTTGTTTTGGACTCTTGTGTTCAATCAAAATATTGAAGTTTCACACTAGCAATTCCATTTCTTCCACTCTTGTTTTGGCTCAACTTATTTTTTTATTTGTTTCTGTTTTGGTTGTTTTATTCTAAATTTTGTCAAGTGAGTAGCCTATACTAATGAAATTGCTCTTTTTTTTCCTAGTAACTTTAAAATAATTTTAGGATGTCATCTTCCCCAAGAAAAGAAACAGAAAAATGTGGAGGGCAATCCTCTATGGGCCAAAGGGACAAATTTATTCTAAACAAAATTCTTATCTCCAACTTATGAGAAGCAATATGCATTTGTTGAAAATAGGAGGTTGATTATGGAGAGGAAGGTGAGCCTAAAACCAAAAGAAGCCATGGAATTTTAGTCTGAGTTGGGCAAAAGAAACTATAGCAAGATGGGGTACTTACCCTGAACCTACCAACATAGCAATGGTAAAAAAATTATACGCAAATACTATGTGTGAAGAGGAGGGATTTCATAATTATACTAGTTACGTGAGAGGCAAGAGAATCCCTTGTGATACTGCTACTATTAATTACTTCCTGGGAATTGAAGACCAATTTTGAGACCGTCCTTGCCAACATGCCCTGTTGGCAAATGAAATCATTGATTATGAAGAAATTGAGAGGATTGTCTGTATCTCAAGAGGTGGTTTCGTAAAAAACTAGTAGCAACAACCTCTTCACATCAAGATAACATATTTAAACTCATTAGTGATGATTTGGGTGACCTTCATTCACTCAAACATATTTCCTACCTCCCATGTATCAGACATCACTAAAAGCAGATCTTTAATCCTTTTTTATCCTAACTAATAGAATGATGATGTAGCATATGAGATCTTGCAGTGTGCTAATATGCTAGGAACAGCATGATTGGGACATCCATCCTTGATCACTCATTTATGCAGACTAGCAAGAGTGGATGTTTTATCTCCACCATTCGAGTGCCCTCGCCAAATCATTGACATGAATTATATTAACAGATTTTGTATGGTCGGAGAAGGACTAGTGGCACCACCACCACCACGAAGAAAAAGACCACAGAGTACCACTGTCTTAAGCAAGGAACATTTTTTATGCTTCGATACAGCATTTTGATGATTCCTTGAATGCTATCTATAGGGCCCAAACCATGGTGGTAGATATCCTACGAGGACTATCTTTACATGGACCTAGATCCTCGTAAGCTTTTCATGTAGCTTGGCCCAAGGACCAGGGCCATGTAAAAATAGGTTGGACCGAGTTCAAGAGGGGGGTGAATTGAACTTTAAAAACATTTTCGCAAAATTAGAAAGTGATTTAAGTAGCAGAATGAATTGTCTTTATAAAATCAATTAACTGCATAGTTCTGGACTGTCCAGTAAACAATTTAGTAAACAGGTGTTCAAAATATACAGCGCAAGTATTACAGATTCAATCAAACAGTTTACTGAACTCTTCAAGAATCAGAATACAATCAACAAGATGATTAGATTTTATTCCAATCAATTCAGATGATAACATCCGTTGAATAAAAGCAATCAAGAAGAGTAGGGAGAAAAGCAATAACACAGAATTTTTATCCTGGTTCACCCTTCCACAAGGGCTACGTTCAGTCCTTTGCCAAACCAGCAAAGATTTCCACTAAAATGATCCAAGATCAGTTTTACACCCTTGCTCCCAGCAAGTTACAAATTGCTCCCCGCAGTACTTACTACTCCCAACAGTAAACCCACCACACTGAACTCTTCAACTAGTGTTACACCAGTACAGAAACCCACTGCACTACCCAATTACACTCCAGTAATTGAATACAACAAGAACAGAATACAGTTCAAATCAAACAACCACACTGAACGCAATACAAAATGGATTGAGATCAAGTATGGAAGACTTAACTCTGGTCCAGAACCAAAGCAGTTGATCCTCGCTCAAGAAGTGCTTCAACATTCACGATCTTTATGATTTCTTGTGTGAAAATCAATTCGAAAACCGTTTGCACAAAAAGGGCGCTTGTGATCTCTTTGGAATTCTCAAAAGGATATTTCAGAAATCTCAGTTATGAAAATGATAGAGACCATTCCTTTTTATAGTCAATTCTGATTTAAAACAGCTTAGCTGTCACTGGTTCAATTAATTGAACAATCCATTCAATTAATTGAATTAACCGTTAGTTGACTCAATCAAATATTTCAGTAGTAACAGAAATAACTGTCACATTCAATCGATTTTTTTAAAAATTCAATTGATTTAAAAATCTTTTTCAGCAAAAATCAGTTTAGATTATTTTTCTTAAAACTAGTTTTAATAAAAATATTTGTGAATCTCTTAACACCCCAGAAATGATGAACCGTGTCACTAATGATTAAGAACTAAGCCAACTTCAACACACAAACCCAACTAATGACTAAGACCGAATCACCCAACCATCTTCATGTTGGCTCAAAGTTATTCACTTGAACAATTCTGGTCCAGGTTGGTTCCAACAGATTCTTCATGAGGCAATCTTCATCAACTCATGTGCTAGGCATTGATCTAACATAGTCCAGATCCAATCCATCAGAATTTCAGCAAGCTATGGTCTTTATTGACTTCATCAAATCACATGCTTGGCATTGGTGCTAACAGGCCAATCCAGAGGAAGGGGGTCAGCCTGCAGAGGATGATGCAGAAGGAGAGGATCAAATATTTAGAGACATATGACCATTGGATGAGTTTATTGTTTTATTTTATTGCATTTTAATTTTTGTTATTGTATAATTTGGCTAGTGACAACTATGATGTGATTAGCTAATGACTTAGAGTAAATTTGTATCTATTTTTTATGAGAAAATTTTGTGTCTGGTTGCCCTTTGAAATCTTTGAACTGATTATGTGGGTTTATGTTGAGAATTTACTTTGTGGTTGCTCTTGTGTTTTGTAACATGTATCCAGTAGATATGATGTGGTAACTATTAGAATCAACAATACCCAGGTGAGATTTTGAGCTTCAGAGTTTTATTCAGTAAGTATTATCATTTTTTACTCATAATTGACTTTGCTTGAGTTTCTTTGGTAATTTCTTCATCTGCATGCTTACAAATTATTAAGGCCATTTTTGTTATCTTATTTTTAGTCTGAGGGAAATAGTTAACCCTTTGCATGCTTACAAATGATCAAGGCCATTTTTATTATCTTATTTTTAGCCTGAGCGAAATAGCTAACCCTCTACATGTTTACAAATGATCATGTAATCAATATTATGTTTATATATATATATATATATATATATATATATATATATATATATATATATATATATGTCTTTTCATTTTAATCCCAGTACTTATGTGTCTAATGTCTCTTGTGTTGATTTAGAACTTGCCATTTTGATTCTAAAAGTATTGGAAACTTTTATTAGTAAATAGGATCTAAATTGGAATACCCGATGAAAGCTTGTATCCAAGAATAAAGTATGATTCATTTGTTGTCTTAGACCCTTGCCACTAAAGCAGGTCTTTTTGTATAATCGATCAAGGGATTGACGGTTAATAGGGAAGTTTAGGCTCATTAACATAAGCAATTAGGGTTTGAGTATTATTGTGGATTGACATTGAAATTAGTTGGGAAAAGAAAGAAATTAATTTTATGCATGGGAGGAAGGTATGATGAAGTCTAACCCTAGCAATATTCATATCATCGATCTTTAACCTCATTTTGTTATTTAAGATTTGACATATATTTATAAAAATATTTAAGTTGTTTTGCATATTTTATTTTCTTGCACAACCCATTCAAATTATGGAATTATTCTTTGGTCTAATTCTATTATAATTGTAAATATTGTTGTATATTGCACAAGTTCTTTGAGAGAGAACAATATATTTATTAATTGCTACTATTGAACACAAAAGGTGTTAACATATATTTCTATATTAACTACATATATGTTTTTTTTATTATTTTCTTTTATTTGTAGGAAGTTGATTTGATGATTGTTGATATTGTCATGAAACCTTAGTAACTTTCATTCAACTATGCCTCCATTTGGTATAATCTCTTAATTTTTTATGTAATATTCGTTAGTATTGGTGCTACTTTTGTATTTGACGAAGTTAACTCAAGCCAAGAATGAAGGACACTTGAAGATGGTCTAGTCTTAGTGTGTGTGTTTGTGAGTGTGATCTAAACCATGAGCATACATCTTATATCATTGGAATGAGCTTTAAAATCTTTAATAAACTCAAAATGGAAAACTAGAAGTGAATGAAACTTAATGGAATTAAAATTGTTTCATCAAAGTTCTTAAAACTGATTGTTTTCAAAATACAGTTTGCTAAAAAATCCTATTAACATAAAATCAATCGATTCAAGCGTTTTTCACTCGATTGTTTCGTAACAATATAACTGATTTTCAAATTGTTTCTTAAATATATAAAACTAGCTTTGTATACACATTGGAGGTAACGTGAAAAAGAATTACTGAGTGAATCCTTTACGAAATATAGAGAATACAGTGAGATACAATTGTTTTTTAAAGATATTTGATTCAAGAAGAAGCAAGAAAGTGAATCTTTAAGCTCATCCTTGATAGAAGATAGTATTGTTCTAGTTTTACATCATAGGGAAGTAACTGTAGTCCTTTTCTATCACTGGTTTTGATTTGGAATTGCAATAATTGTTTGTTTTTAATTGTATAGTGATTTAGAGTGTTGTTTGCTACAAGCATATATGGTTTATGCTTGTAAAGGTGTAGTAGGATTCTGCAGAGTGAGTGTGTTCTTGTAGGGTGCAAGAGTGTGTTCTTGAAGAGTGCAAGATTGTGTGATTGGTGTATTGATTGAACAAGTTGTTTCTTTAGTGGAATTTTTTTGCTTGTTGGCAAAGAGACTGGATGTAGCTCTTGAGGAAGAGTGAACCAGTATAAATCTTGGTGTTCTTGATATCTCTTATCTATGTCTTGATTCACAACCTAAAACTGCATAATTTCTTTACTACAACATATTTTTCAAGTGATTGTTCTCGATATTCAATTGATTAATCTCGTGTAACTTCTGTTCACTACTGTTCTGAAATTCAAACCTGTGTACTGAGATTTGGTTAATTCATTTTTGACAAGTACAATTTGTGTCGCAATAACATTGATTGGATTTTTCTAAAAAGATTCATTCTTAGTTAATCAATTTGTTATTTCTGAAATTTAATCAACTACTTTCACTATGTTAGTGATCTGTCGAAAACTATAATTGATTGATTCGATGAACTAATTGATTGTGATTTGTCTATAATATCTGAGATAATATCAATTGGTTGTCACTTTCATTTAATTAATTACAGTTGTCAATAGACTTTTCAACTAAGAAAAATTGATTGATTATATTGGTGATTCAATTCATTAAATTTTTTAGTCAAGATTTTACATTAACTGTTTTTCATCTTTAATTGATTACTATGTCTGGATTGGTTCTAACAAGTATATGTAAATTGATTGAATATTGGATTTAATTGATTGATTATATGTTGAATTGTACTGTGAGTTCTTTTAATTTATTGTTTCAATGTTTCAATTGATTAATTATGTTTTGTGCAACCAAATATCCCACTGTAAATTGTTTTAATAAAAGATATTCATTCTTTCTATTAATTCCTTTTACCAATTTGCAAAAATATTTCAAAGTTAAATTCACCCTCTATTGAATTTAGCCTAAAACTTTTTTCAATATTTATTCTCACATACATCAATATGGTTTTCACATTCACTTTTATAACTTTTCGATCCTATCACAAAAATGATTAAGGGAGAAACAAGTATAGTTGTTCAAGAAAATATTCCTTAACATTATAAACAACATGAACCTCTACTTTTGCCACTAAAACAACTTTGGAATCATTAGTCATGGTGGCCTTAGTCTCCACCCATTTAAATATACAATCAATGATGAGTAAAATATAAAAGTAGCCAAAAGTAACAGAAAAATGACCCATAAAGTCTATACCCCACACATTAAAAATCTCATGAAAGATAATGGCTTGCTAAGCCATCTTATGTCTCCAAGTGATACTCCTTTTTGCCCTTTGGCACATCTCACAAGTAGTGGCCATATCATGTGTATCTCTAAAAATGGTAGGCCGGTAAAATCCAATATCCAGTACTCTCCTCATTGTACTTTAAGGACCAAAGTGACCTCCAACAGGTGTGACATGACAAAAATGAAGTAAATATTGGAACTCATGGTTAGAAACTCACTTGCAAATAACCTGATAACTATCAAATCTATGAGAAATAGGGAAATCACAAGAAGAAAGGGTTGAATTTTGATTTAATTTAAACATAAAAAATAGAAATTTAATTTGATTGATTTTGTTTACAAAACAATCAGACTAAAATTATTTCCTCTGATGTGTCATGCAATCGCACTTTGCTAACTTTTCTAAATCATTTATCTATGATATTTTTTTATTGAATTTGACTAATAATCAGACTTCAATTCTTGTGTTTGAAAGACTACACCCAATGTAAGTCTGACCTAAGATGGTTCAATGAAAAAAGATGGACTTAAAGAGATACATTTTCATAAACATTTTTTAACAAGTTATGTCTGGTGAAACATAAAATGATTTTCCTCAAAATCTTATAATCAATATGATGAAATGAACATTTTTAAAAGTTTATTATATGCATGTCTCTTCTAATCCCAATGGTTACATCACATGTAGATTTTGGAACCCAACTAAATCACTTGACTAACATATATTCATGCTTACTTTAACAACTGATTAGACCATAGTTTTAGCATTTGACCAATCAATACCGATGCAAATCAAATACTTAAGTTTAACAACATTTTGATAAAAACAATTTTAGCATGTATTCACATACTAACTCTCATTCTTAGGTTTGTACCAATGATGATAGTATGCAGTATAAAGAATATAAGGAAGAGCGAAAAGGCACACAATAAAGGTTCATCTGTCACAACAAACTATATTTAGTTCTTGACCAACCAATTAAGTTCAGACTAATGTTATGAAGTACATTAGAGTATTATTTGGAGTCGTAGCTACTCCTACCTAACCGATTGCGTATTCTTAACACAAGTCACTCTTGGCTTAATTATTCTTTGGGCTTATAGTCACTCTTAGTTAACCCCTTGAATATTCTTTCCTCATGCAACTCCTGGCTGACACAGAGTATTCTTAACTCCAGCCACTCCTGGCTTAATGAGTATTTTTTGTTCTTTAGCCATCTTGGCAAACATACAAGAATGAATGGCTTGGATGATTGTCTGAACATCTTATCTTACTACTGGAGAGTGGTAGTGTCTCATAGACAAATACATAATTTGGGCTTTCTCTTCTAGTATAGATCATCTTGCTCTCTAGGGAGGGTAGCATCTTTTGACGTATACACTGGATAGACTCTCTCTTTTAGGTAGTTGGATAAACATTCTTAGTTTTTTTCATGAAGTTCTTCTAGATTCTATTTTGTAGCGATGTTCTTACTTTAAGCTTGAGGATCTTTCTACGAAGCTATGAGGTTTACTTTATCATCTGATCAACATTTTAGTAAGGTGTAACCTCTCCTCTCTTGAGTTAGAAGAGTGTTCTTGATTTTAGCAGTGATTTGGCAGAGTATCTCCTCTTTCTTATGCTTCTTTTTCTAGATGGTAATCCTTTTATAGACTTTCGAAGAAGGTATTCGTTAAGAGATCATTTATAGTCATTGAGCAACTTCAACTTTTATGTGTCCTCCTTGTATTTGACGAGCTTTAATGTGATTGTTGCATTTAATGTAGCTTTGGTTGTCACTCTCTTTTCTTCACAATATCCATGATAACTAACAATGTTTATCTCCCATAGTAGCATAACCTTTTGCACATTGTATAGGGGAAGATAGTTGGGTTAGAGTCAAAAGACTCTGTGTCAGGAGGTTGATGAAGAAAATTGTTTTAGCTCATGTCCCAAGAGATCTTTAATATTTGTTCTATATTTAATCTTGAATGAATATCTTTGCAGATGGATACTCCCTACAAACATAAAATAAACCTATGGATAATTATTATAGTATGAGGTTAACTTAGTTCATGCACAACATTTGATGTTTAGTGCACATTTCATCTATCCTTATATACACCTTATCAGACATAAGAAAAGATTGCATAGTGTTTCATCGTCTATCAAATGAGACACTTGCATCTTACATGATTTGTTATTTTTATAGATCTATTATCTTACAGACAAAGTATAATTATGTTTTATGCTTACTTATTCTTAAACACCAATTAAAACCTTGGGGTGTTGGACTTCACAAATATGGATCATCCCAAACATAATATTTAATATCTTTTTTAAGCTTATACATTTGAGCCTTAGATGCTTGAGGAGGTACAATAAAAGTAACTACACAATTTACAATATCTACAAATCAAGGTACAAAGTCTAAAGAGTATAAAAATAATAAATGATCATCAAGGAAATCATGTCTAATAGGTAAGGTATTTGTGGTCCCCTCAATCCTGCTCAAGTGATCTGAAATCTGATTTTGAGCACCACTCGTCTCTCTAATTTATGTGTCAAACTTCTAAAAAAATCATTTATCTAATCAACCTGGGTTCAACATTGGAATTCTTCAAGAATTTCAATATTATAAGATGAGAATAATCATTAATCTTGGAGCCAAACAAATAAGAACAAAAATTATCTAAAGTAAAAAATTATATCTAAAAGCTCTTTTTCAGTGGTTGATGTAGAACCATCTGTCACCACATCTTTGGTTAAGAAGAATGTAGAAGTTAAAGCCTCATGGAGGAAGACACAACACTTGAGAAGAATATTATAAATTTCTTTCTTCTTCTTAGTCTTGTAAATTAGTTGTATATGTTTGTAATAAAAAAATAGATAAAAGTAGAATATTTTGTATAGGAATAGGAATTTTCTTTGTAAATAGTATAAGCATAGTGAACCTCTAAATATGCCTCGATCAGATTGAGTGGTCAAAACCCTAGCTCTCTAATCAATTTTGTCCACCCCCAATTAGGCCTCGATTGGAGTAAAAAACCCTACAAAAATAGGTCAACACATGGCCACAAATCACCTCATGCTAGCACCCCATAGCCATGCACAAATCTATCAAAGTCTAGCATTTATAAAGGCTTAAAAATATACATAATTGTTGGATGTGAGGATTAAAGTAGTGTGCGCGTAGCTTAAGGAAGTCCAACTATACTTTGTGCAATTTAGTCCTGCATTCCTTAGTTCATGAGTGCAAAGGGCTTATGAAGCTATATATAAGGCCTCTTGCCCCCTCTTGTAAACCACTTTGAATTGAACTTAAATTGACTATGTTATTTTGCTTATCTTCTTGTTCTTTAAAGTCATTAAAAATTAGTTTGGGCTACATCAAGTTTAGGAGAGGCATAAGTTATAACATGAGGAAGTTTTACACAATGGTAAAACAACACCAAGTGCATAATCATAGGCGTCACACATAATCTCAAAAGTGAAGCTCCTTATTAGGTGGTTGCATGATAGGAGAAATGATAAGTCTCTTCTTCAACTCCTTAAATGCTTCTCAATATATTTCATCAAATACAAAAGATGTATCCTTCTAAGGAAGGTTGGAAAGTGGAAAGGAAATCTTGCAGAAATCTTATAGATCTATCAAGCTCAATACCTCTCTCAGAAACTAGGTATCCTTAAAATATCACATCAATCAATATAAAGTGACATTTTTCAAAATTTAGCACAATGTTTGGCTCAATGATCTACCAAAACCTCAAGATAAACTATGAAAATAATTATTAAATGAATAACCATTAACTGTAAAATCATCCAAAATCACCTCTATGAAACTCTCAACCAAATTGGAAAAAACACTAAGCATGCTATGCTAAAAAGTAGTAAATGAATTCACATTCCAAAGGGTATCCAAGTGTAATCAAAAGTGTCAAAAAGAATAGGTGAATGTGGTCTTATGTCGGTTCTTTGATGCAAAATAAATCTACATGTAAAGTGAAAATCTATCTTAAATATAGTAATGTGATTCACCTGCCAACCTCTTTATAATCTAATTAATGAGGGAAGTGGTCCTTCTTAGTAGCCTGGTTGAATTGCCTATAATCAATACAAACTCCCCATCTATTTGCTACACATGTAGGCATTGACTAACTCTCTTGATTTTACACTATAATTATGTCAGACTTCTTAGAAACCACTTACGTACGTGAAACCGTGTATTATTTGAGATATGATGATGATTTCACCTTACTAGTAGCTTGGTCACCTCCTTTTTCACAACATCAAGTATGGTAGGATTGAGTCATATTTGTAGTTTTTTCACATCAAGTACAGTTGGACCGATATCAAGTATATCAATAAGTGTCCAACCAATGACTCTTTGGTGCACTCTCAAAACCTACAACAACTTATCCTTCTGATCTTCAAGAAGTCTACTAAATATAACAATTAGAAGCATGTTATTTGTATCCATGTAGGCATACTTTAAATGCTCAGGTAAGTCTTCAATTTTAAAGAAGGTGGATTTTGTTTGGATGATAATAGAAGTATAGAAACATGAACAGGTACATCCACAACTATTGCAATCACATCCTACGGAAAATGGTTTTCACCTATAGGTGAAACGGAAACCAATTCTATGGTAGAATAATTTCAACATGGATATTATAATGCCAAAATCACAAGTGTGGCCTATATTAGTATCTGAAAATTGTGATATGAAAATCCAAGTATAGGTTTGATCCGAAATCTAAATTTGGAATTGTACAACAAACATTTATACTATCTAAATCTATTAAATTTAAAAGAAAAAATGAATGATTAAATAACATTGAATAGTTTTCAATGGGATGCTTCATGGCCTCAAAAATTTTAAAGTTAACAATGTTATCTCCAAACTCCATTGAAAGTGTGCCAATGTAGACGTCTATGTTTGCTCCGGCTATCATCAAGAATGGTCTATCGAAGATCAAGGTATATTTATGGATATGCATATCCAAAATGTAAAAATCAGCAAAAAAAAATAAGTCATTTCAAGAACTTCTAGTGGTTGCATTGCACTATTTTTTACATGTTTGATAATAATGTTGGTTGGTTTCAAGTCACCAAGATGAAGTAATTTATACATTGTTGGAAGCATAACATTAATGGAGGCTCCCAAGATCAAAAAATTTATTTCACTTATAACACATGGCAATAGTCAAGGTGTAAAGATTATCACACTTCTACGAAAAGGCTAGACTATGACAGGGAGGAAACAACATTGATATATAAGTACACGCACATTCCTTCCTATCTTTTGACATTTTCTATCTTTAAAACTCCTCTTTTACATACTAGTTCCTTAAGGAACTTGCCATATTTAGAAAATTTTTTAATGACATTAAGAAGATGAATTTTTAGCTTCCTCTTTTCAAAATTCTCTAGTAGCTCACTATCAAACTCAAGCTTCTATGATATAGGGGAATCAGAGTATGGTTGTTATACTGGTGTACAAGCTGAAGTCTACTAATCTTGCTGATGTTTGCTAACTCTAATTCAACTCTCTACCACTCCTCAAGGTAATGACACTCACATTCTTTTTGAATTTACCATTGGTTTGGAAGAAATATTTCCAGAACCTTGTTGTTACATATTATCCACTATAACAACTAACCAACCAATCTGAGTTTGTAGGTCCTAGATGGTTGCACTAACAATTTGTTAAAATTGTGGGTTACTAGTAGTCATCTATTTTCATCAAGTTCTCTAATGAAGGTCGAACACTAGTATGCATAGGTTGCTTTTGAATGTCTTGGATAGGTGAAAATTGTTATTGTCTAAGTGGAAAAGCTTGGTACTTTTGTTGTTGTTGCATAGGTTGAAAAAGGAATTTCTGCTATTACGTGGGACGTTACTACTACTGTGATGGAATTGGACCATATATAAGGTTGGGATGTGTTAGCACCATAGCTAAGCATGTGATTTGATGAAGACAATAAAGAGTATAGCTTGATGGAGTGTTAGACTACGCCAAGCTCGGGTTGATTGGAAGACCTGTTGGAGCCTACTGGACCAGATGTGATTAAGAGAAGATATGCTTGAGCCACTTGGAGTTGTTGTGGTTTCGGTCATAGGTCCCTAAGCTTGGATAGATGTGTTTGTGAGCATGGTACTCAACCATTAGTGATATTGATCATCACTCTTGAAGAGGCTCAAGATTCATGTGTTTTAAAAATGGTTTTATCAATATTAACATGGTTTTGAGAAAAAGAACCTAAATTGATTTTTGCTGAAAAAGATTTTTCAATCAATTGAATTTTTAAAACAATCGATTGAATGTGACAGTTATTTCTGTTACTACTGGAATCTTTGACTAAGTCAACTAACAGTCAATTCAATCGATTGATGGTTTGTTCAATTAATTGAACCAGTGACAGCTAAGCTGTTTTAAATCAGAATTGACTATAAAATGGAATTGTCTCTATCATTTTCATAACTATGAGATTTCTAAAATATACTTTTGAGAATTCCTAAGAGATCACAAGCGCCCTTTTTGTGCAAACGGTTTCCAAATTGATTTACACACAAGAAATCATAAAGATCGTGAATCTTGGAGGACTTCTTGAGTGAGGATCAACTGCTTTGGTTCTGGACCAGAGCTAAGTCTTCCATACTTGATCTCAATCCATTTTATATTGTGTATAGTGTGGTTAATTGACTTGAACTGTATTCTGTTCTTATCGTCTTCAATTACTGGAGTGTAATTGGGCAGTCCAATGGGTTTTTGTACTGGGGTAACACCAGCTAAAGGGTTCAATATGGTGGGTTTACTGCTGGGAGTAGTAAGTACTGCAGGGAGCAGTGTGTAACTTGCTGGGAGCAAGGGTGTAAAACTGATCTTGGATCATTTTAGTGGAAATCTTTGCTAGTTTGGCAAAGGATTGGACGTAGCCCTTGTGGAAGGGTGAACCAGGATAAAAATTTCATGTTCTTGCTTTTCTCCCTACTCTTCTTGATAGCTATTATTCAACTGCTGTTATTATTTCAATTGACTGGATTAAAATCTAATCATCTTGTTGATTGTATTTTGATTCTTGGAGAGTTTAGTAAACTGTTTGATTGAATCTGTAATACTTCCGCTGTATATTCTGAGCCTCAACTTACTAAATTGTTTACTAGACAGTCCAGAACTGTGCAGTTAATTGATTTTATAAAGATAATTCATTCTCATTCTAAAATCACTTTTCAATCTTGCAAAAAATTTTAAAGTTCAATTCAGCCCCCCTCTTGAACTCGGTCCAACCTATTTTTTACATGATGATGTTTCTAGCCAAGGTTATATGTCATGGAAAATGGGTTATATTGGTAAGTTGTTGGCTCGAACAAAACATCAAAGAAAACATGTGATATAGGAAATATACCCGCTACTACCCCAGATGATGTTGCAGATATCTCTTAAACCTCAAGTACCTAGCATCACCACATTTAGGTTTCCATCAAATCTCAATTCTGAAAAGGCTCATCATTCTCCATTGTAGATTTTGAGGTACTTTATTCTCATTACCAAATTATAATTTCTCTAAATCATAATTGATCAATCATTCATGAAGCACTGACCATCTTCTCTTAGGATACAATAACACATGCAATGTATAGTTCAACATTTGTTATCTCCTCTTAGGAGATGCATAGTACACACATGTTATTGTTAGAGAAAATTTCAACATCTATGATTTTCATTTAAGATGCAAATGTTTCGTCTATCAGACAATATATCATTATGCAACTTGTTTTACATCTAATAAGTAATGTGTTTGCTAAGAAGATACACTTATAGTATTAACATAACATAGTACTTCATGAATGTTTATTTGCTTATTTTGTGTTGCAGGGAATGTCCATTTCTTACATCTAACCAATAAAATCTAGAAAAAGTTTACGTCATATCAACGACCTCTTAGTATATGAGCTAAAGTTTCTTTGCTTCAATAAGTCCCAAGTGCTTGTTTTGTCAACTCTAGAAAAAGTCTATTTGTATTGTTTTGTGCTTTACACAAATTCAAGTAAGGCACTCTATTCAAGGACAGATAACTACATCCAGCTATAAGGATGCTGCTTAAATAAGAGAAGAACATTTAATTTATTCATTGAGCACATTTAATTCTTCTTCTATGTCCAAGCTACTCAAACACAAGAAAGACGTTCAAGTTAGGTTGAAGTTGCTCAACAACCAAAAAAGAATTTGCAACGACTCTTTTCTTCAATGCTTGTATAAAGCTATTATTTGAGAGACGAAGCAGGAATTAGGGCCACAATTTGCAAGTTCATAATTCCAAAGTATTTTTTTTTTCCTAATAGCTTTGTAAGAACATTGTTGCGTTCTTCTAGCCAACCAGTAAAGAGAACTTAAACCTTGTAAATGTCGAAAGACATTGTCCCTCTTTAGTAATCAAACCTTGTGATCTTTTGATCACACCCTAAAAGATCTTTATCTTAGCCTGAAGTGTTCGTATGTTAAAAAATAAAGTTTTCAGGGAAAAGTGGCTAAGTGTTAAAGAACATTTGACAAGTTAGCCAGAAGTGGCTACATTCCACACCGACACTCGTACGGGTTTTCCAAGTGTGGCTACGAGCCAAAAGAATACTCATTCTATCTTACAACATTAGTCTACTTAGTGGAACTCAATTAGTTGATTGAGAACTGGATGTAGTATGTGCTGTCAAACATAAAAGCATCTTGAGAAATTTCTTCGCTTCCTTACCTTGCTACATTGCATTTTACAACTCCTACACCAGCTTAAGAAGGTGAAATTTCTGAACTTAGTTTTTGAAAATCTTTGTCAGTCTGTCTAATTAGTATAAACTTATCGTTTAACTGCAAATTATCAGACGATACTCACGACAAACTACAAACAAATTTTAAAACTCAATTCAAACACCCCTTTTTGTGTTTTAGTTGTTGTTCACAATTACCATGTAAGATCTATTAAATATCTCTACTCACAATAAATATGATACTTCAACAACAAGGTCCTCCAAACTGCAAACATTCTAATCTCTCCCAATCTATGTTAAAAGACGTGTCACATAACAATCTTACTAGGTGAGATTCACGACCTTACACTCCAAAAAAAAAGATATTGACAGCATCACTGAGGTTTTCACCTCTTCCAATCTCACTATCTCTCTCCTCTGGAAACATATAGCTTGAGTGTTGGACAGGATGCTAAACTGATATTTCTCGTGGCTCAAGCATCATATTTTGAATGTTTAAGTGTGCTATAAGTGGTGCTTTTGTGTCACTATGTGTGATAGTGTGTGATGTCATGGGTGTTCAAGAGCTGGTTGGACTTTCAAGTGTCCTAAGACGATGGATTATCCTTTTGGAACTTGTTGAATTTCTTCTAACAACGTGGTATACTCTTGTGTGGCATTGGTATTCAAGTGGTGAACGTTCAAATGACAAGATGATCATTGGAACAAGGAGATCCTTGGAATGATATTACTTTACAATTTCATTTGGCTCAAACAACAAAGATATATCTCAACTTTAATTAGTGTTGTCTTGTTTATGAAGATGAAGTCACTTAAATAAGAGAAGTTAGCTCAAGAGACAATATGTTCATTGATATTATGTGATGTTTAAGGCTTTTATACATGTTTATTGATGGTATGATACATAAAAGTTAGGTTTTCATTGTGTATTTTCTAAATAGATATATAAGGTATATTAGGTATATATATCATACTCCCTTTCTAGTGACTCTTTGTGAGTGGTGAATCTCTGTTGGTATCAAATACTTTGTGTCACTCTAACATTGAAAATATAGGTTAACTTACGTCTAACATATTTAAAATATGTAAAATATTAATCTCTAACTAGAATTCTTTATCCTAATTTTTAGAGTCTTTTAAAAAAATACCTTATATCTAATCATGATACACGTGACTTATTTTATGACTATAATTAATAATAGTAATATATATTATTTTATATTTAATTTAGTTAATTCACACAAACTATATATATTAACTTTTAAAATAACATGCATATCTCACATGTTTATATTTTTAAGATTTTGATAAATAATGTATAATAACATAATTCTTTTGATTTTTATTATTATATAATTATCATTATTAAAATGCGTGTTCCATTCATAAATTTTGGAGTAAAAAAAACAATATTAAATTTAACGTCGTATGTTTTTGTATGCTGTTAATGTTTTATTAAAAATGTCCATCAGAATCATATTAATTTATTTATGAAAATGAAATAAACTATTTATGTAATCATAACAAATATATATTTTACAATAAAGTGAAAAAATATTAATTATTTTAATAAAGGTTCGTATATACATTTAATTATATGGAATAATGTGTCATCTTCACTATTATATTTTTATCAGTGGACAAGAATTTATAAATACTGAAAAAAATAATTAAAGAAATTTGATAAAATTTATTTTAATTTCAAGTTTAGTGTTGAGTCATATCAAATTAAATGTAATTTTAATTTACATTCAAACTTAAAAGGAGTTTCTGTTTTTCATACCAAAAGGTGAATAAAAAACTAAATATCATACCAAACACACTTATTGAAAGATGAACTTTTGAGGTCGTTTCCCTATTTCAAATTGTTTATGATTGAAAAAAGAGTTTCGTTTCACATTAGCTAAAGCTTTTAGCTACAAAACAATCTTTATCCATGAAAAAGGAATTAAAAAATAAAGATCAATTTGAAGTACAAGTTTCTTCTGCTAGCGTATTAGCCAAAGTGGGTTGTTACAACATTTATTATAAATAAATATGTCCCGTGAACATAATCATGTGAGAGAAGTCAAATATAGTTGAGTATATGCCCATTCCTCACCCGTGACTTACGAAACTTAGTGCTTATTTGACTAATTATTAAGTATACTATGGAGTTCATATGCAGCAAAGGTAAATTCAAATTATAACATATAATAATATATACAAGTGAAGGTAAATTTGATCTTATTAGACAGATTCTGTAATTATTATTGTTATTATTATTATTAAAGTTCATTTCTTAAGATTATCTTAAAATTTATAAGAATATATTTATTTTGATAAAATAAATTGAATCTATCATGTCAGCAATTGTAAGGCGTATTATTTCTACATGCAAATATCACCTTATTAATTCAAATTTATAAAAATTTATCTAAGATTAAATTTCACTTTCTATATATATATAAGCATATAGAACGTGGTATTACCAACCTGGAATAGCAATCAGAGAGTCTCGCCTACACTGAATAGAAACTGAGTTGAAAATATTGTCATAAGAAGAATTTGCTGACCGAAGTTGAATTTGAATTCTTTTGGGTGAGAACCGTTTCTCTTCAACAAATGGGCCCACAAATAACATACATACTATTAACATATTTTATTTTAATTTCAAAATAGTGGCATCCATTTGAGAAATTTTAACGAGGTTCTTAGTAGGAATAGAAAATTTATTCGATTGTCCAGAATAAGAAATATGGTGTGGTTTTATAGGAAAATGTAAAGCATCATTAAGAAATTACAACAGAAACTTTGGTTAATTTGTGGGTTGATTTTCTCTAACAAATTACATCAACTACATCTTCACTGGAAAAAGAAAACTCAAACCTCTTTTATTTGTCTCATTCATTTTAGGTACATATACAAAATGCTTGCACAATGATGATTTCCATAACCCATAACCCACTATAATTTATTTATAGTATGATGATTTCTGCTTTGCCCCTAAGCTTGAAATTGCATCCACTCCATAAAGAGAAAGAGATTGGCTCCACAGCACCCCTTTCTGACATTGATGCAGTCACCAATTTAGTAATCTGTTCAGACTTTACATAATGGGATTACATTCTGTCCAATTGCAGCCGCACTCCAAAGATTCCAGCACTTCTCATCTATTTAATTGGTGTGTGTCAACAGTTTGCCACACATACTACAATTTCTGATAGAGTAATTATGGTAACTCTTGAATTTATGGTTATCTACATTAAGTTCTTTATACCCTTTGATTTTTTCGAAGTTCAATTCTAGTTTTCTATATATTTTAATTTTGTCTGTTTTTTAGTTTCTCTAATTTTAAAATGTATTATTTTTTAGTCTTTTAAATGGTTTAGATTATAATTTATACAGAAAAAAAAAGTGATTGAAAGACTCTTTAAAAGAAACAAATAGTATATTTCAAAACTAAGGAAAAAAAGGATACAAAATTTACAATAATTAAATTATATATTTGAAAGAGACTAATAAAAGGGTTAGTCATGTTTACAATCTCTTGTAGCTTCATGTTCCACTTGTTTTCAACTTTACCTTTTTAATTTCAAATTACGTATGGTATAAGATCATTGATGATGGGTTTTAGGTTTTGGGTACTCTCCTCGTTTTCAGTTTAAAGCTTTAATTTCATTAGTAAGATCCGTTCATTAACGGATACATTGAATTAAGAATCTTAGATACCCAATGGTATACTACACACAGAAAAAACAAAAAGGTCTACCATACTTGATTAAACAAATAATTATATGAATTGTCAAAATCATAAAAGATTTTTAATTATGCTAATAGACAGAGGTTTTTCTGGTGCCATTGTTTAGATAATTTAAAGCCGCATTTCTTTCATATAATTTACAGCGTTCTACATAAACGTCACATAATTATTTCCTTAAATCCCCTTAATTTAAATACTTTGTTGGTCAAGCAAATTTAATTAGGTTTGTTTTTTTTTCTCACAAATATCTTTATTCAAAGATTACATCAAGCAATAAATTTGACCATTTATTTTCTGGATATTACGGCCACCTTAAAATTCAGGTGACAGTGTATAGACTCAAGATAATTGTCTTTCTCTTTCCTTTTCCTACATTTCTTTAAGATTGTGCTTCTTTCGAGATATTTGCTGTTTCTGTTGAAAGTGAAGTATGGATAATGGGTTTTGGATCAATTAATTCTCTATGATTTGAATGGAAGATTTTGGACTTGCTATCATTTGAATTGAAGAAAAAGTAAGGGGAGGTTGGGTTTCTTCCCCAAACTTTTGAGGAGGAAAGAAATGAAAGTTTGAAAATTATAATTTTATCCTTCATGCTTAGAAGCAAATCTGATTATTAATATGTATAATTATTTATGATTCAATGATATTGTTTTATTTAACGCATGAAAACAAATCATATTAAAATTAGAAGCGCATAAATGATTATAAATAAGTTAGATCTCTTTACATAATATAATTTTCTCATTTAATACAATAAATTTTTAATCATAACCATTTAAATATTTATTAAAGTTTAAATTATAAAATTAAAGTATTCATTATGCCAATTTAAATATTTTAACTGTTAAATTGTCTAAAAAATTAATTGATGATGAATCCACTCCAATTTTGATCGATGTAAATTCTTTATACTCTTATCTACTCATTATTAATTTGATATGTCTTGTAAGATTTGTATGGAATACAAAAATAATTAATATTTTCTTAAACTTAAAAAGTAATAAATAGATAAAAAAAGAAAACCTTTTACTTAAATCCCACTCATACAATCAAGAGATAAATGTCTGTTTCACATTTTACTCGTTTTCTTTCTATGTTTATGTCATTATAATTTCACAACTTTTAGTTTATAGATTAATCATGGTGATCTTAGCCAGAAAGTTAAGAAATAACTTGTAACTTTTAACATATTTATGAACCAAATAAGTTTTTAGATCAGTTCAGAATTTTTGAATCGGTGCATTGAATCATTTAACATTAATTTAATTCAATATCTTTGAATTTAATTTCAAATTTGAAAGATGGATGTTATTAAAAATAAATTACATTCCACAATTACATACAAATTAATATTTTATTCTATAAAGTTATGTATTAATCAATATTTTACCTTTAAAAACAATTATATATATATATATATATATATATATATATATATAAAAAAAAAAAATATTTTTATTTTTATTTAAACCGATTCTAAAAGTTTTAATCACTCTATTATATTTTAATTAGAAGAAAGGTAAGATTATTTGATTATTAATTTGATATTAGTGATTTTTATTTTATTTCTTATAAAATAAATATTAATAGTAAATCAAACTTATATAAAAATATAAAACTATATTAAAAAAATATTTTTTCTTTAAATCTATATATTTTTATAGACTGTTATCACTAAAAAAATTAAATATAATTTTCAATTTTATAAATTAATTACTATATAATTAATAATCTTTAAATTTTAATTCATATTCATTTTTATTAAAACTAAATTAAAGATATTTTTATAATTTATAATATTATTCAATTAATTTTTTATCACATTAATCAAATCTTGGAGAAACTTTAGTGTTTAGGATTTTTACTTACTTTTAATTAGTTTTACTCCCCTGTAAGTGAGCATGAGTAAAAATTTTGCCTTACAACTGCTATGCTGTCTACTTTCTATTTATAATGGTAGAATCACTGAGGGAGAGGAAACTCTAAAACAAAATGCTATAAATAGATTTTGTCCAATATTTGACTTTGATATCCCCTCTGTAGTGTTAATGTGTTCTTCACTTCTCCTAAACTTATAGCTAAGGAAATTACTCAGCAAGATATCATGGATGTTCCAATCAAGTATCCAGGCAAGCTCACCCTTAGGGTGTTTCTCACTTGCATCATGGCAGCCACTGGTGGCTTGATTTTTGGTTATGACCATGGTGTTTCAGGTAAATCCAGTACATAACATTTGTTCAAAAATTCTTCCTTTGATGCAAATTTTGATTACCCATTTTGACCCTGGTTGAATCTGAAATGAGGTTTCATATCTGGGTTTTCAGTGCATTATTATCCTGAGATTTGTGTGTGGTTGAGTGAGTATTTAACTTAATATTGATGATATTTACTTTTGAAAAGGAAGTTTTAATCGTTGTATTGTTGTAATCTTGAAAACAATATAGCTGATGCGTATTTTGTGATTGATGAAATTTGTGATGTGGGATTTTTTTGTGTTTGTTTCAAAGGTGGAGTGACCTCCATGGATTCTTTCCTGAAGAAGTTCTTTCCATCTGTATATGAAAAAGAGTCTAATCTGAAGCCTTCTGCAAACCAGTACTGCAAATTCAACAGTCAGATACTAACACTGTTCACATCTTCCCTTTATCTGAGTGCTCTTATAGCGGGTCTTGGGGCATCCAGCATAACCAGAATGTTGGGTAGGCGTGCAACTATGATTCTGGGTGGAATATTCTTTGTGGCAGGTGCCTTACTTAATGGATTTGCCATAAGCATTTGGATGCTTATTGTTGGCAGACTGCTGCTTGGTTTTGGCATTGGATGTGCCAATCAGGTATACCCTTTTCTTTGAACTTTAATTTTTATGCTTGTAAAAAGATCTCACATTATAGATCAATGAGAAATCATGCCACGAGTAAATTTTAGGACAACTATGTTAAAAAGTTAACAAAATTATAGTATAAGTATGACAAAATTTAATTGGTTCGGAGTAAAACACAAACTCTTTAGACTTACAAAGTAATCAACCAATCAGATATATTACTGGGTCGGTTTACTCTGTCAGTTAATCAGAAATATAATGACTTTTAAGATAATAATCATTACAAAACTATCATATATAATCATTTTCTTTTGGTTTACACTATAAAAACTTTTTATATGTGTTTACTAATTACTCTTTATATGTGATTGGTTGGGAGTAAAAAACCAAAATCCCTTTACACTTTTAGGGATTAGAAATAATACTTGTTGTTTTACTCTGTCTCTGCCAATTAATAAGAAATATGATGACTTCTAAGATAATTATTATAAAATTATCATATATTATAATTTCTTATTAGTTTACAAAAAACTCTTGATATATGTTTGCTAATTACTCTTTTAGGTCTCAACTAGGTTCTGCTTTGATTATAGTTCTTTCATGCTAACCAATGATCATTTGTATTTTCAGTCAGTTCCAATCTATGTATCAGAGATGGCTCCTTACAAGTACCGTGGAGCTCTAAACATGTGCTTCCAGTTGTCAATCACTATAGGCATATTTGTGGCCAATTTGTTCAACTACTACTTTGCTAAGATACTGAATGGGCAGGGATGGCGCTTAAGCTTAGGCCTTGGTGCAGTTCCTGCTATCATTTTCGTTATAGGCTCATTTTGCCTTCCTGATTCACCAAACTCCCTTGTTGAACGTGGCTGTCATGAAGATGCTAAAAGGGAGCTTGTGAAAATTCGTGGTACAACTGAAATTGATGCAGAATTCAAGGACATACTTGCTGCCAGTGAAGCCTCACAAAATGTGAAACACCCTTGGAGAACCTTGATGGAGAGAAAGTATAGACCACAGCTTGTTTTTGCCATATGCATTCCTTTCTTCCAACAGTTCACCGGCTTGAATGTGATCACATTCTATGCTCCTATTTTGTTCAGAACAATTGGTTTTGGAAGCACTGCTTCTCTCATGTCTGCAGTGATCATTGGCAGCTTTAAACCTGTTTCAACCGTGGTTTCAATTCTTGTTGTAGATAAATTTGGAAGACGCGCCCTTTTCCTTGAAGGTGGTGCACAAATGTTGATATGCCAGGTACCTGTTTCAACCTCATAAAGTGCATTTTTGGATTTACATTACATCTTTCAAGCTCAATTAGGATGCTAGTTTAACCTGATATGTTCACATGTTTGATCTCAGGTTGATTAATTTTGAGTAATAGCAATTTCTTTGTGTTGAATAATTTCTTTTACTAACTTGGTTTTAGAAGAAAAACATCAAAAGCATAAATCTTTTCACTTAAAAATGAATTTTAGACTCGATCAATTTCATTGAAAAGATATCTGTTGAACACTCACCCAAATGCAAACATTTTTTATTTCATTGATTTGGTTAGTCTTTAATTAGTATGTTTTGGCCGCAGATCATCATGACAATTGCAATTGCGGTTGCATTTGGCACAAATGGAAACCCAGGAACATTGCCAAAGTGGTATGCTATTGTGGTTGTGGGGATCATATGCGTATATGTTTCAGGTTATGCTTGGTCTTGGGGTCCTCTAGGCTGGTTGGTACCAAGTGAAATCTTTCCTCTTGAGATTAGACCTGCTGCTCAGAGCATCACAGTTGGTGTCAACATGATCAGCACTTTCTTCATAGCCCAATTCTTCACATCAATGCTGTGTCACATGAAGTTCGGTTTGTTCATCTTCTTCGGCTGCTTTGTGGTGATCATGACCTTATTCATCTACAAGTTATTGCCAGAGACAAAGGGTATTCCACTCGAGGAAATGAGTACGGTTTGGCAGAAACACCCCTTCTGGGGCAAATTTTTGGAGTCAGACAGCACAATCCAAAATGACAGGACGAACTCCAAATGTTGAATATTTGTTCTTTGTCGGTCTTAGTCTTTGACTAATGCAAGTCTGGTTTAACTCAATTTCTTGGCCTTTTTTTATGATACTTTATTGTACATAATATTTAAGATGGAGTGCCCAACTTGTATATTGCAAAGCCATTTAGCAATTGATTATCATCTTGATTACACGTAGAATTGTGATCAAGTTACGTGTCATAGTCAAAGTTCTATTGGCGTGTGAAATTTACTTGAGTTCTGTTTTAATGTGGAAGCTTCAGGGTTTGGATTAACTGTCATTTGTATGCTAATAGCGTGTCATGGGTTCAATGATTCATGGCATCAACCTCACTACATCTTCCAACGCAGTTTCCTATTAGTTATCCATAAGTGTTGGGCCGAATACTTCTAGGTCCAAAAGAGCAGTGGTCAAGTCTCCTGGACGATGTAGATTTAGTAAAATGATCATTATGAAAAAATTAAATAAACTTTGTACTTCCTAATTTTTTAAATTTCGGATTATATAATTTAAAATATATATTTTTTATTCTAGATTATATAATTTAGAATATGTGTTAATTATTTCGGATTGTCCAATTTAAATTATAAAAATTATATTTCAGATTATACAATCCATAATAAAAAATATATATTTTGGATTATACAATCTAGAATACAATTTTTATATTCTAGATTGTACAATCTGAAATATAACTTTTATATTCTGAATTATATAACTCCCTTGGTGGGTAATCCAATGGGACAAAACCAGAGAGATTTCATAAGAATGAGAACTGAGCCAAATATACAAGGAAATTACACAACCTTCAATCCAAAAATCTAAAACCTTAAGGCTTCTCACTACTCAAAAAATTTTCACATAAAGCCAATCTTCCATTTTCGCCTTCCAAATATTATAATTGAAGTCATTCAAAGTAATAATATTATGATTGGAGCCATTCAGAGTAATCATATTACTAGTGTTAGTTTCCATTGTTCACCAAACCACAAGCCCAAAACCATTAAGCTTTGATAACAGTTGATGGGAGTCAGGCAGCGGAAGCAATAAAATTCACTTTTATCAGAACAATATGAAAACATCCGGAACGCAACCAATCAATCCAAACAAAACCAATATGCAGTCGAAAACAAAATAATAAATCAACACCGATAATTAACGTGAGAAAAACCTCTCAAGGAAAAATCTCGCAATAGAGATCAAAAAACCCACAGAACGATAAATACTCTACTAATACCAAAACAAATAAAATGTACAATGAGTCTCACAAAATTAATCACAGAGCATATCCATACAACTTTTCCTAATCCACAAAACGGTCACCAAAAATGGCCCAAAAATATCAACAAATTGAAATTAAGAAGGAAGAGTTCAAGAATCTCATCACCAGAAAAATAAACAACGTTCACGAATTTTCTGAAAATAAATTACAGCTCCGATCTCAAATCCGACCGTCCAAAACAACGAGCTGTGAGTGATAAAACTCCAGTAAAAATTTCAGAGCAATTGGAGAATATTTCACTGTTGGATTTCCGAAACAACCAAGACTGACGGTAACAAGAACTTGTTGCGGACAACAGCTCTTCACAAAATTCCTGACACTTCTACAGACCTCCAGTAGACAATCACACCATTCAAATTGAAGAAATATGAGTGAGAAATCTTCAATAAAAATTGCAGCTCGATCAGACAAGGTTTCACCGTTGGATCTTCTAAACAACCAACACAGGTTGCTATAGGAATTAGTTGTGAATTACCTCTTTCCCTCTTTTCTTCAAAGCGGTTGCTCACACACTTCTCCACACACACCAAAGCTCTCACGTTGACACACATAGTTACACACCCAGGTGCACACATAGTGGCACACATTTAGAGTTAGCCTTTTATCCTAATTACAATGATGCATTATATTGGGCTTGTGTCATGTGTCATAGACACACAAAAACATAATGGGTTTGGGCCTCACAAGAAGAGAAACAACCCAACCAATAAATCTTTCTTATATGTTTCTCAACTTTATCATTTCTATCCAATGTGGGACTTAGACTCACACTTGGATACCTAACAATCCAGAATATAATTTTTATATTTCGTATTCTAAATCTAGAAAGGATATTTTTTAGTATTTTAAAAAAAATATAAGGATGCAAGACAAAGTCATAGAGGTGCATGAAGTACGAGTCCTCTAGGACTCAAGGACATTAAAGTACAACAACCCTTTATTTACATGGTTTTTTGTGTACCGCCCATTTTTGACCTACATCCCCACGGTTTGGTGAAATGACCAAATTGTCCTTCATTTGCTTCTGTCCCACTGCACCCCATCACCATTGCATTCACCGTTGTTGCACCATCACCATCGCAAAAGAAGATAAGGAGAACACTGTAGAGGAAGAAGAGCGAAAAAAAAAATCATTTCAAAAAGTTCTTTCCAAATGTGTTTGTGAAAGCTTGTTTTAAAAAACTTATTGTGGAAAATGTATTTCAAAAGAAATTATTTATGTTCTCGAAATCCTATTGAGCAGTTTCAACTTTCATGTATGCTCTTTTGTGTCTAATGAGCTAAATATGGACGTGATTTAAATGTACTCTGTAAAGTTTTAAATGCTCTTATACTTTATACAACATCCTTGATTACTAACACTACTCATCTCCCTATCTAGCATATCCTTTTGAATCACTTTATGATAAATGTATATACCGTAGAAGGTAGAAAACTGAGTCAGAGTTGAAACGCTTTTTGTGTCAGGAAGTTATTGAAGAAGACAACTTTAACTCTTTTCCAAAGAGATCATTTAATTTAGAATTTTACTTTGAGCTTAAATGAATCTCTTTGATAGACGAATGTAGTGGACATTTCCTACATCGAAAGAAATAAGTGTCCAAGTGTTTGAGTAATACAAGGTTAAATTAATTTGTCTGCATATTGTCTAATCGTTTTATTAGACGTAAAGAAAAGATTGCATAGTGTTGTATCATCTGTTAGATGAAATACTTGTGTTTTACATTATTTGTTATTTGAATAAAGCATTCGTGTTATAATGATTACGTTTTATGTTTTGTTGTATTTAAACACCTATTCAAAATCACAAAGTGTTAAATTTTTCCTTAACACAAATGATGTACCAACCATTAGCTAGAGGTTGGTGATTTCTTTATTTTTCTTCTCCTTCAATATCAAGGTCCTCCTATATTGACACAAAAACCTTCTTAACATCTTTCTTGAATATTGTGTCATTACTTTTACACTAATTTGAAATTTTTTTCTCAAAAGGCATATTAAACATTAAGGGGTCATCTAATGGTTTTATTCACAAAGCTTCATAAATGTTTTGAAGATGATTAAGAGTAAATAAACCTAGTAATAGAAAGTATCAATGAACACTTTGATTTATACTAGTTCATCCTTAACCTGAGTTATATTTAGTTCTTCTTTGTCAACTACCACTCACGATCAATAATTGATTACAAGTATTCTAACTGTAACTTTTAACTTACATAGATAACACAAAGTCATGCATGACTATATGTTAATCTTTATATGAAATTGAGTATCAAGTAGACTATGTCTCTGCAGGCTAAATACACAAAGTCTCTTTAGACTATACAATAATAAAATTGTTTGCTAAAAAATATTCACTCTGAAAAGAGCTAGTAAATTGAGTACTTATTAAACTAAGAGAATAAACTTCATAACAATAAAGGATCTTTAAATATAGCTCTCTTTCTATATTATCTGGAAAATAATATGGCCACCTATTTTGAAATTAAATATATTTTACAATTCGTTTTCTCAAATAATCTGTGAAGTATAATTATAAATAATCTATGAAATATAATTATACTTAAAATGTTGTCTATTAATATTTATATTTCAAGAAATAATTTTAACCGTTCATATAAAATATTCTATCTAGAATTTATTTTGTTGGGATTAGGGTCTTAATTAAGGATATTATGTTTTTCTCACATCTCACAAAGCAGAAAAAAATAAGATAATAACTTAAACAAAATTTTAATTGGATTAACTCAAATAGAAAGAATGAAAAAAAAAGTAAGGAAGATGAAAAAAGAAAAGAAAAGAAAAAACTTATAAACTTTTTTTTTTATTCTCAGACTTTGGTTTCGCCTTTCGCCTAAATAATAAAAAGAAATATATATATATATATATATATATATATATATATATATATTTAACGCTACTTGTACTTTAACTTATAAAAATAAATTCGCTTAGCGGATTGTAAAAGAATCTTCAATAGCTTAAATTCTCATGACCTTAAATTCGTGAGACAAATTCTAATTAAACTAATCTCAACCCAATAACAACTCTACACTAGGTCTGAATTTAAAACTTTTCAAAAATGTTATGTAATTCACGATTGTTAAACAATATTATTCATCAAAACAATTTTATAAAACTTGAGTTGAATTGTTGGATCATTGATTGAATAATTAAACCTCAAAATACGGTCATAATAACTCTCCTTTTAAGCATTTAAGAACGGTACCAATAATTAGAATAACGCCATTCTAATTGGCTTATGCATTCAGCTTATTCAAATTCTTACACATTACACACGCTTTCTAAATGTTTTCAATGGCTCGTGTAACTTGACCGTTGGTTTTCATCATCCTTGGTTATCCCCAAGTTGCACCAAAGCTTCGACGAGCCTATCGACCTCCATGGAAGAATCCCCACCTTCACTCACAGCCCTAACACCTTCATCTCTCATTAACTTCGCTCTTCGCTTTTCGGGACTCTCCCCACTCATAACCCTCTTCACAACCCGACTCAACTCATTTGAATCGGGCACAGAATCCGCTCCCTCGCACACCCGCACCGCCACCCCTCTTTCCTCCACCAACAGCCTCGCGTTCAAAAACTGATCCGCCTCCATCGGCCACCCCACAATCACAACCCCACTCACCATTGCCTCCGACACCGAGTTCCAACCGCAGTGACTAACAAACCCCCCAACAACCCGGTGGTTCAGTATCGCCACCTGCGGGGCCCAACCCGTAACCACCATTCCTCGACCCGAAACGCGATCCAAAAATCCATCCGGAACCAACCCGTACCCTTCTTCCATTTGTTCCTTGGATGGCGTCGGCGCAACCCAAACGAATCGCGTTTCGGATCTCTCCAACCCCAACGCCAACGCTTCCATTTGTTTCTTCTTTAACAGCTTCTGACTCCCGAAACACACATACAACACCGAACCCTCTTCCTCGAACGCATCGAGCCAACTTAGAACCTCGGACCCCGTGCTTGAGTTTTCGGCCCGGCTAAGGCCCAAAGGCCCAACGGCGTACACCCGCGAGTGGCCCAGCTCGGCCCGGATGTGGTCCAAATAAGTACTCTCCAGCGCGCGGAACGTGTTGAAGACGCAGGCCCAAGCAGCATCGTTGCAAAGAAAACTCTCTTTGACAAACTCTGCGTCGGGGTCAGATTCCCTGTAGCGGAGGAACACGGAAGGAAGGTGGTCCCGCTTAAACGACGGCGTTCCGGGAATTCCGTGAAAGTGAATTTTACCACTATTATTGAATTCGTTTGACTTGGGCCAGCAGCGCCTGAAGACGGCGTTGAAGAAGGCGCTGACGGAGTAAAATGCGATCCTGGGAATGGCGAGTTGGGCCGCGAGTTGGTGAGTCCAGCCGAGGAAGAAATCGAAGATGAGGGCCGCAGGGGGCTTAGGGTGAGTGGTGAACCAGTGGATTATCTGGGGTTGGAGTTTGGATAGGGCATTGATGAAGGGGTAGTTTCCGGCGTTGCCGACCTCACGAACGTGTTCTGCACCCGCGGGGATTTTGGGGTGCGGCGGGAATGGGAGTACGAGGGTTTGGATTGTGTTTGGATGAGAGGACAAGAGAGGGTTGAGAATGGGAAGGTTTTTGGGAGTGATAATGATGGTGATTGTTATCCCTGCGCACGCTAAGTGGTGACTGAGATCGAGGAGTGGAAGAATGTGACCCTGCGCTGGATATGGGAATACCAGGATGTGAAGTTTGGACATGGTGTTATTGAATAGTGGAAGCAGTAGTAAAGTAGAAGATGTTTGGAAGAAGAGTTATGGGGGCAAGCTTTTTGGTGGAAGAAGAGTTATGGGGCAAGCTTTTTGGCTTCATCTCCTTGCTTTAATCACCATATAGTCTGGTCTTTCCTTAAAGTGTGGACAACACGCCTCTATTATTCACTGCTTGACGTTGACTGATGTACAACATGTACAACATTTATTTCATATCATAAAATATATTTTTGATTATTTATTACATCTAAGTACTTTTGAATACCTTGAAAATTCTTATAAATTAATTATTAATCAAAATTAGAATAATATATTATTTGAGAATATTTTATCTTTAATACTTTCTCTCTAAGAAAAATAAATTTAAAATAAGATTAAAATTGAATAATTTAAAAATAATAAATTTTGAATGGAATTGAGGTTAAAGTTCTTGAACGATGCGATTGATATTTTATTTTTTAATTAATTGTGATATTATAAATTTGTTAAATTAAATATGATTAATTTGTTAGATGCAATTAATGAATTATTATTTTTTAGTTAATTAAATTATAAGATTATAAGTTATTTAAAATAAAATAATCATTATTAATATTATTATTATAATTATTATTTTATAAATTTATTTTTATTATTATTTTAGTTTTTAATTTTATTATTATTTGGACCAACAATTATTGTCAAATTAGTTAAACTAGGAAATATGTAGGTTGGGCCTTAGATCGGAGTAAGTATAATGAAATTCAAACTTCTAAATTTTATAAACCTAGACCAAGTATTGACTTGAGTATTAGAGTGTTTGTAAGGACTCCTTCTAAGATTGAGAACGAAAATAATTTAAGTGAACAATTGACCGAGATATAAGATTGAGGACAAAGACTTAGATTTAGAGCAGACGATCATTTGAGAACTAGTGATTGTGTAAGGCCAGCCGATCTTGTAATGACATTTTGACACCTACTATGGACCTGTTTTTAATCTCATCCAAATAAGGAACACGGGAGATAGGCAAAATCACCCGGAAATGCAGAATAACCACATTGATCCAATTACTCTAATGATGAAATTGTGTAGAGTGATTGAGACCCTGAAGAGAAAAAAAACAAAGAGGAAATGAACATTATGAGATGAAAACAGCAGGTTGAAGCAAAGAATATAAGCTACTGAGAGAGTAGAAACTGAATATCTAGACCCCTCACTTCAATGAATATCTTCGCCATGTCCAGACCCTAACTTCAATTAATATATACTCGTTCACTGAAGACATAATGGAAGCGAGCTACCGGCTAATTGGAAAGGACTCGCCCTAGACAGATATGACAATTCCATTGATCTGAACAAGCATATAGACGTCTACGTTACTCATATCAAATTCTACACATCAGAAGAGACGATCATCCACAAAGTGTTTCCCACCTCATTGAAATGGGCGATCCTTAGCTGGCTTACTTGGCTGCTAAGTAATTCCATGGATTGTGTTGACACGTTAGTGTCAAAGTTTAATGCTTAATTCGCCACTAGCTGACCGCACTATTTAACGTCCATAGCTTTGGTCAATCTACATCAAGAGAAAGAGGAATCCATTAAAACCTTCATGGAAAGGTTCCAGGTGGCACTCAACATCTAGAATCTTAATCTGGAAGTCGCCATGCACTAATGGTGACGCCTTTGAAATCGGGGTCATTTTCTAATAGTTTGTGCAAGGTACAATAACCAAATACCCCCGCACTCCTAGCCCAGCCCACAAAGCCTATAACTTCCCCTATTGGTATTATGAGCCATACCTAACAAAAGAGAATAATACCCTTAAGATTGGCAAGGGTGGTCATAACCATCCTGGTTCTAAAAAGCCAAGAGAAGGCCCAAGAACTTTGAAATTTGCACATTATACCTCGCTCAACACCAAACGAGTATGGATCCTTGAAGAAGCGCTGAACATTGAGCTCATTCTTGTACCTCGAAAGATCCCTTCGTCACCAAATGCCGATTAGACATTACCATTGAAAGTATGGCCACAACATTTAAGAATGTCTACCTTTGAAAAATAAGATTGAAGAGCTTATTCAAGTGGGGCACCTGCAACGTTATGTGGCCAAACAATAGAAAGTCAACGAAGGTCAACAAAGGGAGATACGTGCTCTGTCTGCTTGTCGAGAAGAGGTTGATACATGAAGGCGAGATCTTCCTCTACAGGGAGTGATAAACACAATTTCTAGAGGTTTCAGTGGAGGAGGAGCTTCATACTCTTCTAGCAAGAGACACTTGCGAGCAATCTAGTATGTCAACTTAGTAAGCCAGTGGAGGAAAAGAAGCATGTCAATGATAACCTTCTCGGACGAAGACTTTAAAAGAATTAATTCAAAACAAGGAAACCCTATGGTGATAATGGTTGAGGTTGCCAATTTGGCAAGAATGAAAACACTACTAGAGCAAGGCAACTCCATTGTTATCCTCTATTGGAAAACATTTAAGAAGTTGGGATTAGTTGAGAATGCGATAGTCCCTATGAGAGAGCATATTGTAAGTTTCTCGAAGAGTGTGTGGGCACTCGAGGATATATTGACCTTCATACCAAATTTGGGAAAGGTAGTTGTGAATACCGAATGATAAAAGTCAGATACTTGAATGTCCTCTCACCATGAAATTTTTGTCTGAATACAGTGGGATCGTGACCATACATGTCAACCAGAGGACGACTTGGAAATGTTAGTGTTGGGATAATCCGAGGGGAAAAACCCAGAAAGATCTCAAACAATGAGACATGAGCCAACATATAAGGGAATGACACCACCTTCAACCCAAAACCTTAAGGCATTAGGTTTGCGGATCTTCTTTCTTATATGTTGCTCAACTTTCTCATTCATACCCAATATGGGACTTAGACTCACATTTGTATACCTAACAATTAGCATTAGCTAGCTTGAAAATAATTAGCATTAACTAGCTTGAAAATAATTAGCATTAGCTAGCTTGAAAATAACCTCGCGCTATGAGCATGAACAATAGACCCAAATGGTAGCCATGAATGACCTAGATCCGAAAAAAAATGACGACATTCGTATGGAGCCAAAAGACGAAACGATGGATTGGCAACTCGGATTTAGGGTCAGAATAAACTTTTAGGGTCAAAATTGGGAATTGAAGAGGTTAAGATGATTGGAGAAATCCTCACCCGTAACTAAGATGTCATCACGTGGACGACCAAAAATGCTGAGGGTAGACCCGAACGTGATGTGCCATAAGCTCTCCATATGCAAAGACGCCGAGCCAATTTCGTAGAAGAAAGGAAAACTCGCGATAAGAAATAGGACAGGCGGCCGAAGTCGAGGTAGAAAAATTATTAGCCTGAAGTTGAATTTAGAAGGCTGAATCGGTTCAAGAAAGGTGAAATGGTGCAGCAGCAGGATCTGTGAGGTAGCATCCATTGTGAGGACTAGTGAGCAAGGTGAATTTAATTGGACTGCAGTAATTTGCTTATTGAGGCTAGTGCTGGTTCAACTGTTTTGGTGCAAAGTTTTGTTGCAAAACTGTGATTGGTGAATTAAAAACCAGCATAGTGGAATAGTGAATGAATGGGCTGATAATCTTTGCATAAGGCTCGTCGCAGGAAATTCATTGGTTGAATTGAATTAAAATTAAATCATTCAACTTTTGATGCCTTTAATTTTAGTGGGGTCCATGGTTTGAATATATATTGACTTTGGAGTTTCTGTGGGACCCGCACATGTGAAGTTTCTTATATTTGATCTACGTATTGAAGCTGTAGTACATCTTGAAATCAAATTGAAGGAGAAACTGTAAATTGCATTTAAGTGGACTCACGGTTTTGAAGCAAAATTTGGTTGTTGAATAGTGCTTTTAAGAATTGCATCGGTGGCTGCAACATAAGGTGGCATGTTGGCTTGAAACAAATTGAACCGTGGCAAAATTGAGGAGGCGCCGTTGAATTTTGAAATGCCGCGGCTTTACAGTGCCACCAATTTCATTTTTAAAATTTATTTTTTAGTTTTTTTAATCAAATCTAGAACCTATTTTTAGGTAATTTTTTTAGTGTTTATTTTTCTTGATTACCTTTAATTTCTTATTTTTCTTAATTTTTGGTTAATCTTTGTGTCTTGTCTTATTTTTAATCTTTCTTGAATTGTGCTTTCTAAATTAAGCTTTTATTATTTTACTTTGGTGTGGAACATATCTTATAAATTTGTTTTTTATAAGAGTTAAACTAACTTTTAGATAACATCCTAAGAAAAGGCAAAGGACTTTGCAATGGGTACTCACCTTTGTAGGACAAACAAGTTGAGGCTTGGAAAAAAACACTTGTAGAGAGAAGAGTGATACACTTGAAAGAAAAGTTGAGAAATCTCCGTAAATAAAAAATATTAAATATTTGTATTACACTTGTCATGGAATTTTGTGTTAATTTTGTTTGTAATTTCTTTTGCTTGTTTTGTATTTGGAAAAATGTCACTAAAGCAATCCCAAGAGTGAAAATTGTAATAGTCTAAGCGTGTAGTCGTGGGAGTGTGTCAAAGGGTTTTGAGTGTCACTTGAACTTTCACTTAGGAATTTCATCTAGTTATTTATTTTGTTTTACACACTTGCAACCTTCTTCTGATATTTTCTTTATAGGTATCCGTGACAATTAGGATTTAATTTTCTCACTTCATTAAATTGACCTTCCTTTGGTCTTTAGGATTTCACGTGCACAAACAGGGAAAAATGTTTTGAAGTTTTCTATTAAGAGATGTTTTGGAAGAGGACTGGGAAAAACTCTGGCTAGGAAAGACTTGGTACTTAAGTTGTCCAAGTAACGCATCTCTTTTTCTTGGGAGTTTACTTGGAAGACTTTCATTAATATTTCTTCGTAGATAATTTCACCCAAAACTTAAAAATCTTTTTGTAAAAACATTTTATCACTCATTGTTTCGTAAATTTTCTTTTTATCTGCAAAAATCTTTTCTAAACAAAAAATAAATGAGTGATCATTTGCATGTGCATGAGAGTGTTAGAGATTACCATAAAATGATTAAGTCTATAAGTTATTTCCATTATACAGAGTTTGAGATAAACCTTCTTTTTGTGGACATAAAAATGCTGAGGAGTATATAAAATGGGAGATGAAGGTTGAGAAAATTTTCGAACATCACCAGGTGGATGAGTTTAGCAAACTTTCCATGGGTATGTTAAGTTTTCAAGAATATGCCAAGTCTTGGTGGAAACAAAGGAAAAATGATGTTACAAGATTAGAAATTTTGAATTGGAATGAGCTAAAGGCGTAATGAGAAGAAAATTTGTTCTGCCTTCATATTTGAAAAAGAAAGAAGAGGAGAAGAAGAAGATAGAAAGAATAAAAAAACTAGAAGAAGGTTTAACTAACTTAGATTAACAACTTAAAGAGATAGAGCTTATACAAGAAAAATTAAATAGAAAGATTCAAAAGAAAAAAGAGAGAAAAGAAAAAGAGAGGAAGAAGAGAGAGGAAAGAACAATAAAGGCAAGAAAAATGTTTGTCTAGAGCTGAACCAGGCATTGACTTCCCCTCCACAGAAAAAAAATTGTGAGCAGTTATTTGAAGAGAGACCTTTATTTAGGGACATTGACATAAACTCCTCTTCTAGAGAAAAATTTAGTGAGGATATAATTATAGAGCAATCTTTGTCTAGGGCTAAACTAGACATTGGCACAAAAACCTCACTCATAGAAAACCCTTGTGAGTTGCTTGAAATTAAGTAGGAAGATCAAAATATTAGGCAAACTCATATGGTAGAAAAACATTTAAAAATTAAAAATAAAAGTACCATTCAAATAAACTATCCATGTTTACCATCAGGTAAAGGATACATTAACCTGGAAAGATGAGTTATTTTCACTTTTATTTTTAAATGCTATGAGAAAATGCCATCTATTATATTGTTTTCATGTTTTTATAAGATGGTGTTTGATCATGGTGAGAATCACGAATAAATCAACAATAATAAGGCTGTCCGTAACACATTGCAAGATCTGAGGACAGAGGGAGGGGATGATGGAATACACCCACCCACCTTGGTAAAAGAATAAAGAGGATAGAGAGCTAGAGGATAGATAAAGAGCTTTCTAAAAGATTGAGCTCATTTGTCCCGAATCTAATCCTAAAGAGATCACTCTAGAGAACATGGTACATCAAGGAAAAGTCCTATAAATTGTATAAATTGTTTAGAATATTTTCGGCCTTGTATTTTGGGCCAAGGTAGTATAGGGTTTTTAATTTTGGGCCTTATGTTTTGGGTTAAGGGTTGTAGAAGACAAAACCCTAACACTAGGAGAGGGAAGCTTGCACCTAGGTCTAAAAACCTAGCTTGCACAAGCTAGGACTAGGTGGCACCCTGTGCCTTCCATGCTTCCTTGCCACATGACACTCTCACAATGGAGAGGATCATCTCCCAATGGAGAGGATCCTCTCCATTCACAACTTACCACTTGTGCTCTCATTTGAGAGTTTTGGAGAAGCTTTGGCCTATAAATAGAAGTGATCACTACATGTAAAAATCAACTTGGAATTAGTAATGAAATGTTGTCCATTTTTGGCCATTCTACTTGTTCCTGAGTTCTCCCTAGGTTAGTCTCCTTCTAGACTTAGCCTAGTGATAAGATCCGTGTGCAATTTTCAGGCTATCGTTTGTGGCATCAGAAATAGAGTTAAACGAATCAGAATAGAATGAAGGAAAAATAGGATGCCACAAACGATTGACGTTTGATAAGTCCTTACGATCGCCACAAGAATTGGAAATTCTTGATAAGATCAAAGATTCAAGGAAGAACCCTAGCAGAGAAAATCTCACACTGCAGAATATAACATCCAAAATCTGCCTTTTCATTAAACCCCAAATGATTTATACAAATTAGGTCTGAAGTACTAAAATGCGTATAAAAGACAAATAAATTGTCAACATTACAAGCACAGATAAAAGTGGCTCTGTGGTTAATTGAGACCAAAGAAGCTCAAGGTCCTGGTCTCAAAACCTGTCACCAACATTTATTTCTTTTATTATTTGTCTAAGTAAGAAATCACAAAGATGACAATTAGAAGAAGAGTGTTTTCCATAAAGTATTTTCTCATCTCCAAGAAACACGATTATTCTCTCTCCAGAAAACACGAGTATACAAACTTCTCTCCAGAAAACACGAGTATACAAACTTCTCTCCAGAAAACACGAGTATACAAACTTCTCTTGGTTATCCGAGTAAACAAACCTCTCTAGGTTATACCAATCTCAGTCTCCTCCTAAGATCAAAATCACTCAAGATTGAAAGAAATACTCTCAAAAAGGAGAACAACGAAAACTCACAAGGGTTACTTAACAATGTTGAAGAATTAAACAATGGTTTCTCACAACCCAAAACTCTATATGCTCTCAATTGCAGATTTATAATAGATACTCTAATATTTAGTAAATTCTCTATTTCTTTAATGTATTGTATGGTGTATTTCTCTTGTTGCTTCTTGTTCTTTTCAACTTGAAATTGTTCCTCTATATGTAGCTTTGTTGAAACTATCCATTGGATGCTTGAAAGGGAAATCTTAACCATATAATGCTGAAATATGGAAGAACAACTTCCATTCTTGTTTTTGCATTAAAATTGACTTTATCTCCATATAAAAACAAGTTAAATAGCACAAGATATCTTTAATCTGAAACAATCAATCATATTTAAACATTCCATAATAATTTGAGTAGTTTCATTATGAACAAAACTTGAATGTTGAAGCATAAGATGCTATAAAATTTGATTTTGATATTTTTGTGAAAGACACATTAATTTGCTTTTAAGATTTAGAAACAAATCAAATCAGAATTATGTGTAACAAAAACATTTTGAATTATTTCTGTATTTATCTATAGCAAAGGAACAACCCAATCTTAATTTCAAAGAGTTTATGCAAATACATACATGTAAATAAAATACTCTGAATAAAATCAGTGACGTGAAACTATTCCAAAAATATACAATTAATCTTATTGTAAGAAGAGCTTGATAAAATCGTGGACCAAGGTGCAGAAAATGATTTGATCTCAAATTGATAGAACATCTAAAATGGAGGCGTGACCCAATTATTTCTAGAATTCATGTAATCAAATAATTTCTTTAAAGTTCAAATTTTTGGCCCTTTGAATTTTGTGAACAGATGTATTAAAATTTGAATCTTATCAATATTTAAAACTATTTAAACAACACATGTATTGAAAAAAATGTTTCCGCATATATGTTAAATTACTCAGGACAAATCAATTACCAAAACAATTGTAGATTAAAATAGTTCCCATAAAGATTTAAAAACCAATACATAAGTAAATGAATTTTAATAGGACCTTAATTTGAACAGATTTTAATTTGTTTCCAATATGATATATATGAAAATAAATTAGTTGTGAATGATCTTATTCAAAATAAAATTAAAAGCGGATTTCAAAACAAATTTAAAACATTTATTGTTTTTATATTTATTTATTTTTAAATTTCCTCTTCTTTTAATTTTAAACAATATTAATTTAATAAAATAATAGTAAATAAAAACTTATTTGGATCTCCAGTTTATCTATACACATTCCTCATGCTTAAAGATATGTGAATATTACTGTAATAGATATATAAGATTATCAAATACAAACATGCACTTGGAGTTATTATTATCATCAAGACTTTACTAGATGATTAGATCATCTAAAGAGATTATTGACCATCTAGTGGTTGAACAAATTATAATGTAAAAGTCAAAATATATAGTTAAAGTCAAATTAGATGGTCAAAGTCAGATATTTGATAAAGATAGAATTTTGATTCATGATGTAGCACTAGTTTTGTACACAATCAGATTTAATCTTTCCATGACTTTAGGAAAGGTATTTTGTCCTTATCTTTTGTAACTAAAAAAACGGTTGCACCCACTTGTGATATTATTCACGACACTTCACTTTTTTACAACATTAGATAAAAATTACAAATTTGCACCAAAGTAAATAGTATTTGCTTTTATTTCATGATTTCCACAACATTAAAACAAATGAGAATTGCATTTATGTTTTTTCGCAACATTGGATTTTGGATATAACAACACTGTACAATTATAAAACATTCTTATCTTATTCAGTTTTAATTATTTTGATAAAAGCAAAAAGATAATTGAAAGAATCAATTCAAAGATTCTTGTAGTAGATGGAAACAAAATAAAAGCTCTGCACCAAATTTATTTGTTTTGTAAATATGCATAAGATTTTTATTGACAAATGTGAAACAAAAAGATGAAATTTTCTAGTACCAGAATCTTACAGAAAATAGATTCAAGCTACACGTATTGCTTTCATCATCTATAAATAAGACCTAAAGGAGCACAATGAGAAGTAACAAAGCAAGATAAACACTTAAAGATTAATCAAGAGCTTTAGACAGTGAGCATCTGGAATAGAAAAATATTTTGGGTTGAGAGTTTAAATTATTTCTCATCTTTTAAAGTTATACCTAGTGAGATTTTATTATTCTCTTTGTGATAGTGTTTTTTTATTTTTGAGATTTCTTAGTTTTAGGAGGATATCAACAGGGTGTTACCAGAGAGGAGATACTACTTGCATTTCCTAGAGAAGAGAGAATACTCGTGTTTCCTGGAGAGGAGAGAATACTCTTGTTTCATGGAGAGGAGAGAATATTCGTGTAACCTGGAGAGGTGATAATACTTATTCTAATTAGTTGATTAGTGAAAGCTCTTAAGCAGTTGCTTAAGGGGACTAGATGTACTTCCAGTTTGATTGAATGAGGATAAATCTCGTGTCTCAAATTTAATTTTACAGTTGCCTTGTCTACCTCAGAATTAATTTTACTATTGCTTATTATCCGTTGTGAATCAAGTTTATAGGCTCCATTCAACCCTCCATTCTAGAGCCAACTACACCTTCAACTTTAGAAATTCAACCACAAATCCATCTCAATTTCATCCTTATTCAGTTCCAATCCTTTCGCAAATTGCTGCATGCTCCATTCATCTATGAATTCACATTTAAAAACACCAAGGAAGAAGAAGAACACACTGACACAAGCATATGGAGGAATTTCTTCCATCATTTGTTATCTAGAGTTATGGTCTTCAAGAGCTAAGTGTTTTCTTTAAAAAAAGTGTTGTTGACATGATTCTTTGCTTGTTTTCAGTTGTGTCGCAACCAGAATCACGACGGGGCGATAAAAAAGAATTATTTAACTTTAAAAAATATTTGAATTTGAGAATTGGAGTCACCACCATAGTTTATTATGGAAAACCATAGAAAAACCAAAAATAAAAATGTCTACGAACCAAATTCAAAGATTCGGGAGTCGGTTACGTGTGGGGAAGGTATTAGCATCCCACAACGTCCGTCCTAAGACGGTACCTTTAATCAAATGAATAAAAATAAGTGTGGTTTTAAAAAATATCGTTTTTCTCAAATAATAACAATAATAATGAGACTAAAGACAAAACAAACAAATATATAAAAAACAAAACAAACAAGAAAACATGCTTATAAAAATCATAACAATAAATAATAATTAGGCGGATAAAAATAACAAACAAAAATAAAACAAACAAACATATATATTTTTTTATTTATTTGGGCCCGACAAGGCTTGACCTTGGTCCTACGTATCCTATACATGATAGAAAATCAGGGTACACGTAGTTCTATTTTAAAAATTTGTTGATGACGTTTGATATTTTTTAGCTTATGAATATTTTCTTTTATTTTTGACAATTTATTTTATATAATTTTTTTAATTATTTTCTATTTTATTATTTTTTTCTTGATAATTGTTTATTTAAAGGAAACTCAGGACAAGATTGTTTTTTTTATATTTAAAAATGTTTATTAAAAAATTATTTTTATTTTAATTTGATAAAGGAACCGATTTTTATTATCTTAAAGAAATTGTTTTTATACTTTAAAAACATATCCTTTTTAATTTTTTATTCATTATTTTTGAAAAAAATAACTATTTTTTATAAAAAAAAATTTCTTTTATTTTATTTTTAAATTAGCCTTATATTTTATTTTCGAAAAACGTGTTTCTATTACCTTATTTTCGTAAAAAAAAATGTTTGTTATATTTATTATTGAAAATACGTGTTTTTATATGTATCTCATTTTTATTATTTTTGAAGATGTTTTATCTTTATTATTTTAGGGTTGTTTTGAAACTTTTTCCCTTTTTTGTTTTGAAAATTTATATTTTTGATATTTTTTTTCAAGAATTATTAATTTATTAAATTTTAGGAAGCATTTCGTTCGTTCCTCGAAAATTGAAAAATGTTTTGTAATTTTTATTATTATTTATTTTTTTAAAATCAAAGAGACAAGGGATGAACCTCAGGATATCATAATAACCATTAAACAGAGCAACCACATGTATGTGATAAGTATATAACACAGAGTAAATAGAGCGTACCAGTTGAAGATCCTCCAAAAGCACGTTCCCTTCTTCTCTGAACTCTCACCTTCAAACGATCTACTCACTAATATTCAAGACCCTTTATAGTATCTCTAGTATTTCTCATGTTTTTTTCGCGTGTGTATCCACTTGCTCACTATGCTTGAACCTATGGGTAAAAGGGTAAGTGTTTAGGGATTTGAGGTATTTGAAAGATATTGGGGAGCAAATCTTCCAATAGGACTGTCCCCATTTAGGTGTCCCAATTAGGTGTCCCAATTTTGGTGTGTTGGGTTGGTTATGTGGGCTTTAAGCTTGGAGGTATGAACAACCTGGTTCAAAAGAAAATAAGGGTAGTGTACAGGACTCTTCATGAAGGGAAATGAGCTTTGCAATTGCCCCAGTTTGTATGTACAAGGGAATGATGAGATTTGTGTGCAAGGTGACAAAAATGGGATAACATGGGTACGAATGAAACTGGATTGCCTTAGTGTTGTATGAGGGATGAAAAAGGTACTGAACATATGATTGCCCCCAATTGGTATGTATAATGAGATATATGTGAGGGAAAGCAATGGTATCAGATGCCCCAGTATCACTTCTGATGTTTCATTCTCAGTTGACCTGTGTATAGATGATTCTCTTTTGAAAAAGACATTCTAGTAGACTTCTTTCTTTTTTCATTTTTCATTTCTTTTTCTTTTTTCATTTTTTTCCATGTATTATCAATCACATCCTCTTGTTACAAAACTAAACTTTATGAAAATCATTGCAATCATTCATCAATCAATATGGACTTTATTGGGCTTGTAACATGGCTAGAGGTTATAGGATTGTGAAGAAAAAGGATATAAAGGCTCAAAAAATATTTTTTTTGTGTTTGATTTTTTAAACAAGGATCATCAACAAAATCTTGTAATCAATCAAGGTCATCTTCCATTATATCATGTACCTTCTTTCTATTTTCTTTCTCATTAGAGAGTCTTTGTTGTACTCCCTCTTTGATGAACTTTTGGGAATATCTTTTTTTTTTTCTTATTTCTTTTCTTTTTTTTTTTTTTTTTTTTTTTTTTTTTTTTTTTTTTCATTTTTTTTCTTACTTCTTTTCTTTCTTTCTTTTTTCTCTCCTTTTTTCTTTTTATTTTTCAATTTTTTTTCTTTTCATATTTTTTCTTTTCTTGAGAAACTTTCAATTTACTCTTTGCTTGATGTGAATGTTCTTTTAGGCTTTTAGAAACTTTTAATGATACTCCTTTCTTGTGAATTAGGAGCTTTGACATATAAATTATTTATGAATTTCTTCTATCGAAACCTTAAACTAAGCTTCAAATTGTTGATGATCCTCATTAGAGGTATTTGAAAGAAATATTTTTATTTTTTTGGCTCAAAGAGGGTACAAAGGATTTACAAAAGTGTTTTGAATATAGAAACATAGTCATATATCATTTTGAATCATGATTGCTTGATTTTCAAAGAGTTTAACAATGGAACAAAATCAGTGACTTCTGACACGTGCATGTTTCTTTTTTTTTTTATTGTCCTATCTTTTGCTTAGATCCTTTTTGAGTTTTCAATCTAACGGACTTTTTTCGAATGCCCCGAAAGAATAGAGGTAGGAGATTGGTCAACTAACAGAAAACTGACATTATGCCCCAGTGTAAAAATATTCTTAGGTAATGGTAACCATTTAGACCATCCTTACATTTGAGAATTTTGGGAATTTAGGAAATTTTGGGAAAGCTTGGTAATTTTGGGAAAGACAATGGGTAACAAACACCGTGTATGCAAATGTATCCTTAGAAAAGCCAATTTTTACTTTTATTAAATATTTCGCTTGAATGATCCCATTTTATTATTATTCACACTCTTGTAAATTCAATGATCCATGAACAAATGACTCACCACATTATTTTCTATTTTTTGTTTTTTTCTTTTTTTTTTGACAAGACGCATTATGAAATTTCAGACTTTTTTTTTTGAAAAACGCATGTTTGAATGAATGAATGCATGAATTTTTTTCAAAAGATGCACTTATGGATACATGATTTTTTTTGAATGCATATATAGTGCATGTTTGAAAGATTTTTTTTGAAAAAGAAAATACTTTTATGAATGCATGATTTTTTTGATATACATATATGATGTATGTTTGAATGAATTTTTTTTGTGAGAAAATGCATTTATGAAATTTTCGAATTATTCTTTTTGAAAATACATTTATGAATGCAGGATTTTTGTTTGGAATACATATATAATGTATGTCTGAATGATTTTATTTTATTTTATGAGAAAATACATTGATGAAATTTTGGACTTTTTCTTTTCAAAAATGCATTTATGAATGTATGATTTTTTTTAGATTTATTTTTGTTTTCTTTTAATATGTATGCATGCATAATTTTTTTTTTTGAAAATGCATATATAAATGGAATTTTTGGGAATGCAACAAAATTCTAGAAAAATGAATAAGAGATTTTGTGAATGCATACATAGATATTTACAAGCTCATGCTGTTCCTTTGAAAATACCTGCATGAAAATATATTTTTTATTTTTTTTGAATTTTTCATTTTTTTTAATAGTAATGCATGAATGGATGCTCGAAATTGTAATTTTTAATTTTTTAATGATATGCATGAATGTCTGCTCTACATTGTATTTTTTTCTGATTTTTTTCAATGATAATCTATGCTCAAATGTATTATTTTTTAAAAGAAAAGTATGTATAAATTTTCAAAAAAGAATGTATATTTAAAGATTTTTTTCACAAATATTTACATGAGAATGTATTTATAAAATACTTTCAATAACAATGTATGTACAAAAGGTTTTTTCTTGAGAAAAAAAAAAGATATATGTACAAAAATTTTGATATATGTACAAAATTTCAAAGGATAATGTCTTTGCAAATTTTCAAAGGAGAGCATATATATAAAAATATATTTATTTTTCTGTTCAAAATTGTGTATATATTTCTTGTAATCATTATATGCTAACTTCCTTTCTTTTTCCTAAAAAATGATCGATTTTTTTGAGTTATTTTATTTCATATTTTATTTCAAGAAAATTTTTATTTTCCCTTGTCTTTCTATTTTTCAATGAGGTGAAGACCTTCACAGTGCAGGGAGGGTCTCAAATGATTTTTTTTTAAAACACTAAGGTTGAGATCATGACCGCATCAAGCGGGTCTCAAAATAAATCTTGCAAAGTGAGGTAAGTGCATGAATGTACGAATGTGTGCAATATTTTTTATTTTTGATATTTTTGATTTTTTTTGTTTGATATTGACATTTAGGAAGAGATGCATGAGTGTATTGAGAATGCATGAACTTATAAACGAAATCCTATGATGATTTATGAGAATGTATGTATGAAATGCATAGTTTCCATTTTTGTTAATTGAATGAATGGTGATATGAAAATGCGTATTTTTAATCTTGATTAAATGAGAATGCATGCATAAAACTTCATTTTTCATTATTGATTTTTGATTTTTTTTGCGAATGTAGGTATAAAACTCTATTTTTTTTTTTGAAAATGAGAATGCATAGATGAATGCACAAAAACTCTATTTTATTTTTCAGCTTTAACCGAAAAATAATGCATGCATGTATAAAATTCTATTAAGTTTTGATTTTAAGTAAATGCATATATAAATGCATAAAACATTATTTTTTCATTATTTTCTTCTTTTTTTATGAAAATGCATGAACAATGCATAAAATTCTATTTTTTATATTATATATTTCTTTTAAAATGTATTTTCAAAATTCCTCTTATATTATAGAATGTAGTATGGATGCCTTTGAAAATGTATGATGCATGTGCAAATGTATGATGTATGTTAAGTTATGTGATGTATGTTAAGTTATGTGATGTATGCTTAGATGTGGGATGAATGTTTAAATATATGATACATATTTAAAAGTATGATGCATGCAAAATGTATGCATGTCAATAATTTTTTTATGCTAGCAAATTAGAAAAAGATGCATAAAAATACAAATTAATTAAGGAATTATTTTTATTTTGTTTTGTCTTTTTTTTTTCTTGTATTTTTTTTATACATGAAATTTTTAAGAATTCATTTATAATTTTTTTAAAAAAAGCAAATATGCATATGAAATTTGAATGCATGAAAATTTTCTTCTTTTTTTTTTAAGAAAAAATATTTATGAATACATGAAATTATTGTTCATGTTTCTCTTTTTTTTAGAAGACATAAAATTTTATTTTTAAAAAATATATGAATGAATGTAATGAGATTGATTTTTTGTTATTATTATTTAATATCAACATTTAAAAGAAATGCACAAGTGTCATGAGAATGCATGAATATATGTATGAAATTTTATTTGAGAACTCTTATGAAGATGCATAAATGAATGCATGATGAAAATGCATGTAGGAAATGTATATTTTTCATTTTTGTTTGCTAAATGATGATATTAAAATGCATATAACTTTATTTTTCATTTTTTTTATTTTTTAAAATGCACGAATGACTGCATAAAATTTTATTTTTTTATTTTTTTTGAGTATGAGAAAGCATAAGTTAATAAATCAAAATCATATTTTTTTTATTTTTTAAATGAGACTGCATAAGCGAATGCATAAAAAACTTTATCTTTTTTTTCTCATGTATGAATAGGAATCTATGAGGATGCATAAAAAATTTTTTTCTTATTTTTTCTTGAATTTTTTTTATTTTTTTATTATTATTTTTTTAGGCATGAAATTTTTAAGAAAATGTATTTAGGAATGCATGAAATTTCTCTTTTGCTTTTTCTTAGAAGGTATGAATTTTTTAAAAAAAGTATGAATAACTAAAATTTTTTATTGGATGTCAACATTTTTTAAAAAAGAAATGTATAAGTGTAATAAGAGCGCATGAACATATATATGAAATTTATTTGAGAATTCTTATGAAGATGCATAAATGAAAGCATGATGAAAAATATTTTTCATTTTTGTTTATTGAATGCATGATGCATACATGAAATGTATTTTTTATAGAATGAATAATAATATGAAAATGAATTCTATTTTTTTTTTTTGTTTCTTTGCTTGTTTGAATAAGACTTCGAAGATGCTTGAGGCTATGAGGATGCATGGATGAATGCACTGGGTCTATTTGAAACTTTTTTTTTTAAAGAATGCATGTATGCTACTTACATGGGAGTACATGAATAGTGCATGAAACTTTAAATGAAAATGAATATATGATACGTGAAACTTTAGATGAGAATAAATTTTATGAGATATGTATAGATGTATGAAGTCATAGGTGAATGTATGAATGAATGAATCCCTGTTTCCTTTATGATATTTTTTTAGAATATATGAATTTGTAAATGATAATGTATAATAAATGAATGGATAGAATCTCTTAGCATATTATTTTTAATCTTGAAAAAAAATGAATGTATAAATGAAACTATTTTAATTTCTTTTGTTATTTTTTTTATCATGGGGATTTGATGAATGAAATTTTATTTCAATTTTTTTAATGTTATATGAACGGATGCATGACCACATTTCTTTGATAATTTTTTTAAAAAAAATGTAATACATTTAAAAAAATAAAATCAATTTTCTTATATATCTAATTTTTTTCACATCCTAGAAAGTTTGTAATGAATGTAGAAAAAAAATATTTAATATCTTTTATTTTTATTTTCTTAAATCCATTTTTAGAAAACAATGGAAATATGTAATGCAAAATGAGATTAATGCTTTTCTATTATGTTTTTTTTATTATTAAAATAAAACATGTGTGATGCATGAAATTAGGGTTTTTATGAAAATCAATTTTTTTTTTTTGAAATGTAAAATATTTAATATATAAAAAAATGAGATTAGTACTTATGTATAAAAAAAATATCTCTTTTCTTTTTAAAGAAAAAGTGTTAGAAAGTATACCAAGTAAACTCCCAGGAAAAGAGGTGAGTCACAATTGGACTGCTTATTTCCTATCCAGAGTTGTTCTCAGCCTACTCTCACAAATTTTCTTTAAAAAAAATGAGATTGATTTAAAAAAAAAATGTATTGTATGCAAGGAAAAAATGAGATTGATATTTGAGTTGCAAAAAGTCTCCCTTAGTGCCCTAACTAGGGTTTGCCCTAATGAGACTTAAGTTGTAGGCATATAGATGTGCTCACAAAGGATGACTTATCCTAATTTCCTAATAAAGGCCACTAGAGCTACGACCCCTTTTACCACACATCCATATCAGTCCGTAATGACAATCTTTATGGACATGAAAATAAAGGGAACAGACTCTAGCTGGAGTTTTCGCACACCTGGGTTAGGACGTACATCCGCCCAGTTTTGCTACACAACTTTTCTATTTCTAAGCTTCACAGACCCGGGTATAGGGCCCCACTCATGATATGTAAAGATGTGTGTGAAGGGAGAACAATGTATACCCAACCCCCACCTGCAAAATAACCAGAAAATTCCCAAGCAGATATATATAACATGTCTTCTACCCTAGGGTTTAATATTGCAACAAGCATAAACACATAAATATTTACATACCTGGAATACGCTCCTACGCTGCAAATTAAAATATATAACATGTAATATATATAAAGAAAGGAAAACATAAGCATTCAGAAAACCACACAAATTTCACTCATTTAATTAAATTGACCTGACTCTTAGAATGTCCCCAGTAGAGTCGCCATCTGTCACAATCGGGATCACGGCGGGGCGATAAAAAAAGAATTATTTAGCTTTAAAAAATATTTGAATTTGAGAATTGGAGTCGCCACCATAGTTTATTATGGAAAACCATAGAAAAACCAAAAATAAAAATGTCTACAAACCAGATTCAAAGATTCGAAAGTCGGTTATGTGTGGAGAAGGTATTAGCACCCACAACGCCCGTCCTAAGACAGTATCTTTAATCAAATGAATAAAAATAAGTGTGGTTTTAAAAAATATCGTTTTTCTCAAATAATAACAATAATAATGAGACTAAAGACAAAACAAACAAATATATAAAAAACAAACCAAACAAGAAAACATGCTTATAAAAATCATAACAATAAATAATAATTAGGCGGATAAAAATAACAAACAAAAATAAAACAAACAAATATATATATATTTTTATTTATTTGGGCCCGACAAGGCTTGACCTTGGTCCTACGTATCTCTATACATGATAGAAAATCAGGTTACACGTAGTTCTATTTTAAAAATTTGTTGATGACGTTTGATATTTTTTAGCTTATGAATATTTTCTTTTATTTTTGGCAATTTATTTTATATAATTTTTAATTATTTTCTATTTTATTATTTGTTTTCTTGATAATTTATTTTTATTTTAATTTGAGAAAGGAACTGATTTTTGTTATCTTAAAGAAATTGTTTTTATACTTTAAAAACATATCCTTTTTAATTTTTTATTCATTATTTTCGAAAAAATAACTATTTTTTATAAAAAAAAATTATTTTATTTTATTTTTAAATTATCTTTATATTTTATTTTCGAAAAACATGTTTCTATTACTTTATTTTTGTAAAAAAAAAATGTTTGTATTATTTATTATCGAAAAGACGTGTTTTTATATTTATCTAATTTTTATTATTTTTGAAGATGTTTTATCTTTATTATTTTAGGGCTGTTTTGAAACTTTTTTCCCTTTTTTGTTTTAAAAATTTATATTTTTGATATTTTTTCAAGAATTATTAATTTATTAAATTTTAGAAAGCATTTCGTTCGTTCCTCAAATATTGGAAAATGTTTTATAATTTATTATTATTATTATTATTATTATTATTTATCTTTTTAAAATCAAGGAGACAAGGGATGAATCTCAGGATATCATAATAACCATCAAACAGAGCAACCACATGTATGTGATAAGTATATAACACAGAGTAAATAGAGCGTACCAGTTGAAGATCCTCCGAAAGCACGTTCCCTTCTTCTCTGAACTCTCACCTTCAAACGATCTACTCACTAATATTCAAGACCCTTTATAGTATCTCTAGTATTTCTCATGTTTTTATCGGTTGTGTATCCACTTGCTCACTATGCATATTTATACTAATTCTAGTTAGCCCACTCTTAATTCAAATTTTAAATCCCTTAATTACTAATTATTCCCACTTAATTATAATTTGTGAATTGCCAATTGATTATTCTCTTTTAATTCAGATTTAAATCTATTAATTCTTAATTATCCCCACTTATGACACCAACTGACTGTTAAATCCCAAGGACGAACATAGAATGAAAAATGGGCAGAATTGTACCATTATTGTTGTTATGGCATCATAACCTCTCATACATATAATCAAATTCGAAAATAAATGAATATGGGGAATAAATGGCGAATATTGGAGGTAATGTGGCTGAAACATTTTATTATTATTTTTTAATTCGTTTTTCTCTTTATTGTTTTTTCCATTTTTACATTTATTGAAAGCAACCTAAATAACAAAACAATAGAAATAGATACTTAAACCTTTTTTTTATTTTAATATTATTATTATTTTGAAATATATATTTATTATCATTATTTTTTTTACTTTTCGAAAAATAAAATAAATCATCTAATTACTATTTTAGAACATCAACCAAATGGAGCTTGTAAAATAAAAAGGATGAGCATAACAATTCAAAAAGAAAATGCACCAATTATTAGACAATCAACATTTAATTGAAAATCATCAGCATTTAATCACTATTAAGCAGAATCGTTTGCAATTAATCAGAATAATAATCAGATCAACTATTCAAATATCTAGCTTTTCTAAAATTTTTAAATTTATTTTCAATTAATTTTCATATCATTAATGGGCATCAGAAAAGGCAAGCAAAAAGAGAGAGAATGTGACATGGCAACACTTTAATGACAATTTTATTTTTATTATTATTTTTTAGCAAATTTTTAATAGACTGATTTTGTTTACTTTTTCCCTTTTTACAAATTTTATTTTAAAACTTTATTCATAAAATAGAATGGAACCAAAACTTTTTTTTTATTTAAATAATAACACACATTTTTATTTTTATTTTATATTATTTTATATTTTGGAATAATTTTATTTGTCCGAACGAAATTGGGTGTTGACAAGTTGTTTTAATGAATTAAATTCAATATATGTTTTGTATCTATGGTTCAAATTGCTTTTTCTTGCTTGAACCATCCATAGTTGTGTTTTAAGTGTTGTTGTTTTTTGTATTTTTGTTAGTATTCTTCATTTTTAATAGGTAGAAACAACTTATAATTGTGTAATTTTCAGTTTATAATCCTTGGATGTTATGTCTAATATCATGTGATTCCTTGAATTTTCATAAACTTCCATAATAGAAACTAGAAAATAAGTTACTTGGGAAAATACCTAGTTCATGTCTAGTAGTTGTTTGATAAAACATTTTGTGTAAAATTAACTTTTTGATGAGTTTTGAGTGCTTTTGATTTTCTGTTCTTGAGTTCCTTGACTTAAATAGGTTTCCATTTTGTCTTGTTGTATTGTAAAATTTCGTTGGTCTCTTATAGGTTTCAATTCCTGGAAATTGTTTGATAAATTACACTAGATTGGAAAATTTACTACTAGAAAAATATGTAATATTTTTTAGTGAAATTTTTTATGTGAGCACCTTAAGATGTTGAAAACATACTATTAAAATAACTTCTCTTGAGGCTTGAGATATCTCTGCAAGTCAACAGGAAAGTGTAATACCAAAGGAGCTCATAGTTCCTCTTGCATGTGTGTTGAATAAAAAAAGAGGGAACAAATGAAGATTGACCTTTGACATTGGATGTTAGCCACAACAAGGGGATGAAAGGTCTATGTTCCTAGACCTCAGGTGAAACCAAATTGTGTGTAAAGCAAAGCAAACATTATTTTTACAATTTGAACAAACGAAGAAATTATCTATGTAGTACTAATTGTCATGTTAAGTCCATGCAATTAAAATTTATCGGTTGATAATCAAACATAATATGTACTCTTTAAAGGGAAGAAGATTCAAATTCCTAAAACCCTTTTGAAGAAGAAAGCATCCATCCTTTAGTTAAAGTTTTTCTATGTTCTTTGAGGGGTATGAAAAATAGGAAAATCATAAGGGAGGGTTGAATTATGATTTAATTAATTTTTTAAAACTTTTCGCAAATACGATTTGATTAATAATGCTAAGAAGATGATTTGGATAGTGAAACAATAAGATTGAAATCCTTTCATCAAATGTGTCATTCCAAACGAACTTTACCAACTTCTCAAAATCATCTATTTGAATATTTTCTTTTTCCATTTAGATAAAAACTAAATTGTAATTCTTTTGTCTGACAAAAAACACTTGATGCATATTTAACCATAGAAGATTTATTAAGAAGGGTAGACTTAAAAGAGATACCGATTTAGAATACTTTTTAGTAGGTTTTGTTTAACGAAAAATAAAGCATTTTTCTTTATGAAAACTGTTATAAGATCAAATAGACATGTTTCTTAAACTTCAAAAGATCGAGTTAGACTCAAAATTACAACTCAACTAAATCATTGAATAACGTATATTCATGCATTAGCTCTCCTTACTGGGTTAGTATAGACAATGATAAAATGAAATATAAAAAAACAAGGGAGAGAAAAAAATACACACAGTAATTTATATTGATTCACCTGTCACAATAGACTACATCCAATTCTTGACTAAACCAGTCAAGTTTAAAAAGTAAACTAAAGTTGCAAAGTACACGACAAGTACTATTTGGGGTTGTAGGCATTCCTATCTAACTTCTTGAGTATTCTTTTCTCAAGCCACTCTTGACTGAATTGAGTATTCTTTGCTTAAGACACCCATGGCTAACATAAAGTATTCTTTTCTAAAGCCACTCCTGGCTAACCTTAAGCGTTCTTTTCTTAAGAAACTCTTGGCTGACATTGAGTATTCTTTGCTGAAGGCACTCTTGACTAACATTGAGTATTCTTTACTGTTTAGCTACTTCTGTCTAACATAGGAAAGGTTGAAGGTTTAAATGACCGTCTGATCATTTTGTAAAACTAAAGGTGATTTTTTTTTGTCTTTTGAAGAATACAGGGTTTAGGTTTTCTCTCCTATTTCTCACTCTAGGGAGGGGTTATGTCTTTCAACGAATACAAGGTGAAAGTTCACTCTCCCAAGTGACTAAAGAGTCACTTCTTGTGTTCTCTTCTAAGCTCTCACGGATCCATATAGTTCGCCAGTGCTCCTACCTAGGCTATTGTATATCATCTTGACAACATTTTAGCACAATGCATCCTCTGTGCTTGTATCATTCTTCTTCATGGTAAGCTTTATATAATCTCTTCTAGAAGATAGCTGTTGGAGGCATTTAAATCCTTCAAGCAACTTCAGTTCTTCTTTCATGCCTTCCTTGTTGTTAGCACCAGTGGACTACTGCAGTGATTTGATGAATTCAACCAAGTGAAGATGCTCTAGATCATGTGAAGGATGGATGAAGATTTCTTGAAGTTTGAAGACTTGAGTCTAGGATCTAGAAATGTGTGTTGTGGGAGTAAGTTTGAAGTTCAAGTTGGTGATGGTTATGATCTCAATCAAAGAAGGGCTCCTTAATAATTTTTCTAAATAAATAAAACATTTGAAAAATTAATAAAGGCAAGAATTGATTTTTAAATAACGGTTATAACTAACTGAGAAAAATCTAGTCGACTAATCTGTGAATCAATCGACTGAAACCGTTATGACAGTTGGCCTATAAATACTTGGCACGCAAACTTTTAAAAAGTAGTGTAAGAACTGTGAGAACATTTTTGAAAAGAGAGAAAAACGAATCAATCTACATTTTTCATCAAGGAACGAATCAAGCTACATTGTTTACATCAAGAACTGATTTCTTGGACGAAAGAGTTGGAGCCATCAGCTGACTGAGATCATTGCATTGCTGATTTGATATTCTGACTAAGCGCCCTATCCCTATTCTCTTATATTTTTGTATTCTGCTGTATAGGGTTGTCTTAGCTTTACTGATTTATGT
>Ga0209700_101030_pt1 | contig 56582 bp, 21 predicted proteins | sample SiratroredBW_FD_187528 | JGI IMG/M metagenome (GOLD analysis project Ga0209700, IMG submission 187528) | Root nodule microbial communities of legume samples collected from California, USA - Siratro red BW (SPAdes) (version 2) | ecosystem: Host-associated > Plants > Roots > Nodule | place: USA...
TATATATATATATATATATATATATATATATATGTGTGTGTGTGTGCCATTTACTAAAAAAGTATCAAATTATATTTCTAATTTAGAATAAAGTTGAGTGTTGACATAATAATGAATTTATATAATGACGAATATTAACAGGGGCGGTGAGTTTCGAACTTCCAATCTCATAGTCGAGTTTATTACTTTTAACTTTTTTTTTTCAAAAATAGAGATAGGGATCAATGTTGTTAGTATTAAGGATAGTATAATTATTTTGTATCATTTGTTTAGATATAAGGTAATATATGTAGGAGAAAGAAAAATTCACTTATACTGTTTTGTGGTGTTTAGAGAATGAATTCTAGTGATTTTTTATATAGATTAAACATTAAAACTAAGTTTAGTTTGAAAATATTATTTTGATTTCTAAAATTATTGATCAAGGTCAACTACTAGATTTGTAGGTCTTATTAAATTAATTTTGAATTAAATTATTTACTTTATTTGTTTACTTATAAGGTGAAACAAACTAGTGTAACTTATTTGTTTAAAATTGGTTTATTTTTATTCAATTGTGTCATTTTTTATTATTTTATTTTTAATGTTTAAATTTGGACATTTTAGTCTTTAGAGATTAAACAATTTATTATTTTTGGCATCCACTCTTTTAATTTAAATATACATTTTGAAAAGTGAAACACTCTCTTCATTTTCTGTAATGTTTACTTTTTTTTTTTTTATCTTATTTTGAAGTGTATTTAACACACTATTTTATGACTAGTGCGAAAATTCAGTTTAACCTCAAACTAAAGATGGGTTGAATTGTTAGCAATCATAAAAACAAGGTAAAAAATACTAATATTTGTTAAAATTGATCATGATGTTTTTTACTTTAAATGTAAAAATTTAATATATCATAAATTAGTTTTCTATATGATTAATTTTAAATTACAATTAATTCAAATTTAAGCATTAACATTGTTTTTAATTAATATACAATTTCTTTCAATAACTTTACATATCTCATTAATACTTTCATCTAAAATATAATAAAACGGTTGGACAATAAATATAATCAAGGCGTTGAATAAATAAATAAGCATATACAATAATTAGACACAAAACTCTTTTATCATACACACTATTTAATGAATTGTGTTTTTCGTGCATACATATAATTTTATACTTGATTTAATTCATTTAAAAGTAAATGGTTTCTTTATCTTTTTTTTAATTCCACAAAATTCAAAAAAACGAATTAGAAAAAAATATTTTCTCTTAGTGTAACCCAGGTGAATCTAATTACGAAGATTTTAAATAAAAACATTACCACTATTACTCCTTTCTCAACGCAGAAGTTTGTTTCCTATACATTGAAGGTTATTTAGGAATTTCAGTTTATTATTCTTTTAGCATTCTCCTTTCATCTATAATTGATGTATAACATAAAACTTTGATGAAGTTTTTGAACGATAAAGTTTTGACCATATCAGTGAGGCGATTTGAGTGAGGGAAACGATTATTTAAATAAAAATATTTATTTAGTATTTTGTATAATATTTCTGGTAATGTATTTTTTTTATTTTTCAGAAGAATTATATTATATATGTACATAGAATATATATGTCGAAATAAAGTAGTTGCTCACAAAAATATGCTACGAATCAGGTGGTATAGTTTGAGATGGTTGAAGACGAATGCAGGGAGATTTATTTTGAACCAAGAAAAATAAAAGCGTGTGAGAAAATGCGACGACCCAAGGTGGAAGAAAGAAATGTACTAAGTTCTGCTAATGCGTTACAACCAATCAACAACCATGTCAATTCATGAATAAATTTATAAGAATCTTCCAATTCCAAATTACACGCTTCATTACTCAATGTAGTGTGATTACTTTTAATAATAAGAAGCAATTTAGGTTTAATTTATCATTATAAAAATTAAAATATATTTTACGAATAAATTTAAATTTAACTTAATTTTATAAAATTGGTATTAAAAAAAAAGGTGAAAATGGTTTTTTATATCTTATATGTAATTAATATATATTTAGTGTATATATAACGAAATGTTTTTCCCAAAGTCGTTGTGTTGGTAATTTGGTCACATGTAAGTAAGATGTGGACCAGATGCTACTCTCACCAACCGAGAGTCGTACATGGTCAATGTCGTAACTGCAATACCTGCGCACAGCCACATTTTGATATGCTCTCACTATTTTAAGGAAGATATTTTCATTTTTTTCATTAAATGTATGGCCAAATATCTGGGAGTTAATCTACTTGGCCCAAGATTAGTTGGCTGGATCAGCACTAAATATTCACTAAACGTTAATTAATAAATAAATTAATTATTAAATATTGAATCGCTTTGCATGCATGATCTTAATGCTCTGTAGAACAAATCCTGGTTGGCTGGCGCGGCCGGCAATCACATCAGGTGGGGCAAAGCTGCTTTTTACATACAAAAATCTTGTAACTGAATAATAAAAAAGCAAAAAATATAATAATAGGTTAACACCAGTAACACAGAAAAACGCCGTACGAAGCTAGAAAAGGCTATTTTAATAGCCTCAGGAGAGGATGTGGCTGAGAGTGGTTCTCACACAAAATCAACCAATGGAAGTTGGAAGCAGCATGGGACTGAAGAGGAAGCAACCTAGTCTAATCACACATAATTTATGGGTCTTAAATGGGTGATTTTATTTTGGGCGATGTAATCAAGTCAGCCGCAGCCACAAATGGCAAGATGATAAAAGAATTACTCTTCTCTATAAGGAACAAAAACTATATAATAAAAAGGGAGATTCATTGATAGATATGTTGTGTATATGTGGGTAGTGACAGGCTTATGGATCTTGTGGTGGAGAATCGTTGGTTGTGTGAAGTGTGTTTGGATTGTGTGGTGGTGGTTTTGCGCTTTCTTTGTACTCGATTTTCCTTGATTTCGTTCGCCACTATCCACCTTGTTATGCTCCATGCATTGCAATTTCCCAACTTCCGCTCACCAATTACCACGTGGCGCCAAAACTACAACAGAATTTTTAACAACCGTCAACTATTTGTACCACACTCTCTCTACCGTTACTTTCTTCTTTCTTTCTTTGTAGAAACCTTCAATTCAAACTTTTATCGCCTATGTCCACGACCATGTCAATATCCTGTTAGCTATTTCTTGGACTCCTGATATTAGTCCGTTATTGACGGAAACATTTTTAACTTTTTTCCCAAGTGAAACAAAAATACTAAAAATCTGAATAAATATTATAATTACTACGCACATCATTTAATCATCTAATTAATAAAACTATATCTAGACTCTGCTTTTCCATAATTGATGATGATTTATGTCGCTAATTTAATGTGTTTTGAGAATTCCTTATTCTTGTTTGATATGGCTACAAAAAATAGTTTTGTGATCCAATAGTTTTGTACTGTGAGAATATTTTAACTCTTAAAAGAATAATGCCTCTAGCTTGTTCGTTATTTTCATTATTTTTTTAATAATCGTTTATTTCTCCATCATTGAAAATATAATTTTAATATTTGCAATATATATATATATATATATATATATATATATATATATATATATATATTTTAAGATAATACATTTGTTGTAATGACTTAGCTAATGTGAGGCGACTTTTAATCTAAGATAATACATTTATTTTAAATTACATATTGAAATTTTTTGTAATTTTACAAATTTTACTTCTGGATTTTCTATTTACAAATTTTAGAATTGAGCTTTTAATTTCACAATAAAATAGTTATAATTTCGAGATATAAATGGTACTTCTGAGTTTTAAAGTTCAATAATAGAACATACAATAAAATCTCAATTTATTTATTTATATTATAAATTTTATCTGCAATGTACTACGAGTATTTGGTCCCCTGATTGAAGTTATTGAATGCACGGTCAGGAATAAAAGAACTTTGTGTATGTCTGGAAAGATACTTACGTTAAATATAACTAGTCTTTCTAGAAACAACACCAATGTTCATTATGTTTGAATGCATTGAAAGGTCATTTTTTTTTTTGTAGGTACTATCAATTTTCTTTTATTATTTTAGTTATGAAAGTTTCTATTATGGTTAATCTAAATTTTTTAATTTTTTTATGATATGTCTCTTCAATCAATTTTTTCATCTTTCTTATAGAATAATTAATTTTAGTATTAAAATTTTAGAAACAACATTTTAGTAATCAATTTTGACCTACCTCACTCAACATATATTCATGTAAACGTCAATTATCATAAATATTTGATTCATTAAATTAATTTTAATAATCTTAATAATTATCACTACATCAGGAGGAGTGCTTATTTCAACATCTCCAAAAGATTCTTCCTCCACCTCCATAGAGGAAAATTTTGTTTTTGGGTTAAAATATAATTTAACCTCATCTCTTACTTTCATTTTTATCTTTTTTACCGTATTTTCAAGACCTAATTTGTTCCGTTAGTTTGAATTATTTAGAGATTTTGAATATATGAGATTTAATCTTCCGAATTTAATATTCTATATTTTGGTATGTATTTTTTTAGACTGGATTGTAGAATCACAAGATAAATCTAGATTTAATATTATATTTTAGATTTTATAGTACAGTATGTTAATAAAAAAGTCCGTATACTTTTTTTTGGAAGAAATTTTTCCTTTTTCATGCATATTGTGTTCACATATCTAAATTCATTTCAAAACAACTTTACTTTCAGAAATTTCTAAATAAAGGAGAATTTCATCCTAAAAGAAGTTTCAAGAGTTTCACAGTAAAAGAGATAAAAGGAGGTGTACCAATAAAAGATGAAAACTGAGTTATGAGGGGGAGAAGGTTAATTTTTTTTAGATAAGGACAAAATTATCATTTTAAAAAGATATGGAGATTTAGAAAGAACCTATGGAGGTGCATAAAGAAGCACCACGAGTCAAATTATTAGACCCATTTCTTTCAACAATAGAATTAACAATAAGCAGAAGTTCTATTAATTGTAACCCATTTTAACTTGCACCATCATCATTATTTACACTCCTTTTTACTAAAAACACTCCATTTAAGTTAAAGATAGGTTACTCATAAAATAAATTTTCAATTCAAAAACACCCACATAAAGTGAGTTAGTGGAAAGGTCAAAGTATATTTTATAATTACCTCCTAAGTACTTTTTAGAATTACATAAATCCTTAAAATATTATAAATTATAAATTGATTCCTAAATACATTACATTAATTATAAATTAATGCTTAATTAATTTATAATATTTGCAACTTGATTGGACGGTTATAGCCTAACCCAACTTGTTTGACGGAGCTTACCCAATCCATCTTGGATTTGACCTGACTAGACATAATGCAAGGTAGGTTCGATCTTAGACAATCTTATCTTAAACTTAAATTAACATTATTTGATCTGAACTTGGACTAACATGGACACAACTAGACTCGTTCTGAAGTGAATATAATTCAACTCAACCCAAAGTGGGTTGACCCAATTCGACCTAATGTGGCTCGACTTGACTCAGTGAGAAATGAGACCAACTCTACCCAACTCAATGTGAACCTAACATAACTCCATTCGATGTGAGTATGGATATGACTCAATTTCACTTGACATGAATCTGACTCAACTTGATTTGACATTAACCTAACTCAACTCAACTTGACATTGACTTAACTCAACTTAACTCAATTCAATGTTAATTTGATTCGACTCGATTTGACATTGATCCAACTCGACTCAACTTACCGTTAACCCAAAACAAATCAACTCGATGTAAGCCTTGATTAGGCCTTACGTAGATTTAACATGAGCCTAACTTCGATTCAACGTAGACTGCTTCTACTTGCACCTTCTGTTATTAAGGCACCTCAAAATTTTTCAAACTGACCTCTTTGTAATGGTAATTTTGTCCCTGATTATATTAAACTCAATGTAATAGTAGAGGAACGGTGAGCTGGCTGAAGTGAAGTGAACGTAGAACAACATAAATCGATGAACTTGGCGGGGTGAGGTGTACTGGTTGAGAGGTTTTCTACGGTAGCGTGTGCCATCGATAGCAGCAGCAGTGGCGGAGCAACTACCCACATGTGCGGAGCAGTTGTGGCAGTTAAGTATCGTGTCAGGTAAATTGGAGGTGGGATGAATTTGTACTAATCATGCTTTCCATAAGTTTTCCGGAACAGTCCTCCCAAAAGCTTTTTTTAATTTATATTTGCCTACGAATGAATGATTCCAGAATTCATATGTGATTGATAAGATGTGTTACGGAATCGTCTATTCCGAAAAGCTGCTGAAAACATATATCTAACTGAATGGTCTATTACGGAATGTGTTACGGTAATATATATCTAAGGGTTTCAATTATGGGGAAAACCCATCAAATCATGCCTGTAAATATTATAGTAAAAACGAAGATAAACATTATACTAACCATAGTCTTGGAAATCTTTGCAGTAACTTTTTTCCAATATAAGTTATACTATTAATATATATTTTTGTTGGTATATTTTTAAAATTTTAGACTAATTTTTCAATATCATTTTTAAGTTTTTTTAGTATTTTTCTTATTCCTTTTAGATGATATTGAAAGACTACAATATAAGTATTTCAAACATGACACACGTTGTGATAGACTCGAGCTTTCAAGATTTCGGTATTCGTTAGGACGTTAGAAGAGGCAGAGGACTTTGAAATGTTTTCAAATTAATTATTACAGTTACAGCTAGCAGTCCAATAACAATTTAGTATAATTTTCAGTTTACTTACTCACTTTAAAATTTTGGAAAGTATTCCAAAGAACTATTCTTTATATTATAGGTGTAAATTTTAATAGTTTGTGTAATTTAAAAATAATAAAATCTTGCAAAAATAGAAATTAAACCGTGTTAATTAAAAACATTTATTATTTTATCATATTACTTTAGTAATTGAATATTAAAAATTTAAAATAACCATACAATTTTGTTCAATACTTTCATATTTTATGGGAGAGACATGATGAAATAAATCTTGACTTGGTTTATGAAAATTATTTTACCACCACTAAAATGACCTAATTGTAATAAATTATAGGTATCTAAATTTAATTACTTTTCATTTGTAACCCATTTGGTATATTTTAGTAATCCTCACTTTAAATCTCCAAATACAGATAGCATATTAATATATTATACTACCTGTGTTCCAAAATGTTTGTATTTTATGATTTTTATATATATTAGACATTACTTGTTAAATAATGTCACTTTTTTATTAGATATATAATTTTTTTATCCATTTTAAATATAAGTATTAATGTAATTTATTTGTAGAATATAAAAAGATTAATATTTCATTAAAAACTGAAATGTCCATAAAATGTCCATAAAATTAGTCTTCCACGTATATAATAAGAAGCTCAAACAAGCACAGCAATGAATTGGACCGGCCCAAATTCATTCTGGGAGCAAAACCAAATACCTCCTAGCATATGTCGGTATAGACTAGAATTTAAGTTTTGTAATTTTTGTATCTGAATAAAATTAAAATTAATATTTTAAGAAAGAATTAAAATAATTCAGATGCTTTAAGTAAGGTTTTACTAAGAAAAAGAATGATTATATAACCATTTAAAATATAAAAACTATTTCAGTCATCTCTAATGTGGTATTTTGAAGGCTACTAGTATTTTCTTAAAAAATTTATTATAAGAACAGATGATGTGATTGTTTATACAAATATCATGACTTGTATAAACTATAATTGTTTTTTTATTATATAATAAAAATATATGAATGGAGAAAATAATTTATGTATTAATATATAAATTTATTGTATGATCCATAAAATTAAGCATTCACATTAGTAATATTAGCATTGGCCTATATTTTCATATATGTCCTCGAGTTTATATACGATTGCAAATGTCACAGAGCTAATATACCAGTCCATTTAAAATAATTATTGATGCTCTTAGCTACAATGTGATAGAAGGATTTGTTTTTTCACTAAAGGGTCCAACAAATGATTTAAAATATTTAAAATCTGTAGTAAATAATTTTAATTTTGAAAAATGATAGCCTAAAGTTCAGTACTGTTTGATTCAGAGTTTAATTTATGTGCAATACTAATTAATATATTATTTATATTGTAAACTAATTGGAAATTGCATTAGGTATGACTTATAATTGAAGGAAAACGTAAAATTATTTACATTATAATTGTATTATAACATTTTTTAGTTAATTATAGTTTTAAATTCCTAAATTTAGCCTTTTTTTTTATTCTTCAATTTCTTTTCCACTGATCAAACCCTTTTTCTTGAAAAAATACAGCTAATTTTGTTATAAGGAAATAATTAATTTGATCTCTTATTAATTTTGTTTTATTCAAAACTCTCAGTAAATGTTTTACTCAAAAACTTGGTGTCTCACCCTGGGTATTACTTCAGATGATGACATATTGTATGTTTTTTTTAGACAGACGACTTAAATATTGCTTCCATGTTGGATTCTAAGTCTAAACCTTTGTAAGCACGGTGTCAGCACCTTGTTTTAATCTCTTTTAATCGATAGTAAAAGTAAAAGGATTTACATGTTTTTATTAATATTAGAACGAGTAAGATTTAGTCTTTTATATTATATTATATTATATATTTACGTTAAAAATTATAATACACAGTAAAAGTGTAATTCTTTTACTTAAAAATATATCATTTCAATTAAAACGATTCGATTATAACTTATTTTATTTAGTTTAATAATTGATATTGTTTTGATATCTCCAAAAGTCCCAAATAGTTTAAGAGTGGAGGTCAAAGTTATTTTATATACACTTTTCTTCTTCCATATTTAGATACGTCTTTTAAGAATAAAATCGTAAAATCGTGACAAAGCACCGAATTTCAAAACGAATAATATCTTAGATGTCTCGAATAGTTTATCCAATAAAACTAATCATGACCAAAGAGAAGAAAAAAGAAAAAAATTGTAAAAAAAATATAATAATAATTAATAATATAGTTAATAAAACTTAATTAACAACTTAATACTAAAGAGTTAATACCAACAAGTTGGAAAAAAATATTTAAAGAATCCAATTTGTTACTAAACTTTTTGAAAAGTGTTTGTAGAAGGACTTCTACAAATAATTTGATCTTCTGCTTTGACAAGTATAAGTTTTATACTTCCTTCTTCAACTAGTTTTATGATTGAGAGGTGATCTAAGTCAATATGTTTTAATCTCTCGTAAAGTCATGGGTTTGTAGCCAAAAGAAATAGAATATTTGTTGTCACATAGTAACGTAATTGTGAAGACGTGGACTTCAAAGTGTATAAGAAATCTTTACAAAAGCAAACCAAGTCACTTGATGCAGTAGAATTAGGCCTGTATTCAGCATCAGTGAATGCTTTATTCCACCATTTCTTTTTCTGATAACTGTCAATAGAAACACTTCATTGGAAAAGTTACATCCACCTATGAACCTACTTTCTACCATCAAGAAGTTAAATTCCCCGAATGGAGAGAAACCATGAGTGAAAAATTAAAAGCCCTTGAAGAGAAAAATACTTGGACTATTAGCTAGTTAAGCTTTCACTGTTTAGCTACTTGGACTATTGCCAATCCTCTCCTTTTGTGGAGAATATCCTGTAAATAGCAGCTAATGGTGTCTTAGAAGGCCATTTATAAATAATAAGTTGTATTTGAATTGTTTTGTGGGGTATATAAAATATCCTACAAAACAATATTAACAGTAATGTCATGAACAGGTAGTTGACTTTGATACTATATTCAAACTATGGTTATGAAAGGAGAGAAAAGAAGGAAAAACACAAAGACCGTAAAAAGGAAGGATTGATATTCTTCAAACAAACTAAAACATAATTGTGCAAAATCCTTCAAAGAAAAATATATATAGCAATTGATAATATAATTAATAAAACTTACCTAATAATTTAACACTAAACCGTGAAGCTTAACTAGTCAATACTGTTTTGTTAGGTATATCCCTTCTCAACTTCATAATATCCTTCCATATGATAGTTGAGACTCAGTTTTGCTTTTATTTTCCTCTGAGAAAAATTAACCCTCAAAGTTCCATCATTTTTACTTATAAATTTAACAAATTAAATCGTTTCGATTGTTTTAAATTATCTTCAACCCAACACATAACAAACCATTAAATTCTACTGAAGTTAAAAGAAAATTGAATTTTTTTCCTCTTTAAATCCTAATTTCTATTTTCTCACTATATTTATTATTTTAAACTTTAAAATGACTTTTTATCGTAATTTCATCTTAAACTTTAAAAAATGTCTAGATAGAAAATAATAATTTTAAGATTTTAAGTAAAAGATGACAATAGCGAAGGAAAGAACAATGGGTTTGCAACAAAGCTGCCTAAAGAATTCACACTGTAAATTTAGCAGAAGTATGCTGTGGTCCATTAATAAAGTTAAGTTTTGGGCTTTTAGAACTTGATTACGATCCAACCGGAGTTTCAAACCCTGTTGTGAATCACTATCTAGCATGGATACATCTACAGGACCAGATGCATACCACTGAATAAATAAATTCCACAAAAATAAGATGTCAATGCAAAACAACACAATCAATGAATTTCACTGAATACTCAGTTCCATCACGGTCAAATTATGATTTGAGACACTCAGAAAAAGAAAAAACCCACAGTGAACCTAATCATAATTTGAGACACAAACAAAACAACTTCTGTAATTGATTGTTCTTCAAATTTCGAATTTCAAATGAACAGTTCAAGGTAACAACAGAGGGTTTTCCTTAAGTTCTTGGAGATGGTGTGCCACCTTATACACTACATATTTGCAAATCATCAAGTCAGCAAATAATTCCTAACTTGTAATTTGTTTACCTTAAGTTTGTCAAAACTTCTGTTCGTGGTTCATGAGATTTTTCCTTTCACCAAACTAACGTTTTCTTTACGTGGTGAAATAACTACACTGTTATTGCAACATTAGTAACCATTTTCCCTTTTATAATTTATTTTTAATTATAGATGAACGTCAAACCACAAGCATTGTGTGATCCATGGCAAATATTGTTTAGTTGGGGGTGTCCGAGACAATTTGTAATATGTGTGATTCTAAGTCATCCTCCAACTTTCCTTCAACATAATTGAACTAGAGTACCATTATATTCACACGACAAAAGACAAAAAAATAGAACTTCTGTTGTTTCTTAGATTTATAATAATTGGTTTCCAATCACGAAGTGCAGCAAGAGCCTCCAAATCAAATGTAGAGTAGAAAGATAGCATATTCAACCCTGCCAATGGGTATTGAAGCAGTGTAGAAACAAACTTGTACAACATACACATGCTAACCAACCAAATAACCAATTTACAGTGTATAGTTTGTCCAACCAAAGAAGATACTTTTCAAGTTTAATACATTCTTCTTCATTTGACACAAGCCTCACTGCTATGAGCAGTTCCTGAAAAAACAAAATTAATGGCAGTTAATTTGAATGAATATACCTAGAAATATAAAGCAGCCTACAAGGTAATAACTAACATTTATTATTAAAAAATCCACTGTAGCTGTCAGTGAAAGAAAAATCAATACAAAATTAAATACTGAAATTAGCATCATTGGTTAATCTTATCCTTAACATCACAAATTTGGTTCCTGATGTTAGAATCTAAATTGGGCAAGATCAAATTGACAGATAGTTCCCAAATTCAAGACTAAATTGAGGGTAATTATTAAAGTCAACAACTAAATTTGCCTTTTCTTAAGGTTGAGGATTAATCGGATCAATGATATCAATTTCATGAACTAAATTGCTGTTTTAGTTGTAAAGATATGAATTCAGAGTTAATGAACTACATTGGGGTTGTGGTTTTTCATATTCCAACCAATTTATTTCTTGGAAGATAATGCAGCAAGAAAAAAAAAAAAAACTGGGAATACCAGTTGCAATCACTTCCCTTGTCCAGGTCCCAGCCGGGAAAAGTGCACAGAAAGTAACAGTTATCGGTGCTACTACTATTCATTTACAATAGGATTTAAATCCGCCAATAACAGCTTGTATTCAAACTTGAGTAAGGATAAAATGGTAATTGTAAATTGCTGATGATATTCATGCATTACCTGAAGTTAGTAGGGATATAGACATTGCTCTATACTCTCCTTAAGCATCTGTTCAGACACCAAAAAATAAGCAGGTTAAATAAGAAAAAAACTAATCAACTTGTAATAATATACTCCCAACTTAAGTAATAGGTGAAATCCTACAAGGTTTAGGTTATTTCATTATTTGATGGTCTGTGAAAAGCAAAAGTATAGAATTTTTTTTTATTCTTTTCAACAGCTAGTATACTAATCTAGAACTAAAAATAAACTTGGTAGTCTCCTTGACCAAGAAAAGGTATATTAAAAAAATAAATATCCACATTTTTGGTTTGGTATTTCCTTTTGCCAAGGTATTACTTAGTAACTCTTTCCTTTAAAACCTCTCAAATCCAACATTACCCTTAGTGTGTATTGGTGAAATTTGCCCACTCTACTCTATCTAGGGTATGGCCAGCCTATATGAGCTTTCCCTAGGCCTAGAGGTCCTAGGAAGTTATCTCCCAATTGCAAAGCATTGTGGGATAAGTGGGCAGCATATGATGGATAATTATTAAGTCCACTAGGTCCATATCATGCTCGGATTAGTTTAGTACCTCATTTAACTTGAAGAATTGAATTGTAGCACTCATACAGAAAAGAATAGGTGATCAGTGTCACGTGCCTTATGGATATGTTTTTAACATAAATGCTTAAATGCAACACATTACAAGTGATACGAGTTGGATTGAGCCTTAGGTAAACAACTGTATAGCAATTTTCAATTTGTAGACCTTCCTAAGTGTGTTATATTTAGTGTCAAATATCATCATTGACATTCCAGACAATTCCATTATTCGGCAAATGAATCAATCCTTTAAAATTTGAGTAAACTAACTGCATGCAAAACTTAACTTCAAAAGTTGATGATAACAATCTGGCCCAATCTGGCCCTTCTCAAAATACTTCCATGCTTTTGAAGCACAAGTATCAACAATGCTATTGCATTAAAGATACAGTAGTAACGTTATAATTTTACTTCTTCGCTTAATTACTAATTCAGTTCCTATAGTTATAAAAACTCAGTTAATTCCTATACTTAAAACATCTCCTTTTAATCTTTACATATAATTTTGAATTATATTTAGTTATTACACATTTCATTTTAACCTCTTTTAGTAGCTACGTCCCATAGTCCGTCTCAAATCCAGATAATGGAGCAGGGTTGTGTTAGGTCCTTGGTAGCAACTTGAAAACCTTACATATGGATTACTCACAGACAGTTGTTGTATTTTCTTATTACCTAAGTTACTTTAAATTTGGATAAAGATTGGTTTTAAATGTCATACAAAGCTTTTCTCTTATTTCTGCTGTTGTGTCAACCAGCAAGCCAGTCCTCTATGTCTGTTTCAGATTTCCTCCTCTATTGCTTCAGCACGGAAGTTATAATGTTTTGATTACACATCTGGGTCATGGTTTCCCACATATAAGAAGCTAGTAGTTCTTGCTTCCATGTTCTTAAACAAATTGACCAGGTTTCTCACATTTGTAGCGTGTGTCCAACCACACTTAATCCTGTGGCCCAAGCCTGAAAGGCCATTTCATCCAACACCATACTCCCCAAGTTCATGTTTTGAACAGTAAAGCCCAATACAATTCCACTCATAAAAATCATCAAGAAAAAACAGCTATGAAGTAAATTTATGTCTAACTCAACAAAATCAGCTTGCAAGGTCAGCACTGCACCCGACTTATATATTATAATTTAACCTTATTCCAGGATCTTCACCACAACCTCTCATGCTGAGGAATGAACATCTCGGACGTGATATTAGATATTTGTAAATGTTCTAACGGGAGTCCAATAGAGGGTGCCACAACAATCCTATGAAATTGACTAAGTTAGGCTCTCTATATCTCTGAAACCATGTTAGTAAGTAGATTTATGACTAACTCAAGCCTACAAAATTAACTCGTAAGAAAACCATTATACTCACTTATATATTACTATCTGACCTTAATGCTAATTGATGTGAGCTTGAGCCTAACTTATCTTATAAATTGGTTTTAAAGGGTTGAGTTAGGCATAAACTCAATTACTAACAAAAACCTTGACAGAGAGCTACGTGGAGAACACAACCTGAGCATGGGTCCTCTGTTGATAATTTTTTTCCACAAGTATTTATAAGGAAAAAATATAAAAAAACTAAAATGAATTGAGCTTCTTGTATAAACTAAAATCGACTTATGAGTATTTATAAGGAAAAAATATAAAAAACTAAAATGAATTGAGCTTCTTTTATAAACTAAAATCGACTTGTGTATTCCAGTTCTTGGATAAATTAAGTATGTGCTCCTACAAAGTTGACAAATTTGATCTTAGTTTATCCGAGAAACTGAAATAATTTTATCTTCTTATTACAAGTAGTTATGAAGAATATTATCCAATCAGAATCATAATATTATTGCTATTTTTGACATCGTTCTCTAATCTCTCTCTAGTCAAGATGATAACTTAGACAAATACCAAATTTGATTGAAGAAAGTAGCATGCACATCTAAGTAGTGTGCAACACTCAATCCTCTCCGTTCCAATGCTACACAAGTAAGATACTTACTCAAACCAACTATACACTATGCAATATTAAATCATAATACCGTAATTATCATTCTTATGGTGAAAAAAAAAATGATAATAGGGTGAAACCAAACCTCTGTGCTCATCGGAAGCATCATGATACACCTCGTGCTCTTCCTCAGGCACAGGTGGAAGCTCCACCTGTTCCCCAACCAGAACACCACCGCCGTTTCCGTTGCCGTTACCGTTGTCGTTCTCCTCGGGGTAACGCACGACCACAACGGGACACACGCAATGGTGCACGCAGTAATCGCTGACACTGCCGAGCCTTCCTTTGGCGGCTCGCTTGGAGGCGCCGAAGCCGCGGCTTCCCATGATGACGGCGCTGAGCCCGAGGCGCTCCACTTCCAAACACAGCCTCTCCTTCATGTCGTGGTCCTTCACAATGTGGATCTTGAACGGTATCTGCGCCTCCACCAGCGGCTGCGCTAAATCGCTCGCCTTCGTCGCCGTGAAGTTGTCGAAGTCATCCTCCAGCTTCCGCCTAGACTCCTCATCGCCGCCCTCCTCCGCCACGCTCAGATCCACCGAGCCCCAGTCCGCGCCGTACAGGACGCTCGTGGGACGCACGTGAAGCAGGATCACCGCGTCGCCCGGTCGGAGGTAGTTCTGCACCGCCCACCGCACCGCGTAAGCACTCTCGTCGCTCAGATCCACCGCGATCGCGATTTTCCGTTGCGAACCGGTGGTGAGAGCGAACCGTGGGGAGAACGTCGGAACCGGAGGGTCCGGTGATTGCGGATTCATGTCGAGCGAATAACCGGAGAGAACAAGAAAAGTTAAAGGTCAATGCAAAAGTGATCAAACTTTTGGGAACTTGATTTTGAGCAATTGATTTATTCACGGTCCTCACCGTTCAAAGACTCTCTGATCAGAGGTTTCTAGAATTTCTTAGTTTTTTTCCCCTCCCTGTCTTCAAGCGTCAGCAGAAGAGCCTCTCACACTCTGTTCTTTCAAACTGCAAAGTTTTGTGTGTGAAAGGGTGCGTTGGTCTTTTCACATTGGTTACTTCATCCTTTTTGGATTAAGTCCCAATTTATTCGTCAACTAATTGGTGATTAGATTATGCTTATGCTTAGTTATCCACTCCCCTGCTAATCCTACCTAATCTATGTCTCAATATCCACCAATTAAATATAAACCATTCAACTTGACTCTTCGCCTGCGAAATCGTTTACAAGAATTTAGTGTCCGATAAAGTATTGAATGATCTAATATATTAGTAAATAATTATCTAGATTTGTTATAATTGTCTAGAATTTTTAGGACCAACTTTTTCTTATAAATTAATTTTCTACAAATCGAAGTCAATTTAAGTGTAAACTTATTTGTAAATTCCCTTTAATTTATAGATACATCAATTTTAAATTATAAAAAAGTTAATTTAATTTTCTTACATATTTGCTGGAACTTATCAGTTATTATATTAATTGTGAACATATTGAGGTTAGTTAGAAGGTTGTTAGTGATAACTGTTAAGAAGACGTTGTGAGAAGATAGGGTCATTGTCCTTAGTGAAGTTTTTATTGAGAAAGGAAGCGAAATGGCTAACAAACTTGGAAGAGTTTTGAACAGGGACGTGTCCTAGATTAAAGTGAGGTATGAGAAATGATAAATGCCAGCTTAGGTGACAATAGACCAAATGAAGAAGTCTTGGGTCAATTTTTGTAACAATGTATGGTGTGTTGCCATGTGGTGCAACAAATGAACGATACTGCTAAATTTCAAAATGTTTTCAAGAATAGCTGGTTTTGTAGTGGGTTTACTTGAATCTGACTTCACTGTTACATCCATGGCTAATTGATTGAGAATTGCTGGATTTGGATTTATAGCAGGGAAGTCACGATCCAATCAATGCATGCAGACGAAGAGAACGTTTTATCGTCTAACAAACTCTTGGATTCTACCACTTTTATATAAGGATAAAATTTAAACACACTACCATGTTAAGTCATTTTTGTAATATATTAAATTAAAATAAAAAACGTTGAGATTTCAAACTATTAATCAAATTGGAATGATTAATTGATGTTATTTTTGTATTTTTAAACCTACATGTAATTCTTACAGAAAATAAGTAATTATGTACGATTTCATGTATTACCAAAAGTATATTAAGAATCATTTAAGAGCATGTTTGGGCTACTAAAGTCAATACCCAATTAAGGAGTTAGTGATCCCAATTTTTGGGTGGGCCTATTGTGACTTTTTATAAAAGCTAGAAGAGACACTCAACAACCTATCTTGTTGTTATGTACTCGTAGTGACGAACAGATAAAAAAATATTGAATTGCTTGCTTTGTATACATCTTTCTGGAAGTGATATAATAACATGTTAAAATATACAGTTATGTGAAATACGTAAAAAGGTTTACTATTTATAACAATCTTATTCCACTACAACAAAATTATTTTCATAAAAATGCTTATGATATTATGAAAAGATACCTTTAAAGACTTTATTTTATTAGATCAGTTATCCATATTGCCAAAGAAAGTCATATGTTATTTCATTAAAAAAACAATTGGCACCAGTGCCTTTTCAAGAATTTGTTAAATCAGTTATCCATATTAACACTTAAAGATAAATTTCAGGCTGAGCAACTTGAAAAAAAATGCTACATAAATAACTCTTATGGTTTATTTTAATTGCTTTCCTTCTCCGGATTTTGAATTGTCTTTCGTTCTATAATAATCTTTTTTGTTTTCCAGTCAGATGCATAATGTTATCGGTGGTTAAATTAATCTGAGAGTATCTTTTAGTTATTTTATTAAATAATTATTGATATATGTCGTATTAGACGTCAATCTTTGGTAGAAATCTTTCCTATTACACGTCAATCTTTAGCATTTTCTAACCAATTATAGAGTATATAGTAACAGTGAAAAAATCAATTATTTTTTATTTTAAAGTATTTATCTATTTATATAAATTGTGTTGGACCCTACATATACTAAACGTCGAGATAGAGTTTTAGACATTATAGGACTCGAACCCGGGACACAACTTACAGTTACTTACTAAATTAAGTTTTCGATTATATTTTGATTATTATTGTTATTATTATTATTATTATTATTAATTATTATATCATTATTTAAGAAAAAAAGTAATTACTTACTTATGGATTTTTGTGTAAGTAGCAGATTCTTAAGTAAAATCTTTAATTAATGTTAAATTTATCTATAAATTTTTATCAGTGTAATTATTTATAAATTTTTTTTTAAAAAGAATTCATATGTAATTACTTACATATTTCTTCGTAAGTAAGATATTTATAGATAATGTTCAATTTATTTACAAATTTTTTTTTATGTAATGATTAATAGATAAATAAAAAAAATTGTAATCTAATATCACATTTTAGTAGCTCAATACAGTAAAACAATCATTTATAAGAAAATTGATTATAAAAAAATTATTTAAACTTTATTCTTATATTGATACTAAAACTAAAACATCTTCTTTTAAAAAGTGAGTTCTAACAATCATAAGTGAAAAATACATATCAAACAAAAATATGATTTTAAGTATATGTCATTTTTCATACAAATCAATCATCACATTACTCCATTCATATTCGTCCATTATGCACTATCACTTAATAAATATATAACACATTATCATTCATTTAAAAAAAATGAATTCATTACATATATAGTTAAAAATAGAAATTAAGAATAGAAAGACATCTCTTGAACAATATATTATTTTCAAGGATAAAATTAACATTATCTTTCCCTTATTTAAGTTATGAGTAAATACTTAAATAATAAAATATGTTATTTGAACATTATTAAAAGTGTTTGAGTATCATCCAAAGAAGATTTGGTCTCTATCTCATTCAAATTTTCAATCTTGTATGTCCTGAAAGCAACACTAATAAAAATTAATTAAATATAATTTTTTCTCTTATTTTACAAAATATTTCTACATCAACACAACTAAAATTATTTCTGTTATAGATTAATCAGGAACAAATATTATTTTATCAACAATAGAAATGTCAAATTTATATAATTTGTATAATCATTTCTATACCAATATAACATTAAAAAATTACATAAGTTCAATTTAATCATAGTTATAAACATGTAATTAAAACAATCTCCTTAATACCCATTAAAGGATTACATAAATTCAATCTAATCATCAGTATAAACATATATTCAAAACAATCTCATCAATACTATTACTTGTAAATATTCATCTCATCACTATTATAATAATCAAATTTAACTTTCCTATGAAACTCAAGGATTTTAATATACAATTTTTAATCTAACAAAACCATATTGTAAAATACAATCAATTTCATACCACTTCATCTATAAGCTTTAACCAAGATTTGTAACTCATGTCAACTTGAAATTATGAGCGTATTTATTTTTCTTACCTAATATTAATAGTAGTTGTTCCTTCAAAGTTTCCTCACAAATACAAAGGAACTGTTAGGGATATCCTAATTTTACTTTAGATTTTGATTCAAAAATAAAATATATTATTAGACGTCCAGACTAACCAAGATTAATTTTTCTTCATTAGATTATTCATACATGCACCAATTCAATCACATGAACGGAAAACAAAACAAACGTCTCAAATATTTAGGAAAAAATAAAGAATTTATTCTAACTAAAATTTTGATTGTCTAATCTTCTAATCTTGGTATTCTTCACTATGTGAAGTTGAATATAAAACAAAATAAATATTTAACTCGAGAACATAGATAAAAGTCGAGAAATAGGTTTAAAGAGAAAAAGTTTTTATGTAAATGAAGAATAAATTAGTTTTTTATGTACTATATAACTAATGTCTTAACTTTAAATATTAAGATATTTATCTCTCTCTCTCTCTCTCTCTCTCTCTCTCTCTCTCTCTCTCTCTCTCTCTCTCTCTATATATATATATATATATATATTTAAAACTTGTGCTTAAAAATGATTTTTTTATTAAAATTTAAGATACATAATATTAATCATAGAATTGTTATGATTTAATCTATAACAACTTATTAAGTACGTAATCTTGAATTAAACTTGATATTATCGGTTTATTTGTATTTATGTTTTAAATTCTTTTAATAAAATAAGTAAATTACTATCTCTTAGGTATTTTTATGATATACTTCTTTGAAAAAGAAGTCATTTTCTCTTTTTTCAAAAAAATAAAATAAAACCTAACTATTTTTAAATAAGTGATTTTTAAAATATTAAACAAAATGATCAATTCGTATATGTGTAAGTTGGAATTCTTTCACTCATGAGTAGTCATTTCTCTAAAATAACATTAAAAAGCCTAAATTGACTTGAATGAAAATTTAGAAACATACTAAAATAATGACTAATGATGAAAAAATGATAAAAAAATAAAATAAAAATATTATAAGATAGAATAAGATAAATAATATTTTTATTAAATGTTTAGTGAAACTTAGAACAAAAATGAAAGAACAATATATTACCACTATGATATTAATGATACGTGATAATAATAGTTATGATAAAATAACATGATAACAATACAAATGAAAGTAATAACAATAAAAACAATTCGAAAATGATTTTAATTATGATGACAATGATCACTATATTAATGATGATAATAATACAAACATAAATACTAGTGATTGTCTTATTAGTAATTATCATGATTGGTGGTGTGTTGATAATTAAGACAATTAAGATAACATATAATAATAATAACATAATGATAAATAAAATAAATGGCAACAATTTTTTTTGACAAAGATACTAATAGTAATTAGTATAATAAGGATAATTAACAAAAATATGATAATAATAGTTGTGATGACTAAGATCTTGTAATTAAGATGAATGAGATGAAGAATGAAAAAAATTCAAATATCTTTTTTATCACTTTCTAACCTAATATATATTTTTTTTAACTAAGATATATTGTACATTAACAACAAATATATCACAAAAATGATAAATTATATTTTATTGGTGAACTAAATAATTAATTATTATATCATTATATCTTTATCATCAAACCATCATTAAATACCAAAAGACAAAAAAGGTGAGCTACTTTCTACACTAACAAGATAAAATATACAGTAAAAATGAAAAATGAGATTTTACCTATGAACCAAATAATTAATTATTACATCTTTATAACCAAACAATCCTGAAGTGTAAATAAGAAGTTTAAATGCATGAATTTTGTTGTATGCATTGATAGAGCACCTTTAAACTAGTACGCCATGGACAAGGAGAGGAATTTTGCCGTTTATCAAGGAAAGTTGTGAAGAGCATGGCCTTGGAACAGAGTCTTAAGTACTTGATCAACATTGTGTAACTGTATGGAAATTCATTGTTGATTGATGATGTTTCATATATAGTAATGGACAGCTGTTAATATCAAGGTTGGGCCAGAAGTGACCCTATTAATGAACTTTTACTGTTAAATTTATTTATTTTGATTTTAATTTCATATTAAATTAAATTTATAATCGTTTGAATTAAATTTTTTTTCCGAAAATTTAAAATAAATAATTAAATGAACACTATATAATTATTAAAACAAGATAATATTTTGCATATGGTGAAAATATATTTATATTGATACTCTGTTTTGAAATATATATTATTCAATATATTTTAAATTTTTATTTTTATGATTTAAGTGTCTCGGCCATAACTTAAACATAGACTAACTCATCATACCAACAACAATGGCAGATAATAGCTTATGCATGGTTAACAGTGGACTTTAAACAACATTATAAACATCTTTAAAAGGTTGAAGAACTCTGGTATTCTTATCCTCTGTAACTTACATAACTATATCAGCTTTGAGTCCACTCAAAATCTAATTTCTAACTGAATTGTGTATCACATTGATATTGACTTAAAATAATTATGTCACACTATTATAAAACATTTCTATACAATGATGTCAAAATTGGACCCATCGTTGAATCAATAAAAATACAAGTTCAAAGTTAAAGGTTTAACTTGATTTAAACTGATTTCAATTAAAGACTATTATTTTAATTTTTAATATAATAATACGATATATAAAATAACATTGATAAAAAAAAGATGATACATGTAAATTTATTAAATTAAAATTTAAACTTCACTTAAAATTTAATAAGTAATAACATATAACAAGAGGAAGTCATATATAAAAACAAACAGATCAATAAATCACATTTAAGTTCAATCATAACATGTAAAGTTCATTATCAACTACAAATCAAGTTAAATTGTCTCCCATTCAAAACTTTAAAATAATAAATTTGCCTGGAAAACTTCTCAATTTTACAAAACTGCCGCTCATACTTACAATCTAAAAAACATCAAATCTATGCTTACATCATTATTTATTATTGTATTTTCTAATAACGTGAAAGTCTTCGAAAAAGAAAAGAACCACTACTTTTATGTTGCTTCAGCACGAGGACAACGAACACCCTCATCAATGGAGTTAAGGCAGGGGCATGTCAACATCATTTAGAAATTTACTTACCAGCCAGGATTCATTTTTGGTGAAAATCTTATACTTGTTTTCCATCAATTATGTGCATTAATACACTCTTCTTTTCCCAACTACCCTCTCAACTTGATCACCAAGGTCTTAATCATCATTAAAAGAAAAGAAAATGATGGATAACAATAATTTAATATCATTCAGCTGTAGTTTTATCTTAATTTGCGTGAATTCGCATTGCATTATATCACATTGTACTTTGCACCACTCTGGTTATACAAAAGAAGTTACCATATACCAACTCAGACAAGGGAAAATTTGTATAAACTATGTATTTACCACTGTATTTGTGTTCAACTCAACGATAAACTTGAGTTGTTATTTCCTTTTCTCAATGTTCTTGTTTTAAAGTTTAGTCTTGTTGGTTTAGATTATTGATAAAATTATTGGTCTTGTGAGATTAAGCATTCGCCTGAAGAGAAATACTGCTGCACAGTTCTCACAAACTTTATTGTATTCACGTTACTGTTATAATTGATATTGATTCTTAGCCAAAAAAAGCAAAAAGTCCAATGCTTTGTTTACTAAAAAGAATCAGGAGATATTACCCAGTATACTCCATAAACAATCAGAAATATTATTTTAATTTTTCAAGTAATATAAGGTTTCAATTCATTGTAGGTTGATGGATGATTATGAAAAGAAGTTTACAACTCATGACAGTGACGCATGACACATGTTTCGTTAAGATAGTGAGAAGAACAAAATGCGCCGTTTCACTTGATGAACACAACAGTCGCCATTAGCGCATTAACGAAACACTCATTGCTGTTCCTTCATTCATTCATGGTTTCTATGTCTGTTCCACTGCATCGAAATCCAAGTACAATCTCTCCTTTAATTTTTCCCAGCAAGTTGCTGCATTAAACACCATGAAGAACCCATGGTTCTGCTTCTCTCTTCTCACCCTATTCTTCTCTTTGTTCACCCACAGTTCCCTTGCGGCTCTCACAAACGTGTCAGCAAACCAAACTCTCACTGGGGACCAAACCCTCGTCTCTGACGGTGAAATCTTCGAGCTGGGTTTCTTCAAGCCGGGTAATTCCTCTAACTACTACATAGGCATATGGTACAAAAAGGTCACCAAACAAACAATAGTTTGGGTAGCAAATAGAGACAACCCGGTCTCTGATAAGAACACTGCCACGTTAACAGTATCAGATGGCAATCTAGTTCTCTTGGATGGATCTTCTAAACAAGTTTGGTCAACAAACATGAGTTCTTCCGGGTCAGATTCTGTCGTAATAGCTACTCTCCTAGATTCCGGGAATCTTGTGTTAAGAGATAGGCATAATGGTGCTGGTGCTTCTGAACCTTTGTGGCAGAGTTTTGATCACCCAACTGACACGTGGCTTCCGGGTGGCAAAATCAAACTGGACAATAAAACAAAGCAACCTCAGTACCTCACTTCATGGAAGAACAACGAAGATCCTGCGACGGGTCTTTTTTCTCTGGAACTAGACCCCAAAGGAACCACTTCTTATTTGATTCTTTGGAACAAGTCTGAACAGTACTGGACAAGTGGTCCTTGGAATGGCCACATTTTTAGTTTAGTTCCGGAGATGAGGGCGAACTTTCTCTACAATTTCACGTTTGTGTCGAACGACAACGAGAGCTATTTCACATACTCCATGTATAACTCTTCCATTATATCTCGGTTTGTGATGGATGTCTCGGGACAGGTCAAGCAACTCTCGTGGTTGGAGAATGCTCAGCAGTGGAACTTGTTTTGGTCGCAGCCGAGACAGCAGTGTGAGGTATACGCGTTTTGTGGTGCGTTTGGGAGCTGCACTGAGAATTCCATGCCGTATTGTAATTGCTTGCAGGGTTTTGAACCAAAGTCAGTGTCTGATTGGAATTTGGAGGATCACTCAGGTGGGTGTGAAAGGAGAACCAAGTTGCAGTGTGAGAATTTGAATCCGTCTAACGGGGATAAGGATAGGTTTCTTGCGATTCCCAACATGGCGTTACCTAAACATGCACAATCTGTGGGATCAGGGAAGGCAGGGGAATGTGAATCAGCTTGCTTAAACAACTGTTCCTGCACGGCTTATGCATATGACAGTAACGGGTGTTTGATTTGGATTGGGAACCTTTTGAATCTGCAGCAGCTATCTTTAGATGATGGTAACGGAGAAACTTTGTATCTCAAACTTGCAGCATCTGAGTTTCATGTTGATAAAAGCAGTAAGGGGAGTATTATTGGTGTGGCTGTGGGACTGGTTGTTGGCATTGGGGTTCTCTTGGCCGTTCTTTTGTTTTTCGTGATTAGGCGAAGGAAGAGAATGGTTGGAGCAGGAAAGCCTGTGGAGGGTTCGTTGGTCGCATTTGGGTACCGAGATTTGAAAAATGCAACGAGGAATTTCTTTGAGAAATTGGGAGGAGGAGGGTTTGGTTCTGTTTTCAAAGGAACCTTAGGTGATTCAAGTGTGGTAGCTGTGAAAAAGTTGGAGAGTGTTAGCCAAGGAGAAAAACAGTTCCGAACAGAAGTTAGCACAATAGGGACAGTGCAACATGTTAATCTTGTTAGGCTCCGCGGATTCTGCTCTGAAGGTGCAAAGAAGCTGCTAGTTTATGATTACATGCCAAACGGCTCCTTGGATTTCCATTTGTTCAACAAGAGCTGTAATGTGTCGTTGGATTGGAAAATGAGATACCAAATTGCGTTGGGAACAGCAAGGGGACTAACTTACCTTCACGAGAAGTGTAGAGATTGTATCATACATTGTGATGTGAAGCCAGAAAACATTCTCCTAGATTCTGAGTTTTGTCCCAAGGTTGCAGACTTTGGCCTGGCTAAGCTTGTTGGAAGGGATTTCAGCAGGGTACTCACAACCATGAGAGGAACAAGAGGTTATCTTGCTCCAGAGTGGATTTCTGGGGTGGCTATCACAGCCAAAGCTGATGTGTACAGCTACGGAATGATGCTTTTTGAGTTTGTATCCGGAAGGAGGAACTCTGATCCATCAGAAGATGGCCAATTTACCTTCTTTCCAACCTTTGCAGCAACTGTTGTCGTCCAAGGTGGCCCTGTTGTTAGCCTTTTGGACCATGGTTTGGAGGGCAATGCTGAGATTGAGGAGGTGACTCGAATAATAAAAGTTGCTTCATGGTGTGTCCAAGACAATGAGGCTCACCGGCCAAGCATGGCTCAGGTGGTTCAAATCCTTGAGGGGCTCTTAGAGGTGAACATGCCTCCAATTCCAAGGTCCCTTCAAGTGTTTGTTGACAACCAGCAGAGTTTAGTCTTCTACACCGACTCAAACTCCACACACAGTTCACAGGAGAAGAGCAACGTTTCAACGACCTCCTCCTCTCAAGCCAGAAGCAACATCTCTTCAGCAAGCTCCAAGTCCACGGGAGGAGAAAATTAGAGTACAAATTGGTTTCTCTTGTTAATTGTGACTAATACACAATGCCACTTTTTGATTTTACTAATGTAATTGTAATGTATGGTGTAATCATGAGATTTGTTTTGCCATGATGGTTTCATATCAATCAATGTGTTGTTTGATATAGTTGTTACTGTACTCGTTGATTTGACCAAGTTTGGAGGGGTATTGGTGAGATCAGAGGAAGATGCTATCTTTGTGATCAAGAGGTGTGTGTTATGTGTGCATTACTTCAAATTTCTAATAGGAGAGAAATATAAATTTTGATCTGAACTTCCTTCTCAAACTTTGCTTCCTCAAACTAGGTTAGTCAATTAATTATTATGACAAGAAAGTGGCACAACTGGAGCGAAAACTGAGAAGGAAGAAACTTCATCAATTTCCAATAATTCTTCAAAGCACAACTTCCTGACATCATGCAATTGCTTGAAAATTCAAACAAGTTTATAGAGAGAAACACGAAAAGTACAAGAATCGGTGAATATAAATGTCCAATGTAAGTTTATATCCTTGAAAAACACGTGGAAAAAGTAATGCTACATGTGATATTAGATGTGTAAGTGGCCCATTGAAAGTATATCAATGTCTACTTGGCTAAAGGACTAAATTTATCCTACATCATGAGTCTTTACAAATCTTTTCTATTATAAACAATATCTAGGTGTCTTTCACTCAAGATGAAGGTATTCCAGTCTTTCTATACCCCTTTAAAAATGAAAAAAAAAAAAAACTTATTTAAATCTTTTTTATTTTCATATAGTTTTTCTTAAGTTAGTATTATTTTCATCTTAGAGTAGTATTGTTTTCCTCTTGCTATCACTAAAATAAAATTATCACCGAGGAAGACTTTGTTAATGGACTTGCCACTCCTAACAGCCTATTACGAATATATCTAAGTCCATTTGACTAAAGGATTATATCTACCTTACATCATGAGTTGTCCTTAGAAATCTTTTTTTTATAAGCAAATGAGTGTTTTTGACTAGTTTTTAAGAAGAATGTACTCAGATCTTTATGTGATCCAATGTAAAAGATTATTAGAGCAGATAAAAATCCTTATTTTTTTTTTCTATATTCTTTCTTAAAGAAGCATCCTTTTCCTTTTCTATTACCTAAGCACGTAACATAGCTTTTGCTTGTTTTCTATATTTTCACTATTGTCTGAAATCTTTTTTTTTTCTTTTTAAATAATGTCTGAAGATAAAAGAAAAAACTGTGGTTTTACAGTTATTATTGCACTAAAAAACCAGAAATAATAAAATGCGACAGAAAGAAACAAAGCATATAAGTCTAGAACAAACCACTCCTTTATATCACCAAAATGGTTTGTTCTACATCCAAATCCAAATCCAGATCACATCAATGAATGCAGTACCACTATATTTGCTCTCAGATATATTCTCTTTGGGAGACAATCAAATTTAAAATACTAGTGAACACTAAATTAAGTCATTTTTTCTGATAACTGATTTTTTTAATTTAAATATTTTATGTTTAACTGCTTTCTTAATAACCAAAGTAACTACTAATTTTAGTTATAAAATTTAGCCACGTTATTTTCTAAGTAAAAATTAGTTTCTTTTATATATATAGTTAGATGATCATATATCTATATTCTATCTTATAAAGGTTAATAACCAGTAAATTCTAAATGTTAAATTACTCCGTATCATTTAAATAGATAAGATTTCTGCAATAACTAATTATAGAATTTGGAACACAACATATACATGAAAACTATCAAATAATCAATAAAATCAAGAATGGTTCATGGAATGAACTTTACTGCTGTTAAAATGGATACATGACCTGACAATAATCAAGAAACAAGAAGCTTAACACTGAGTTTTAAATAAAAAGGACCACCTTTAGACGATGGGGTGGAGAATGAATTTACACAAAAAGGAATTTACTTTTTCATTATTGGTAACAGCCAAATTGTGTAAGGGTTTTTAAGTATGAGGCTTTTTTAAGTCTTTCTTACTGATTTTATACAGCTTCTAGTCTAGTCTTGGTCTTATAGCAAAATGCCTAAAACGTTTGTGTTTGACATCATTTTATTAATTATTTTCAGGTATTTTAGACCAATTCTTGAGAGTTACGTTAGATATTACGCCTTCTTGATGTATTCTTGTGGAGGTAACTCCTTTTTCATGTATTATTGTGGAGGGACCTTTGTTCTCCATAGAAAAATTTAGTTGAATGTGTTTTTCATGTTCTTTACATTTTTGAGTACATGAACATGTTTTTCATGTTCTTTACATTTTTGAGTACTTGTAATGAGTATGATTATTATGCAGATACGTGTTTTTCTGTTCAAATCAACATGATGAGAATGTTTCTTTCTAGATATAGATTTTGATTGAGACTAGCTTGCACTTTTGGCCTTTCTTTAGTTTTTTGATAGGTTATGATGCATCTTAATTACCTGAGTTGTTGATTAATGATTTTTTTTGTTCAACTGGTTTATTACGAAGAATGAAACTTGTTTCGAATATCTGAACTTGACCCCTTGAACAAAGGAAGAAAAAGTTCTCTAGTGAATTACCTCTTTTTTTGAACCAAAAACTGTATTAAAAAATCACTTTGTAATTGATTATTAGGTCTTCAAACACTGTAGTTCAGTATAATATACAATGATACACGTTTCAAATTTATTTTTTGTTTCAAATGGTTTTAAAAACTAAATATTTTATATTTAAAACAACCACTAAACAATTTTTAAAAGATTGAAACCTGTTTTACCAGAGCAAAACTAGTTATGTAAAATCATTTATGGTTTGATTATAACTATCAAGGTCCAATCCCCAACTGCAGAGAAATTGTCCCAACAACTTACAGTAGCAGCTATTGTGAAATGACAGTACTTTAATTGAATAATATGAAACGAATATGTAAAGACAATTACACTCGTGACAATACAAAAGGTCTCATTTTGTATCCGTGACAATGTGTGCTCCTAATTTTCTCCTCCCAAGGCCACGTGGCTTGTTTGAAGAGAGGTTGTTGAGTCGTTGATCTTCACACATGAACTCTGGTTTGAGCTTGAGTTGGTGAAGGAAATTAAACAAAATTCTCTAGTTAGAAACTTGAGGAAATCTTGGAATTGGAGGTAAATTCACGTCCAAGATCCCATCAAGGATATGAACTACCTGACCCATGGTTGGCCGGTAAGTCTCATTGTCTTGGATACACCAGGAAGCAACGGTTGCCATTCGAGTCACCTCCTCAGCGTCAGCATTTTGCTCCAAAGAAGGATCTAAAAGGCTAAGAACATTGCCACCTTGGGCAACTATGTTTGCTGCCCTGGTAGGAAAGAACGTAAATTGGTCATCTTCAGAATAAGATAGCTCATCAGAGTTCCTCCTACCTGACACAATCTCAAAAAGCATCATTCCATAGCTGTAAACGTCGGCTTTGGCTGTGATAGGCACCCCAGAAATCCATTCCGGAGAAAGATAGTTTTTTGTTCCTCTAACTGTTGCCAGGACCCTGCTGAAATCCCTTCCTACAAGCTTGGCCAGGCCAAAGTCTGCAATCTTGGGACAAAAATCAGCATCTAGGAGAATATTTTCTGGCTTTATGTCACAGTGTATAATACAGTCTCTGCATTTCTCATGAAGGTAAGCCAATCCCCTTGCTATTCCTAAAGCAATTTGGTATCTCGTTTTCCAGTCCAATACCACGAAGTTCTTGTTCTGGAATAAGTGGAAATCCAATGAGCCATTTGGCATGTATTCATAGACTAGCAGCTTTTTGTTGCCTTCAGAGCAGAATCCATGGAGCCTGACAAGATTAACATGTTGTATTGTCCCCATTGTCCGAACTTCTGTTTGGAACTGTTTCTTTCTTTGGCTAAAACTTCCCAACTTCTTCACTGCTACCACAGTGGAATCATCCAACGTTCCTTTGAAAACAGAACCAAACCCTCCTCCTCCCAATTTCTCAGAGAAATTCCTCGTTGCATATTGCAAATCTCTGTACGCATATGCCACCAACGACCCCTCCGCAGCCTTTCCTGATACCATTCTCTTCCTTATCCAAAGAATGGCCAAGAGAACCCCGACGCCAACAACCACTCCCACAACCACACCAATAAACTTCCCCTTACTGCTTTTACCATCATGAATCTCAGATGCTGCAAGTTTGAGATACAAAGTTTCTCCGCTACTATCATCTGAAGACAACTGTTGCACATTCAGAAGGTTCCCCACCCAAATTGAACACCCGTTACTGTCATATGCATAAGCTGTGCAGGAGCAGATGCTCAAGCAGACCGATTGACATTCTCCTTCATTCCCTGATCCCACAGACTGTGCATCTTTAGGTAATACCACGTTGGGAATTGCTACGAACCCGACCTCATCCCTGTTGGAGGGATTGGAATTCTCGCATTGCAACTTTGTTTTCCTCTGGCACCCTCCTGAGTAATCGTTCAGATTCCAATCAGACACTGACTTTGGCTCAAAACCCTTCAGGCAATTACAAGGCCCCATCATTGAGATCTCAGTGCAACTCCCAAACGCACCGCAAAATGCATGTACGTCACACTGTTGTCTCGGCTGTGACCAAAACAAGTTCCACTGCTGAGCACTTTCCAACCACGTGAGTTGCTTGATCTGGCCCGAGACATCTATGATTAACCGAGATAGAATGGAAGAGTTATACAAGGAGTAGGTGAAATAGCTCTCGTTCTCGTTCGACACAAACGAGAAATTGAAGATATAATTCAACCTCATCTCTGGAACCAAACTGAAAATGTGTCCATCCCAAGAGCCACTTGTCCAATACTGTTCAGTCTTGTTCCGAGTAATCAAAAAGGCAGTGGAGCCTTCAGGGTCTAGTTCCAGAGAGAAGAGACCCGTAGCAGGATCTTCCATGTTCTTCCATGAAGTGAGGTATTGAGGTTTCTTTGTTTTATTGTCCAGTTTTATTTTTCCACCCGGAAGGAACGTGTTTGTCGGGTGATCAAAACTCTGCCACAAAGGCTCAGAAGCATCATCATTAGGCCTATCTCTTAACACAAGATTCCCGGAATCTAGTAGAACAGCTTCCACGACAGAACCTGACCTGGGAGAACTCGTGTTTGTTGACCAAACATGTCTAGAAGACCCATCTAATAGAACTAAATTACCACCTGATATTGTTAACGTGGCAGTGTTCTTATCAGAGACATGGTTGTCTCTATTTGCTACCCAAACTATCGTTTTTGCAGCGACCTTTTTGTACCATATGCCTATATAGTAGTTAGAGGAATTACCTGGCTTGAAGAATCCCAGTTCGAAGACCCCACCTTCGGAGACGAGAGTTTGATCACCACTGAGTTTTTGATCAGCAGAAACGGCGGTGAGTGCAGCAAGGGAAGGATGAGTGTGCAAAGAAAAGAACAGAACCAGAATAGAAAGACAGAACCTTGGGTTTCTCATGTTGTAAGTCCCACTCAGCAATTGCAGCGAGCAAACAAATAAATCATGATAATCGATGAACATTCCAACTGGTGTTGGAACGAGAAAGACTAGTAAAACAAACACGACTATTCTGTTATGTTCTGACTATTCAATAACACAATACTTTTGGTTTGAACAATCTCCCTTCATAACGCGTTTGTTTGTCGTCAACGGCTGACAAATTTTTCTCGATAATTTATAATATTTTACCAAAAAAAATATCTTCATGAAAAAAATGTAAAATACATTAGCTTAAACATTTAAGTTTTTACCGCTGTTATCTACGCTATTATATAAAAAGATATAGTTATTTGTAACTATTTTTGGTGTAGTTTTAAATTGTACCGTTTTATTTTTCTGTTTAATTAGAATAATATGTTTTTTAATAAGACATAATTTATTTTATTTAATTAAAACAATTTTTTATTTAATAAAATATGCAATCGTATAATTCTTCGAAGTAATTTTTTAATTTTTCTACTCAACTAATTATATAATTTTTCAACCTTTACCTTTAAAAAATTATTTATTTTTGTAATTTTAAAAATCATAATATCTTAATAATATGACGTGCATGTCCATTTGCAAATACAGTTTCGCATATATATATATATATATATATATATATATATATATATATATATATATATATATATATATATATATATATATATATATAAGAGTGAATAGATTGAAAAAAACATCAAATAATGTTATACGCATAACACAAACATATATTAACAATAACACATTCTTATTTTAGAAGATACTTTTATATTAGACTACACTCAATAAAATTACAATGAAATAAATTTTATTTAAGAATGTAATAATATTTAATTTTATTTCAATAAAATAATATAATTTGTATACCTTTTGATATATTTATTAACTAAAATTTCATTCATGACACAAAAATATACCAACTTTAATCTCTTATGTTAACATGGTTTCGAATGTCAGTTTTAATACAAAAATTTTCTTGATTTCTTCACCGTTTAATATTTTATTTATTTGATAAGATCATCAATGAAACATATAAAATATATTTTTTTCAATAAAAAGTTATGTGTTTTATACATAATATTTTGATATTACAATACCATCTTAGATATTTCTAATGACATATCCAAAATAGGAAAAAATATATAAAAAACTACAATATTATTTATATATGATCACATACAATATTCAAGACAATTTATTATACAATACATATATACATCCATATCATCAATACATATATAATTACTTAATGTTATAAATATGTAAGTCACAAACCACTATGACATTGTTTAATGAAGCTTGATTTGCTCAAATCACTTTGTTCCTTTTGATTTGAGTGACATATTCTGGTATAAATGATTTCTTGTTACATAGACAATCACTTTTAGAGGAGTGTGAGTTGGTTTGAAACATCTCCTTTATTTAAAATGTTCACTCAACACCTAAGCATTCACAACTTGAATGTCATCTCAACATTTAAATGATAATACTGAATGGTAAAATCTAACCAATTTTAAAAATATTAATTACATCAAATTGTTATTGTCACTTGAATGTTGGTAGGTATAGTTACATGATCTTACTTATCTTAAAATTCTCCCCACAACTTTTATTCTTCAAATGCTTGAACAACACTTCATCACTTATTACCTATTTTAAAGGAGATATAATTGCCTTGGTCTTTTGATTAAGCTTCAAGTCATCATTTGAGATATACACTTTCTTACTTAAGAGTTCATGTTGACACTTAAACAATATTAAATGATGTATATAATGATGACTTGTCTCATATTTTTACATCACCAGTGATAAGTCATAATTACAATATAAATCAAATATAAATCAAGCTATTAGATTTTCAAGTGATATTTATAATCTATCACAATAATTATAAAAACACTCAAGCCATATATTTTTATCACAATAATATAAGATTATTGTTCTGTTAATTTTTTGCACTCAAGATTTAATATCTACTAGAAGAAGTTAATCATTTTTATTCCTGTAGAAATTGAACACATAAATAAAATTATTATAACTTACGCAATTTGGTCAATCAGTTGAGATATCCTTATTACATTTCATACAATTAACATTAATTTGGAGGTTGAATTTTTTTAATATAATTTCTAAACATAAAAATAAGTAAAAAATCTTTTAATTTTTTAAAAGATAAATTTTACAAAAAATGAAATTAATTTATACATAAATTATTTTTAAAATTTTTTACACAATTTTCTATTTTTTTACTTCCATATAAACTAATTTTAATTAATAAGTTCATCTATTTTTTTTTCTTAAAAAGTCTTATAAATAAAATTTGTCAAAATAGATCATAGGTCAATAATTTTAAATGACTTTAATTTGTATACATTATTAATGTAACGTTTTTTTATCCAATCAATTAAAAATCATGATCTTTTTTTAAATACTGCTTGTAATTTTTTAAAAACCATCATAAACACTCGCATTATACATAATAGTGTGTGATTTCGGCAATAGTTTTCTTTACACCTTTAGTTCACAAACTTTCCTTATTTTATGGTTTGATAAAGAAAAAAAAGTATAAATTATAACAAAAAAAATAGTTTAAATTTAAACAATTTTTTTCTTTTGAATATTTTAATAGAAATAAAATATGTATTTAAATTAATCTAAAGTACAAATTTATTAATAAGAAGTGGGAGGAATTAATTAACCAAATGGTGGTTAAATGGATTTGGGCCTAACCTCACTTTGGGTTTTGTTTGAACTAAGCCCAGTTTCCTCGTCTTTTTTGTTCAGCTTCCTCGTCTTTCTGGTTAACCGTAACGCTCTTGCCTGGTGAGAGAAATAGGAACATTGTGTGAACTTGCTGTACCAGGTTAGTCATCATTCAACTTTTTCACGGGTTTGGTATTCCCCTCTCACTTGCGTCTGTATCTCTCACTGTGAATTTTATATTTTCATTTTGTTAGGGTTTGGATAACTAAGTTATGTGTATTTTTCCTCTATTATTTGATGGGGTTTTAACCATATGACTATTCCTAGGTTCTGAATAACTTCTTTGATTCCTAAGTCACTGTGTGTTTTATATTATTATCAATCATTAAACAGAGCATTACATTTTTTTTTTGTCCTTTTTTCCGAAAATCATTGGATTCTTGATTTGTTGATTCAACATTAGCAAAATGAGGATCGTGTTACTTTGTGGATTGCAACATGTACTTTTCTCTCTGCAACTTAACCTAATGATGCAAGTGGTTCAGTGGATCCTAAGCCAAAGGCAGCTTAGGAATTCTAGTCCCTATTCTATACGCAATTTGTGGCACATTAGAGTGAATGTTCCATGGAATTAAAGATGATTATGTTGTGGTTGGACTTTGCATTGGCTTGGCCAGGATTGTTTAATTTTTCACCCCTTTTCTGTGTTTTATACAATTTTCTGCATTTTACTTGTTTAGCACCGTACTTTTGAACCTTAAACCTTAAAATGTATTTATATTTAGGTCTTTTTAGTCAAAAAATAAATCAGATTTAACATGCATTCGTGGTTGGAGCTATGCGCCTATCAGCTGACTAGTTGTTATTAATCTTTTTGTCGTATATTTGATGTCTAATTCAGTCGTAAGCAGGATGCGCTCGATACTGTTGGAAGCTATCATCACAAAAGTTGCTGTCAAAAGGATGAAAAGACGATATAAAAAAAGAAAATTGACAAAGAAATACTATGAAGATTTGTCAAGTATCCCTTCATTGTTGTTGGAAACTATCAGGAGAAGATTTAGTGCCAAATGCAGTAAAAAAATACACAAAAGAAAAAGTAAACTGGAAAAGAAATACTATGCAGATTGGTCTAGTCTCCCTCGTGATATACTTGAGATGATTGCTGAAAAACTGACCTTTATTGATTGCTTATCGATCAGCAAAGTTTGTATGCGTTGGAATGCTATTCTCGGAGAAGAACATCCTAGTTGGCAAAGGCATGGACTTCCTTGTCTATTGCTGTCAGGTCAGCAGAACAAAGAGACTAGAACTTGCATCAGTATATTGGAGAATCGTGTTTGGGAGTTGGAGTTAGCAGAGGCATGTGGAAAGTATTGTTGGGGATCATTTTGTGGTTGGTTGATTATGATAAAAAATCTAGACAATTTCTCTCTTGAAGTTGATTTGTTGAATCCATTTTCAGGAAGCCAAATTAGTCTCCCTTCAATATGGAATTTTTATCACAAGATGGTGCCATGTGGGCTTCCCTCCGAGGATAACTTTGTTTGCATGCTTCTACACAGCCAATTGCGTGAGTTGGCCTTTTGGGTCACAGGAGCAAATTCATGGCATAAATACAGTAAACTAACAGGCGAGCCATTTGAGGATGCTGTATTTTGTAATGGAAGTTTTTATCTCCTGGCGGATGGATTTAATATATGGCAAATTGAAGTTCAAAGTATCTACTCCAGCATTAACAAAGGTAACGATGATTTTGGAACACTCTCCAAGATAGAAACACGGTTTCATGAAGTAAAAAGGCCTGAGATATTTGAGTTACAAGAAGGGGGAATATTGCAGAATCGTCATACCAAAAAAATTTCAAGATATCTTGTGGAGTCTTGTGGGGAGCTTTTGCTTGTTTGTAGATATTTTAGTCCCAACCAAGATGCAGGGGTGCTTGAGACCCAAAAATTTGAGGTATATGCATTGGACTTTTGTCAGTTATCATGGAAGAAGGTTGAGGATTTGGGGGATCGAATGATATTTTTGGGGAAATGTTGCTCAACATCCTTCTCTGCTAAGGAACTTGGAGTTGGAACTAGAAACAGCATCTACTTCTGCAATGATCCAACTATTCCTTGGTGGAATGAATGGGATTCTGATCATTTGAAAGGTATATTGAGCCGTTTAGGCTTCAACAGGACCGATTTAAACAACTGGGGCATTTTCACTCTTGGCAATGAAGATGGTGAGCCCTTTTGCTTCCATGGTGATATAGACAAATGGGCATACACCTGGTTGACCGCTCCTTCGTGGTGGTGCCATAGAAATATTCCTCCAATACGAAGCAATTAATACCGATCCCGAATATTGCAAACAAACAAACATGTCTTGTGCAGTAACTGTGCCTGTTTTGCATGTGCATATAGTATTTTGTTTAGAATGCTCCGTACGGAGCATTTGGTTAAAAAGTGCTTTATGTTCCTTCTAGAGTTGTTCAGTACTTGTTTCCTCGGCAGATGTTTGGTGAATATTTCTTTTTTAGTAATTCTAATCTCAATTTTTAATTATTTCTAATTCACTAACCATGATTGAAACACTCTTAGACAATTAAATTGAAGCATTTCTAAACAATTAAAGAGCCGTAATGTATAATTGGAATCTGTTCTGTGCATTCAATCTCTCGTCCAAACAATTATTAAGGAGATATTTGGTGGTGGTTTATCTTGTTATGTTAAATTTGGTTATTTGATACAACAATAGGACATGATTATTATATTTTTTTTTATCTGTCCTATGCTTATGAGTCATTGTAATTTTTATCTTACAGGAAGAAACTGAGTTAGGAAACATTAAGACAAAATAATGCTTGCATTTGCATATTTAATCTATTATCTTATGTATATCTACAAAATTTGGCATATAATAAAAATATTCTATTAATTAATGTTTTTAAAAATTAATTAGGTATCAAATTGACATTTGATGAGCCAACTCATAAAATTATGGTTTACATTTTTTTAGGCTTGGCTTAATTTTGCATACTGTGGTGAATTTTAACCACTTGAGGCATGTTAACCTTTTCTCTTGCATTTTTATTTTTCTAAATTTTAGATTTATTTCTATTTTCATTTTTCTAGATATTTTCATTTTATTTCTTATTGTTTTGGTTTGTTGCTATGAATTAATTAAATTTTATTAAAAATCAATTATAAGTGTCGGATTGTGTTCCAACTTATTAGCCTTCATGACTCATAAGCCAACTCATTTTTTTAGTTGATTTGGCCAGTCTCACTTAATTTGTAGATTGTAGGGATTTTTAACCAACTGAGTAATACTAAATATGTATTCTATACCACATTTATTTTTCTAGTTTATTTTATTTTGGATTAAATTTCCTTGATAATGTTATTTTCTTATTTTTTTGGGTTAGTTGTTACGAATTAATAAGCTATTACTTGTTGTATATGGTTTTTCCTTTTGTCTATGTTTTTTTTTAGAGTGTTTTAGCCCATGAGCCACTATACTTAACTCATTAACATGTAGTGACAGGTGAATTAAGTTTGTTTGTTTGTTCCATGGGTTGAGTCATTTTGATACTTCTATATTCACTTAAATAAATTTATAAGAATTCGATTAAAGATGATAACATTATGAATATTGTATTAAGTAATTATATTAATTATTTAAAATTATAAGGATATTTAAAAAAATCAAAATATATATGTTTCTTTGTAATTTATTTGAGTTAGTGTGAATGATGTTAGACTCATGTGACTTGACTAAAAGGGCATGAGTTCAATTTTGTCCTCTTAAATACATAGAAAACTCAAAGTTGAGAGAAGTTATTCACATACTTGGTGTTTGTGAAACTCCCTAAGAAAATTAGTCCCTTTGTTTAACACAGGACATTCTTTGGTAATGAAATAAAAAATACCTCTTTGTCATTTTAATTTTTTTACAAAATTATATGCAGTTAAATTTTATGATTTACATTTTACATAATTGGTAAAAGTAATAAATTTATTTTTTTCTATCTTACAAAATTGCTAGTTATTTTATATTTGAACCTATCTCTGTCATTTTTATTTTTTTATCAGCTTATATCTATGTTGTTAGTACTTTCACAAGACAAGTCCAACAAGACAAAACAAGCAAGCAATTGGATGTGATTTAGGTCTTGGTCTAGTGTGAGTGGGTTTAGGTTTGATTGACAAAGAACCTATGCATAGTCGAGGAGAAGTCCAACAACACAATGGTCTAAAAATGTTTAAAAATCTAAACAAAAGAGTTAGCTAAGTTTTGGTTTAAACTAGTTTTTTAAATACTGCACTGGGTTAAAATAAAGCGATTTCCATTTTCATGAAATCGAGTTATTCCATGCCTGACAGAACTGAATTAACTATTTTTTGAAAATAGAATTGATGCCTTCTCTTCTATAAAAACAGCGAGGTTTCTAAAATGCGCCATAACACAGATACGAAAATAGAGAATCATTATAGTAGAAAAATAGTGAAAAACACTTGTGTGTAATTGAGAGTTCTTGAAAAAAATCAATTGAGGCTTTTTGTTGAAGAGCAACGTTTGACCAACTCTGTGCTGTTGGAGTTCTTTAACACTGTCCAAAGGCCTCTTCTACGCGCCAATTAGGGAGTTTTTCTTTTCTTTACCATTCTTGATCCATTTCTGTATCAAGATTTGTGTAAATTGATTGCAAATCTGTGAAACTGTTGAAATACTGTATTGTTGTAGGCTATAGGTTTTAGCCAGTGTGTGATTGCTGATTTGAGTGGGGACTACAGGGAGTAGGTGCTCATTTCAGTGGGTGTTAGATTCTTACGGGGAGTAAGAATTGTGTAATTGTTTGTGATTGAACAACTGATTAAAGTTAGTGAAATTTTCTTTACTTGAGGGGCAAAGGAGACTGGACGTAGTCCTTGAGAAAGGATGAACCGGTATAATTGACTATGTTCTGCTGTTCTTGACCCTTCTCTTTCAATTTTGTATTGTTCTTGCACTGCAAATTGAATTTAATTGAGAGTTGAATTAATTCCTGATGATTTTGATAAAACTGGTTTAAGTTCTTTACTGAAAAATGAATTTGTTCATTATAACTTGAACTCGTTGTTGGTTCTGATAAATCTGCTGTAGTTGCCAAAGAAATCTTGCTTAACAGATTAATTCTTTTCAAATTCTGTATTACATAAAAGATTCTGGATCTGTGACTTTCTAAAGAATTGAACCTCTGTTTGAATTGGTGTGGTAATGCAGAACTTGTGCTATTGTTCTGAATTCTTTGCATAACTAGACTATTGAAATTGTATTCTGTATAATTCTCAAATTTGTATCAACTACTAAAATTGAGTTTTGATTTTGATAATTAGCCTCTGCAACGAGACTTAATTTTGTAACTCTGTTGTCCTTGACTCTCATTCAAATTTGTAATTTTGTGTGATTCAATTCTTAGTGTAATATTGCTCTTGAAACTGTGTGAACTTGATCTGCTTAAGGTGCAGTAGTGAATCTGATGTGTGATTGTGAATCTTCTGTGTGTACTGTTTGAAATTTTCTATCTGTCTCTAAAAAAAATTGATTCATTCGTGGTTTGAATCAATTTATTTATTTACTGCACCTTATATCTTTAGCACCGAGATTCATTAAAATTTTTTAAATTGCGAAAATTATTTTCAAAGGTAAAGGTCTAAATTGAGAAAAATCTTTCAACGTTCAATTTATCCCCTCTTGACTCAGCCTAAAACGTTTTCATATGTCATACTTATTCAAATAGGTGTTTTACCCTTTCCTTTGGATTTCTGAAAGCTAATAATCAAACTCAAAGATTATTACTTGCTTCCTCTAGCAAAACATATTGTATGATTGTTTCATTTTTTGTGATTGGTAACTTTCAATACGTTTTTGTTAATTACTTTCTTTTAATATCTTTTATTAATTGATATTTAGGATCAATGACAGATGTTAATAGGGTTAGAGAGTCTTGACCTCTCAAATTTTGTCATTGAACTTATCGTTCTCACGAGCTAATATTATTGGTGATTAGATGTGTATTTGTTCTGTATTTTTCGTTTACATGCAATGCAATACAAGATGATATAATACATATGTATGGAAAGAAAAATAGTTTGTTCACGCTAACTTTTGACATGTCAAAAATAAACTCTAATTACTTGGTATAGAGATTATTTTCCTCTCATTCAAAATTATCAGTTAAGATTCACCACTATTAAGACTAAATATAATATATAATGTTTAAAATTATACTACTATTGGTAAAACTTTGTATTATAATTATTTCAAAGTTTCTATGCTAGATTTATAATTAACTAAAAAACTACATAATTTCCTATCCTTCAGTCTAAAAAAATAACCCTTACTTTGTATGAACTAGAAGTTAACTAAGAACTCAAAAAAAAAAAAAAAAAAAAAAAAAAAAAAAAAGATCAAAATCTCAGCTGTGTACTTAAAGACGAAGGATGATCAAACTTATTCGAACTAGGTACATTAATTATAGAATTCATAATAAAAAATTTTTAAAAAATGGTTAAGAGTTTGAAAGTGACCTTTTTTAAAATTTCTATAGATTATTTGATGTATTTCATCATTTTTAAGCATAAAATTTGTAAATAAAGCTTATTTCAATGAACTAAATTTGGGGGATTGAATTTTTATTTTTATGAATGTACTTAAAATACGCATTTTATAAGATGGTTTGATTTGTACGCAGTTAATTTGACTTACCACTGGGGTACAAGCATTAAATATTGTTTTTAACATAAAATTCAGAACTTAACTTTTTGTGTGTGTCTAATATAACATTTTTACACAATTGATAAATTAAAAAAAATCAGTTTATGTAGTTTTTATTATTAGTGTAAAATTCAACAGTTTTACTATATATAATACAATAATATCAGTTAAAAAACACATTACATAATTTGATGGATATATAATTGCGAATCATGATCAGTGAGTACTGTAAACTTTGGAATTTACAATTTCATGAAATGACTAAAGTATGCTTGATTAATAAAAATATTCGAGAATATTTATAATTTTTTGAAAAAAATAGAAGAATAATATATTATTTTATTAAAAATATTTAATTTGTTATCAAAATAAATAATTTAATATGAGTAATATTTTTATAAGAAAATTTATTTTAATTTGGAAAAGCGTGATTTTTACCTCCAAGGTAATCTGTCTTTGAAAAAATATTCTCATAAAATATAATTTATTGGAAATATTATTTTTTTTAAATTTAACGCAAATGGAGAAAGCATATATTTTCTTATTCGCAAACTAAAAAAAAAATACAAATTATCTTTCTATTAAACAATAACTCCTAAGAGAAAAATAAAAAAAAATCATAAAAGCATAAATGTGTTTAGTGAGCAAATTTAAGCAAATGCCACGAGTTAAAATGGAATATTATTGAGTTAAAAGTTCATAAGCATGCAAAATTAAATCTAACTTAATTCAGAAAGTTTAATGATACTTAAATTGAGTATCATACAAGTAACGTTTCTACCTAATTTGATCCTTAAGTATGTTGACAGAATCAATTTTGTCATTAAAAACAATAAAAGTTATTTCATAATATTATAATTTAATAACATATAATAATTCCTAATTCACTATTAAAATATCCATACAAATACGTTTTAACAACAAAAATACTCTATAGAAATTAACAATAAGTTGCTACATATTATTAGAATAAATATTCTGTTCTTTCAAAAATTAAATTAATAGGGTTCCACAAGACCAAATTGATTACTTACCCTAAATCATCTTCATAACTTAAAACTGAAAGACCTTCAGTCTTCTGGTGTGATTGATTTCCTTGCTGAAGAAGTGGAATTGAAACAGTCAACCAAAACTTATTAATTGTAAGATATCTTCCCATACAATTTTGTAACTATTTTCGACTTTCCATATGCTAAATATACATTTAAGAAAGTCAAAGGGATTATTATAATGTGTAATTAAGATATATTAATTTTCATATGTAAATATTAAAATGCATGTCATAAAAATTGATTAAGTATATCGACATGCAATATTTGTAGAGTATCTAACAATTTCTTCTCTGTATTAACTAAGAAAATATTGATTTTTTTTGCTTCAAGCACAAAAATGGAGAACCCTGACGTAGAAGATTCAATGCCCATTACGAACGTTCCTTATTCCGACTACTCCTTCCACTACGGTCTCTACGATTCTTGTAGACTTTGGATTCTACGCTCCGCAACTTGGGAACCTCTTTTGGCCAACAACTTGCGTTCCAAAGAGAGAAAAAACATATCAACAACGATGTCCAAATAATAACGTTAATCTTACCCCAAAAAACCGTAACTACTAAGCTTCCGAAAACCCAGAATAGTCCTACGCACGGAAACTTCTTTTGCTTCTGTACTTGCTCTTTAGGGGACTCAATCTCAGATATAATATTCTTTGATTCAGATACGGGTGAGTTTGAAGACGAAATTGTCGAAGACCATTCGGGGGGCTTGATTTTTTGAATCTTAGTGTCCACAAAAACTTGTTTCTCATCACCAGGAGATGAACTTTCTGGGTATGCCGAAAAACCACGCTTTGATCCAAAACAAGTTTGACTGTCCAGATTTTTCTTGCGAGCTCTTGTATCCTGCAGGAAAAAGATATTCAAGATGATAATTAATTATGTCTATAACCACAAAAGAAAAAAAAAATATGTAGGTTTTATGTATAAAAACTAAAAAGATAAAAACTAAAAAGCAGACTAACCAACAGGGTTTCAATCAGCATGGCTTTAATCACCTTGGAAAGCGGTGGTTTTGGAGAAACAACCAAGTTCTGTGGCAACTCTTGCTCCGAAAACGTGGATTTGGTGGCTGAACTTTTGTCTGCAACAGGGATGCAGGAGAAACGACGACTAGAGGAGCGATCCACGGCAGCCCTAGGTTGAAGCATGTCATCCGTATCATCATCCACTGGACGGAAACAAGTTAAGAATTTGTTCTTTGAAGCGTTTCTCATGGTTTTTCTTCTTATCTGTAACACACAGAAAGGAGATGAACGATGAATTAATGGAGAGTGTGAATGGACTTTAAGTTATATTATACTGTAAGTTATATTATCGAGTGAAACGGTAGGGAGAAGACGAAAATAAAGAGGAGCACTTTGCATTTGTCGAAAGAGTTTTGGATTTTGTGGTGAATAGAATCTTGAAAGCCTGCAATGACATGAGTGTGTGTGACTTTGGATAATCGGACAAATATGACTCTTTCAAGCTGGCTTAGTGTGTTGAGCAAAGGTGATTTCATAGGATTTGGTGAGTGAGTGAGCCATGAACAAACAAAGACAGGGAAATTTTTGAGGTTATAGTGTGAGGGAGATGTTAGCAAGGATGTGATTATGACTGCATCTTTTGGGAGAAAAATGGGAGATTTTAAAGGCAAGATTATTAATTGGTTCACCTACTAAAACGTTTGGTTTTTATTCCTATAATGTAAAGGCAATACGTTTTTCTATAGACTAGTTATCTTCATTTATTTTAAGTGTTCATGTATAGCTAGTACAACAAAAAATTTGTTTTTTTATAATTGTGAACAAATAAATTAAATAAAATGAAATATTTTAAGAATGTTACAACTTTGTATATATAGAGTTCAATTGACCATAATATAATTACTAACTGTATTTATATATATTTATGTGGAATTTTTATTTTAAACCTATCTAATAAATTACATATAACTTACTCAAAATGTTTTGTAAATATTAAAAAAATATTTTTTTTAAACTAAACCAATATGTAAGAAATGATGCAATTTATTATATTTTTTGTTTTTTATGACACTTTTGTTTTTGTTCTTTTCCGTTATACTAATTACTTTATAGTGTTCTTAATGTTCCTTACGGTTATTTATACAAGTTATTAGTATTATATACTCTATCTGATATTAAGAATAAATGTTTGTCTTATATAGCTATAGTTTACAACAAAGAAAGTTGATTACACAGATTATACTATAAATAAAATTCACAATAAATAAATATTATTGAATATATATCATAGTTAAGGTTTGTAATAAGTAGTTTATAATGCGATACAAGCTATTTTTAACTATTGAAAATTCCTTTCAGAAATATAGATATTTAATTTAAGAATATGTGAAAATGATGGATGAAAGAAACAAGAGGTTAAGAAAATTTCTTAAGAACATTTTGCTGAATAAAATATTTTAAAGATGCCCCCGTTAAATAATAATGCTTAAAAATGATCTCTTGCTGATAAAAAAAAAAACTTAAAAATGCTCTCATTAAATATAATATTTTTAATTTCTATATAAAAAGCTGCGTGAAATATATAATTACGCACTCTTCTTTGGTAATTTGCGGAGCTGAGAAGCGAAATTAGATTTACACAATTTATTATGCAACAAAAAGAAAGAAAGAAAGAAAAAGCTTGATGTGTAATAATGTGATGAAGAGAATGATAATACAATTTTTTAAAAATATTGCAGAAAAAATATATAATAGGTTTGAAATATAGGGCTAAAAATATTTTTTTCAAAATTTCAAATAAAAAATTAAGATTGAGAAAAGTTAGGAAATTATTTTTTCCTTTGTTTTTTTAACTTTGCATCACGAATTAAAATGCTATCAATACAAAAGGGAGAAATTAACCAACTTAGAGAAGTTGTTTTTTTTTTTTTTTTTTTTTTTTTTTTTTTTTTTTTTTTTTTTTTTTTTCTCTTTTTTAGATTTTAATCTGTTACAAACTAGCTTGAGGACAGTACATTCCAATCCATATGCTTTCTCAAACCCAAACACTGGAAATGTCCTAAACAAAACAGAAGCGTTGACAAAGAAAAAAGGAAAATATGTATTACCTTGTGTATTTTTTTATTAACCATAAAAAATAAAATTAATGGAAGTACCTAATGGTACTTCAACCCTTATACATAAAATAACATAACTCTAAAATGATAAGAGACCTTATGTATATTATGAAAAATCACTAAAAAAATAATTATGAGAGAATTATTCCTTATACTCACATTTATTTTTTCTTAATCTAAGATAATTATTCGTAATTGTTTTCTTTTTTCTTAACAATTTTGCACTAAAGAATGCAATCCCTCCATGTTTTCCAAACATGTTTTAGGATTTGAATCTTAAATATGTTGTACTGATAAGTGATAAGTGATGACCACATTATTGTCACTCAATATACACTTATACTTTTACAACATAATTAAAAAAAGGTTAAAATTATTGTAATAAGTATTTTACCTTTTGATTAGTTTTGTTTTTTTGTTTGTTATTTTTTTTAAAATTAAAAAAATCATACTACTATGTAATTTCTTACAAGAATATTAAATTACTAGAGAATCTAGAACCAACTGGATAATATAATATCCATTATACAATTATGATATGAGATTCTATAAGTTTTAATGATAAGAAATACTATAAGACTGATTAAAGAATATAACAAAACTCACTTATGTGAAGAAATCAAAGGTCTATGAGCAATCTACAGTCCAAATTTATTGGACGATCATGTAAGAATTAACTCACTAGACGACCTCTTAATGATAAAGGTATTAGATGATACTATCATGATATACTTGATAGACCATCCAATAGTGTTGATCACATAAGATGATATCATAAAAGAAAAGACTATACAGAAAGAATAGTAATCTTGAACGTAGTAGATGATCAAATCTTCATGAATACATTTGAGAAACACTTATCTTTTATATGCTAGATGATCTAACATTTTAGGAAGTATTTAAACTCAATCTCAATACTCCAAAAATGTTTTCTAACATTGCTGGAATATTTTTGAACCTCATATATACTAAATAAAGTTTATTAGAATGAATTGATTAAAGTTTTTAAGAAAGTTTTTGGTGGGACAAAACATGTCGATTTTGATATTTAATGCATTTTCAAAAATATGTTTTGAATCTTATTTATAAATATTATTTGCTTCAGATGAAATAAATCTTGATCTAAGTCTAATTACTTACAACGTTTACTAAAAATTTGTATAGACTTGGAAAGTTTTCCAAAAATAGATTAATAGTGGAATTTATGGATTAGAAAATTTTTATAAATATTTTATTCAAAAAATCATGTTTCTGAAATACTTATGAATTTAAATGATGATCGATTCAAAAATTGATTCAAGTGGTTTAGATTCTAATTGATTCAAGTGGTTTAATACGAATCATTATTATTTTAAAAACTTTTTTTTGGAAAGTGTAAAAAGATAACAAAATAATTGTTTCTAGACCGGAAGACACACAAATAAAATGTTTCTTATTAGAGCGTCTAACACGGAAAATCCCAAAGGCACAGTATGAGTTTATGGGAAAAACAAATTCAGATATATCAAAGCTTCAACGTTTTATTTTCTACTAATAAAGAAAATAATTCAAAGACTCCAATATATGATAAAGACTTGAAGATTATATCGAATATGGTGTGTTTTAGGTATTTGAGTGATTTCAATGTATTGTGTTTTTTCTTGAATGGTGTTTTAAGAAGAGTTGTAAATTTTCTTGTATTACATGCATGGGTGCTCATGTAATGCAATAATTCAAGAAAATAATGAAATATACCTAAGGTTGCCCTGATTAAATTAGATATAATTTTTTGTTGAATTGGACTACTATAAAATATGAAAATCCATGCATCTTAATATCTTTTCATCTTAAGTTTATTATGCTATAAACTTACCTTCTTCATCAAAGCTTTTAAAAAAGTTTTTCTTAGAAGGAGATAATTTCTTTTACCATTTCACTCCTCTTTAGTGTGATTTAAGCCTTATTTTGTCTACAGTCAAATCTTTTAAAATCTATAATAATGTAATTAAACCTATATTTGAAGCATTTGTACATGAAGCACAATTCATGAAACTTAAGACCCTCGAATGGGTTACGGGTTACAACACCAAAATGGTACAATTTCTTTTACATATTTATGAAAATAAGTGTTTTTTTATTTTATTTATGATAACGAATAAATTGTGCCTACGTGACACAATTTGGTGTGAAAAATAATACTTTGAGGCTATTATTCATCAATTGCATTCATTTGACATTGATTTTATTCAATAAAAAATATTATATAACAATGAAATAATAATTTATTTTAGTGTCAAAGGGTTATATTTTATTACGCATTGTCAAAATATCAACATTTATTTTATATAAAGAAATGACTTGGGAACAATTTTAGAATAATATTAAAATAATTAAAATCATGTTTATGTGAAATGATTCCAATAAAAAGAATAAAATAAACATAGTTAATGGGAATATTAACTCCTTGTCATTATAAGAAAAATTTGTATATAAGAATGCTATAACCCAAATCAATACTTTTTTTTTTTTAGAAAAGTAACAAATTCCAACTTAGTATAGCTTTAATTACACCAATGATGTTTTAATTGAAACCAATAGAAAAAGAACTTGAAAATAAGAAATTCCAACTTACCCCATCATCTTTTTTATAACATCTGATGGCTATGAAATCATGCCACCATTTCTCATTTTATTTATTTTCAGTGAAACAGTGATATTTAGGAGTTAACTATTTTCATAAATAGAAAGAAATACCAATCTTGGTAAATATAAAAAATTTGCACCATTTCGTGCTTTAACCCACCCCCCAAATGCCTCTGATGCAAGTAATGATTTCTCCTAAAATTGTCTTCATAATTTAAAGTTGAAATACATGTAACAAAACCAGACAGGAATTATATCTCTTAAGAATGTAACTACAAAAAAGTATCTATCAAAAGGTTAGTAATCCTAGTCATTAATCTCTAATTTGGAAATACCTTGATTCACAAAACAAAGTCAGAAGTACATACGGGGGAAAGTAGCACGAACAGATGCTTCAGGTTCCTCAACTACAGACTATTTGCTAAACATGAAAAGGTTAATGTGGCAAAGAATCTTGTGTCTCTCTCTCTTTTGTGCCTAAGAAACAATTACTCTATAAAAGAAAACCCTCAAGCACATAAACGAGTATCTTGGCTAAGAGATTCAATGTCCTTTTCAAACGTTGCTTATTTCTATCACTCATTCCATTACGGTCCCTGTGATTCTTCTGGTAGACTTCGGATTCTGCGTCCCACGACTTGGGAATCCCTTTTATCCAGCAACAGATTGCGTTCCAAAGAGGGAAAAAGCATAACAATATTGGAATCAAAATAATAGCATCAATCTTACCCCAGAACACCGTAACTGCTAAGCTTACAAGAACCCAGTACATTCCTACGCACTGAAATTTAGTTTGCTTCTCTACTTGTTCTTTAGTGCACTCACACTTTGACACATTATTTGATTCAGGGGCCTTGTTTTCTTGAAAATTTGCGACCACAATAGCCTGTTTCTCATCACCAGTTGATGAACTTCCTGCATGTATCGAATAAGCACGCTTTGATCCAAAACAATTCTGGACATAACCATTTCTATTGTGACCTCTTCTATTCTGTGAGGCAAAGATATACAAGACAATTATTACATATCTTTTTATCTGAATATAGTAATAAGCACTCAATTTATCTATAAAGCCGAAGTAAAGTTGATTTATAAGAACCAACACGGTTTCAAACACCACCACTTAAATCACCTCAGAAAACGTTGGCTTTAGAAGATGAGGAGGAACAATCCAGTTGTGCCAACTCTTGCTCCAAAAAAGTGGCTTTGGTGGCTGAACTATTTTCATATCATGTTTATCTGCGATGTGAATACATGGGAAACAAGGAATAGCAGAGCGATCAACAACAGCTTTGCACTTGAGCATGGCATCTATATACCAACCAAGGGAAACATGTTAAGAACTTCCCTTGTTGCGTACGTAACACGTAACGCAGAGAAAGGAGACGACAATAACTATGAATCAGGGGTATTGGGGAGTTGTTAATGGACCTATAATAAGTTATATTATTAGTCAAACCCTGGGGACAAAGACAAAAATAAAGACGAGCACTTTGTATTTGACGATAGGGTTTTGGATTTTGTGGTCAATATAGTTTAGAATGTACGTAGCATTAGAAAAATAAAGGACAAATATTTTTTTCATAATGAACTAAGATTACTTATTGTGTATAAGTTGATCGTAACTATGGGCTTTACCAATTATAGCACGGTGGGTGTGATTCCACAGGACGGCCTTTGAAAATGAACTATGTTAAGGTTGAACTACTATAGATTCTTGTTCAACAATTTTATTAGTAGGAAAAAAATTGTATAAAAGACACTGTCAAGACCCATTTGTAAAAATGGGAAATTTTTTAGAATATGCTTTTAACAGAAACGAGACAAGTATGAATGAAGAGTAATAAGTATCATTTAGTAATTGCAGAAATCAGAGTTGACACTGAGAAAAGGATGACAAAAATGATACTATAAACGTGATATCAATGTATGTTCCTGTTACCAATTTAATTAGTAGTATAGTAATTTCACACGTTTATCATAGTATTGTTATGATGTCTTCTTTTGAAGCATGTGATAAAATATCTGGACATAATCTACGCTCAAGAAAAATTAAACTAATCATATCTAACAAAATTAAATAAGGAAGACAAAGCAATTGATTGAAACTTTCTTATCTAACTAGTTTAATGGGATAAACTTAGGTTATTGAACTACTTATAACACCTGTTAAAGGTTTATAGTTTAATATTGATTAGATTAGTGTTGTCAAACAAATATGATTAGATTAGTACGTAATAATTAAATAATGATTTTTTGATTCATAGCTCGACAAATTCATCTTCAGCTCTAGGGAGGCAATGTTTTTGGTACAACAGCAGGTTGCAATTCCGTGGCTCTGTAATCAGAGGATACAATCTGCAGTACTAATAGGAATTTTGGAGATCTTTGCAGTGGAAACAGTTGTCCAAAAGCAGTCTCTTCTGCTAGTAATTTGGTTTTTGCAGCTGAAGTTGTCATGTTCTGAGTGAGACTATACCAAGTACTCGGGAGTGTATAACACACAAGCACATGTATCATTCATACAAGTGCAAAAGCAATGGTTGAAAGCTTCCTGAATCAGGTGGAAGACAAGATTTGCTTCCAGATCACTTGCTATATATGTATGCTGACTGTTCTCTTCAAATATGCATTATTATCACCTTTTGTTTTCCTCCACCTATTTGTAAATCATATTTCTTCACAGAGAAAGAAAATACTATTTGTTGATGGTATACCCAATGGCTTGTCATTTTTATTATACTGCATATTTAAAGGTATATTTTTCGTTTCCTGCATAGTTCCTTACTCCTCCTCCTGTCGTTCACTTTATCACTATTTCACGTAAGTCTTGTGTGAAATAGTGATAAAATGTTAAAATAGTAACTACCTTCCCCTATATTTATGTCCCATGTCTGACTGAACATTTGTATGACCTGCTAATGAGATTGTTTGAAAGATAAAAATTCATAATTTGTACATCATCCCTTGTTTGTCCCTTCCAACTCTCCTAAGACAAGGTTTTAATATATATTAATCAACATTGGTTTCTTTTATCAACATATTAATCAACATTGGTACCATTCCTGATAAAAAAAATAACTTGTTTGCTTATATGTCAGCTAAGCCCAGGACTTAATCTGGAACATGCTAAAAACTTCCTTTATATTCACAGTATCAGTCTTAAAATATAATTTCGTTCTTATGTTTCTATAACTATCTATATCCTTTTTCGGATCATGTTTCCTTTCCTATTTAATTGTAAACTATGAAAATGTCGAAAATTCTTAATAGCCTGATTATGATTAATTGTGTTAACTCTTACCCACATGCTGCACTTGTCTCAAACTTTGGCAATGACATTGCTGGTGGCCTGTTGATTTCTCTTGCCGTCCACATAATGTACACACTGTATTTTGTATAGTTATTTTATTCCCCTTTTTTATCCTTTGTTACTACTTAATTCAGTAGTACTCTTCAAACAAATGCTTGTGCAGATGGTAGTATCTTCCAGAACATTTAGAAAACCTTTGCATTTTCACCACTGATGATATTCTCCAACTTTCTATGTGTTGGTTTTACCGTATATATATGTGCCTATTTCACCCTCCTTCTAATGCCATTGATTATCTCTTGCATACATTCCCTAAATTGATAATTGATGGATATGTGACTTAATATTCAAATTATGCTTTAGCCAGATCAAATCACTATCTAAATAACTACTTATCAAAAATCACTTACTACTCATTCCATTTTTTTTAAAAAATATAAACATATCATCAACGATTAACAATCATAAAAATATTTCATGAAACATGATAATATAATATGAAGAAGCATTTTAAGAATATATTTTATAAGTAAAACACTCCATTCTAGTCTCGGTAAAATGTGTGAGGCAAAAATTTCTAGAAATTTAGCCAATTTGTATTACGGAAAAAAGGATTTTTTTCTTTACCAACAAAGAATGAATAAAATAACAGAAAACACTTAAGGAGTGTTTCAACCCTTATACAACACACCCTATTTAAGAATAAGTGCTCCAACTACCAAAACAAAAATTCAAATATAAAAACACTATACTCAACGGAATAGAGAACCAAGACTAGGGCATCTAGAAGAGAATAACCAAAAACCAAGAAGATGACAACACAAAAATAGACACAAATAGATATTCACTTATATAGTGGGGAAGGGGGGGCATCCAACATACCTCAAAGTTACTATGCCAAAGATTGGAGGCACAACACTGGGGATAAAATCTAATCCGGAAAAGAAAAGAAGGTTCTCTTCATCTTATACTTAGCCCACAGTCAACCCTTAAGTTGAGCTAGAGTAAAGATTTCATCAGCATCTACAACCCCACCCTTGAATACCATCTTGTTTTTGTGACTCCATACTTCCGAGATAATGACAATTCATAACCCTTTCCAGACTCTATTAGCGTTCTGCATTTGGCCCAATAAGCAAAAATTCTGAAAATTGACATGAGTGTCCTTATGTCTAACACCACCTTCCCAATCCACTTATCGCACTGGTCTCACACTAGTTGTACCATAAAACAAGTATTGAACAAATGATTACTGAATTCAACATCATCCTGACACAAGACAAAGTAGATTTGCTAAGTGAACTTTCCTTCGAGCTAAGTTAAGTCTAGTTGACAATCTATCCAATAAAATCCTCCATGCACCCACAATCGTTAAAGGGCAACACTTAAACTCTATAACAACTTGAAAGACACTAAAGACTACATAGAACTCTCCAATCAAGACACTGAAGACAAAAGAGACACTAAAGACTGCATAAGTAGTTTAGCTTCCTTCAAAAATAGCTATTATTTAGACTATTTTTATAGCTATTTAGAGTAAGGATCGAGTTAGTAACCAAATAAAGTCTACCTAAAATTCCCATTAGCGATTCAATTAATAACTTTAGAGTCGTCGCTATTGAACTACTGTATTTTTGGGTCATTACCCTTAAATTATCAATCATTAAAATATTGGTGTAGGTTAAGACTTATGTTTGCAACTGACAATTTGTTTTGCAATTTCAATAATAACTTTTACTTTTTTTTAAATTATGCTTAAAATTATTATTTATTAATTTTCATATAGAATCAATAATAAAGTTTTAATAAAATAAATTTAATCAATATAAAATATTTTAAAAGAAATTAATTGTATAAATATAAGTATTCAAAAATAAAATAATTGACACACATGCGATTTCTTATGCCATTTTGAAAAGTTTTTTCATATGCATTTTATATATTCACGCACAATATATAAATTTTTGTTACTATTTAATAATTGCAAAATAGAATAAACATAATATATTAAAATTATAATTTTAAACAATAATAAAATACTAAAATAAAATAATAATTTTAAATAAACCATAATTTGTTAAAATTATTTAATTATTATAAATATTTTAAAGATAAAATAATTAGCACAAATGTGAAGATTGAATTGTATTCAAACAAATTGAAGAAATTTTCTCAAGAAAAATTTATAAATGAAATCAAAAGTTTATGATAGAAAAAACACTAAAGTTAAAATTATAAGATAGAAAATAAAGAAAAAACATAAACAATACTATTATAATTGTTTCTTTCTAACCTTTATAGTGGCAACTTTAGTTTCTTAGCAAATAAGAAGATTCACTATTTTTTAACAATTTAAATAATTATATTTAATTAATGTAAATCTAGAGTATTAGTTTATCTTTTTAAAGCAAGAAATACATAATATTAGTTTATATTATTTAATATATTAATTTATTTATGCTTTGTTTAAATATAAATTTATTTAATATATTTTATGTATAATATTTTAAAAAATTATATAATTTATTGTTATTTAAAACTTTCAGACGTAATTAATATATAATTTCATTGCTTCTTAACTTTAAATTAGAATAATTTTATTGTAAACATAAATATAATATTACTAATATTAATTAATTTAAAAAAATGAAGTTATATATATATTTTTAAGAAAAAAGCTATTTAGAAATTAATATTTAGTTACCAAATGAAATGGTTGTTAATTGTGACAAAAATAATCACTAAATTAAATTTTGATTACTAAATAACTACAAAATAGAAGTAATGATTGAATTTAATGACCGATTAAGTTAAATAATTGGTATCTAACATTAGATACTAAAGTTTTAGTGACCTATGTCATTAGATTTTAAATTAGTATCTAATTAAATTAGAGACTAATTTAGAATCTAATTGTCAAATTGGTATTTAATAACAAAAATCTAATTTAATGACTATTTTAATCATAATTAATAACTATTTTATTTAATAATTAAAAATTGATCTCTAAATAACCTTTTTTTAATATTATATATATATATATATATATATATATATATATATATATATATATATATATATATATATATATATTTATTTATTTATGACTTGAGTATATTAATAAAAGTTCATTTAAGTCTAGTAACTTATTAATAAGTCATTTGACTTTTATTTTTTTATGAAATTTGTATAGCCATTGAAAGTTTGTTGCTAAAGCCACCTAATGAAATTGGCTCCCGACAACTTTTTTCTGGATTTGATAGATGTTTGCAGGAAAATTCGTACATAGTTACATTGGTTGCTGTATTTTTTTTTTTTTTCATTTTAGTCCCTATATTTGTCATCAACTTTAATTATGAAAGAAATTGAACAAAATATTAAAAAAAAAAAACTGATTATTTTGTTATTATAACTATTGGTTGTTAAATTTTTTGTTCTGAAAATTTTCGATCAAAAATACATGATGAAATCCAATCGCTAATTTTAGTAGTTATTTTATCTTTTTCTAATAATTCGACATTAGAAAATTTTGCTGAGATAAAATAATAAGCTAAGCATATATTACAAATTTGCTGAGTAAAGTTATTTCGCTAAAAAAAATTACAAACAATTTAAAAAAAAAAATCCTTTCAGGTAAAAATTCACTGAGCGAGAGCAAATTATGAAAATTCTAACAAAATTGAAAAACTTTAAATTTGACAAATTCAACCATTCCTTTATTCCAATTCATATTCTAAAGCTCAAATCAATAATTTAATATATGTCCACATTCAATCTAAACATAATAAAGCTTATACACAAAACATCAACTCAAATAATAATTCATGTTTCAATGTAGAAGCAGTATCATCCACATTCTCAAGTCATATTCAAATTTCACGAATATACAACATTACATTGATAAACAAAATACCCAAACTATAAAACACACATTTCAAAGTAAAGTGTAAATCCCACCTATACTTAGGTTTAAGCTCTAACCATATAACAAAATTATCACAAGATGTATTCCTAGTATATATCAACAACTATAAATTCTTCAATTTACAAACAATAATCACACATACAAGGGGTTCACTATAACCTACATATATCTCAAATCAAGTTTCCTAACTCCCTCAATTTTCAAAAAAAGACAAAACCTTCTAAAAAAAACATACCATTTACAACCACAGACTTATTTTTATTCGTTTAAAAAAATTATTTGTGATGTAATTTATACTAATCAAACGTTGGAGTAAAATGGAAATGTAAAAGTTAACTGAACGAGGAATTGCTAATTTTCAGCAATAATCTCAGAAAACCTATTTATCATAAAAGTATATATTAGACGTTGCTGATTAGATTGGAAGTGTTACGTAATCAATGCAATCATGTCTCAGGTGTATGAGTTTCAGTTTAATTTCTTTTTGTTGACAGAAGCATTCAACTATAAAAGTATCACTTCACTCCGTCTGCACACACAAATCACAATATTCACGTTCGCGGGTCCATTCGAGTTGAAAACGTAAGTCCAGACATGTATATCTTGAACTGTGTGAAATATATTGAAATAAGAACACCTTAATTAATAGTCAAAGACGATATAATCTCAAACCGTGACGGAAGGTAGCTCCATTCATGTCATCCACCAGGTCAAGACGATAGGGTTTGTGTGTGTATACATAGGTACAAGAGAGTTCTATTTTCAACACGAAAACCTAACCTCACAATGTGCAGGTCCCCCACACTCATGTCATCCACCCTGGTCAAGACGATATCATTAGATTTATTTTATTGTTACAGGATTTTGGTTTTTTATATTAACATATTTTTATAAGGAATTAGAGTTTTTTTTATAAAGATTAAAATATCGTTAAAATGTTTCTATTTATTTAATTCTTTACTGTTAAAAAAAATTACAAAGAAAACTACTACGTAAATAAGTTTTTATTAGTGGTTTCAAAGGACTTACATTAATTACATTGCTTACTTAAGTTTTAGCTTTTAAATAAGTTATGTAAAAAAATTTGTAAATATAAGACACATAAACCTTATAAAAGTAACAGCCGTCTGTCTGCACCTCTAGTTCCTTTTTTTTTCTCTCTCTCGTTCTCTCAAGCTCTTCCTTCTCTCTAATTTTCCACCTCACATCTCATCTATTTTAGATTCTGATCATACCCTACAGTAGCTGGGGAGTTAGAGATCATTTCTAACCGATCAGAATCTCAAACAGAGTAAGTTCATATTTGCTCTAAAGATCCCTTATTCTCTACTTTTCCTTAAGTTATTGTCATCAATCTTAATAGGGACAGTTGAGAAAAGTACTTCTCTCAACTTAATTAAGATTATACTAAAATTTGGTTTTATTCTGATAACTTTTTCTATATTCCTAGATTTTGAGATTAGCATCTTTATCGGATGGAGGAATTGTTGTAGAGAGGAATTGTTGTAGAGATCTTCATCAGGTAAGGAAAGCTAGTAACTTGTTTTATACTAATTTGTTACTTTCAAATATAACTTTAGGATAAAGTACTTCAATATGTGATTGTCAATGCTCAAGTCTTTCTTGCAGGTCTGACTAGTCCTTGACCACTGAATATGTTTGATTATTTATCTTGATTTGATGTGATTTGACCTGATTTGAGTAATGATGTTCAAAAGTAATATGTGAGAACTTTTGATTGTTGTTTATTAGATTGAATATGACTTGTGATAAGACTTTGATATATGTTTTTTTTTTGCATGATTAATTGAGGAATCGTATCTGATATTGTATAATTATATAAAATGGTGAAGGTTTATTGAGATTGTTGAGATTGAAATGGAAAGTGAATGAATAGATGAATGAAAATTGATGATGTATGATATGAATTGTATGTGATGTGTAGGCATAGTGTTTTCAGGAAAGAAAACATCTGTGCTGAGAAATAGGATGTGCATTGTCTAAGGATCTGGTTTAACGATTGATATCCTGACTCTACTAGTAATAGGAATCAAATAGATGAATATTA
>Ga0209700_101032_pt1 | contig 56466 bp, 32 predicted proteins | sample SiratroredBW_FD_187528 | JGI IMG/M metagenome (GOLD analysis project Ga0209700, IMG submission 187528) | Root nodule microbial communities of legume samples collected from California, USA - Siratro red BW (SPAdes) (version 2) | ecosystem: Host-associated > Plants > Roots > Nodule | place: USA...
AAAATTAAAAAAAAAAAAAAAAAAAAAGTATATTGCTTGAATTGTAGTTGGCATCTTCTTTGTAGCGCTTCGGAGTAACAGAATGCCTAAGCTCAAATACAATTGCTTTCTCAGTTTCTTTTACAAATACATGTATAAATAATCATGAAACAGTACCCTTACATCAAAAGAAACCCATCTCTGATTCCAATAAATTAATAAATCTCTCTCTGAATTTAGAGTTTCCTATGATTCCTTTTTTTGTTCTCCACCTACAGATACAGGTTCGTGTCTCAACTTTTCCTTAGGTTGTTGTGTTAATTGATCAATGTTATATACATACATAAATATATAGATATAGATAAGATAGATAGATGATGATTAATCCTATGATTTAAGCTTTGTTTCATGGATATTTGAGCTTACAGCCTTGTGTTTATTACCATGAAGATTCTGTTGTCCTAATTTTTGTGTTTCTGTTGTTTGTATGTTTTTCAACGAAACATAAAAGTAAAACAAAAGTTGAATGTTTGATCCGGATGTTTTTGTCTATTTTTCTGGTTTTTATTATCATTTTCTTTCTCAACGTTTCTGGGATGCATATTCATTGTTCTTTTCAAACACCTTTTGAAAACTCAGTTAGGAATCAAATTTCTCTGGCACACCTTGAGCTGAACTGGTCTTTGATTTTATCCCGACGATTTTTTCTAGATCACTATTTTTCTGTCTATTACGATGCAATACAATCACTATTTCCATTTGTACAGTTTCTTTTACACATTTTTTTAATACTTAAATGACAGAACTTGTACAATAGTGTTTTGGTTTTCTGTAGTTTTTTATTCCTTTCCAACTTTTCGATATCTTTTATACTCCAGATTTGTCTTTTCTGTTAGGAAAAGCATACTGACATCGAATCAGAACACATGCCATGCTTTGAAAATTTTGGTAATTTAAAATGGCTTATTTATTTATTGGGGCTTAATATGTTTGATTTTGGAAACTACAATTTTTGATGAAAACAATGAAGGTCAATATTCGTTTATTGAATTGAATACATGCTTTTGATTCAACAGATACTGTTCAAAGGAAAAGTTTATAGAGAAGTTATATTAAGAGACACCAATATGGTTATATCAGTGGCTTCTAGGTGGTGAATTTTATGGAATGAGAGATTTGAATAAGAGCACATGATAAGTCTCAATGATGGGGTCCTTTCAAGTGGAGAAGAAATGGCAATTTCCTCTCATTATGATCTCAATTGTGTTCATATTCTTTCTAGGCACTTGCTTCAACATGGGGCTTGTCTCTACAATTCACAGCTTCAATTCAATATTATTCTTTCTCCCATCTCGCCTAGCCATAAACCAATCTGCTCCAGTTTTTGTGGAGACAAAGATTTCTTCTACAGCTCCAGCTCCTACTGTGCTTGCAATTCCTCGCTTTGCTTATTTGATTTCTGGCTCAAAAAGTGACTTGGAGAAGCTTTGGAGAACTCTTCTAGCCCTTTACCATCCCCTGAACCATTATATTGTTCATTTGGACCTTGACTCACCTCTAGAGGTGAGGTTGGAGCTTGCTTCTAGAATTGAGAAACAGCCTATCTTCTCTGAGGTTGGAAATGTTTTCATGATTCAGAAAGCTAATATGGTCACCTACAGAGGACCAACCATGATTGCTCACACTCTTCATGCTTGTGCCATTCTTCTCAAGAGAACTAAAGACTGGGATTGGTTTATTAACCTCAGTGCTTCAGATTACCCTCTTGTGACTCAGGATGGTTAGTGTGTCTTCTATATAGTTGTTTCAATTTGCTGTTTTCCTCATGTTGAAAATATGCCTGCATATCTGCTGTTTAAAACTGAATAATTTCATGGATTTTTGTTATGTTTAACAATTTTAGGATGTCAAGATAATGATACTAATTTTATTCTTATGATTAAGAATGTTATCTGTTTGATTATATGATTAAGATGTTGTTAATATCTGAATTTTGTCTTACACTTTACCTCCATATACAGAGTCCCAGATAAAAGTTTAATAAGTTTCTATACATAACACCACTCTTCTTTTAAAAAGTACTTTTTCAACAAAAAACCAACGGTTCTGATTCAAACTATATGTTGTTGCAAATGTTTATGCTCCTGATTCTTAGATACTTGGACTTATTTGGGTATATGTTTGTTCAGATCTTCTATATACTTTTTCTGATTTAGACAGAAGCCTTAACTTCATTGAGCACACAAGTCGTTTGGGATGGAAGCAGTGAGTTTCTTTTTCTCTCCCGCTTGATCTCATAATCAATTTTGAGATGTAGTTATGCACATAACGATGAATTGTCATATTCCCTTGACATGCACTTAATGAATTTACCCAAACTGTGCAGGGAAAAACGAGCAATGCCTTTAATTATCGATCCAGGTCTTTACAGGACAAACAAGTCTGATGTTTTTTGGGTTGGTCCCAAGAGAACTTTGCCAACAGCATTTAAATTATTTACTGGTTAGTTTGTCCCTTTTCTTTTTCATTTGTTCATCCTTAATAAGTTATTACTTGAACACTATTCAAATGGTGCACTTATGTTTATTTGGATTATTGTCTAAAATTTGCTGTTTAATCTGACTAGTTACTGAAATTACAAGTTTTAGACAAGCCTTTTGGGTCAGTTATGACCGAGTAGCTTCCATATTTTTGAGGGTGAATACACTGTAACAATAGGATCATCTTTTTTCATTCTTAAATGCATCGGAAATTCTAGCTTTTCATGCATATAGCCATTTTTAGTTAAGAGTTACGGTGAGTTTGATTTCCATTTTCAGAATCTGTTTTAATTTTCAAAAAAGAACTAATTAAGGTTGCTCAGATAACTGGAGGAGGGTAGTGAAAGGCACAAAACAGAGTGAGGGATTGAGGGAGAGGTTTAACAAGATGTACATAGAAGATATTAAAACATCTCATAGTTATTTTTTGATTTTGACAACACTTGTTTTGTAAGTAAATTTAAAAATTTAATAGATTTTGAATGAGAAATAGATTGCCGAGAAGTATGAAGTTATGTTTTTCCTCTTGTTAAATAATGGTCAATATCAACATTGCAGGTTCCGCATGGATGGTTTTATCACGGTCCTTTGTAGAATATGTTGTCTGGGGTTGGGATAATCTTCCAAGGACCCTTCTTATGTACTACACTAACTTCATCTCCTCCCCTGAAGGCTACTTTCAGACTGTGGTGTGCAATGAGCCAGAACTAGCCAAAACTGTTGTGAACAGTGATTTGCATTATATTTCATGGGACAATCCCCCCAAACAGCACCCTCATGTCCTTACCATCAATGACACAAACAAAATGATTGCAAGCAAAGCTGCCTTTGCAAGGAAATTTAAGCACAATGATCCAGTCTTGGATGTGATTGATAAACAATTACTAAATAGGGAAAAGGAACAACTATTCACCCCAGGTGGTTGGTGTGCTGGCAATCCCACATGTTCCAAGGTTGGGAACATGTACAAGATTACACCTGGTCCTGGATCTCAAAGGCTGCGGTTCCTTTTAACTAGGCTAACTTGGATGGCTAAATTTGGTCAGAAACAGTGTAAATAGAGATGTTATTGGAAACTTTATATTGCTAAGAGTTAGAGGAGTGAAACAAATTAAGGTCACTTTAATGGCCACATATTTCACTCCAACATCCAGCTCCATACTCTTAACTTGCAGGTTCGTAGATATGAACATAGTCAAAGTTCACACTTGATACCATATTCAGTATCAAATATGGAAAGAGGGGTCATACCTTTATCGGGCTTAAAGGCATTTTGTCTTTGAAGAATGTTGATTGAGAATTTTCGCAGTTAGTTAAAAAATATACAATTAAGTTCAAATTCAAGTAGTTCAAAGAAAAGTTTGGTAATTAGTTCCAAATATACTTTCATACACAACTAGTTTGAAAGAGAATTTTATCAACACATACAAATTTTATATAGATAATATCTTCTAACCAAATAAATAGTGATGTAAAGTTTAGTAATTGTATTGGATTATCTATTCAAACAACATAATTTAAAATATAATATCATATTGCAAGTGCAAAAGCATGTAAAATTCAAGATGAGAGAGTTAAATTTTGTTTTAATTTTTTTTTACAGTTTTTTGTCAATATCATCTGATAATACGTAGTCAAACAATAGTTTTATGTTTGACAAACGATTTGTCAAAAGCCCTTCTCAAAAGTTAATTTTGAAAATTTTTCCTTCTTAAGTTAGTGCAGATATGATAAACATGCAATGTAACAAAATATAGAAGTAAAAAATTATTCAAATTATTTTTATACTACTTTGTCTGATAGTGCAAACTATGTCTAGTTCTTAATCAACTAATTGAGTTTCATTAAGCAAATTAACGCTGTAAGATTGTTTCGGCTCGTAGCCAATCCTGACTAACCTGTATGAATATTGTTTTGGAATGTAACCACTCCTAGCTAACCCATCAAGTATTCTTTAACACTTAATCACTTCTGGCGATAAACCTGAGTAATGTTTAACACAACCACTCCTGGTTGTCCCAACGAGTTTTGTTTAACAAAAAATCACTCCTGACTAAGACAAAGATTGTTTGAATTGTGATAAAAGGATTACAAGTTGCTCACTAGATTGAATAGTCTGTCAACAAAAATCAGTACAAGTTATTTTTTTTTGAAAACCAGTTCAGTTTTAATCAATCCAGTTTTCACACATGTGAATCTTTAAGCTCCTCAAGAGTGATGATCTATGCAACTAATGGTTAAGTACCAAGCCAACACTTACTCACAACCCCAACTAAGGACCTAAGACCGAATCACCTAACCATCTTCATGTTGGCTCAAAATCATCCATTTGAACATCTCTAGTCCAGATTGGTTCCATCAGAATTTCAACAAGCTTTGATATATATTGACTTCATCAAATCACATGCTTAGCATTGGTGCTAACACAAACAAATCTACATGATCCTTCAATATATCATATTCTTTCACTTCTTCCATTGTTGTTGGGGTTAGATTAATCTTTTCAAACTCTCATATAATCAGTATTGGTCTTAATAAATCTTTCTACACATATATGTTTTTCTTTCAATATTATCTGTTGTGTTGATTCATGGCTTGATAATTGATTCTTGGGTTATTGGGAAATATCACTTGTAATCTAGGTCTGAATTAAAATACCTAATGAAAGCTCGTATCTAGGAATAGAACGTGATTCATCGGTTGTCTTAAGACCCTTGTGGCGCGTCCAAGTCTTTTTTATTTGATTGATCAAGGAATTGACGGTTAATAGATAAGCTTAGGCTCATTCACCTAAGGAATTAGGGTTTAGATATTTTTGCGGGTTGACATTGATATTTGTCTAAAAAGATAATTTTTTTTATGCATGAGAGTGAGTATTGGTAAAGTTTAACCCAGGAAATTTCATATCATTCATCTTTAATCCTTTTTCTGCATGGCAATTGTTGACAAAAAATAATGAAAAAAATATTTTTAATTTAATTTTTTACATAATCTAAATTATGGAATTGTTCTTGAGTATAATTTTATTATAATTGGAACTATTGTGGTATATTGCATAAATCCTTTGCAAAAGAATGATATATTTATTACTTGCTACATTTGCAACCGGTGCACTTGCCATCATAGTAAAAATACGCTAACAAAGATTCAACAAATGATTGAAAAATCTCTACTATCAGAAAGAGTGTTCATCTAGGAATGCATAAAACCATTGGAAGAGAAGCAGAGGAAGATTCAAGCTTTAATCAATCATCTTTCTCAGAAACCATGAAGCTATTAAGAGCAAAAGAGGACTCTCAAGATTCAAAATCCTCAAAGTCTTAATAGTTCATTATTTTTTTTATGATGTCAAAAAGGAGAAGAATCAATGAAAAATGAGGATGTATGAAGAGTGAATGAAGAATGAAGTAGGATAATGAGAAATGTATGTGTGTGTGTGTTAAGGTGTGTAAATAAAAATTAAGCTGCTTTGATTCTATGTGTAAATATTTATGAACTTGATATTGATATGCTTTAATGTTGTCCGTTAAATAGTAAATCGTGGTTGGTCTATGCATTGATAATTGTAGCATGCATTCATTAACTATACATGCATTCAATAATTGTTGTTGTCTAGTACTTTATAAGTGTTTTACTTATAGTTTTGTCATCATAAAAAAAAAAGGGGATGGTTAAGTCAATGGATGATGAAATAATATCTTAGCTGATAATATTGATGGTAACAAATACTATAATGCATATAAAAGGATCTAATGATTTGTTAAGTATATAGAGAAGCACTACAAGGGACATGATCATCATACCAACAGAGAACATCAGTTTACCTGTATCAGACACATGATAGAGCTTCACTTGCTAAGACGTTCAAATTAGAAAAAGAATTATCACCAACAGCCGAACAAATAACACTTAGACCAGACGTATATTCCAAGATGGTTTTTGATAGAACGTGATAGATGATGTTTGAATACTCACTAAGACGTCCTAACCAAAAGCTTTGCAAGAAATAAAGTGTTGGACACAATCAAAAAATGAAGACTATGGTCCTATAGCACGAGGAAAGAAGAAATAGATGAAGTCATTCAACAAGGAGAAACCAAAAGTCTCGTTAACCTTAGACAATATTTGAATGAACATATTAGACAATATCTTCAGTATGCAAAGAATAGTAGATACAATAGAGCAAAGTGACATCATGAATAATCTATAACACTTGAACGTGCTACACAAAGGTGTTAGACGATGCATATAGACTTGAGAGCATCAGATGATCTAGTCAGACAAACCAACCTTAAAAGCGCATCAGACCAAGCGATCAACGTTTTTATCTCAGGGAGTTTTCTAAGCCTCATATTCTTAATTATTATTTTCTTATACATGTCATACAATTATAAATGAATTTCTGGAAATACTAAATTAATGTTTTATTCTCTAATTATTTTTTATATAAATTCATTTAGTCTAATTTTATTTAATATTCAAAATTTAGACAAGCTTAAAAAGTTTAGATCATATTTGGGTTCTTATAACTTAGAACACTATAAGGTTCTCATGAAGGTAGTTAAAATCGAGATTTTAATCGTAAAATCATAAGATCATATATAAAATCGTAAAAATGTGTGATCGCGATTTTTTTTCGGTGCACTGACTATTCACCTTCTTGGGTGAATGAATTCAATTCAAACCTAATTTTAATTAACAATCAATGCACTTAAAATATTACCATGCTATATGTGTTGAGAGCAATAACACCAGTCAATTAAAATTAATGCAAATTAAATTCAAAACAAATTTCAAACCCAAACCCAATAACAGCAGTTAATAGTCAGTCAGTCTTGTCTGAAGTACTTTTCATCATCTTCATTGAGTTTCAATTTCAATTAAAATAAGTCACCATCTAATTAAATTTAATGTAATTAAAATCTAAAACAAATTTCAACTCAATTAAGAATTAAAAGTATTTTCTGCAACACTTTTCATATTCTTAATTTAGTTAAACAAGTTTTAATTTGAATTAAAATAAAATCAAAGAAAACCACTCTTAAAATGAATCTCTTTTATTTCTTTATAATATCTCTCAAATACTTTCTTTTATTTTTTTAATTATTTTCTTTACAGATAAAAAATGTTATATATATATATATATATATATATATATATATATATATTAAAAAGTAAGATCTACATTTCATGTTACAATTTCACGATTTACAATTTTGTGAGCTTGTCACAATCCTACACATAATTTTGATTTTAATTACCTTGCTTCTTCCAAAGAGAAAACTTAATTTTCTTTCAAAAATCATATATCTCCCCATTGTATTTCAAGTACGTTCTCTTTTTATAGCACAAATTACATAAGACCCTCTAAATTCTACATGAATCCTTAGTACGTAACCTTTAATGATTACTAGTAATTAAATCCTACTAATGCGGTCTTTAATTCCCTCCAAACCATCATTATTTCTATGAATGATTCACCTTCTTGTAGTTTTTTTTCCAACCATTCAACCACTTAATTAAAATACATAATAAAAATTACAGAAAATCCTAATTTATATTTACACCTGTTAGGCTATAAGTTGTTAGATTACTGTTGGCATGTGCATGTATGTGTGGATTTAAACTATTTTAAATGTATGTCAAAAGTTCATTTTTGAATGGTTTTATAAATGAAGAACCGTATCTAACACAACCTCCAGGTTTTGAAGATCAAAATTTCTAAGACACGTGTATAAGTTGAAGAAGACATTGTATGGATTGAAACAAGCTCCAATGTGGTATGAGAGACTTAGTAACTTTCTCTTATCTCAAAATTATGAAAGAGGAAAAGTAAACAAGGCTCTTTTCATTAGAAGAGTTGGGACTAATATTATTTTGGTACAAGTATATGTAGATGATATAATTTTTGGTTCTACTAATGAAAATTTACATCTAAGAGTTGTATTTATATTGTATAACATCAGACTCTTTTAGTGGGAAAAGAAAAAAAAAACCACCCTGAAAATTATGCATTTGTGGTCTTCCTTACCTAATGAAATTGATTCATCGAAATTGTAAGATCAAATGTTTAGAAATTGGTAGACTTCATTCTCAATGCAAAGTCTTAACTAAAACTATAAATTTAAGACTTAGTTTAACAAAAGAGTTATATTAGAATATGTTAATATGATATGAAATTAATGACTTTTATATCTATAAAACTTTTTTCTTTTTTGCAAAAGTTGTAATAAAATCTTAAACTAATATACCACAATGAAAAACACATAAAATAAAATAAAGAAAAAAAATCTTTAATAAAATCCAAATTAAAATTGACTAGTTGAATAATAGAGTGCTTTATTTATTGCATTTAAAATTGTGACATCTTAATATCCTTCACTTACTAGGTTAAGGTTGTAGGTACAGAGAAAGTTCCATATTCTCCCATTGTTGAATTATAAAATTCAGGCAGTTATTGTGAAGATAAAAAAACATTATAATCTTCTTTAAAAGAAATTAACCCCTCAAATCTTATTTCACTAGTAGAAAAAAAACATTTAAAGACAGGATATCACCGCGGTTACCAGGGAACCGCACTAAAAAAACGCACGGTGACATTTTTGAAATTAAGTACAACGATACCACCGCAGTTGTATACAAAAACCACAGTTGTTTCCAGAACCGCGGTGGTAGACACAAATAATTTTTTAATGCAGGGAGATACCATCGTGGTTCTGGAAACAACCGCAGTAGTAGGCAGAAAATAAATTTTAAATTGGCTGTTGTAGGTGGATACCACCACAATTCCTAAGCACAACCACGATCGTATCAACATACCACCGCGGTTGTGCTTAGGAACCACAGTGGTATCCCCAGCCCACACTCACTTTTTCATTTACTTTCGTCTTCCCCCTCTCTCGCGCAGTGCTGCCCTCGTCGTCTCTCACTGTCCTCCATCGTCCCTCATCGTATCTCGTGTTGTCTCTCCCTCTCTTTGTCTTCTGCTTCTGTCGTCACCCCCACGACCACTAAGAAGCCCCTTTTCTTCTTCTTCCGCCGCCAACCCCACCACCACTCAGATCTCTTTGTCTTTCTCTTTCTGCTTCCGTGCCACCCCCACCACCACTAAGAAGGCCATTGTTTTTTGCTTCCACAACCACCCCCACCACCACTCAGGTCTCTCTCTCTTTCTGCCGCCACCCCTACTACCACTAAGAAGGTCATTGTCTTCTGCCTCCGCAGCCACCCCCACCACCACTCAGGTCTCTCTCTCTTTCTGCCATCATCCCCACCACCACTAAGAAGCCCATTGTCTTCTGCTTCTGCCGCCACCCCCACCACCACTCAGGTCTCTCTCTCTTTGTCTGTACTTATTCACTTTTCTCTGTTTCACTTGATTCTCTATTTTTCGAGTCTCCGCCATAATCGTCCACACACTTCTTAAGCCTGCTGCCATTGTATCTAGTGCTGCTGCCATTGTCTCTACTTTTCAGGTTCGTCCATTTCTTTTGTCAAATTCTCAATGCTTCTATTTTATTAACTTACTTTGTTGGTGTTTTATATTCGTTTGTACACTAGGATGATGTTAGAGAGGCTAGAGTAATAGCATTAGGATTGTATCTTGTTTATGATGACGTGTTGGTATTGAGTCTGGGGATGTTCGATCCCCGACATTTTATGTTTTTTTATAATATTTATGTTTATCATGACGTGTTGGTACTGAGTCCGGGGATGTTCGATCCTGACATTTTATGTTTTATGTAATATTTATGTTTATGATGACATGTTGGGCTTGAGTCTGGGGATGTTCGATCCCTGACATTTTATGTTTTGTCTAATATTTATGTTTATGATGACGTGTTGGTATTGAGTCCGGAGATATTCAATTCGTGCAATTGTAGGTTTCATTTGTGCCTTGTTTATGAATTTTTTTATATATGTAGACATGGATCGAAGTTGGATAACTGCAAGTCTAATTAGTGATGAGTATGAGAAAGGTGTTGAAGAGTTTCTACAATTTGCTAGAAGGAATGGAGCAGGAGTAAATAACAAATATTTTTGTCCGTGTGTGAATTGTTTAAATGTGAGAAGACAAGATATTGAGTTGATACGAGAGCATGTTCTTTGTGATGGTTTCTTGAAGAGCTATACAATATGGGCTTGGCATGGTGAAGTTTTGGAGCAATATTCTAGTGTATTTACAAGTGAATGTCAATATTCTAATGTATATTCTGAAGATTACATGGAAGACATGATTCGTGATGTTGGAGAAGATAGTTTCCACCAAGCACATGTGTATGATTCATTGAAAGATGATTCAGTCACAGAATTGTATCCCGGTTGTTCAACTTTTTCCTGTTTGTCAACAGTATTGCGACTATTTCATATCAAGGAAAGAAATGGGTGGACTGATAGAAGTTTCACCAAATTTCTAGAACTGTTTCATCAAATACTTCCAGAAGGTAATACATTGCCAACCAGTCACAATGAGGCCAAGAAGATATTGTGCCCAATGGGTATAGAGTATCGAAAAATACATGTTTGTCCCAATGATTGCATATTCTATAGAAAAGAGTTTGAAGGATTGCGTAAGTGTCCTAGATGTGGAGTATCAAGATACAAAGTAAAGAATAATGACGGTGATGATGATGACATGAAAAAGGGTCCTCCAGCAAAAGTATTGTGATTTCTTCCAATCATACCACGATTAAGACGATTTTTTTGCCAATGTTAATTATACAAAGAACTTGACATGGCATGCAAATGGAAGAAAATGTGATGGGTTGTTACGACATGTTGTCGATTCATCAGAATGGAAGAAAATAGACTCTTTGTATCCTGAGTTTAGAAGGGATCCATAAAATCTCAGACTTGGTCTTGCAATAGATGGAATGAATCCATACGGTAATTTAACTAACAAACATAGTTCATGGCTTGTATTGCTAATTATTTATAATTTGTTGTATTGGTTGTGCATGAAGAGAAAGTATTTGATGTTATCTATGATGATATCAGGACCAAGGCAACCCGAAAATGACATAGATGTTTATCTAAGTCCATTGATAGAAGATTTGAGGTTGTTATAGGATGAAGGCGTTGAGGTTTATGATACATATGGAAAGGTCAATTTCAATTTGCAAGCATTGTTACTATGAACTATTAATGATTTTCCAGCATATGGAAATCTTAGTGGTTATAGTGTCAAAGGACATCATACTTGCCCAATACATAAAGAGCACGAGTTATCATCAGCTAAAATATGGAAGGAAGACATGTTACATTGGCCATCGAAAGTATTTAACATAATCACCCTTATCGCAAGTTGAAAAAAGCTTTTAATGGCTGTTAGGAAGACAAAACTGCACCTCCATCTTTAACTGGTGACAGAGTTTATAATCGAGTGAACCACATTGAAGTGACTTACGGGAAAACTGCCAAGCATAGTGGTGTGAAAAACATATGGAAGAAGAAATCGATATTCTTTGAACTTCCATATTAGTCCATGTTAGATGTTAGACATTGCATAGATGTAATGCACGTGGAAAATAATGTTTGTGATAATATAATTGGACATTGCTAAACATTAAGGAAAAGACATAAGATGGAATAAATACTCGTAAAGATCTGGTTGAAATGGGTGTTCGATTGGAGTTACAACCAGAACCTCATGGTAAACGAACACACTTGCCACCAGCATGTCATACCTTGTCAAAATCTGAAAAGATCAGTTTCTGAAAAGACCACAACATACATATATGGAAAACACAAGGAAAAGACTCCTTGTGAAAAATATGGAATTGATTAAGAGACTTGGACACAATTTGTCCAAATTAGAGAAGATCCCTCATGGCCGGTTTGTTTTTTTTAATCACAACTTAATTAAATAATATGAATGTGAAAAAGGTGAATTTTGTATTTTGTAGGAGAAGAGAAAGAAAGGACAAGACATTGCGCATATGAATGTCACCCCCCACCGATTGTCTAGGGGGGTTATGATTTATTACAAAGGAAGATAATGGAAGAAAAGTTCAAATCATTACATGATTCTTCAACTTCAGAAGATGTTGTTTCTCCTTCATCCCCTCCTAGTCGACATGAGAAATGAAAGTTGGCTAAGACTAAACCAGGAGGGTAGATGACATCTGCGAAGTCTGAAGAGATTGCCCATCGGATTGTGAGTTAATGTCAATAAATTGAGTATCAAATAATGTTTTCATTTTTAGTATTTAATTGATTACTTTTATTGTATTATTTTTCGTAGGATGACCTGGTGCGACAGAGCTCACAGGGAAGTTTTGTGAGTCAAGGAAAACAAGATATATTGACGACAACTATTGGCACCCAAGAACACCCTGGTTGTGTTCGCACTGCTGGGTTTGGTGTAGGGGTAAGACAGTTTTTTGGATCAGCTTCCCAGTCTTCCTCATCTACGACACTAACCACACAAGACCAACTAGCTAAGATGAGAGAATAATTAAAACGAGAATTAAGAGAAGAAATAAAACGAGATATGGAATAGATTGTTGGATCCATGGGCATGAACCAGCAACACAATCCTATGCAGCAAGATGAAACACAACCCATACGCGGTAGAGTTAGCACAAAGGGTAGTTTTGTTGATGATAACGAGGACGAGGACGTGGAGGAGCTACAAATTGATATTTCATATCTTTGTAAGTTGTTTGCTGGAGATCCTCCTCGGTTGGTAGGATTAGGAGAGTGTATGCTACAGGTTCGACGATCCACACAATGTCACTTAGAGAAGGTTTAAGTAGAGTGGTCGTCGAAAAAGTTAGACATGCAGATGCCAAGGTGCCAGAGCCCACATCAGAGGTTAGATTTGTAGGGCAGACACTTGGTACATTTATTGCATAACCTACACATCTCCTAAAGGTCATTTCTAAAAAGCATAAGGTATGATTGTCATCATTTCTCTTCATGTTATTTAAATTTACACTTAATTTTGTTTAAATTAATACATTTAGTTTTGTTTTCTTTTTTGTTACAGAATGGTGGAAGTAAACAGATATCACCAAGTCCTGAGATGCAACCACCCCAGCAACTCCAGACAAATGTGAATCCAATTCAGAAGTTGTTTAGGCTTTCCTGCATCATGTATGATTCACCTTGTGCAATTTGGTGGGATCATACAGTATTTGGTGTCAACAATGGTGGTATGCCACTGTACATATACATGCATGATATAATGGAAATCGTCATCGGATCCCAAATGTTAAACATTACAGTCATTAAGTTATGGATGATGTAAGTATACTTTAGAGTTACACATTTTTACATTTCTTAATATGTTTTTACTGATATTCATGATATTAGCAATGCAGGTACATAAATAAATTAGTTTATATCACAGAGAATCCTGACATCTATGGATTCCTTGAGCCCCAAAGCATACAAATGTTCGAAAATAAAAAGTTGGAATGCCATAATTATATATAAAGATGGATTGGGGAATCCAAAAAGAGCATTTACTTTGCCCCAATTATTCAATCGTAAGTTACTAATTTTTGTATTTTGATTTTAAGTAATTTAGAGAACATGAATAATGGATTGATTATTTTAGGAACCATTGACAACTAATGGTTGTTTGTCCTTCGGATAACACTGTGGCCTAGTTCTGTTCACTACATCGCAAGCCAAGTTCTGATATAAAACAAGTGGTACAAGGGTATGATTTAATTTACCTTATAAAATATTGATCTTGTTTGTATAATATACAAGTTGTTACTAATCATCTTTGATTTTAGTGTAATTAATGTTATTAATGTACTTGGCAGTAGATCTATATCCACATCCCATACCCTACGCTGGGTGCAGCCTAAGGTATTTTTATTCTTTATTTAACCTATTAAATTGGTTGTGGACTTGTTTAATGATTTAACTTTGATGAAATTGTAGTGTAACAAACAAAAAGGAGGTTGGGAATGTGGCTACTACGTGATACATTGGATGAAGACCATAGTCCAAGCCCGTATCACCGACTATTGGGAGCATGCATGAAAGTGTTCAAATTAGATAAAATTATGATGAGTTTTATATGATGATAACTAATAACACGATTATCCTATTTCAAGTTTTCTCAGATCCAAACCCACTTGACCACATGTCCATAGAAGATATTCGGAAAGAATTAACAACTTACTTCATTGAAAAGAGAAATGACAACTTAGAGTAAACTTGTAGTAAGTATAGTATAATGTATAGTATATTGTATGACTTATATAATGTTTTTCTAACTTGTAGTATATTGTAACAACTTTCTAGTGTATGTATAGACTTATATAATGTTTGTGTAAATACTTAGAGTATAACTTGTAGTGTTTGTGTAAAAATTGAATTTTGAATTTTTGAGTAGGTTTTGAATTTAGTACCCAAGGGATTAGAGATTCCTGTATGAGCTTGTTCTTGAATGCGCAGGGATTACCTGGCTTTTGAATAGCTTTTGAATTTTGGTTTTGGGCAGCAGTGAATAGCTGCTACCATTTAAACACAAAATTGAATTTATCACTACGGTTTTCTCTACAACCGTAGTGTTATGTCCAATACCAGCACGATTTCCTGTACAACCGCGGTGGTATGTCCTCTTTTTAGCCATTTTTTGCACACTCTAGACATTTCTCATCGTGGTTGCTTAAGAACTGCGGTGGTATGTTATATTTTTCATCGCGGTTATACAACCGTAGTGGTATCTTCAGTACTTTTTATTGTAATTGGATTTACCGCGATTCCAGAACCGCAATTGTAAGTCTTATATAACCGCGATTAAATATCTTTTTTCTAATAGTGTTTATTGTAAAAAAATAGTTTATTATAATTAATGGTTTTGATTATATATTTATTATAATTAATTAATTATAAAGTTGTCACCATATTTTTAAATTTTTATGTGATTTTGAATTAAGAAAAAGTTGTGTGAAATTTATAATACCTTTTTATTAGTGATAAGAAATTTAAAATAAATATATGATTTAAATATGCATGGGCGTAAATGATTTGAAAGGAAATATATAATTTAAAAGACAATGCAAAATATAAATAAATAGTTTTAGTTCTAATGAAAAAATAGAAAGAGATTGTTGACATATAAACAAGTTCCCATAATTAATCTTCTAAGATTAATAAAAGCTGAGAAGACTTTCAAAGAAAATAAATATTTCTTTCTCTAATCTTAGAAGGAAATTTGTTGATAAAATTGTAAATTTTAATGCGAATATTAAAATTGTAAACACGTCAAATTACTTACACTATAAATAAGTTGTAATTTAATAAATTTTTAATTCCTAAATTATCAACAATTTATCAATAATTTATTTATAGTGTAATTAATTTGACGTGTTATTGCATGTAATATATATAGAGAGAGAGGGGGAAGAAAGAAACATTCTCTAATATCTGGAAGACTTAATTTGGAATTGAAAATGGAGAAAAAGGATTCAAGTGGAAGAGGAAAGAAAGAATATGGAAATGCAACACAACGGGTTGATATTATGTTGAGAAAGGTTTTCCGTTCTTTTCTTGAAAAGGAAAGAAAAGAGAATCCACAATTTTTTTCATTACTGGGCGACATGAAAGACAGTGAGATTTTGGCGAGCCTCAGAAGAAATGAAGCCAAAAGAGAAGAAGCCATGGCCATGGAAGTTGTCTGTAGCAGTAATAATGCGGTTGGCCATAATTCACAAGATGAATGGCGAAGATCATCTAAAGAAAAGTCCAAGAATCGAAAGAATTTGAAGTTCTAATTTGTGAAATTTGTGATGCACAAGATCAAGATTTCAGTTTTGTGAAGTACTCTAAAGATCTATGTACCCTCTTTTTCTGTTTACATTTTTACTTCCAATGCTTGCAAGAAGTGTCAACCTTTTTACTTTCACTCAGTCTTTCTAATCTTACTTTATAAATAAGATTTAGTTAGTTCGACAAATTGAGTTAGAACTTGTGTCTCTAGCAACTCTACCGATTCATATTTGATGTTGAATTCTAAAAATTTAATGGACCAAATGTTTCGACCTGCAAAGTTGACCTTAGGTAAAATCTTAGAAATCAAGTGGAAAATCTTCATATTTATCTAATATTTTGAAAATAGCTTCAAAAGTATGAAGCCAATAAGACTAAAGCGAGTACTATCTTTTCTATCTCTTGATAATGTGCATAAGAGTCCTAAAATGTGTCCTGATGAAGTAAATTGAAACTTTGTTTGTGTACACAATAAAATATAAGTTCTTTACTTCTTTTACGACAGATATATACATTATTAATGGTGACCTTAATAATGACAGTTGAAGTATCCTTTGGAAGGCGAGAAATTCTTTGATTTCTATAAATTCTTTATCATTTGTATAACGAACATTGTTTTTTCTGCTAGATTTCGAGAAGAAATGAAATTACAAAATAAACTTTATGATGAGTCTTCGTAATTCCTTCTTATGCAAATTTTCATAAGTGTTGTAGATTGCACAACACTTATGAAAATTTGTTTCAATCCCTTTCCTTTAACATGGAGCAAGAAACTTTACTGCTTGAGCAATATTTGCATTAAAATTTACAATTTTATCAATAAATTTCGTTCTAAGTTTAGATTCGAGAAATTTATTTTCTTTGAAAGTCTTCTCAGCTTTTATTAATCTTAGAAGATTAATCATGGAAACTTTTCAATTCTTTTATATTTCAACAATCTCTTTCTATTTTTTTTAAACTACAATTATTTAATTCTTTAGCATTGGCTTTTCAATTCTATTTTCCTTTCAAATCACTTATGCCCATGCATGTTTAAATCATATATTTAGTTTTAATTTTCTTATCACTAATAAAAAAATATTATAAATTTCACAAAATTTTTCTTAATTCAAAATCACATAAAATTTTAAAATATGGTAGCAAATTTATAATTAAATATATAATCAAAACCATTAATTATAATAAAATATTTTTTCACAACATATAAGATTTGAGGGGTTAATTTATTTTAAATAAGATTATGATATTTTTTATTTTTGCAATAAATTCCTGAATTTTATAATTCAACAATGGAAGAATATGGAACTTTTCTCTGTAACTACAAACTTAACCTAGTAAGGGAAGGATATTTAGATATTTCGTCACGATGTCACAATTTTAAATGCAATAAATAAAGCACTTCGTTGTTGAACTATTCAATTTTAATTTGGATTTTATTACGTAGTTTTATTTTATTTTATGTGAATTTCATCGTGGTATATTAATTTTAAGATTTTATTACAACTTTTGCAGAATATATGTATATAGATAGATAGAAAGTCATAAATTTCATATCATATTATATATTTTAATATAACTGTTTTGTTAAACTCAAGTCTTAAATTATAGTTTTAGTTAAAACTTTCCATTGGAAATGAAGTCTACCCATTTCTAAACATTTGATCTCACATTTTCAATGAATTAATTTCAAGGTAAGGGAGACCACAAATGCACAATTTTGATGGTAGTTTTTTTTTTTCTCTAAAAGATCCTGATGGTGATACAATTTAAGTACCAATACTAAAAAAGTGTTAACAACTTGATGTTAAATAACAACATCAGTGATATGATCGATTTGAGTTTAATTCGAATCAGAAGAATAAAATAAAAAATTTAATAAATTTAAATACATTAAAGTTAGTGTCAGATTAATGTTAATTTTGTTTAATTTTAATATTTATATTTATTTAAATTAATATTGATTTAATGGATACTAATATCATTTAATTTAGCATATTAAGTTAACCTTTTTTATAATATTTATATTAAAGTTAGTGACAATATATAATCTAGACTAATCTCATTTTTTTTCAATATGTTTAATAGTTACACAGCTTAGAAATTGAGGTCAACGTTAATTTAAATACATTTTTTTATTTTGAAAGGGTCTTTTGGATAAAATCGTGACAGCCGAGTTTCAAAGCAGACAATACCTCGGATGCGACGACTGATCCTATTGATATTATCCCAACGAGCTTGAAGTTGGAATATTGGCACAGTTTGTGAGAATTTTTCGTTCCCTTAGCCCTCAACTGGAGGGCTTGTTTCGGTATGCCTAATAATTTCATATCACTTAGGAGTAGTCAAGATCAATGTCAATTTAAATACACATTTCTCCCTTAACCCTCTGAAGTGTCTTTTAAGAACAAAACTGTGACGAAGTTCCGAGCTCAAAAGCGGACTATACCTCTAATGTGGCGACTGACCTTAGCGATGTTATCTCAATCGGAACATTGGTGTCATCTATGTCAACCTCGTTCCCTTAGCCCTTGACTGGGGGACTTGTTTTATTACGTCCAATAGTCTCACATCGTTTAGGAGTCTAGGCCAAGGTTCATTTAAATACACCTTCCTCCCTTAACCTACTGAGACATCTTTTAAAGACAAAACTTTGATAGAACTTCGAGCTCCAAAACGGTGGTGATTAACTCTAACGATGTTATTTCAATGAACTTTAGTGTGAAGTGGTGGTGATTCACTCTAATGATGTTATTTCAATGAACTTTAGGTTGGAACATTAACATCTATAGAAGAATGGTTCCAAAGACCAAGCCTCATTTCCTTATCTCTTGGTTGGGAGGCTTGTTCTAATACGCCTAAAAGTCCCACATTTCTTAGAAGTCGAGACTAAAGACAATTTAAATACACCTTTCTCTTTTAACTTTTTGAGACGCTTTTTAAGGACAAAACCATTACGAAGCTTTGAGTTTCAAAGTGGACAATACCTCATGCCATCTACGTCAGGGCAAAGGCCAATTTAAATACGCATTCCTCCCTTAACTCTATCAGACACTTTTAAGGATAAAATCGTGACAGAACTCCGAATTACAAAACAAAAAATACCTCAAATACAGTAGTTGATCCTAACAATAATATATCAAAGAGTTAGAGATCGAAATAATTTTAATATTTATTTAAATTAATATTAATTAATTTACTTTAATATTTATTTAAGTTATTAGTGATTATTTTTCGGTACTAACCTAATTTATTATTAATACATGTTAACGTCAATTTTCATTTATGTTGACTTAGTTAATACTAATATTATTTTTTTAATATTTATTTAAATTGATGTGAGTCTAATTCATACTAATATAATCTATTACTATTTATTTAAGTTAATTTTGGCTAAATCATAACTAATGTATTTATGTGTTATAAATTTATGTACCTCCATGATAAGAATAAGATGAATAGGTACGTCTTAATTCATATAGATGACAAAATATTTTTATTCGCGGGTGTTCCATTTGCACTTGTGAGAATTTAATATTTCCACTTCCTACATTTTTATGTCTATGTTCTTGTAGTTCAATGTCTCTCTTCAGATTCCTTTATTTGCACAAGACATAATTCCTCTTCTACCCAGAGTTGTTCTACTTTTTCAATTCAACTTTCTTTTCCAAGTAAGAAAGTAATACATCATGCTAATTTATTGGATTTAACATAGAAGTATAAAATAATTTAAACATTACTTTATATATTTTGTTCAACTTCTTTCTCGAACAAGAAAACTATACATCAATGTGTTCTGCATTGCTGCTATAAATTCAGCTACTATTATAATTACATTTTATTAACATGAAGTATAACATAATTTAAAATATATTTAGAACACTTAAAGTAAGTAAAAAAATTTGTTAATATATTATTTTATCTTAACTTATAATTAGAATTTTATGTTTTTTATATTTAATGTAATTGCAACTAGTTTTTCAAGATATAATACAATATCGTAATATATTAATATAAGTATTAAAACATATTTAATATATTTTTGTTATATAAGATTGTGTATTGATATATCAATAATTTTAGAAATTAAAATTTAATTTTTTAAAATTTAGTTTTTTTTATCAGTAAATACAAATATATAAATTATATTGGCCACTTCGTATGGTCCAACCTATTTACAAAACATATACAAAATCTCAAACAAAATAAATACATAGACAATCTATCACATCATGTGTGCATCTATTTCCCAATTCGAGCATTTATGTTTCTACCATAACATGTAAAAAAAAAAAATAAATAAATAAAAAAATAAAAAAAAATCTAGTGTATGACTAACATGCACATGATTTTGTCTTATCTCTTCATCTATGTCGCTTTTTTCACTAATATAATAGTTTTCTCCAATTTTTCTCTAAATGATGATTACTGGTTTTGAAGCTGTAGTGAATGCTTCTCCTTAATTAAAATATTCATTCGATTGTTCAGCTGTTGTCGATGACTTTAGCATCTCATATGTTGTCTGTAGTAGTAGCTTTTAAAGTTTGATTCTTTTCCAAGCCCCGCAATATTCTAATATAGCATGACCCTTTCTTGCCTTATCAATCTATATAAAATTAAAAGAGTCTATTATTTCATGCAGTGAACGAGTACTCTTTAAATTTATCACATGTGCTAGTGACCTAAAATTGTTTCATCCCAACTATCTATCTTTATTTTCCTATTAACCACTTCCTTATATTTTCAAGACAAGATTTTTGTACACTCTAACGGGTAGTGATACCATTTTTATATGAGAATAGAACACTTGTGTAACTATTCCTTTTCTAGACCCAAGCTCCTATTTGAGCCATGTTGAAAACATTTTCTATATGGAGATCCACTTAATTTTATCTATTTCTTTTCAAATATTCTACGTGCTATTGTTGGAAATCACATATCAATTAAATATAAGGTCTTTCAATAGTTTATACATACATGTAAATCTCACCTTACAAAAGAGTTTTGTAAGGTTGAGTTAGGTTTAAAGTTTACTTCTTAAAATAGTATCAGAGTCTATCCTAACAAGGTTGTTGGACCTATCGAATCACTCACTATCGGGCGATCCTTAATATATAGTCTCACAAACGAGTTTGAGAGTCTCGACATGAAAAAGATGTGTTGGAGATCCCATATAGACTAGAGATAAGACATAAGGTTGAGTTAGCTTAAAGTCTACTTCTTAAAATGGTCTCAGAGCTTATTCTAGAAATTTATAGATAAGACCTTTTAATAGTTCATAAATGAGTGCAAATCTTACTTTACAAGTTGGTTTTGTAAAGTTAAGTTAGACTTAAAATTTAATTCTTAAGAGCTATCAGATACATTTTCACATTTTATTTCTTTTCTCATTTACTTGGGTAAAGTAAAACGGTTAAAATCAACTATTGACCTGATTAAGCTATATCTACCACTCTACTAAAAAAATAAGCAGCATTGTAAGGCTTTGGTGACATAATAATATGGTTTCACCTATAACTTAAAATCAACTTTTTTTCATAGAGTGATATATATTTGTAAACTAGTATTTACAGTTTTTAACGTCTATTGTGTATGCGTATTTTAAATTTAATCTTATTAAATCATTGTCTTTGAGTTTAGAGCAACTTCCATTTAGTAATAGCAGAATGACAAATTATGTTATATATACAACCTAAATTATTCCATTTATATTAATTATTTTGAGGCATACTTGTGTAGTTTAACTGTAATAAAATATCATGTGTGGCACACGTAAAGATACTATCATCATATTTTTCATTTAAAAATATTTATGCATTGTTTAAAATAAATTGATGACAGTGGAATTAACATTCTTCAAAATATATGGAGATGGGAGGAAGACAAAAAGAAAAACTAATACTATTTCAATATAACACCAGTATAAAAATTATGAAAATATCAAATCTGAAAAATAATAACTAAAAAAATAGCCCTCAAGGTTAATCCAGCCACAAGATGCATGAAGAGACCACAATTCTCATTTATGCTTACTGTATTTGATTTTGATGGCATATTTTATCTCTGTCCACCGATCAACAGCTAAAAATAGAGACCCAATGTCTGTTGTAGTCAGTAATTAGACTTGGAGAGACAAAATATTATTATAGAGTTACTCTAAATTGTTAGAGTCTGTGTAACTTATGATGTTTAAGGCCACATATCTCTATCAATTCAAAAATAAACTGAGTGGATTCTGAATAATCTTTTAGGTCATTGCTGAAATCTTTCTGAAGGAGAGATCCGACGTCTGAAAACAATGTTTGACAATAGTGGTACCATCACCTATGAGGAACTGAGGGCAGATTGCAAAGACTTCGCTCTAAGCCAAATGAGCTTTGAAGTACATGCTTTCCATTTTAATCTTTGGACTATTAGATTATGTTTCATGCATATCTTCAGTTTTCAATAAATAACATGATCATATATACCAATAAATCCTATTTCTTCCTACACCAAAAAGCACTTTCATTAATTAATGAATGTCTCTATTTAGAATTTCAAGATAAATGACACGTGTACCCTGGTCTTTTTGTTTGATTCCATCAGATATATCACAAGAGATGAACAGGAAACAGTCATGAAGGAGAATGGTATGGGTGACGAGACAATTAAGGGAGTGATGCAATTCTAATTTCTAGTCTATGATTATCTACGTGTGTCCAATGTGTTTATTTATATTAAGTAAGGGGTATATTGACCTTAGAAGAAATGTGTTTTTTTATATATTTTTTCTTAAATTTTCTGTACATATATCATTTTGTTTTTCTATTTGATTGTTTCTACAGGAAAATCTTTGATCTTAGGGAGAACTAAAAATAAAGTCTACAAATGTTGAACTTATGCAAGATTTGAGGACGGATCTTTTTTAAGAGGGAAGATATGATGAAAACTCGTCTTCAAGACTAAAGACAAGAATAAGAGGTCACTAAGTTAGAGCCTTGATCAGGAGCTTACCAGGAGTTTAGGCCTAATTGACTTGTTTGAGCCTCCAAACCAACTTTTAGGCTCATGTTCAAAATTGAAGAAGATCACTCTAGAGACATGAGCCATGAGCCAAACTCACAGAAATCACTACTATCAGAACAATATGGAAGCACCCTGAATTCAATCAATAACCAAATAAAAGACATTATGTAGTCGAAAACAAAGAAAGAAATCAACATCAATAATTAATGGGGGAACCTCTCCACAGACGCTAAATACTCTACTAATACCAAAATAAGGGTACAATGAGTCTTACAAAAATCAATCATAGAGCTTATCAATATAACTTTCTAATCCTCAAATGGTCACCGAAAATGGTCCAAAATATTAACAAGTTGAAATTTAACAAGGAAGAGTTCAAGAATCCCGCACCAGAAAAATTGTCTCTGTTTACGAATTTTCTGGAAACAAACCAAAGCTCCAATTCAAATTTGACTGTCCATAATGAAGCATTGTGAGTGAGAAAACTCCAATAAAAATTTCAGAACAATTGGAGAAGATTTTGATTGGTGATAGGAATTTGTTGCGGACAACAACAGTTCACGAAATTCTTGGCACTTCTACAAACCTCCAATAGATAATCCCACTGTACTGCGAATTTAATTTTGCTGGTCTCTCTCTCTCTCTTTTCTTCAAAGTGTTGTCCACACACTTCTCCTCTCACACAACTACACGCACTTAGGGTTAGTGTTTTTTTTACCGTAATCAGAATGTGGATACATTATATTGGGCATTTCATGTGTCATGGACACACCAAAAACAATGGGTTTGGACATCACAAAGAGAAAATCAACCCAACAAATCTCCCCCTTTTGGACTAGGTTGAGGTCCTCACCAATCCAATGATATAGTAACATGTTTCATGTTTTTCCCTAGGAAACGCCTTTGTCATCATATCATCACTGATATCATCAGTGTGAATTTTTTCTAATTCCATCAACTTGGAATTCAACATACCTTGTATCCAATGATATCTAACATAAATGTGCTTAGAATGTGCATGAAAAGTAGAATTATTACCAAGATGAATGACACTCTAGTCGTCTCAAAACAACAAATAACGGTCTTCCTTGAAATCAAGCTCTAAGAGAAAAATTTTCATCCACAACGACTCTTTATAAGCTTTTGTTGCTACAATAAACTCAACCTCTGTAGTAGAAAGATGTAACACACTTTCGTAGCCTTGATTGCCATGCTACAAATCCCTATGTGATGTCAGCACTAGTAAAAGCAACTAGAACAGATTTCTCATCACCAAATGTAAGACTCAAATTGGTTATACCTATGAGATATCTCATAATCCATTTCACAACATTCCAATGTTCTTTTTCGGAATTTGAGAGAAAATTACTCACCGTACCTAAGACATAAGCAATGTTTGGTCTAGTACATACCATAACATACATAAGCTTCCAACAACTAATGCATAAAGGGACTTTCTCCATTTCTTATTTCTCTTCATTTGAAGTGGACATTGTCTAGTACTCAATTTGAAATGAGGAGCAAGAGGACTAGTAATAGGTTTAGACCTATCCATACTAAACCTTTGAAGCACCTTCTTTATGTACTTCTCTTGTGACAGATAAAGCTTCCTAGAATCTTGGTATCAAGTAATAATCATGCCCAAAATCTGTTCTGCATAACCCAAATCTTTCGTAGCAAAAAACAGACTCAATTATTTCTTCCATTTATCAGTTCCAGAAGTGTTCTTGCTGACAATCAAAATATCATCCACATAGAGCAACAAAATGATAAAATCATCACTAGAAATTTTTTTTTAATGAACACACAATGATTTGAAGTTGTCTTCTAGTAATTGTGCTCCCCATTAACAGATTCACATTTTCTGTACCACTGTCTTGGAGTCTTCTTTAACCTATAAATACTTTTCTTCAAGCACACATAGCCTTCTTTTCCTTTAGCTATAAATCTCTCTAGTTGCTCCACATAGATCTCTTTATCTAAGTCTCCATGAGGAAAAACTATCTTGACATCAATCTGCTCAATCTCCAAATCAAGAGAAATTGTTAAACCAAGCATTGTACGAATGGAGGACATCTTAATCTTGAGTAGTGCAATTATGGCCATTAGTGGTGAAATGATTTAAGAGTTGTGGGTTGTATTGATTATCTTTCCATCTTTTCATGCCTATAGATTGGGTGATTTGTGGGTTCCACACTCACGTGAGTTTTCTTCCTTCTTTGTCTGAGAGTGTAGGGGTTGAAGATACATATAAGACATAAATAATATCCTTCTTCTCATCTGACAATTCTTTTTTCACTAAATCTTTTCAACAATTTAGTCTAACAATAAAAGAGAAAAGGGGTTGGAAATATAGACGACTAAGCTTCAATAATAAAGATTTTGTTTGATGACTTTTATCTTATACTAAAGATAAACATTTTTTTTTATTTTTGCACATCACCATTATCAATGAAAATGAACAAAAGGGTTTGAAAGAAGATGAGCTAATAAAAATGAACAAAAGGGTTTAAAAGAAGATGGATTAAGAAAATGATTGAAAGGGGCCCAAAGAGTTAAATAGAAGCTAATAAAATGTTTTATTGATAGAAAGGTAGACAAATCCTATATAATATAAAACAAATTTTGATCATGAAGTCATGTATGCATCATATATTAATATACAACATAACAAGCGACTTAATCTAGAAATTCTACAAAGAAATTATTTATTAATGTTATTAGTTACAATTAACTTTTTTTCAATATATACATATATGTAAATTATTTGCAAAGTCAAGTCAATAACTAATATTTTCATTTGTTATTTACTTTGATATCAAATAATTATGTATAGTTAAACGTTAGAAAGGAGGTTTTTTTTATTATTCTTCTAAATTTAGGAATTAAAATTTTAATAAATGAAAATAAGAGAGAAATATTGTAATATATCTCGTTACCTTCCCATTTAATTTTATTTTTTTAATGAATTATAAAGGATATATATTATTAAAATATATTTCCACTTTACATATTGTTTTATTAACTTAAATGTGATTATATGACAAAATGTGATGGATTGTAATATTAAGTTGTTTCTTTATTTATAATATGACTGAAAAATTAACAATCATGATAAATGTGAAGAGAGTTACATTTGTGAAGATTGTTGTAGGGAATGATATTGTGAAAATATTGTAAAAATCTAAAAAATAGATTTAGAGTAGAATTGGTAAAATTAAAATGGGACCTGAATATTTTAATATTAAAGTGAAAATTTATATAAATAGAAAAATTAGTTATTCAAATTTCATCTTAATGTAATCACCATTTTTCTAAAAGAAAACTTTATCTCTTCTGTCTTTTCTCTAGAATTCTAACCACCTCCTTCATCGGAATGATGATTCGAGGTTATTATTGAACAATAGAATAATGCTGCTAGATCAAAAGATTGTTTAGAGTAAGTTTAATTATGTTTCTTTTTTCCTTTGAGTCAGTTTTGAGTTTCTTGCTTATCTGGTTATAAGTGCTTGCATGTGGGGGTATGAGACTCCAATAGTAGTCTCTATTAGTTTAGAGTCCTATTAATATTTTTAGATCATTGATCATGACTCTGTGATGCAGGTTAAGCAATCTATATTTCTTTAGAAGTTGAAGCTCTTTGTGAGTACTCATACTTCTAATCAAGTAAGGGAAACAAGTTTTAAACTTTTCAATAGTACAATAGGCTAGAAGACCTGATTTGGAGGTGATGTGGTCATCATGCTTCAAAAGATTTCTTGTAGGAATTAATTGTATGTCTATGTATGTTTTATTTGAAATTATTAAAAACAATGAGATTTTGATAGTTGTTAGTAAGATGACGAATTAAGTTAATGATAAATTTTGAATTTGGTAAGAAGAGATTTGTGATGATGAGTAGTTAAATGGTATGTTTTAGATTGATCAAGTTGTTGTGAAAGTCTAAAATTGTGAGGTTTAAATTTTGAAAACTTAGATTTTTTTAGATGGCGACTAACACGATATTAATGGCTTGGATCGCTAATTTTCAAGAGGTTTGCTTTTGGGTAGGATCACGCCCAAACATTTGAACCTCGGTCCCAAAAATTCCTCTCTTTGAACCTCAGTCCCAAAAATTGCTCTCTTTGAACCCTATCCCTCACTTTCAAACCTTTGAAAATTTCTTTCTTTGAACTTTTTCCCTCATCCTCACTAAAATAGAGTATTTGTTACCCTCACCATCATGACAAATCATCACCTTTAATGTGACGACAAATCCTCACCCTCACCGTCAGCTCAAACCCTTGATCTGACCGTCAGTCCTCAGCACTTCATCAACGTTGATAGTTATTAACCGATTATTAGATTTGATTTTGACTCCACTAATTTTGACTCTGGGCCCTGTCAAGGAACATTGGATCCAATTTGAGTACGAATTTTCCTACTTCTAAGGAAATATGCAAGAGTCTTGATAAAATTGTTATTGGACAACACATGGCAAGGAAGGTGTTTTCTATAGTGGTTTATAATCATTACAAGAGAATATTCTACGAGTTTGTTTCTTTGTTCTTTTGCTATTGTAGCTTATTCTTTTATTGCAGTAATTGTTTGTTTTTTATGACTGAATGTTGGCTTTATCACTGGGTCAGGGGAAGATGCGAGAATCTTTGAAGGATTCGGGGATGATGATAATGTGGAGCTAGAAAAGAATAATGTTCTTTTGATGGATCCAACTGTTTCAGGTATATGATATTTTGTATTCTTACTCACTTTCCTATTGGAGATCATGAACTTTGTTTGTCTCAGTGATTGTTGATTTCCATGAAATTACGCTATCACTGGTATGTTTACACATGATTAAAACGATAGTCCTTTTCGTTCTCTGCCTCTCTTATTGTCCCTTTAGTAATCAGAGTCATCGATTGTAGTTTGGCCATTGCCATGCATCATGTCTTCTAATGAATTATGGAATATGGTGTCAATTAAGGTTTCAGAAGTATTTTTGAGTAAGTACAAGGAAAACCTAAGTCAAAAATTTTTATTTTATTTATTATTGTTTGGAAATTGGAGTGAAGAAAATTTGTGGAAGTATAGTTTGAGAATCTTCCTTCATTAATGAGAAATTCTTTAAAAGAATAAACATGTTGACTCAGTATTTTCTTGATAAGCCATCGTTGATGTTTCTCTTGTTTGTTGTCGCCACTCACAAGCACTTGGTTTTGCTAGAAAAATATGGTTTTTTTAGGTTATTGCAAGTCGTACTAAGATTTACATCATATTAGAGTTCATCACGGGTGGTGGATCATTCTATTAAATTGTTAGTATCTCAAGATGTAACCTTTTATTGTAGGTTTTAGTAACCACCATTCAAGATATTAGTGATGTTCATGATGAATAATATAATTATATAAATACACCATAAGCTGATTCTAGAAAATATTTCCAACAACTTATTGATGGTGTAGATTATTGTCAAATAAGGGAGTTTATCACAAAGATTTAAAGGTTTGCATTGAGTGGGATATGCAACTTTGTCTATTATCCTTATCATGTTTTCTTTTAATTTCTTTTGTTGGTATTTGTATAGAATAATAATTGAACTAGAAAATTGCTTAATTTATTGATATAATTCAAAACTTATATAATGAAAATTGAGTGACTCAAAACTAGATTTTAAAAATCTGCAAATAAATCTAAAATAACTAACTCCTAAAAACAAGGAGTTGAATTATTCAAAAAAACATAAAATGAATAATTAACAACATTTTAAACAACAAATTTAACAACACTTCTTGTTTAGATGTTGTAAACTTAAGTTTCTTTCTGAAGCTTTCAAAACACCGTTTATGATACTTCAAATAATTCTACTGTTTGAAGCAATTTTCTTCTAAGAGTTGGTGACTCGAATGTTGAAATGAAGGAAAAAACTTTAGCATAGAACCCATAGGTGGACTACCAGATATGATTCCTTGATAATTATGACCAGTTGCATGATTTCTAAAATTACTCGAGAAAAATCGTTGCTTGTGGGAAGATGGTTGTTGTGAAATACTTTCTATTTCCTTTGAGAAGTATTGTTTCCAGGCTCTTCAACATTGTTTACGTAATAGGCAGCCAAGTCTTCTGAACCTACAACAATTTTTATAAGATTGGGATCCATAAACTCTTGAGCCAAGTGATGAAATTCCAAAGGCCAGGTATCATTGAACATAACCATTTGATGATCAGAACATGTCTGACTTAGTATAGAGTGAACTATTTGCTCAAAACCCATGTTAAGCATCTTATTTTCTTCATCTAGTACCACGAAAGATACTTCTTTGAGGCAACAAACACCCATTTCAATTAGATCCTGGGTACAACTAGGAGTTCCAATGACAATGTCAATGCCAGATTTTAGTGAGGAGATTTGTGGATCTTTGGAGGTTCCACCATACAAATAAAATGATTCCACACCACAAGAATTACTAGCATCATACATGACATCTGATATTTGTTGTGCTAGCTCTCTACTAGGAGAAAGCACGCAGAAAAGAGGGTTTCGCCCCTTGGGACCGTCACCCTTCTGCTTTTCGAAAACATATGAAAGTCAACGTTTCTCCCGATCTAGTGGCAACGATTTCAATCAAATCACGACGGTCTGATGAGAAAGGCCACACTCGTGATTGAATTGGAGAAGGCTTCTCGAAACCCTTGCAACACTCCAACACATTCTCCGACAATCCCTGATCTGAAAAGTTTTTCATTGCCACATACTTCGCATCTCTTGCATTATTTCCTATAATAACCACAAACCCATCCATCATCGTTTCATCGGGATTAGTGCCGTTTTGATGGTCAAGTTTTTTGTGCCAAATTTATGTGACACTTTCTTCAAATTTAAAGGCCGTATGCTCCCCCTCTATTGGATTGAGAGCAAAATTCTTTCCCTTCATTTTGATTTTAAACAAATCTCTCCCGTTTGCATCTTTGATTAGGCATTGTTTATTTTCAAACAACACTTTGTAGCCTTTTTTCTGACAATTGACCAACACTTAAAGATTTTGATCAATATTTGGCATAAAAAGAACCTATGTAATGACTTTTGTACCTTTATAACTTGTGATAACAACTGTTCCTTTTCCTATCACTTCTAGGCGTTCACCATTTCCAATTCTCACCCTTTTAATCTCAATAGTTTTCAATTTCTTGAAGAGCCTCTTATCATGTGTCATATGATTGGTTCAGTCATTATCAATTAGCCAAGATTCACTTGAAATGTTATTAGAAAAACAAGTTGCAACGAAAAGTTCATCCTCCTCCTCATTTTCAATTTGAGCATCTACTTTTTGTTGCTGACTTTGGTTCCTACAAATAACTGCTTCATGCCCAAGTTGATTGCACTTGCTGTACTTAACATTAGGTCTTCTCCAACACTTAAATGGTGGATGACCTAGCTTGTTGTAATACTTACAAGGAGGATAATTTCTCCTTTACAACACCTCTAACTTTCTCCATTCTTTTGCTGGTTCTTGCTACCTTTATTTCTCCAACCACCTTCATATTTGGCTAGTAAAATGTTAACCTAATTTTTCTAATAATTAGACAAGTATATCGGTCGCAATGTAAATAAATAATAAATTTTTATTTTTTTCAAAGAATTTATATAATATAAAACAATAAATAAAATTATAATAAATTCAGATGTAAAAACAATCCCTTTGATGTTCTGAAATGAATAGAGAGGAGTGAATAAAATGGTATTTTGCCTCTATGTGGGGATAGCATGAGGAAACCATGAGTGTAGGAAGAAGGGACCCGTTTCTTTTGGGTCTTTAACCCAAAGCCCATTTAAACAAATCCGTATTATTCCCATCACAAAATTCAAATTCAAACTCAAGTCTCTCCCTCGCAATTTCCATTCCACTCCATCACCAGCACACCACCGTAACGGTCGCAACTATGTCGTCCTCCACCGTCGCCGGTTCTGACACTCCCCCCTCATTCACTGCGACTCCGTCTAAAACCCCGTCGTCGAAGGCGAGCAGCCGGCGGAGCCAGGCGGAGTTGAAGTCCCGGTTCGAGGCGTACAACCGGCTGCAGGCCGCCGCTGTGGCGTTCAGCGAGACGATGCCGATCCCGGAGATCGTGGCGGTCGGGGGCCAGTCAGACGGGAAGAGCTCGCTCCTAGAGGCGCTCCTCGGGTTCCGGTTCAACGTGCGCGAGGTCGAGATGGGCACTCGCAGACCCCTCATACTCCAGATGGTTCACGACGCCTCCGCTCTCGAACCCCGATGCCGCTTCCAGGTTTTCAAATTCCCACTATCTTTTAATGAATTGAATGTCGCAGAGTGGTTCTTTCAGGAATCCAAGCTTGGTAGAGACACTGTTTAGTTCGGTTGGGTTTTAGATTTTGAATGTTTCTTTCGTAGTGCAGTTGGGAGAGTTCAAAGTATTTTTATTCTAGAAGCAACAGACATTTTGTTTTCGATTCATGCTTTGAAACGCGCACATTTCTATTGGAATTTCTAACAATACCTTTGTAACTTTTAACCAAATATGTAGTTGGTTCTCGAAATTCTAACTATTGGTGTATTTGGTTTCTGGAGTTGTGGAAAAGAAACTTTGGTGCCCGAAATTGAAAATTCCAACAATTTGTTGAGAGGAATGGAATATTCTGCTTTCGTGTTTCATTATTTAAGGTGTTGTACCGATAAAGGAATAGATGATAAAGAACTGGTGTTTGGTGAATAAAAAGAAAATTGTTTGAAGCACCAGAGAGTTACTATTAGATGACATAGTTTTAAGTCCTAATAATAGATGGAGAGAACGTCCGAGAAGAAGGCATTGGATTGAGTTGTTAAGAGGGATATGATGGTATTGAGTCTAATGAGATATGTATAGATGTAGTTAACTTCACCTGATGACAAATGTGTTTTTGTCATATGAATTGGTAAAATGAGGATGAGAAGACCCATTTTTAGTTTCTGAAATTTGGATGAATTTGGTTTTTAATCTCTCAAATTTAAGAATAAAATAATTTTAGTTCCTCAAATTTGAATAAAATTCTTCTTTAATATGAACATTTCAAATTTGATGAACTAAAATTGCTTTTTTTGTTAAATTTAGGAGACTAAACTCAAATTCACCCCAAATTTAAAGAACTAAAAACACAATGAAGCGTAATTCAAACTGTGAATCTATTTCATGTGTAGCTTTGTTTTTCATTTCCTTAGATTTTGAGTAAGATGGAATGGAAATTTTGTGTCGATCAGTGGTAACACATCCAACAAATGTAATTGAGATTTTTGTTTCATTATATTTTAATAATACATTCCATTTAATTCTTTCTCATTATATCAATCCAAGCATCACCTAAGTTAGCCAATTAGATTACTGACTTCAACAATTATCATTCAATTTAGTCAATAAAACTAAGAAGAATAAACATTAGACTATGTTGCATTTCAATCTATGTGTGTGCTAAACACTGCCAAAGGTAGATTTTGGTTAACAAAATATAATGAAATATATCACGAGTTTTGTTTTATGTGTAGTGTATTTTAAAAGGAAATCAGGCCACGAGATTAAAAAGTGATAAGATTTTAATTTCATTTGATGTGCAAAACTAAGAAGAAAAAATTGAAATCGACTTCTATTTTGTATTGTTTATACGCCGCCAATTTTTTATTTTGGTTTGCCAATATGTTTTGTTCTCGATTATTGGAAACACAGGAGGAAGATTCAGAAGAGTACGGAAGTCCCTTAGTTTTGGCATCTGCGATTGCTGACATTATAAAGTCCAGAACTGAGGCACTTTTGAAGAAAACCAAGGCAGCAGTTTCTCCTAAGCCAATTGTAATGAGAGCCGAGTATGCACATTGTCCTAACCTTACTATTATTGACACACCTGGGTTTGTTCTTAAGGTGAGTTCTTAGAATTCTTCATCAGGGATATAAGTGAATGTTTGACATTTACGCTTGCTGGATTGTATTCATGGGAACTCATCTGACCCTGCAGGCAAAGAAGGGTGAGCCAGAGAACACACCCGATGAAATCCTTTCCATGGTGAAGTCCTTGGCTAGTCCTCCTCATCGCATACTCTTGTTCCTTCAGCAAAGTAGTGTTGAGTGGTGCTCCTCGTTGTGGTTGGATGCCATTCGCGAAATTGACCCAACATTTAGACGGACAGTGATTGTTGTCTCCAAATTTGACAACCGTCTAAAGGTATGGATTAAAGCTTTTTATTCCAACAGTAAAAGTTTGACAATCAATTTTATTGGTTGGATGGCAGAAATTGCTAAAGAGAGATTTTATGTTGAATGATATTCCTTAGAATTTAGTATTTATTTTAATGTGATCAATGTAGTCGATTTCACTTAATGGGATAAGACTTTTGTGGTGGTATTTCTTTGGTTGGGGACTTAATGAATCACACTAATCATCAAGTTATGAAGGAAAGGAAACTAAACTGTAACTATGTAACAACAATATTTGTATATCTTGAGGTTCATGATATTGCCATTAGGCTGCATAAGCACGGATTTAAATTGTGGTTACATTTGTGCTTGCATTGTGGCTAATGGAGTCAGCCGTAACGGCCACTTGAGTTGGTTGTAGTAGTGGCAGCCACTAAGATGTTGCATCCTTCATCACACCGTAGTTTGAAGTACATAATGGTACATAATACGCGATATTTTAGAGACTGGTTTTAATGATCAGCTATCCGATGCTTGCAGGAATTTAGTGACCGGTGGGAAGTGGATCGCTATTTGAGTGCGAGTGGTTACCTTGGAGATAGCACTCACCCCTTTTTTGTGGCACTTCCAAAGGATAGGGGTAATGTTTCAAATGACGAGTTCCGCAGGCAGATTTCTCAGGTGGACTCTGAGGTTCTTCGTCATCTGCGTGAGGGTGTGAAGGGAGGTTTCGATGAAGAAAAATTCAATTCCTATATTGGCTTTGGTCGTCTGAGAGATTATTTGGAGTCGGAGCTTCAGAAGAAATACAAAGAAGCCGCCCCAGCAACGCTGGCTTTGCTAGAGCAACGCTGCAGTGAAGTGACTTCTGAACTTGCTCGAATGGATTCTAAAATACAGGCCACTTCAGATGTTTCCCATCTCAGGAAATTCGCAATGCTGCATGTGGCTTCTATCAGCAACCATGTGGTGGGTAATCATTGCGTCAAATATATTTAGCTAGACATGAACTGATGTTGATGAACATATTAACAGTTAGTATTGAACCTTTTTTTTGTGATAGGACTCATCTATTGAAACTTTTCCTTCATTGATGGCTAGTTTTATTTAACAAGTTTCTTCGCGTTTTCGTTTGCTTTCTTCGGATGGATAACGTATGAATAATAGTGTAAACTATAGGCATGTGCACACAAATGACCTGCAATATTAAGCATACTTTTGGAAAAAATGTTTTAAAGATTACGGACGTTTATTTGAAGTTAATAACCATTTCTTTTGCACTTGTCCAGGGTGCATTGATTGATGGTGCTGCAGATCCTTCCCCTGAGCAGTGGGGGAAAACAACAGTTGAAGAGAGGTCACACAGTGGTATTGGGGTTTGGCCTGGTGTCATTGCCAGTGTAAATCCCCCGAATGCTACTCTTCGTCTTTATGGAGGAGCTGCATTTGAGAGGGTGATGCATGAATTTCGCTGTGCAGCATATTCCATAGAATGCCCCTCAGTGTCGAGGGAGAAGGTGATTTACTTTTCATAAACGTGAGGAACATCATATCTTTTTCATTCAATTTTCAACTTGGAATTATTGGGTGTCTTTAATAACAGGTTGCAAATATATTACTCGCCCACGCTGGTCGAGGTGGGGGAAGAGGAAGAACAGAGGCTGCTGCAGAGATTGCTCGAGCGGCTGCTAAATCATGGCTTGCTCCTCTTCTTGACACTGCTTGTGACCGACTTGCTTTTGTCTTGAGAAGTTTATTTGATTTGGCTTTGGAAAGAAACCGAATTCAAGATTTAGAATGTAAGTGAAGCTCCTTAGTTATTAGGCTCTGTCTTCATTACCTGAATGTTACAATTTTCTTGGATAGTTGTTCCCTTTCCTGTTCGAAACCAAGGCACCATGTCATTCTTCGATAGTTAGCTATTTTAGTCTGAGAAATACAGGGGGTTATTTAATGGGACTGCAATGATAAGGTCCAAGTGAATTTTTTGTTAGTAGACTAGCTGTATAAATAAAAGAGGAATGCCATCTTGTCAACTGTGAGAGAACTTAGGCCTTAGGGTTGGGATGGGTGGACCCTTGAAGTTCTGCAAGTTAGACACTGTGTTGAAGGAGGAATCCCGTATTCTTTCTAATAAGATACCGGTTTCTATCACGTTCCCCCGAGAGGGTCTGATATCTTCAGCTTAAAGATCTTACAAAATGCCACTGGGAGGAGTCAAAACACTAATTTGATTTGTTTACGCAGTTGGATATTTTCTTGTCCTTCGAGAACTGAAATGATACAACAATAGAAAGTATTATGCTATCGTTTTTTCACTATCTTCCTACGGTATAACAATTCATTTTCATTTTATGTCAATTTCATGGAATTATTTTTATTATCTCGTCTATTTTGAGGGATGATCTTGTTAAATTTTAGCTCTTCCCTGATTGGAAAATCTGACTCTGACTGGTGCTTATGTTCCTTGAAGGTGGGATTAAAGGGGGAAGCATGGATGGCTATGTAGGTTTCCATGCTGCTTTAAGATGTGCTTACAATCGCTTCATAGAGAATCTTGCCAAGCATTGCAAGCAGCTTGTAAGGCACCACCTTGATTCAGTTACTAGTCCATACTCACAGGTCTGCCACTTTAATGACTATGAACCGTCTTATAACAAATTCAGCCAGGCTTCAGCCTCTTCGTTTTTCCTTGAGCTAAGTGATACTAGGTCAGCTTCCCATGATGCAAGGAGGGATCAGGAAAATATACCTCCAGAAAACAATGCACAACAAACCACACCAGGTAAAGCAGCAGAAAATAGAGATGCCTTGAGAGAAAGTCACATAACTATCCCTGAGACCCCATCTCCTGATCAACCAGGTGATGCAGCATATGGGGTGGTTAAAAAGGAGCTTGGAATTTGCAATGACGTGGGACCAAGAAAGAGAGCGTCCAGAATGGGAGGGAATTGCAAAAATTCTGACCATGGTGGCGTTTTATTTGGAAATGGAGAGAGATCGAGTTCAGCTTACTCGGATATCTGTATATCTGCTGCCCAGCATTTTGCACGTATTCGTGAAGTTCTTGTTGAGAGAGGCGTGACATCAACATTAAATTCTGGATTTCTAACCCCTTGGTAAGCTTCTGCCTTGTTTGAAATCAGTTTATTATGCCTTTAATTTTACCCAAATGCGCAACTTCAACTAGTTTTAGTTTCATTAATACTCCAATTATTACAACGCCCTTTGTCCAAATTTAAGCCACTTTTTCATCTTAGGGCATCATGCCATTTCTCATTAATAATAAAAGTTGAATTTATTCTTATTTTCTGGTTGATTTAATTTGTTTTACAGAAATTAGGCTGTCACTCAGTAACTTCATCCCAGTAAATAGTCCAGTAGCTTTTATTTCATATTTCTTCATTTGCTTCAGTTAGTTAAACTATTCACCAGGTCCTTATAATTATCTCTATTCTAATTTCTGTTGTCAAGTCTTGATTCTTAACACTTGTACTAGAGAAGAGTTCTTGGTGGCGTAAAGCCATAAAAATTTTCTAGTAACGTAAACCGCTATAAAAAAGTCATGTAAGGACTAAAACTTGAAAAAGGAACAACTAGAGGGACTGTATAGTTTGAACCCTGAATTATTTTTATTTAAGTTCGCGTACACTTCTGCAATTACATAACTTAATAAATCTATATGAAACTTTCATTTCCTATGTAACAGTAATACCTTATCTGTTCTGCTTACTGTGTGCAGCCGAGACCGGATATTCGTGGCTCTTGGGTTGGATTTATTCGCTGTGAACGATGAGAAATTCATGGACATGTTTGTAGCTCCTGGTGCCATAGATGTACTACAAAGTGAACGAGAGTCTCTCATGAAGCGTCAGAAGATACTCCAATCTTGCTTGAACGAATTTAAAAGTGTTGCTCGGGCACTATGATCAGAGTTACTAGCTTTCCGAGGAGCCAAGATTTTTTGGCTGTGTTTTCGGCAATTTAATTATGCTTGTGAATTAGTGTGCCAGCAGTTCTTAACCAATTGGGCAATAATGACAGTATACCAATGTAATTAGTTTAGAGAAAGCTTCCCTCTAACTGTATTTTATTGTACCCTGCTTTGGTATAACGTTCATTTAATGAATGAATGCAACTTGCGGAAGCATTTGTGTAACTTTTTCACTTGAACTCTCTTTTGCATGAATTTATTAAAGAAACAACTAAAGTAAAATGAATTATTATGAACTTCAACTTTTGAAAAAGTTTAATAAATTCTTTTATAGAAGTTAAAATGCATACTTCATTTTTAGAAGTGACCATGCAGAGTATGTATTCACCTACATGTAGAGCTTGACCCTGATTGTTAAGGTGCAATAATCACTTTTATCTGGCGTGCCAAATGCCAAGATAATGACTATTCTCATTGCAGGCTATCAATGAAAGAAGTGACCATGTGGAATTTGAACGTTTTCTTGTCTGTCATGATGACATTATCATTCTTGAAAGATAAAACAAGCGAAGACATAACTAAATTAAATAGAAGACAACCATAATGTAAGCATGCTTTTAACACACTTTACGATCCGATAAAATGACAAATATTAAAGTTAGTTTGAAGTGATCTTAACTTATTGGAGAAAAGTTCAATATCTATAACTTTGATTAAGTTTTCCTAAAACAACAAAGCATACAACATTTATGCTGTGTGTGTAAGATACAAGTATTTTGTTATTTATGTAAGATACATGTGTTCTATTTATCAGATGATACAACATTATGTAATCTTGTTTTTACATTTGATAAATATTATAATACTTAAAAGATACACGCATAAACTTAATTACCATAGTACTTCACGACTATATGTGTATTTATGTTGTGTTGGAAATGTTAGTTTATTATGTTTGACCAAGATCCAAAAAAACTTACATCATATCAATGATCTCTTGGAATATGAGCTAAAACTACTTTACTTCAGCAATTCCCAAGTATTTGTTTTATCAATATGAAAAAGTATATATGTTTCGTCCACTATGTGCTTTTCACAAGTTTAAGTAAATACACTTTGTCCAACGAGAGATAAGTACATCCAATTATTAGAATGTTGCTTAAAGAACAAAAGATCACTTAATGCATGTATGGAGTGCATTTAATGCATTTTCTACATTCAAGTTCATTGAACGCAAGGAAGACATTCAAGTGAGTGTGAAACTACTCAACAATTATAAAAGGATTTGTAACGACTCTTTCCTTTCGTGCCTATATAAAGTCATTCTTCAAGAAGAAGAGTAAAAAAGTTTTGAATTGCAAAAGTGCTAAATTATTATTAAAATCTATTTGTGACCTAAAATAACTTCAAAAGAACACTGTTGTGTTTGTGTTAGCAAACTAGACAAGAGTGCTTAACCTTGTATACGATGAAAGAGATAAACCCTCTCTAGTGAGCAAACCTCGTGATCTTTTTCATCACACCTTATATAATCACTACACTAACTTAATAAGGAGAAGTTTTTGAGCTTAGTTTGTGAAAATCTTTGTCAGATCGTCTAACCAATTCAAACCTATCATCTGATTGCACACTTTTAGACGATACTTGTGAAAAATTACAAAATGATTTTAAAACACAATTCAACCATTCCTCCTTGTATTTTATTTGTTTTTCACAATTGGGATCAGAGCACAACCTCTAAAGGGTTGAGCACCTTATTCTGTCTAGAGGAAACAATCCAACATGGATGGTATGGAACCATATCTCATTGTAGAAGGAGCCTCTCTCTCCAAGCCTCCTACTTTGCTAAGAGAAGACTTTCCATATGAGAAAGATATGATGGAGATGTATGTAAATTCCATACATTATCAACTGTGGTAGATAATCACACATAGGGATATAGTCTCATTCTAATAAGATGACTGGGAAGCAGAGGAGTTCAACTGGATGCAGTTGAACAATAAATCAAGGCACTCTTGTTTATGCCTTATCTAAAAATGAGTATAAAAAGTTTGCATGTTGAAAACAACAAACAAGATTTAGGACTCCTTGATCATAAACTACTAGGGTAAAAAGGACGTGCAACTTAGAAAAGCTGCCACCCTCATCCTTTAATACGAGTCATTCACAATCAAAGATGACGAAAGTGTGGATGATATGTTTGGAAGAATGCATGTTCTTCTAAGCGACCTTGAAGCTTTTTGGAAAGAGCTTATCCAAGGTTTACATAAATCTAAATTTGTTTGACAATATGTCTAAGATTTGGGAGCCTAAGACGACAACCATAACAGAGGTCCACAACTTGAAAAAGCTCACGTGGGATAAGCTTCTTGGAATCCTAAGAGTACATGAGATACACCTCCAAGATAGAAGCAAAAGAGAAGCCTCTACCTCATTGGACCAAGGTCTTAAAGCTATGGTAAAGGCTGCTTTTGTTAAACAAAAGGAAACTCAAGCTCTTAAGGCTCTACAGAAAGAGGAAATTGAGATATCTAAGGTTGAGTTTGATAACTCAACTGATGAGGAAATATCTTTTGATGTTCCGAAGTTTAAGCATATACTTAAATCTAGAGGACAAAGAAACAAAAGGTTTCCTTGATGGAGGCATCTTCGAGGCAGCGATAGACTTGAAGATTATTCAAATTTTTTCCCAAGACTCTTGATGAGAATCTCAGAACTAGAGATTCGTCTTCCAAGGAAGGCTCCTTGATCAAGATCTTAGGAGAATACTCCCATTTATAGGAATTCAAAATAATAAAAACAATGTATGAAAGCTACTCAATTCAAGTTCAATTTCAAAGTGATTTTGAAGAGGCAAGGGGCTCTATATATAGATGCCTAACTCCCTTGCACTTTTTGCTACAAAAGATGTGGGACTGAGATTCAACACCTAGCTGTATATGGGATCAATTTTGGCACACACAAGAAGGAAGGAGTGGAGCGCCTCATTTGGCCTAAAATTGCCATGTTTTCATGTTGTGGGACTTCTATGTGTTATGATGTTTCCTTTTTACCTTTATCGAATTTTTCTAGGGTTTTTTAAGATTCCTTAGTCGATTGTAGCCCAAATGTGCCTCTACAAATACAAGGAAAATCTTACACCTATACAAAGAACTGTCCCTGTACAATTTATTTACAAAACGAAGAAGGAAAAAAATCCTTTTATTTCTATTCTTCAAGTGTAGAGTCTTCCTCCACGAGACTTCATCTCCTTTTTTCCTCTTAGTTGAAGGTGTGGTGCATCATACCCTCCTTCTTGAGAAGGACCTGTCCTCATATCTAATTGATGCTCAATGTCAACAAGCTTTGTTTGTTATCTATTTTTTTTTTCTCTTGGATCAAATATCCATTTATAGTGAACAACAAACAAAAATTGAATGATTTTCTTTATTAAAAGACAAATGAGTTTAAAGAAAAGAACAAGGAAACAAGACCCTTTATTATTTTTGTAAAAGCTTTTATGAGAAAAATTAAAGGTCTTTAATTTAAAAACATAATTTTCTTTACTTTGTTTTGGCCATTACCTTGTGTGAGGCAATGACATAAGAAAGTGTTGTTTTTGAGATTTTGTGAAGACAAATTAAAATTATTATTCTTTTGTGAAGAAGGGTTCAAAAACATGCATATCCTCTCAATATTTTCTTCTCTATGAGTTCCTCTAGAGTTTCATTTGTTTAACTACTTTTTCTACCCTTTTATTTTTCACTATTTTCTTTTTCAATCTTTCCTTTCATTTTTATTTCATCCTCCCTCACTTGTTGAGGTGTGAGAGGAGATAAAATTATTTTCCTTCTTTATGAGTGATAGTTATTTTATTGGTGAAGCCATCATGGATAGATTTATGATCATATTTCCATGACATATAAAGTAATATATGTCCAACTTCTATATGAATAATATCACAAAATGTTTTCATTAACTATCTATGGAAGTGGGTTTACTTGTTCTTTAACTGCTATCTCACCATCATTTTTAATCCATTGAAATTTGTAAGGTTTAAGATAAGGAGTAGTAGTTAGGGCTAACTTGTCTACAAATATAGATTTACAATAGTTACAACTAGAGGCAATCACTGAACAAGTATTTTCTAAAACTTGACACCTTGTGCGGAATATGTTCTCAATTTGAGAATGATCAAGCTCAACATTGGCTTTCAAATAGCCTTCTCACCAATAATAGTTATCCTTCACAAGGGGGAATTTCCTCTACCGAATCTAGAATTGCTTCATCACTAGGCGAAGAACGAAAGTCATCCTGGCTTCCGATGTCTTGTCCTTTTAAAACCATTGTTCTTCTATAATGACACTCATAAGAAATGTTTCCTCTTTCAAGACACTTGAAGCACTAAACACCTTTGTCTGAGTTTCTTTAAAGGTTTCCTTGTATTTTTCTATTTCATCTCTTGACTTGAGCTACCATCTTGTTTGATAAATCTTAAGAAATTTCATTCACATTTTTCTTTATTCCTTACTTTCTTGAAGAATGTTTTTCAACTCTATGCTTTCTAAAGAACAAATCTACAATGAAGATTTCTTGCTAAAACCCCTTTTTGATTATGTCAAATAAGGGGGAGAAATTAAATTTATAAGCAACGATTAATTACTTTTTGTTGGTGTCTAAGTGAAACTTCTAATTGCCTACTGTTGATTATTGCTGGTATAATATACTATTGGAATGTGTATCTCTTATGGTTTTAAATGTGTTCTAAGACATATGTTAGAAGTTGTTTTGGTCATAATTAAAAGAGAGAGATTGTTGAGACCTTGGACGATCTCGATGATCTTCCAAGATGGTCTATTGAGCCCCTACATGGTTTTTTGAGACATTAGACTATTTATTGTGACATTACACGGTTTGATGACTAGAGAATCATATACATGGGGAAGGGGAGATTGTTGAGACCTTGGACGATCTACCTATATGGTTTGTTAAGTCCTTAGATGATCTAATGACCCATTAGACAGTCTCATAACTAGATGAGTTCCTAGACGGTTTATAACCCACTAGACAATCTCTTCATAAGAAAATCATACCTAGAATTTATGTTTTATGTTTTGATGATAACAAAAATTAATTGAATGATTTATTTGTTATGAGAGTTTACAGTTTGTTTATGTTAGACAGTCTTATGAACATGTTGAATGCATAACAGGTTTGGGCAAAACAATTAATTGTAAAAAGCAAAAACTTCCAAATACATATATCAGTTAAAAGTTTGTTCATTCAAAGAGTGATTAAATCTAAACTATAAAAGGCTTTATCTACATGTTTTGTGGTACAAAACGATATTAATAGTGTGATTTTAGGAAATAAAGATATTATCTCTTTTAGAATTGTCTTTGTTCTTACTGAAATTGGGCTAGAACCTTTTGAGGTGGAGTATAGTGGACTTTGAGGGAGTAAAGTCTTGATCATGTTGGATATTCTCCGATATTAGCTTCAGAGCTTGGTTGATGAGACACCTAGTAGAGATCCACCTACAGAAGATTCTCCGACACTCAAGTTAGTAAGAACATAAAGATGTTTTATAATGAGTAATAAGTGAGTAAGTATGAGTTTGAGTGATACTCCCCAAAGTATGAGGATGCGTTTTTAGCCATTTGGGTCTGATAGGTAACTATTGTATTATTGGTTGTTAAGCCTGATAATAGAAATCGATTATGAATTGATCTGTTATTTGGATCTGCAAGTGGTTACCGTGTTTTAATATTATATTAGATATTATATCCATATTTTTTGGTTGGGTATTATTTTCTCCATATTTTTTGGATACTGGGTAGTACAATCTTTCTTAACCAAATTTTAATCAACGATGATATATTACGAATATTTAAAAAAAAATGATTTGAATAAATGAAGATCTTAAGTACTTTGTACACCCCATTTTCATATATCTATGAACTCCAACCTTTCCTACATAGATTTATTCAGATTAAGTCTTGCAAATGTTTTTCTAATACATTATATCTCTCATTATTTTTAAACAAAAACGATTTAAATAAATTGAAAATCTCAAGTACTCTATATTAAAATCACACATTATCTATATTGCAAATACTTTTGAAGTAGTTGCTTAAACAAATTTATCTGATTGTTTTGATTTGTTTTTACTAATCTATACTGTAAATACTTTTGAATTAATTTCTTAAACACATTCAATGAAAAAGCAAGTTGGAAGATTACAAATCCAAGCTTTCTGAGTGTCCATCACCAAAAAGATAAAAATACAAAGATACTGCAAAATCTGAAAATAAATTATTCAAGTATTAAAGGACAAATTCAAAATTTTATATAAAGGGATTGAAGGTGAAGAACGTAGATTAGAGCAAGCCAAGTCATTCAAGTGATTTTGCTAAAGATACAAGAGTTACATTGAGCTTCTAATCAAGCTGTTTGAGAGTGTTCTTTATTTTCTTGAGAGTTCTTAATCTCAAGGAAAAGTTAAGAAGGTGTAACCTGGAGAGAAGAGAATACTCATCTTAACTTGGAGATGTGAGAGTACTTATTATAACAAAGTGTGTTGGTTTTGGAAACTCTTAAGCAGTTGCTTAAGAGGACTAAACGTAGCCCAAGTTTGGGTGAACTAGGATAAATTCTTGTGTGTTGATCTCTAATTACTATTGTTGTTGCTGATACTTTGATTTTTATAGTTATACAGTTCATTAGATGATATTAAATAAATGTTAATGCTAAATGATTTATTAGATAGTCTACTAAACAATATTTTTTATCCGTTGCAAAAAGAGTCTAAGGCTCCATTCAACCCCCTTTCTAGAGTCAATTGTACCTTAATTAACATATCTTTTAGAATATAGGATGACATTTAGGTTGTATTTTCCAATTATTAACCTTGCAAATTCACACTCAAGAAATTTAACTTTTCCTTCTAATTTTTTACGAGATTCACATTAAAAAAATTTCCATTTCAAATGAGTTTCTTTACCACAAGAGAAGTTGTAAATCATTTGCAAAGATTCCATGTTAGTTTTAAGGTTTTTGTTTTCCTCTTCTAATTGTTTAACCCTATTTTCTCCCTTCATTCTATTTTTTAAAAGGTGAGGCTTTTTCTTCTTCATACATTTCACTGAAAGCATCAAGAAGTTGAGCATTATCTACATATTTGGGAAAATTTGTGCCACTTACGCTTCTTGTTTCTAAAAGTTGATCAACAAGAAAACATAAGTTTGCTTCTTCTCCGCTATTTCTGTTTGAACTTGATGAAGATACATTGTATTTCCAAGCAATGTATTCTTTTTTTTATTAAAACATTTCTTACTTTTTCAATCATCAACAAGGTTAGCATGTATAATAAAGGACATTCAGGTTTTATATGACTATACTTACCACATTTATAGCATATTATGCTAGAAGGTTGTTGTTCATTATTTTATTGCTAATTCTTGTTTCTATTTTTGTTCTTCACGAACTTTGAGAACTTCTTCACTAACAAGTCCAAATTTTCATTATTTGAATCTTTTTCTTGTTTTCTTGAATCATCTTTTAAGGTTGTGCCTTAATTCTTTTTCTTTTCTTCTTCTTCTTCCTTGAGTCTTCCCAACTCAAGTTCATGCACTCTTAGAGTACCAAACATATTTGTACATGTATAGTTGTAAAATCTCTCGATTCAGATATGGAAGCGACCTTGGGTTTCTAGGACCTGTTCAAACTTTTCAAACATTTTATATTTTGTTCTTTAGTATCAAATTTCTTATGTAAGGCCATGAGATGGTTGACAATGTGTCTGAATCTTTCATGCACATCATAGATGGTTTCATCTTACATCATTATGAACATCTTGTACTCTTAAATCAAGGTGTTCTTCCTTGCTCTCTTCACCTTTTTTGTTCCTTCATGAGTGACCTCCAAGACTTGCCACATTTCCTTTGTGATTTTGCATATTGAGATCATATAAAACTCATCCAAGGTGAGTGCAAATGTTATGATGTTTCTTGCCTGGACATCATATTGTGTTTTCCTTGTTTCATCTGTTGCCTAAAGAGAGACATCTTTTTCTTTATACCTATTGTTAACCATATGCATAGAAACAAAAAGACCATTTATGACAGCATCCCAAATTCATCTATCAACAGATTTCAAAAATATTTTCATTCTAACTTTCCAAAAGAGATAGTTTTCTTCATAGAAAAGTAGAGACCTATTAATAGAAATACCTTCCACAAAGGTTTGATTTTGCAAAGCCATACAAAAAAATCAGGACCCTTGTTTTGATTAACTTTCAAAAACCAACTCTAAGGCCAATTGTTATAAAAGAATTAACGACTTAACTAAACCAAGAGGGGGCTGAATTAATTTTGAAACCTTTCCAAAAAATATTTCATTTTCTTCAAGTTCTTTTAAAACTTATTCAATTTGAAAAATAAAATACAACTAATTTGGGAATGAATATTAATAAAGATTGGATAACAACAATATAAAGAAGATAAAGAAACATAAAAATTGCACACAAAATTTATATTGGTTCATATCACAATGATCCTACATCTAGTCTTTGTTGTTCAACCTTAGAATAATTGAATTTCACTCTCTTCAAAGTTTGTACAAAGTACTTACAATAAAAATTATAAACACAAGAACACAATACACCACATGATCAACTTTGAACACACTCAAGAGGATATGTTAAACATTTGGAACAACTTAAAAAGGATACAAATTGGATAAAATCTTGATTACACAATAGGATATACACTGGAACACTTACATGAACAAAGAAAAAAATGTACCAAAAGTTCAGAGCAGAAACAAAAGGTTGATACAATCAACACAAAACAACCTTTTTTTTTGTCAAAAAATGAAATACTCTTGGCAAATAAAAATAGCTCAAATGATCTTAAAAGAATTTGTCTCAATAATAGTAGTTGTATAAAAAAGTGAGACTACGACTTTATTCATAAAATTCATAAAATGTTGATTTAAAAATTTTCAAACACTAAAGGCTCCATTTAATTGATTATTTCAAGCATTTAATTTATTATTCTTGTTAAAATTTGAAAAACAATTACAACACTTTTTGTTTTAATCGATTATTTTTGCTTTGCTTTTAATTCAAAAAAAGAAGTTAATCGACTATACAAGATTTTAATTGGTTAATTTCATAGAACATTATAAACACTTAAAAATGCTCTCTCTTTTATTCGGTTAACTGAACTAATAATCGATTATCCTATTCTGAAGCCTCTCATGAACAATTTAATTGATTATATATAAACTTAATCAATTAACAAAGTCATAAAAAAAATTCTCAAATTATTAACTTTATGATAATTAATTTTAATATAGGTTGTGTGGTGAATTAAAATCATTGTGAATACTTTATGCGAAAGACTCAACAACATACAATGAAGCTAAAAACACTCAAAACATCTTTAACATCTTCATCTCCATCTTCCAAAATCACCATCAAAACAATTTCACTAGAAGCTTGAGCTTTCAAGTCAAAAGAGTAGTTGAGGTCCAAATAATATGTAATTTGTATCTTGTAATCGTGGCAGTTAAAATCCAGAGTTTACTCATAAAATCGTAAGATTTTACGATTTTACATACTCTGTGCGATTCAAATTCCACACAGGATTGTTGTACAGCAAAATCGTACAGATCGTCGAACAAAATCGTAAAAAACGTGTAATCGCGATTTATTTCGTGTATCAAAGGGTTCACCTTCTTGAGTCTAATTTTATTCAAAATTAATGCAATTAAATTCTTACATTGTGATACCTGTTGTCACCTAACACCGCCTAATTAAAATTAATGCAATGCAATTAAAATTTAAACAAACAATAAAGAGTCTCTTCACCTTCACTCCTCATTCTAACCCTATTAAAATTAATGCATTAATGCAATTAAAATTTAAACAAAAAATAAAGAGTCTTTTGACCTTTACTCCTCATTCCAACCCCATTTCAAAGAAAAAGTCTTTTTAGTTTCTCTACACCCCTCTTCAAATAAAGAGTCTCTAAAGAGTCTCATCTAATTTCAAATGAAGAGTCTTGTTGTTTTGCACATCTAGATCTCTTGGATCTCATTTCAAATTCAATTAAAATAAAATAAAATTAATTTAATTAAGGCAAATGAAGAGTCTTTGGAGTTTACTCCTTCTTATTGTCTTATTGCTTGATTGGGTTTTATTTCAAATATAATCAAAATAAAACTAAATTAATTTAATCAAGATAAAAGAAGAATCTCTGTTCACTTTTTCTTCTTGATTGGATTCCATTTCAATTTTAATTAAAATAAAACTAAATTAATTTAATTAAGGCATTTTAACCATCTCTTAATTCTAAAACCTCAGTCACACTCACATATCCAAAGTCATTTGAGCATACACTAACAAGATTTTCTTGGACTTCTCCTTATTAGCCAGAAAACAAATCACACTCCACAACTCACACACTTGGGCAATATAGATTTAAATGACACTCTTAATTCAAATGGAGATGATGAACACTTGGTTGAAGGTCAAGTCCAAGGTGGTGTGGAAGATAATGATGTTCTTGTCATCCCAACTTAGAGGAGGAGAATGTCTTTATTCATGTGCTTCATAAAGGAGATAAACTAATGAAGATTCTTTTAATTTTCATTTTAATGTGAGTGATTTATATTAGATGAACTTAAGTTTTATTAAGTATTGTCAAAGTAGTTGATTTTATAGACTTAAGTTTGATGAAGTACTAACAAATGAATTGATTAGTTATGTGTGTATATTTAGTTTGTGTTTATAGGGTTGGTGACTTTAATTTGGATCTCATTTGGGCACTATATGTTTTTACATGTATTTTACATTATTATTACTCCTCCATAATATATCCAACACATAAATTAATCTTTTTAATTACTTAATTACTTTTCATGTAATACATTAAGTAAAATAGAAAAAACGTGACTATATAAACTTAAATAGTTTTGTATCAAGGTTGAATCATCTCTCAAATACTTTTTTTAATTTCTCTTATTTATTTATTTTTTTACAAAAAATATTTTATATATATATATATATATATATATTTAAAAAAAATAAAATCTACGATTCGTGTTACGATTTTACGATTTACGATCTTATGAACCCTCCGCAATCCTACTCAAAATCTTGATTTTAACTACCTTGCTTGTAATATAACCTTGTGATCTTTTTATTGCTTTCCTTATAATCAAGTGTTTTAGTCATAAGTAGTTATTATCTTAAAGAATAATCAGTGTCTTAAAAAACATAGTTATTATTCTAAATAATACTCAATTATTTAACTAAGAGTGGTTAAGGTTTAAATAATATTTAGTTTGCATCTCTTAGATATTAATATACTTAGTGAAACTTGATTATATTGATAAAAAATAAATATAATTTTAGTTATAAACTAATAAATACAAAAATCTTAAGTATAAACATTTTTTTCCTTTAGCTCTTTTAAATTACATATTACAAAATTACTATTTAACTTAACAAAGAGTCTCTTCTAAAACAAAATTTTTTGTCAACTAAAACTTTGTATGTGTATTTGACACGTCCTTTACATATTTAAATATTGTTAAATTATATTGATCATAGAGGAATGTTAAAAGAATTTGAATATAAAAAATATATAATTTTTTAACAAACAATTTCTTTTTCACTAGCAAAATTACATACAAAAATCACAACAATTACTAGCAAATTTCGAAATACTATAGACAGATATTTTCTTTTGGAAAATATAATTTTTCTAATAATAATAATAATTCAGTTTAATTTACCCTTATTTCATACTCATTTTTTTAATCATAGGATTATTATCAATTACTCGTGGTCAACTATTTAAATTTTAATGTGAATATTTTTTCTCCTAAATTTATTTTATGTTTAAAATTAAAACTCTTAATCATTTAGTCAAAGAATACGTATCAATGGTGTTGTGCATGATAGAGTTGTTTGGTCATAATAGAATGGCATGGGTTCGTGCAAATGCACTCTTAGAAAGTGTACACAACACAGCACAATCTAGGGTATGTATGTGTGTATGTATTGTGATTAAACGTATCATTCTTACCCATCCCATCATCATCATCATGATGCTACAATTGGGTATTGAAGTCAAACCCACTCTCATATTTTATTTAACTGCCATAGTAAAACAATCATTCACCACTTGTCGCACTGATCGATGCTTGTGCCCAAAAAATTCCTAATTCTACCATCACAGATTCTTCTGTTGCATAAGCATGCATCACAGATGTAACATAGAACCCAATCAACCATTCAGATCATGCAATTTTGCACTACACAATTGTTAATAATTTGTAAGCTTCTTTCAAAATGTTTTCTAATTGTTACCGATCATCTATCAATATTTAATTTTTTACTAAAAATTTATCTATTAATTAATTGAGGATATTTTTAGAAAACTAATTAATGCAACAAGCAATTAGAAAATAATTTTCTGAAAAAGGTATGAAATGTAGGAAATGTTTCTATGCATTAAATACAAATTATTTTTTTCTAAAAATAAGTTCAAACAATAATTTAACATTTAAACTACTCTTTTCCTCATAACCCATATATTTATGTTTATATTTACAAGTCAAAACAAATGTTATGTATATTTACATTTTAATTATAATATCTTATTTAAATAAGTTATAATTGAATATTAATTATTAATCATTTTTAAAAAAATTCTTATTTTTGCCGTTCAACATTTATGGATTATCGGGATGATTATTTTTTAATTAGTTATTTGTTTGGTTAAACATAACGGAATTCTAAAATTTGAACAGTTAAACAAGCAATACACTATTTTATGTAAAAAGAAAAAGAAAATTTGTTTATAGAAACAACTTTTTTTCCAAACTAAAAAGGGCACATCAATTTATCAGCCAACAATAAAAAATAGTTTAGTAAAACAGTTCTACTCATGAGATATTTATATATTATCTTAATCTTTATAAACAATTAAACATATGTAGTGTATTTTAGAAAAGGACGGAGAATAAAGTTATATCACATTTATTTTATATAATTAAAATTCATAATTTGTATGGACCAGCTGTAAACAAGACTTTTTAATCTACCTTTCTCCTTTTCTGTCTTTATTTATTGATCCCAAAGCCATTCTCTCACTCTCTATCTCTCTCTTCAACCACACTTCCAAGCCCCACCAAAAGACCAGAGTTAATTACTTACAATTCTCGATAGAAAAAGAATATCTCATCAGCATCAGAAAATGAAATGAAGAAAGAAGAAAGTTTCAACTAAACAAAACAGCAAAATTAATCAAACCCAAAAATACTCTCTTTCTTCCTGTCAACAAGCCTTCTTTTTCACTCTTCCATATACTTTCTCTCCTCTTCAATTTTCATCCAAACTCTGACCCTTTTTCTCTCTTCATTGTTTTGTCACAAAGAACAAAGTAGCCTTCATCACTTCACCCTCCAATCAATGAACTCACCAAGGAGCAATCTCAGCAACAAGAACTGCATGAACAGCACCAATACTAGCATTGGCATCCAAATCCCCACCACACCAAAATCCTTCCCCAGATCTGACTGCACCCCTTACCCCACCACCTTTGTTCAAGCTGACACTTCCACTTTCAAACAGGTAGTTCAAATGCTCACTGGCTCATCAGATTCCTCAAAGCCACAACAAGATCCAGTTCCCCCACAATCATCCAAGAACTTCAACATCCCTCCAATGAAAACAACACCAAACAAGCAGCAAGGCTTCAAGCTCTATGAAAGGAGGAACAACAACCTTAAAAACACCCTCATGATCAACACCTTGGTCCCCAATTTTGCACACACCTCAGGATTCTCCTCACCCCACAAGCCAGAGATCCTCTCCCCAAGCCTTCTTGACTTCCCCTCCCTTACTCTCAGCCCTGTCACTCCATTGAACGATGACCCTTTTGACAAGTGCTCACCTTCCCTCGGAAGCTCCTCTTCAGAGGAAGAGAAAGCCATAGCTGAAAAAGGGTTCTACTTGCATCCCTCCCCCATGTCAACTCCGAGAGAATTTGAGCCTCAACTCTTGCCATTGTTCCCTGTCACTTCACCTAGAGTTTCTGAGTCACCCTGAGAAAAATCAAACCAAACTAAAAATTAGATTTCTGTGTATCATCATCATCATCATCATCTTCAAGCTATGATTTATCATTTGAAAGGTACATATTACTCAAATTACACACTTTGTTTCCTTCCATGAAATGAAGATGATGATGCCCTCTTCCTCTTCCTTCCACCTTAGATTGGTGCTACTATTACTATCTCTTTCTGCTCTCAATTAGGTAACTTTTTCTTTTCTTCCTTTTTTTTTTTAATTTTAAATTTGTCTCCTCTTGTTCCAAATGTTTGTTACTAAACCACATCCAAAGGAAAAAGTTATGATCACGTGTGTGGATTCAGTTTCACAGCAACCACCAAAGAGATGTTATGAAGAGACTGAGAGAGGGTAAGGAAATGAGGATAATTTTTGGGAGATATTTTTGGTGCGTAACAGTGTGTGTACTAAGGACTTAACTGTATCCTACTATACCTCTCATCAAAGATAGATGTACCCAAAAGGAAGGTGGGTGGGTCAACTCCATGAAGGTTGAGAGGGTCCCTCTTCTTAGTAATTATGTGACATTTTAGTCTCAATTAGTAGTTTCTCAGAATGTGTTTTGGGTTTTGTTTTCCTTGTCTCACTCTTATTGGATGGAAATTCATGTTAATGTACAAGGTCTCATTATCCCTTTCAGATCAAAGTAGTAAAGTAGAGGCCTTTTTTTATTTTCTTTTTCTTGCTTTTTTTTTTTTGTGTTCAAGTGAGAAAATAAAATCATGGATAGTGACAGTACCTTGTCTGTAATAATTGTTACATCTCAGTGAGTATGTGTGTAGGTACTGATCACTAAAACTTTCTTGATTAATTGAACTTATTACTGATGAAACTATGCAGCAATCTAATTGGTAAGAAATTTTCCTTAATCGGTGTTCTGGTTCTGCCTCTTGTGCTCTGAATGACTAATGGTAGCATTAAACTAACTTAAAAGCCAAAAGTCTTATCTTATGTGCGTAAATTCTAGAGAAGTATAAAAGAAAATTCGCATGGTAGGTGTACGCAGCAATTAGACATGGGCTCGAGTGAGTGATAATGAGGTTTGTAAATTTTTTCAATCCCATCAAAATTGCAACAAAGGGGAGAAATTTGATGAGCTTATGTTAGTAGTGAGTTTGTAGTCTCCAAATAATTTTCAAATTAACGATGCTATTCATTTTTTAACGGTTAAAAACACAAACATAATTAATTTTCTAAAATGTGAATAATTATTGTCCTTAAGAATTTATCAGTATTTAAGGATTTTAAAACTAGCAAGCAAATTTTTTTATAAACAAAAATTAAGAAATTAAAAGAAAAAAGAAAATAAATACTTTAATTGGTATATTTTGAAAAAATGAGAAGATCTCTATTTATTTACATGTGAGCACTTTCTAGTCAGATTAAAATCTGATACAAACATTCAAAATTAATAATACAGATTTTAATAATTATTTTAATAGGATTTAATAGATTTTAATGATTTTACAATATCTCTAATTACAACAGCCATTTGGTCTAATTAAACAGACATTTGGTATAAAGTTAATAAGTGCAAAATGCATATGATTTAATGACATCAATAAAAGACAAATGAGTAAAAGACCGTTGAAATATGATGTTAGAATTAAATTACTTAATAATAATTTATTTACGCTTGTTTAGAAGTAAATTTGATTTATTTTTCTTACTTTTTTTAATAACTTGTGGAGAATGATGTTTAAACAAATTCTAAATAACTCTTTATAATTAATAATTATTTTTAAGATACATCTCTACAAACAAACACAGCATTAGGTACAGGAGAACCTGAAGTAGATATCTTTCGCCTCTATTAGCTTGTGCAATGACTTATCCTTGTAAACCAATGAGTTGAAATAACAACTTTATAAAGCAATTTAGTATTTCACCCTATTTTATTATTTTTCCATTTTCAAAATTGTAGTGGGAAGCCTGGAAATCCAGTAGCAATGACAAACTTACAATAGAAAGGTCTACTGATGGAGAAAGAGAAAGTGGGACTTTTGACACAATCATCATTCTTAGAGAAAGTAGCTTGGGTAGTAAACAATACATATATAAATAACAAGATTAGAGAATATGTGATGACTCCCTTTTTCTTTTTCTTCTACCTTTTAGACTTTGTTTTGTCATTTAGATACATCTAGGTTGGACCCAACTGTGCCAATGCAGTGAACAAAAAATGGACAAGAATAATTTTTCTACCACTTTTTATTTTATTAGGGACATCTAGTTCCACGGTTTGTGATCACCTTTTTGACAAATATGGAAGCTAATTTAGGTGGTCTAGAAAAGCACCAAGCTAGTAAGACCCCATGATAATGCGTTATGAAATTTAAAAGGGGTTTAAGGATTTTATTAAACTATTTAAGAAAGAAAAATTCCCATTATTTTACTATGTTATACAACACATTTTTGGAGAGTTTTATAATGTAATGCTTCCAAAAGTGGTTAGATTCTCCGTCCAAATGTTGCTAATGGTTTTTATATTTTAATCCTTAATATGTGAGGGTTTGCACTTTAGTCCTCCATTGTTGTAAAGATCTGTCAACATCTTCGCAAATCTCCGAAACTAAAAGTGGGACCACATTCTATCATTTTACTTTTACATAAAGACTTTAATTTGATATATTATGCAATTTTTTTATACACTTCTATCTAATTATTAGTTGATATGCAATTTCATAAATTTTACCGTGTTAGAAATTTTAAGAAAATTACAAAGCTTTAACTCTTGACATGATATTTAACTTACATATCATCATTGCAAAAGTTTGATTGTGTTAAGATGAACATCAAATATATATTTATCATATTATTAATATTAATTTCTTTTTATCAATAAATAGAGAATATCACTAACCATCTTTTATTTCTAATATTTGAATTTAAGATCCATTAATTAAAATATGTAAAACTACTATTTTTTTACGAATAACAAATTTAGACTATTTTTTTTAAGTTAGCTAGTTGTATTGTGAAATGCATTTTATGACACATATTCAAGGTCATCATCTCCAATTTCTACTTACAAGTAGCTGCCAATTCCAACTTGAGAATCCAGCCTCAGTGTTTCTTTTTTAAGATTTTTCCCATATGTGTTAATGTTTCATATCATAAAAACTCATATAATAGTTATCAATAAGAGAAAAGTTTAGTTCATATTCATTCGATCTATAAATTACACATTTGATATTCAAATAAATCATAATTGGATTTTATTAGTGTTTTTTTCAATTCCACTAAAATAAAAAATAACTAGTTATTGCTTTGATTTTGATATTGTAGAATATTATAGAAAAATTCATCAATGATTAGGTGTTTTTAATGAATAAAGTATAAAATATGAATATGTTTTATATATAAGAAATAAGTTTTATATAATAGTAAGACGCAATATATTTGATCTGACATATATTGACATATATTAAAATACGTGTCTTTTTTTCCTTTGTTTAATAAGGAAAAGTCTTACAAAACAATATATATACACACAATGTTTTAAGCACCTAAAATAAATTTTATAAGTTTATTTTGTATCGTAGAAAGCATAGAAAATCTCACAAAACTCAAGTTCATGTCAAAAATCTTTTAAATAATAGTTGTTTTACACCAATACTTAATGTAGTTTATATCAACTCTAAAAAGATTATTTGTCTTATATAATCTTATGTTTTTTCTTTTTCAATTTATTTGAAAGTTCTCTTACCAATATAACATCCAAACTTTTGTTTAGGATATTAGGTAGGATACTAACTTAGTCTCTCAAAAGCATGGTTTCAAGTGCCTTCATTAGAAAAACTGTTCAACAAAATTATGCATGATATAATTTTAAAAATTTTTATGCATAATTTTGCGTAACCATTTTTAAATTTGCTAAGTCATTTTTCAATTCACTTAATACAAGTCAATTCTGCTTAACACAAACTAACTTGGCTTAGCCGTTTTCAGCTTAACTCAACCAATTTTAGCATTGCACCAAATTTTCCTCTAGAGTAAATAGGCTAAGCTTATGGAGGTTGCACTAAGTAAATTTTTCCTGATAAATACCTTTTTCCTAACCTTGACCTCAAGAGCAAATATGTTTAGCGCACAGGGTTGTCCTCAACGATTTTTTCCTGTTAAATGTGTTGAAGTTGGCTATACACTACAAGAAAAAGATTATTTAGAGACTAATTTTTAGCTACCAAATGAAATGGTTATCAATTGTTACCAAAATGGTCACCAAATTAGATTTTGGTTGCTAAATAACTACTAAATAGAAGTAATGGTTGAATTAGTGACCAATTAAGTCAAATAATTGGTATCTAACATTAGCTACCAATGTTTTAGTGAACTATACCATTAGATTCTAAATTAGTCTCTAACTTAATTAGATACCACTTTAGAATCTAATGACATAGGTCACTAAAATTTTGGTATCTAATGTTAAATACCAATTATTTGAGTTAATTGGTCACTAAATTCAATCATTATTTATATTTTGTAGTTATTTAGCAACCAAAATTTAATTTGGTAACTATTTTGGCCACAATTAGCAACCATTTCATTTGGTAGCTAAATATTGATCTCTAAATAGCTTTTTTCTTGTAGTGATATTTGATGAATTCAACTATTCCTTGAAGAATCTTGATGATTAAAGATTTAGACGTTGATTAGGATTAAATGTAAGTTTCTCTTTAAGTGATTTGATCTTTCATTTATTGTAGAACTTATCTTGGTAATATGATATTTGAATTGATTAAAAAATTTAAAATGTTTTTATTTGAAGTAAAAAAAATAGTGGCAAAAGACGTGTTAATAAATTATATTATCATTTTAATTGATTTGAATTACTTAGAGCCATGAGTAGTTCTAAGATATTTGTTAGCACCAGTGGACTGCTGCAGTAATTTGATGAAGCCAACCATGTGTGAAGAAGTTCAAGACCTATGATCTTATGTGGAAAGCATGAAGATTCATGAAGATTTGAAGCTTGGTCTAGAACTTAG
>Ga0209700_101033_pt1 | contig 56449 bp, 28 predicted proteins | sample SiratroredBW_FD_187528 | JGI IMG/M metagenome (GOLD analysis project Ga0209700, IMG submission 187528) | Root nodule microbial communities of legume samples collected from California, USA - Siratro red BW (SPAdes) (version 2) | ecosystem: Host-associated > Plants > Roots > Nodule | place: USA...
AATTATTTTATTTAATAAAATGAAGAATGAAAAAATTTGTAAAAAAAACCAAAAAAGAAGGATATCAAGATAAAAATGACAATATAAAGAAATAAATAAAGATAAAGATGATAATATAAAAATAAATAAAAATAAAGATGACAATATAAAGAAATAAAGGAGATGAAGATGAGAATATAACCAAATTGTTGAATTGAATAAAAAGAAGAATGAAGAAATATGTAAAAAAAATTAAACAGAAAAGAAATATATAAAAATAAAGACGAAAATATAAAAAAATGTCGAGTTAATACTACATACATGTTCATAAAATATGATTGTTTTAAAATTTTTAATAATATTTATCTCTTTACAATATAGTTTATCTATTGTGCAACTCCATTTTATTATAGAAAAAGAAAAGTGAATATCTAATTTTTTTTAAGGAAAAAAAAAATTTTAAAAAGTAAATAGTAAAAATGTTAAAAGAAAAAAAAATCATAGAGTTTTATGATGTAATTGTGAAATACTCTGACAATTGTGAAAAAAAATAAAAAATTAAATTGTAAACATATATTATCATGTTTATATAATATATAAAGTATAAAATATATAAATATTATATAAAATATATAAAATTTATATTATATATAATATAAATAATCTATAATTTATTATATAATATATATATATATATATATATATATATTATAATAAATATAATAATTGTGTAATTTTATCTTTACAAATAATGTAGAAGGCGTAAAAGTAGTTTTGGCAATTATAACCCTGAACCTAATATCTGTAGTTAAATTTTTAAGCTGAATTTCATGAGAGAATTTTTTTTAACTTACATATAAATACATCATGTGAAACACCTATTATTTCAATGGATATCTTACTAGTGAGCAAAGAGTATCTTATCCTTTTTAAACTTATTTGATCATTTTTAATGTTGTGCACATGAATTATTGTGTGGAGGTGAGGTGGCCTGATTTAGGGTCAAGAGGAGTCTGAACACAATTAAAAAGATAAAGGTTAGAGAGAAGTACACGTTAAGGTGTACCCAGGCGCAGAGGATCACGGACGTATCCTTTTCTTTTTGGAAGACATTGACCAAAACCCAGTCAAACGCAATCGCTGCATTACATTCATGATCTCATGACACGTGGCACCCTTATGTCATTCTCCCGTGTCTGTGCTGTGCCTGTTCAACAAGTCATATTAAAGATGATTCATGTGCTTTTACTACTTAAAGCTGCTACACAAAAGGTCATTTTTGTACTTTCACTGCCAAATAATATTATCCTCAATTTTAAACAACATTAATTAATTAATTAAATCAGTCTCCAAGCAGCATTATTGTCATTATCACTAATCATTGTAACTAAATCCAAATCCTTAATTATTATTCTTTCACTCCACCGATCCCCTACAGAAGGATAATGTAACAAAAATCATTCATATATTTTGTGACTTAAAACAGATATAGAATTTAGGAAAAAAATACTTTGAAAATGTGAAGTTAAACTTAATATAAATAAATATCAAATGAAAATATTTCACATGTGCAGTTTAGTTCATTGCAGTTTTTGAGTTATTTAAAACTTATATAGTTTTTTAAAAAATGATTTATAAAACGGAAAGTGGATAAAATTATAAAAAAAATGTGTGTGGGAAAGTGATTACATGTGAACTTAAAGTGAAAGGGTGAAGAAGTTAAAATAGTAAAATGAATAGAGGTTAGAAGGAGGAGGTACAGGAACACGTTAAGGAGCAGAGCAGAAGGCAAATATATCCGTAGGTTTTGGTTTGTTGCGTTGTGGTGTGTGTAGTGTTTATGATTGGAAGCGAAGGGAGTGTGACAGTGAGAGTGGGGCAACAACAATGGTGCTTGGTGGTGGTGGGTGGTGCAGCAGCTGCGTACGTTCTTCTGATCACAACACATAAAAGCAAAGGGAAAAAGGAAGAAGGGCCATCCATCAACATTCAACACTCGCTTCCTCAATTTTTGTGTTGTGTTCATTGCAGATTTCATTTGTACCTCATGCCACCTACTTCACCTTATTTCCCTTCCCTTCTGCATATCTCTACAGTCATATCAGAAGTATACTAAAAAATTCAATATTTTTTATTTAAATTTATACTTTGTGCTGCAATTTTCTGTATTTTCTGTTTTAGAAATATTAAATTTAATTGTCCTGATATTTTTATTTTTAGTCAAATTCTATTTAATATAAAATCTTGTTTGAGTTCATATTTTAAAAACTAATTTTGAAATAATTTATTAAAATATTTATGATATCCCAGTATACTTACATGTACAAATACTGGGTTTTTATAAACAATCTTTTCAATTCTTTATTTGTTACTTTAAATAGATTAAACAAAGAAAAAAAAAAAGAGAAATTCGTTCAGTAACCCGAAAACAGTTAAACTGTTAATTATGTTGGGAGGAAGTGTAAACTAAATACATAAACTTAATAAATGTTCATAAATATCTAAAAGTAGGAATGGAAATAATTTAGAGAAAATAAAAACAGGTTGGTATTATTCACAAAAGTGGAGAAATTTCACACAGAAAAGAGATATAGCACAGCCGCAGCCTTTGTCAATAATCTAATGACGGAAATTCTGTGGATTTGGAATAATTCTTCACATATTCTTTATCACACTGAGGAAAAAATAGTCAAAATTTGACCAAGTTATTCAGATACCACACTATCCAATAATTTTGGAATAAATAATGTATCATTTAATAACTTTTTAGTTGTTAGAGATTGGATTGCTTTTCTTTTTGTTCCTTTTTCCTTTAATCTTATTATTTTGGTTTCTATATTTCTATATTTTCTCAATCTCTCTTGTTTCCACCATATACCCCAAATCAGGGGCTACACTTAAGACTTTATTCAGAATTGAAAGCCATAAACGTGGGCATAAAGGTAGGAAGGTGAATATTTTGGTGAAGAAAAAACATGGATGTGATAGATATATTATGTAATGTAAGTCCTCCAATTTCACCAGTGGCACAAAGCAAATAAATAACTACAGGTGCAGAAGAAGACACGTTATGCAGAGTGGGTTTATTGTGATCTCACAATATCCCTCACAACCATCCACAAACAATAGTTTCATGTGACGGAATGGTCCAAAATGGTGCAATGTTCAAAAGCCTGTCACCCTAAGTCTTCCAAATATAACTGCACATTTCAATTCAATTCTTTTATCACTCATTGGACCCACCTTTTGATTAGTACTATTCCTAAATCCCATTGTCCGAATCTTCATATTCTATATGCCAAACACCCTCTTCAAACCCCCCACATTTTCATTCACTTGTAGTTGCTTACTTGGGAGCATGTCTATGCCTAAACGCAACTCAGGTAAATACCATAAAGCGAAATAAAGTACTTTCCCACATTTTGTGCTTACAAATTCAATACTTTGTACCACTTTTCGTCTATTATTCTTTTGCCTTATCCCAATTTCATTACTTCACTTTAATGATTCAGTTAATCATATCTACTTCGATTAGGGCAAGATCATAATTGGCTTCTATTGTGCTTGATGTAGAATATATGCATTATTTACATAACATCAGTCAGATGTTGAAACCATGCTTAAGATCTTAATAAAGTTAAAGCGTGACTAAGTATAATATATAATAAGTGTGAGTAGTGTCTTATTCGGCCTCCTACTTCAATTGTTAGCATAAACTTTTCTCTGTTGAAGTCACAACTTGCTTGGCCCACCAAGCCTGCTTCCCCATGTGATCATCCAAAGGATCTATGACTAATCTTCTTTTTCGTCTCTTTTTCCATTAATCATATGTAATTATGACTAATGAATTTACTTACATGCTGCAGGCCCTGCTTAATCCCTTCCCTGTTCTTTCTCCTTGTTTCAGATGCTTCTCAGCACTTTCACTTTATTGCATTCATGGTTTGTCGTCACTTCCTTTCATCCATTAGTGCCACAATTTCTCCTTCTGCCCTGTCAAATTCCTGCTTTCTACTATTCATAAGTGATGATTATTTTCAGCAACTTTAAAATTTATAAAGTTTTTGTTGTTATTCACAGGTATTATTTTTCGACAGTAATCTTGTTTCAAATAATGTCACGTATTAAACGTTGTACATATTTATTGGTTTGTTAAGTTACTAGATTCGGATTTCTTGGTGATAGATTTGTAAAATTAACTGTATTTTTTTTCATGGAAATCTAAATTCAAGTTTACCAATATGTTATAGAACTGAAAACATTCTGCACACACTTTTTTAGGTGAAATTAATTGATGAATACATCTGTCGCAAAGAAAGTTGTGAAGAAGAGATAAAAAGCTTGGATAAATATAGCATCATATCATTATGTCACCCAGGTAAAAAACAGTACGTGGGCAATTTTCAATTGTGTGATTTTCACTTTGTCAACTGTTCAACCATTTTCATTCATACAATGATTGCCGAAGACACCATCCACATTCCACAAACGTAGGTGTGAATATAGACTAATTATTCGAAAATCAAACCAACCTGGAAAGCACAACACCATATTCACGTATAGATTTTCTTTTGTCCACATACACAAGATTTACTCTATACACATATTCCTTTACACGGTTAGAATCTTGATTTTCCAGAAGCCCTGGTGAAAAATTTGCCTTTATAAGTTTTCAATTCCGAACCTTTGGAACTGCGTCAAGAACCTTATTCTCTGGACAGCTAGTCTAAAATTAGGAGCGTCTACACTGTTAATACTAAAATATTTAGTATAAGTTTGTTTAGCATATTACAGATGGATGTCTGATAGTGACATATACCAAATTAGCAACTATATTTCCTTAACCGGTGCTAAAAGAATTCCATGGGGCTCGAGAAGTAATAGATGCTTGCAATTGCATGTCACAAGGGCATTGTCTCGTATTGAGATTAGAGACCAACACACCAACTCACCTAAACGTCTTTTTTTGGTCCATGATTCACGTAAACAGAAGAATGCAGCTTGCAGCTTTTGTTCTTATTGGGTGTAGTGGCAGATCCAGTTTTCAAAAGGAGAACTAAGAAAAGGCTAGAAGTTCTCACTAGCCTTTCAGCAATGACCAAGAGACGAAAATTGCGACTGCTAGCTTCTCTCACATGCCCTTTTGCTTCCCTTTGAGAATGACTCAATCTCCAATGATTCCACATTGTGATGGAGACATTGGGAGTTGCATGGACATGCTTCATGCTTTATGGCTTTAACTCTCATATCGCCAAGGCATTTTGTAGCATTTTGTAGAAAGTAAGGAAGCTTGTCCATGTGTTGCGGATGGTGTGGTGTCTTTCATTCACTTACAGAAATAGAAGCAAATAATAATGCCACCAATCCCGAAAAAGAATGACCAAATACACTTCAACCATTGAACATGCCATTATAAAGTTTTTTCTTCGAACAAAGCCACCAACCACCCCACCAAAAAAACATGCTGAATATGATAGAGAATGGACCATTGTGGATCACTAGCACAACGCTGCTCTTTGTGGAATAAATGCAAATTCTCAACTATGACGACAAGTACTATCTTGTTCCATGATATTACCGGTATGTGAGAAATATACGCCAATATAAATGGGTAAACAGTACTGTATAAAGGCAGTGGGAAAAAAGTACTGCATGTTTTTATAAGGAAAACAGATTTGGCATTATGGCAAATGAGTCCAATTTCAAAAAGCGACCGATTTTTGAAAGACAGACAGTCAACACATCTGATTAAGCATCTAATTCGAGCACACTTTATTTGGAAGCAAAGGCGATTGAGCACAAGTATGAATCATAGAAACGGTTTTTCTTTTTCTTTTTCAAATCATTTCATAGCTGGCGATGAAGGACCACCATACTCCTTACAAATGATTGACTAAGCAATCATGAACTAGGTCCTATCAAGAGAAAAAAAATAAGTTACTATTTTGGTTGCAACTGCATGATTTTTTTACGTGCCATGATGTATAGAAGATCTAGTTTGACCGGACAAGGAAAGCGCATCACAAGTTTGACGGAAAATCACAATGGGGTACGAAAGCTCTGAACTTCTAAAGACAACATATATTAAACAAATATGGTTTGTGGAAAACTCTTAGCTCTAAAGACAAAAACCTTCATTATAATATATACAGAGTGCGAAAGTGCGGTAGAGTTGTAGCCTCTTGTGAAATGTGTCAAGGAATCTTGTTCAGTCGAGTTTCCTTCTGACTAGTCCTTTGAAAAAGTCAAAGCTGTAACACAGTAGAAAATCATTTTGAATTTCGATTGAAATTCAGATCAGGTCATGCAATCACGTAATTTGAAACGTCCATTTCATTAATAAATGTGTCCAGTGAAATTTATCACTGTTTTTGATAACTACATGTGTGCTTCAAATTTCAAAAGTTCAAAGGCCTAAAACTGTTGATTTTTTTTTTCCAGAAGCATTTTGGTCACAACTAAATCATGCAGATAGAAGAAAAAGGTATTTTGTTCCATTACCTATTACCATCAGGGTGGAGCTCACACATTTGATTGTCATCACCGACAGCCAATAAATATCCCGAGGATGTCAAACCCTACGCATAAAATAATAGAAAAATTACTTTACAGCAGTTAAACCATCAATATCACCATTGGAAATGGTTAACAGATAATTTTCACATATTACATTCTTCCACTTGATCTAAATTTCATTTCTGAAAATTACTAACCCTTGCTACTAAATAATTAAAATAAATTATCCATTTTCACCGAACAAATTTTACAACAAGTGTTCTTTATGAATGGGTAGGTCAGGAAATAGTTTTCATCTGCCAAACCTGAATAGTAACCACATGCTCCATCACTTTGTCCCCATTCTTTTCTTGTACAACAACTCTCTGTCCACTGCACACAACATTTTTAAATATATAAGCATACCTATAAATACAACAATATGTTTAAAAGCATAAACAAAATGATGAATACAACAATTTGTTTAAAACTTCATTTCAGCTGCTAACTAAAATGAATAAATGAATTTAGTTGTTAGTGTTATCTAAAGCACAAACTTTAAAACGGACACCAGACTGAAGATTGATAGAGACATTTCAACACAATTGAAGTAAAAAAAATATAAGACACCAAGACATATATATATAATCTAAAAATGATAACCAAGATTTGTATATTCCTACGATAATTGCCTTCACAAAAACATAGCGAGAGACATTATTTTTTTATATTTTATAATACATTCCAAGTCGACTTTTCTGATTTCCTTTTCAAAAAAATACAAATATTTTATTTTTTTTCTAATACTAATGTTCTGGAAGTTTCCATCCCGAAGTAGGTACTGGCAGATGCGTTCAAGCTGGTAGAAAATAATATAAGTGGACCCTGGGAGTGTCAAACAAATGTCATATAAGAGTTTAGGGAAGTGTTGTTGCAGTAATGCCTTGCGTCTCAAATAAGAAGAGCGTTTCTGCTTCATGATCAGTATTATGACAAAATGTTAGGGATTCAGATTGACCCCTTCATGATTAAAATTGCTACAAAGTATCAAGGGTAAAAGGAAGTAAAACTGAAGTTTATGATGGTGATTAATTGCTAGTTCTAGAGATTTGAATTTCAAAGTGAAAGGATAAGAATAAAATGATGAGAAAGAGAACAAATGAAGACATTTTATTCTTTTTTTTTTTTGGTGGGGGGGACAGGTAGCAAATAAGAATTGAAGACCAAAAATGATGAAAAGCAGGAAATAGCATGAATGCAGAGGTCCCTCATAGTTCTATTGTGTAAAAAATAGTACTCTTGGACAAAGAATCATCAGAACTTCTATTTAAAGCTAAGGTGAAGTGGATTCAAGGGCACTCTTCCATGTATATATATTAATGATAATGACATTCAGCAAATTATGCAGCCACATACGATGGAAACTAATTCACTGAATGCTAGGTTAGTCCCTAAACTTTCTGGAAAAAATAGTCTCCAGAGTAACAATGATTCTCTGATTTTACCAAGGCAGAGAAACAGGGAATTCAATCACCTAGTTGTTAGCATATTTCAATTTTGCAACCCTAATCATGACCCCTAACTTGTCCTTCAACTTTATCCATGGCAACAAGCATCACGTTATTTGTGTCTTATAACTCAAGGCATTACCACTAAAAAAAGATTCAAATGCAATTACAAGAAACCGGTCAATTCTCTTAAGTCTTGCAATGAATCATTACCAATAAAATAAAATAAATAAAATTAGGTGAGAATTTTAAAATTAAGTCACCTGTGCAACCATGTCTTAATATAGAGCTCCTCTAGGGTCTGAAATCCTGCATTTAACAAGATTTTTGAAGCTCAAAATTACCTAACTAGTAATCAACATATTCGGTAATGTAGAATAATGAGTGCTTAAAATACAGTAAGTTGAGGAAAACTCTAAATTCAGGAAACAAAGTAATTAATTATTTTAACTCAAAAAACACTGTTTTGGTTGTTTATTTTATGTTAATTTTTTCAATAAATGCCTACTTTTTCTTTCATAGATGTAGGTGAGATCATCCTGGTCATCCATAAATCAGAAACATTAAATTGGTCCTTCAATTAAAAGCGCCATTAGTTTTGACAACAGATCTTCACTGATAATGCTTTGTGAGTGTCTATGTCCCTTTTAATAGACATCCCTAAGAGACAGTCACATGAAAATCTAAGATGGAAGTATCTATTCCCATTAGTTTTGTTCTTCTTGGAACCAATTTGATGTCACTTCAATAACGAATCTGATGGCATAAGTTGCATTGAATTTGATGCAGTTGTAAATGAACAACAAACCTAAGGAAACCTTAGGATCATGTCAGGCCTCACTCTCTAAGTCATGAGTACAATCCATTAAAAGAAACAGTAAATCTTCAAAAAGGAAAAAAATACAAAGACAAAAGAAAAATAGAGGCTCATGGAGTTTTGCACTTGCAATGGTAAACCAGCAAATAATTTCAATCATATACATATCACTGTTGCATCCTATTCCCTATAGTTATATTACTCTCCTCTCTCTTGCCTGTTTCTCTCCTTTCCCAAAAATATAAATTTCCATAATTTTCTTCACTTCATATGATATGTAGCTTGATTAATTTAGATATAAAAAGGATAGGCTTACAAGTATCTTCCATTGTGATTGGTACACAAGGGTTCAAGAAGTGGATTCAGATTGGTTAAAAGATTTTATTTATCCATGGGTTTTTCAGGGAAGAGCACGATAGAGGAATGAACGCAGGTACAAGATGTTTACCAGCAAATAATTTTCAATTATATACATCACCGTTGCATCCTATACTCTATAGTTATATTAATCTCCTCTGTCTTGCCTGTTCTCTGCTTTCCCAAAAATATAAATTTCCATAATTTCCTCCTTTCATATGATATGTAGCTTGATTAATTTAGATATATAAAAAGGATAGGCTTACAAGTATCTTCCATTGTGATTAGTACACAAAGGTGAAAAGCATAATTCAAGAAGTTGACTCAGATTGGTTAAAAGATTTTATTCATCCATGGGTTTTTCAGAGAAAGAGTATGCTAAAGGAATGAACGCAGGAACAGGATATTTACACAATAACCAGAATTGAGGTATGATGTCAGAATTTAGATATGAAACCAAAAAGCAATATAAAAAAAAATTACTTAACTAGTACAGTACCTTGATTCACAAATAAACCAAAAAATTCCTCAAATTTGTTAAAAAAGGCTGCTAGAACATCTTCTCTTTTAAATTGGTAATCTCCTGTATACAACTCTCTTAGAACTGTATTTAAGGATGTTGTTGGCTTCTCATTGTTGACATTCAAGCCTATTCCTGTGAAAGCACAAGACTTGTTATGATCATCTTCATGAGCATAAACTTGAAAATCATTTTATTCTTACCAAAATGACATTAAGGAAAATCAAATTCTCCACAGGAAACAGGGATTTAATAGACAATTCAACTATTTAAGTACACAGGACAGAAGTGCAATCAGTCGATATTGAATGGCATTACTACTCAAGAATAATTTACCTGCACTAACGTTGAACTTCTTTGATCCATATGTCGAGGTGCAAAGAATGCCTCCAACTTTAGAGCCATTTAAGTAAAGATCATTTGGCCACTTGATTTTAACATCTATGCTGGGTAACCCCTGGAATGGAAGGCGTTGGAATAAAACGTATTTAAGGGCCCACAATTCCAACAATTGGAGAACATATTAACATTGTGACAAATCATGCATGCTGATTTGGAATACTGCCAAACACAAAGTAAACAACAGCATTCTTACTGCTGTTATTCTCGGAATCACATAAAGCACCATCAGACATCAGTCTCCCCAAAAGAATTAAAATTTTCAGTTTATTTAGTCAATAACATCTGTTTGTGTGAACAGAAAATAAATCTACTTAAGTTTGTTAACCTGCTACAACTTTCCCAAATCAAATTCACTGGCAAGCTAGGTGCCAAGTCAGTACTTCAAAACAAAGCACTTACATTCTTGTAACAGATATCCTTGATCGCCTCTGTGATAGCCAGGGAAACCACATACTGAACTAAAGGAACGACTCTTCCATCCTCCATTTGCAAAGTAAAAGAAAACATAAGGCAACCCAATGGAGATTCCCATACATTCTTAGACCGACCTGAGAGTTTAAGCGCTCAGGGAATCTTTGACTTGAACCAAAATGGAAGTTGAAAAGGACACATAATCACACACAACACTAAATCTTGTATAAATATCAAACCTCGTCCCTTGGTCTGAACATCAGCGACACAAACTGTGCCAATGGGAAGCTCACAAAAGTTTCTGAACAAAATAAGTGTCAGATTTAAGAAAATAAGATCTTATAAATGAATATGGATAATTAGAAAATGCGAAAAAAATATGACAAAACATTATTGTAGGCACGACAAAGTCATTTTCTGCTGCCAGAGCATAGTCTAAAACACTGAACAAAAGGCTAAAAGAGCAAAACATACTGTGAAACCATATCATGTGTCGAAGTTAACTGAGGGGACCAGATGAGAAGCCTGCCAAATTGATTGGTGGAAAGAGAATCCATAAAGGAGTGAATTTGAAAAGACCCTTGCATAGCAGCTTTATCCAGCTGCGAATGCAAAACGAGGGAGTATTCTCCATTCTCGGGGAGCTTGAGAGTGTTATTGGTTTTTATAGCTTTGGCAGTTTCATTCTCTGCCAATGATTTTCCACACAAGACCAGCAAATTGCAATCCAAAGCTGATTAAAAAGGGAGGAACAACTATTTCACTTTCATTATTCATGCTTTACTCGATGGAATTGTTGAGTGACAAATGAATCAGTTAACTGATAACATAAAGCGTTAAACTTAAACTACCCTAAACCCTTAAAGACCGAACCTGAAGATGCCATGAACGAAGATGTAGAAAGGCGGCGGTTGTAGAGCCTTCTCGTGGTGGCTGATAGCAATGATGCTGTCCAAGAAGGGTTACGCAACAACATCAACGTCTTTTCTGACTTCAAAAAGCGTTACCCCAGGTCGGAAAAAACAAGGTGACCGGTTACTACTACATGGTTTTGTTTTTTACATTTCAGTCATCAAAACTTAGAAAAATTGCAAGAATCCTACAATATCGTATTTCTGGCCTTTTGAAATAGAAAAAGTAGGCCGTGACGAGCAATGAATCCCTCGATTATTGGAAAAAAAATGGTCAGATTATTCTGAATTTTATAAATATTTGTAGTTTTCTTAAGAATATTTTTTCATATAATAATGAAATAGAAAAACCTTTGAAATATATTTTTAAACTAAACATAATTTCTTTCGCAATTTCTAAATGCTAATGTAAAGACATATTAATTTATATGTATATAATTAGGATTTTTATAAAATTTGATATACAAAATAGAGTAAATAGCCATTATAATTCTTAAAAATAATAAATTGATGCCCTGATTTTTGAAAGTCTATAACTAAGAAATATTAAATAAAGTTTGTATATATGTGCTCTCTTTTTATAAATAGTTATAAAAAAAAATATTCACTAACTTTCAAGTTTCAACTTACTGTCAAAATCAAATTCCATCCCTAAACTCTTTCTCTTTATATTTTGTGCAGACAAATAATAAAAATAAAAAAAGAGCATGTTTGATTTTTTTTATTATCTATCTTAAAAAGCACACACTCTTTTTCTAGTTTTTAAAATAGACAAAGAAAAGGGTTTATTTATTTTATCAACATGCAGATTTAACTATTTTAGTTCAACATATTATCGAAAGATGAAAGATAATATTAGTTTATATTAATTGACATTTCCAAAAGTAATTTATTCTAGGAATTTCCAAGAGTAGTTTATTATAGGAAGAGGTGAAACTAATAATTAAATTATTGCCTATAAAGTTCTTCATAAAAATCCACAAGGTTCCGGTGAGAGTAATAATTGTAGTTATCAATGTTAACTTTGAAAAGACTTATAATAAAGTAAAAATATTATTTTTTTAGAAAATCCTAATCAAATTTGATTTGCCAGACATAGTAATTTTAATCATGTGATGTTGAGGATGCAAGTTTATATGTTCTAACAAGTCAAAATTTAATTATCCTATTTTCACGTTATATTAGACAATGAGATTTTATCCCTCCTTATTTCTATATGCTGATATGTTGTACATAAATCATCATCGTGAAAATATAGATTAACAAGTTATTATAATATTTAAGGATCTCTTTTTATACATTTTTTTATTGGTGATGTTTGAAAAATAATTATTTTTAATCTTTGACACTCTAAATGGCTATTACAATTAATCAAGTTTGAAGATTAATATTTAAAAATCTATATTTATGTTGAAATAGACTCTCTGAAAAATTTACCATAAAAATAATATGGATAGGTATCTTGACTACAAATAATTAATTTAAAGAATTATTAAAGCAAAGTTAAACTATGTGATAGAGAAGATTTAAGCTCACCTATTCTTAAATAATGTATGTTGTATTTGTCTTATAAAGTCATTTATGATTCCATATTATGTAACCATGCAACCATTTTGGTTTTCAAAAATGATGCTTACCAATATACAGGTTAAGTATTATGTCTATAATGTAGTTTAAGAATGTGACTAATAAAATTTATAATTTGATGAGATGAGAAAAAGTAAAAAATTTAAGCATATTGGTGGGTTGGATGCTAAAGGTGCCTAAGCAACAAATATATTTTTCATTAGTCAATTAATATGAGAACTCTTTCAATATATATAGAAATTATGTGTTCACACGACGTGAGATAATCCAGATTTTGATACAGAAATTGACTTAATAAAAGTGAGATTTGTTATTATATCTCATATGTGCATACTATATACTGTCAAGTAACAATCAATTATCTATTAAAATTGAATTTTATAAGTAACTATCAACTCATATCCCAGAACATCACCAATATTGACATTCTTTAAAATTATTTTAAATTTGATGTTGTGATTTTAAAGAAACTTCAACTCACAAATAAATTATCAACAAAAGTAAATTTTATCTGGAATAAACATAAAAAACTTAAAGTTTCAATTCTACCTTCTCTAGGTAAAAATCACGAGAATAAGTTTTGGTTATGTTTTATATATAGAATATATTAAATCCAGTGTAAAATAAAATATTATTAGGATTATATTGATATTTTGTAAGTTTGAAATGACTTATACTGTTTAGAATATTCATACTTGGTCATTTTTTTAACCCAATGATATTGATGTAAGCTTATATTTGTCAATTTAAAAAAAAAATATTTCACATGATTTATGGTCATGCTTTTTTTTATGATAAACAAAATTTTGTTTTTGTTTAGAACTTGTAGCAGGGAGAGGAATATGATTTTTGCAAATAGTGTCAGAATAAGGACTAGTTAGCAAATTCGGAAACTTAACACAGGTTACCCACGGAACCAGTTGCAGGTGAATAATGAATGACCCGAACCCTCTAAAACCAAAGGGGAGAGGGAAACGAAGAGCCCAGAGGTACCGTCCTTCCACATAGCAATGGAGAATTTGCAAAGTGCTCTAAAAGATTTTAGCTTATCAGTTTCCACCGTCCCAGAAAAGGGTCGTTCTCTCTTCGCCACAAGGGATTTCTATCCAGGTCTCTCACTCTAGTTTCAACTCTTTTTCTCGCTTCATTCGGTAATTGTTTGAAAGTTGAATTAGTCTGGGGAATGAGGAACACACAACTATTCAATGTTAAATGCGTTTTGATTTTTCAGGGGATGTGATTATAAGCCAAGAACCTTACGTTTGTGTTCCAAACAACTCCTCACTTTCCACCCCCAAAAGGTGTGATGGATGTTTCACTACATCCAATGCCCTTAGAAGGTGCTCACGTTGCCATGTTGCATACTATTGCGGAAGTGCATGTCAGGTTTTGTCTTCTTCTTCATCACCTTTTCCCCCTTTATTGATAGATTCAGTTCCTACGAAGTTTGAGTATAAAAATAGCCAATGAGTTTAATATATTTATTTGCTCTATCATTGTAACTTTTGCTGTGTTTTTTAATGTTGTACAGAGGTCAGAGTGGAAGCTGCATCGTCTTGAGTGCGAGGTCCTTTCAAGGCTTGACAAGGACAAGAGAAAATCTGTCACACCATCCATGCGGCTGATGGTGAGACTTTATCTGCGGAGGAAGTTGCAAGAGGATAAGGTATATAAAAGGTTTATTTGAGTGATGTATTAGTGCAAGAAAGTCAGAGCTGCTTCTTGTATTATGAAATTGAAATCTTACCTCATTTTCTTGTTGTATGGAATATGTCTGGGAAGTCAATACAAACATTGTTAATGCAAGGTTATAAATATGAAGTCTTTAACCGAGCTAAATGACTTTGTATGGTTCATGTACTCAGCCTCTCCTAATGGGATCAGGCTTATGCCCTGGTTGTTGTTACCAAAATGCAAATCTTACCTTTTTCTGTCAATTGACAAGCTTTATCCATATTTGAAATTGGAAGGAATTGTCAAAAATGCTGATAGATCAGTTTTGCAAAACCTATTTTCTTTTGATCTTTCCGGAGACCATTAAATTTTCTTTGTGCATACATACCTGTCGTTAACTTGTATTCTGGAAATTTGTTCGATGCTCTTGTATTCTCCCTGGAAATGGAGGCCCTAGTTATTGACTATATTATTAATTTAGCAATCACAGTAGCTAATGTTACAATCCCAGAAGATTAACATGGAGGAATTTAGTTTAAATGTGACTGGAGCTTACTTCATTAGATACCAAACAGAGTAATTGTGGACTGTTCTGCTATATACAAAATATTGAAAGAATGTTAATATTCTTCGCTGAGTGTTCTGTTGGATACTTACCTTCCTCGTTTCTTTCATAATTTCTATATGCAGTTGCACTCACATTTGACTTTTTTTTTAAACTTGCCTTCGATGACATATCCTAAAAATTCCTTTTTGTGGCTATGAAATGTTTCTTCCGTTTATTCAGAAAGATTTTTTCAACCACTGATCAACGTTGAGCGGCTAAGAGAGAAATTTATTGTTTGTTTAATTGCTAGGTCATCCCAAGTACTGCTATGGACAACTACAACTTGGTGGAGGCATTAGTGGCTCGTATCCTTTTTATTACTATTTGTACTGAAAGTGTATTGAAATGAATTTATATTTTTCTCCATTTTGTTACTTTTCCATGATGATTGTTCTTTTTAACATTCACTTCCCTGAAGACATGTCTGATATCACAGAAGAGCAGCTGGTGCTTTATGCACAGATGGCTAATCTTGTATATTCCATATTACAATGGCCAGAAATCAATATAAAAGAGATTGCAGAAAAATTTTCTAAGGTCCTTTGATGCTTCTATACCTAAATCATTTTATAGAACCATTATAAATTGTTCTCATTTAAAATCACACGAAGCACTCTCCATGACAAAAAAAGAGGTTATGTTCATGGGGATTTAGACTTACTTGTTTTAGATACAGGATCCTGTTTACGAGGATTCGACTCTGATGATGCCATTCTAAGCTCAGATCCTTTTAATCCTGCAGTTTGCATGTAATGCTCATACTATTTGTGACAGTGAGTTAAGACCTGTGGGAACAGGATTGTATCCCGTAATTTCCATTATCAATCATAGGTAACTACTTAGTGTACCCACTCCAATATATGTATATATTATCCTATTTATTTGGTTGTCTTCTAATCTTGGATTTGCCATATAGTTGTTTGCCCAATTCTGTGTTGGTTTTTGAGGGAAGGTCAGCGTTCGTACGTGCTGTGCAACATATACCCGTAGGTACTGAGGTAAGTATTTCTTTTTAAATTATAAGTCAATTATAATTTGCAATATTTAGTTCATTGGTTTGTAGAGAAAGAAATGCCATTTGAGTATTATTTATACAAACTCGAAAAAAGCTTGGGCAGAAAATTGGGACTTCAACCATTTTGTTTCACAAGTCCTGTTTTGTAGCCTTTTATGTATTTCTTTAAACATAAATTTCATGCTTAGCTTCATATATTTTCTGTATGTCTCATCTCATTGTTCTCTAACCATGTTCACTTTTTACTGGATTTTTTTTTGGATAACTAAATTTAGACTTTAGAGGATGTAAATGGAAGCCAAACTATCGGAGGCACAATTGGTATTTCTACTAATCCATTCAAAATTTAAGATATGTGGCTTTTCTATGTTAAGTAATGCCGAAAAGCAAAACTCATGCAGTTTTGTTTTTTGAGGAAAAGCAGACACCTTAAGGTAATTTAGCATTTCAAGATTTCCATGTAAGTGTGGTATGAATAAGATGGTCAGTTGAAAGATACAAAAACGAATGTGCACATTTAAATAAGAAGTGGTTGTTTTTATTGATAATTGATAAATGATAGATTCAAATGGTTAATTGTGATTTAGAGGGTGTAAAACCAATTTTGGTTAATTCAACCTACATATGGGTAAAGTCAAAATTGTTGTCAAACTTTAAATACCACTTTTGACCCCAAATCCCAATTCTATTTTTTGAATCACCAAATACCACGTTAGACAACTTTGCCTTGACACTGCTTCCTGTTTTAATTTGTAACATTACCACTATTTTATCCTGTACAGAACTGGCACCTACTTAACTTTGTAGTTCTTAATTGTTTCCACAGTGACGCAGCTGTTTCATGTTTACTACTCTCTAATTCTGCTAAGTTTTCTGGATTAGAACATATATTTTTCTAGTGGACTTGATTGGCAGTTAGTTGTGACTTTTTGTTTTTATCTTAGAAACTTTTTGGTTGGGCAGATATCATCTCATATCCACTCGATGATGAGTGTCAATTTAAAACTCTTTTAAGATGTGCATAATAACTTCATTCTTTTCCAGATCACGTTCATTACAATTTTCTGTATGTTTTAAGGTACTGATAAGTTATATAGAGACTGCTGGAAGCACAATGACTCGACAGAAGGCTCTCAAAGAGCAGTACCTATTCACTTGTACATGTCCCCGCTGTTCTAAAGTGGTACTTGCTATATTAATCCGGGATATATTTCTTTAGGCCATAAAATTGACATGCTTTCATTAGCTAATTCAGTCACGTTAGTTTTGAAGGGCCAGAATGATGATATACAAGAAAGTGCAATTTTAGAAGGATATAGATGCAAAAGTGAAAAATGTGGTGGTTTCTTGCTTCGAACAACTGGTAGGTAACCTATGGCTGTAATAAATGTTCAAGTAGCTGGAGGGGAACATTATAATGTTTTAGTGGCTATTGATTTTGAAGTCTGATGCTACAACATTTGTACATCCTCCCCTTTATGAACAAGACTGAGATGAAAGATAGACAACCTCATGGTGCTTTTATGTCTTTCTTATCAATGACCTTGTTTTGTTTTTTTTTCTGCTAAAATTGAAGATGGGAAAGGATTTCAATGCCAAGGTTGCCAACTAGTTAGGAGCAAGGAGGAGATAAAGGAAATTGTAACTGAAATTGAATTGCTATCTGAAGAAGCAGCTTCTAAGTCTTCTTTCTCTTGCGGTATACTTTAATGCTTCTATCAATATATATATTTGCAGTATCTATTGCCTAAACTTTTCTCCTTTTGTATTTGAATCTTTTCTTTCTCTCCCTTGTGATGGCCTTGATCCATGTGCATATAAAATGGATTCATAGTTAATGTTCATGAACTGTAATCCTCGACTATATGTAGGTTATCAAGAAGTTATTTCCATATATAAAAAGATTGAGAAACTGCACACAAAACTCTATCATCCTTTCTCAGTTAGTTTGATGCAAACTCGAGAGAAGATTTTGAAGGTGAGCTCCTCCTTGTAGTTCTCTTATCTACTATACTCTTACTCCTTTATTAATATATCTTGCTCGATGATATCAATTATCAAGCTCAACCATGCTTTAATTAGCACAATTCTTATGGAGATTTGTTCAGTGAATGAAGATCTTATTTGTGACTTTTCAGTACAAACAAATTCTCTTGCTCTTGTGTGGTCACTAAATTATATTACATACTAGTTAATTAATATGGATGGTATGATTTATATTGTGTTTTGGATGACCCTGCAAATAGTATACCACAGGTCTTCATGACAAAAGGAGCCTGCCTCCTTAATGTGTATCCAAAGTTTGCATAACTGATCTACTTGTTTCTTTTTATTAGTAGACTCATTTAGTAATTATTAATTAAAACCTATGCCTGTCTTCTCGCTATTTTTTTATCTTTGCATAAGGAGCATGTTTCCACATGTAAAAATGAAGACTGGACAGAAGCAGTAGTCCATTGAAGCAATACTTTATGTTTGAACTTCGGATAATAGATCTAAAAATTAGATAGTTTTTCGTCTGCAGTCATTAATGGAGCTGGAACACTGGACAGAAGCTTTGGCATATTGCAAATTGACCATTCCATTCTATGAAAGTATGTTATACTGAACTTGGTGGATTCATAGTAAATGACATTCAATAGCATTGATTTTTTCAGTAGTTTCTGTCGTTTTAAAAGTTATATATGTTGCTCTTCAATTTTTTCTTTCCATTTTTTTTTCATTTATTCCTGGTTGAATGAAAAGGAAAGAATATTCTTACTTTTTGTTAACAATAGTGACACAAGGTACTCTTCAAAGTAGATAAAATCAAGGTTGTAATTTAGGTGTTAACTAAACACCCTAGAATATTTCAATCCCATGAAGTCATCAAGGTTGTACACATTGTGATGAAATTTACACTGATAGGGACAAAAATAATGGGGCTAGACAAAATATTCACTTTGCTTAGTCTGCTAAAACTTACCATTCATGTTCTCTTTGAAGAAAAGTTCATAATATATTGCTAATAGTAATATCCATGTCCTGGTCAATTTACTTTACTGCAGAAGTGTATCCATCTGTTCACCCTCTGCTTGGCTTGCAGTATTATACTTGTGGAAAACTACAATGGTAAGCATCTCTGTATCTGTTTAACTAAGGTTTTTGTTAAAATTTTTTCCTTAGTGAAGGCATTTATGGGGACATAAAAATCATGTTTTCATGTGTAAATAACATAGAAATGTCTCTATATATGCGTAGCATGTTAGTTTTGTCAAAATTGAGATTTTACTTAGGACGGGATCAAAAGATTGTAACACAAATCGTAAGTCTCTACAAAAAATGTAAAACTGCACTTAAACATATACATATTCATACAAAAAAGTAAGGAAAATAACCTTCGAATCACATCAAAGAATTAAAAACTGAAAATTTATAAGTTTATGAACACAACCCATAATTGTCACATAATATAGAACATAAGATTTCTGTGAGAAATATAGGTTCATAACAAAGCACTATAAAGTCTAATTCTGAGAAACACTGGAAAATAATTCAAGTGTCCAACTCTTCTAGACGGCTAGTCTGCTATACACTGCAACTGACCCCAATCTGGATGGTCATCCAGGAGCTTCAAAGTGCAAACCCAACATAAGAGTGCACAGCAAAGAGAAATTGAAGCTGCAAAGTGTCTAACTCTTGAGTTCTTGTATTGGGCATGAAAAATCTAATGAAATTTGCTCTATTATCTTTCTTAGAGTTAGACTTAGTTTTACTAGCAGCCACCTTCTATCAGTTTTGGCGTTTGAATTTTCTTGTCTATTTTTAGAGGTTTTAGGCTGGAATGTTCATCGGAAAGTAATAATTTTCATTTCTTTATTACTTTTAAGTAATATTTCTTTAAAGGTAAAATATTTTATTAAAAGTTAAAAATTGTGAATAAGTGTAATTAATGAGTCCGAGGGTAGCATAAAAATTAAGGAAACCAGAAGGTAAAGAAGAAAATAAATGTATTAAAACATTAAGGATACAAAAAGCTATAAGCTAAAAAGGAAAAGAAATGTATTGTTGATGTTGATGTTTGAGCGTAATAGTTTTGAAATAGGTATTTGGGAGAGACAGAGGAAGCTGTTAGATCACTGACGAAGGCGGTGGATATACTAAGGATTACTCATGGCACAAACACACCTTTCATGAAGGACCTCTTGATTAAGTTGGAAGAAGCCCGTGCTGAAGCCTCTTATAAATTGTCCTCCATAGACTGCTAGAATAACAAGTTGCTACTGCTGCTTCTGCTGTTTGTACAAGCTAGTCATTAGAACTGAATATGTTAAAAGACATGGTTGGCTTGCTTTCTCATATTCTCGGGAGCTGTAACACATTCCAATATTAACATTGAGGAGAAGAAGGAAAATTTTGCACTATTTACCTTCTAATGGAATGTTAATTTTGTGTTTTTGTTGGGATAAGGGAGTGTGCTGCTCCTTTTGTGTGCTGCAGATTATTTTATCATTTGGAGAATCATATCGAATCTTCCACTCCCCCTTCCCCCAATGTGCATTTCTCTGTAGCACCAAGAAATGTTTTTATAGATGCATAATTTGCTTATTTTGAACACTATGGAACGTACACTTCTGTCTCACTTCACATTATTTGTGCAAGACTTTTGTTAAATTGATTCAGTAGCTGCACATTTTAACCCACTCTGAATTATAATGTATAGTCGCCTGGTATGGTGAATAAACAGTGGTAGCGCGAGTTCTGTAGTATGAGACGGCAGTGAAAGTTGTGTCAATATAATGCAATTTGGATAAGCGCTGGTTTAGGGGTTGCAACAACTGTAAAAAATGTTTTCAATTATCATTATATAGTTAGCTTAGATTTCATTAGTATTTAAGGTAATTCAATATGCATTTGATCTTTAATAATTGTTATGTATATTTATTAAAAGAAAATTAATGTTAATATATAATTATTTCTAAAAGAAGTATTTTATTCTTTGTTTTTTTATAAATTTAAAATTGTCAGTAGTTTTTTTTTTAATATTAACCTTAATTTTTTCTTTGGTAAATAAATGTAGTAGTTATTAAAAATTAACACATGTTTAATTATATTGACTATTAATAGAATTCAAATAGAACTAATATAATAAAATTAATGATACTACATTTGTAATTCCTTTTATTATTGTCTTGTCTGGATAGAAGAGTAAATTTTAAGTTCAAAATAAAATTACGAAAATTCACTGCTACTTTGAAAATAAAATTATAGAAATTCACTTATGACTTGGAAATTCTATAAAGATGTGCTCATCAAGAAAAGCTTAATTAGAAAATTCAATTTAACTGTTAAAAAATTACAGGTCACATAAACATCACTCTCCACTACCATTCCATTGGAGGCCTTTTTGTTAATTCATTAAGATTTAATACTGCATCCTTAATAATAACAAAATTTTATTTAAATTCAACCCTAAATGCATAGTAAGAAAGATATAAATATAAAGTATTGAAATATGAAAAAAACATCTATTTGAACTAAAAAAATCTCGAACAGTTAAAACAATTATATTAAAAATAAAATGTCAATATTTATTATATTCCCATTTTCTTCTTATTTTATGTGTTTAGTTAACTACGTGACCACTTGCTTGGTAAACATAATCCTAGTTGAACTTCACACTAAGGTAATCTTTGGCCTGCCACCTCAACTTTTAACATACTTTTCTAACAAATAAACAAAACAGGTAAGAGGCAACAAAAAAGGTTAAGAGACAGAAAAAGAAGTATCAAGATTATAAAAATATAGGTCTTTATGCCCATTTCCTGTTAGCAGCAACAAATTGGGAAGGTGGTGGGAAACATAAGATTTTGTTTTTCCTTTGGACAAAAACCCTATTAACCTTCCATATTTTAAAAATTCAAAACAAGCTCCATGTATTGTTTTTTTTCGACGTGCACTCATTTGTGGCACCAATAAATGTTTTTAACAAAACTCTATACTCAATTCATTAATTTGGCTCTCCTGTAACACTTCACAAAATTTAAACAAAACCTGTCCTAAATTCAGTTGCTACACACTTCAACCCACTGAATAATAGGAAATACATACTATGCAACCTAGAAGACTGCCCACCCACGAGAAGTTGAAGAAAATTACATTTACTAAAATTACATCAGAGAAAGACTCTTCACACCTGCACTTTGGGACGGAAGATACAAGGAAAGAGAGAAAACAACAAATGAGGTGAATGATGTTAAAAATAATACGAGATGAGGGTGTAAGGTGAGAAGAAAAATAGTACGGAAAATCTAGGATTGGAGAAAATATAAGACCAAAAGAATTGAACACCCCACTGACTATCTCACTAGCTTCCCTCATCACCTACTTGTTTCCAGTATTTCTCAAACGTTCATGCAGCTGAATACATAGATCTGACATTTGAGACAGCAGTTTTAGTTGTTGATCTCGTGAATTTAGTGAGTAAGTTGTTTTATCGACTGGATCACTAAGAAGCCGTTGGAGATGACTACACAGTTGAGATACCTCTGGGTCATATGTACAAGTTTCAGAAATATGTTGTAGCAATTTACAACTATTATTATCCTGGGACAGTGACGGATGAGATGGTACAGGAGGAACAAGAAATGGATGTTCGAGAAGCTGAGGTATTCTCCACCTTTGATTGCGATCCCATGTTAGACACCTCTTCATAAGATCCAAAAGCCATGGGTTTGAAACTGGTTCATACGTGATTTCATGATTCGGATCCGTTATCACTTTGAATTTGGCCCAAAATGTCTTGTAATCAGAAAAAGGTGTTCTCCCATATACCATTTGATAAAGGATGCAGCCCAGGGACCATATATCCGATGACCGGCCACACTTTATGATGTTTCCATTCGCATCAGTCTCATTACACATAAATGCCTCTGGAGACATGTAACTTAGTGTACCCACCTACAAGAATTTAGCACAGTACAAGTATTTATAGTTAGTTTGACATCCCCTTAAAATTGGGATAAAAGTTCAAAATTTTTTCGTATAATACTTTCTTTTACATAGCTTATACTCAATCATGCACAGCATTTAACAATGCAACGCAGACCTGCATCTCAACATGTACAGTGGATAAAAGTAGAGAAAGAGGTGGAAATAAGCATCACCTGTGAATCCCGTTGGATGTTTGTTGTGTCGTTCATTATTGCTTTGGCTATACCAAAATCAATTAGTTTTAAGGAACCTTTGACGAGAAGGAAGTTAGCTGGCTTCAAGTCTGAATGCACAATACGTTCCTCATGAATAGTGTTGACAGCTAGAAGAATTTGCTGTAAAAGAAAAAGCAGTTCATAATCATATAATGGTGAGAACAGGTAACAAGCTTGAAAGAACATCATTTCAAATCTGAGGAATTGATTGAACATCCAGAACACATAGAAGCAGATGTGGATATATAGGTATGTTAATTACAGTCTTTTCAGGTAACATGCACCAGAAATTTTAATGATTGATGAAAGAGGGCAAAAGTCATACAGGACATGCAATTTCAAGAATTGATATAATATTTACAAGGATACAAAGTAGATTTTGAAACCTGCCAATAAAATCGAAGCCAGTTCTCATCTATGGTTCGGTGACTTCCATCCAGTTCCTTCCACTTCTGAGACAACATGTGAGCCAAATCAATTTCTCCATATTCAAGTACCATGTATATACACCCATCATCCTTGACCCGGCCATCTTTATTACTGGAGGAGCCTTTCATAACTTCCTCAAGCAATGCCTTGTCTGTCACCTGATCACAAAATTGACTGATTGAATGAAAGCAAACTACACTAAAAATAAGTAATAAAACATTTTCCATGAACTACAAACACAAAAATCAACTCGAAAAAAGAAAATCCTTTTATCTGTATATAACCCAAGAACACAAAAAATGAAGAGAATACATACAAAAGTGATGACATAATTTATCCTCATTCTCGGACATTGAAGAGAGATATGAAGCAGAAATAGCTAAAAGCTAGAGCAACAAAGTATCCCGACAGAAAAATGTCATTGACGAATAGTACCTCATAATCTATGAGCTGTATGATGTTATCCTTTCCCTTTAGCCTATTCAGATACTCAATCTCTTGACAAAACCCAAATGCAGTAGCATAATCACGACCCTTGAGCTTGATCTTTTTAAGGGCAAATATCCTACAGTCTGATGAAATCACTTTGTGTACCTCGCTGCTTCCACCACTACCTATCTTGCCCAGACGTTGATAAAGTTTCCCATTAACTTTGAAGAACAAATCAGGGTCATAGGTCCTTTTACGGGCAGCGCCTTTACTACTTGCAATCTTCTCTCGTTTTTCTACCTTAGAAGACTCCAACTTCACATCTGAAGATGTGGTTGTGGTTGTGGTTGTGGAAGGTGGAGCCAGCGGTTGTATAGTGGCAACATCCACAGTCTCTTTCCCTTTACCATCATCCCAAGTATACTTAGAATTGACAGATTCTTTCAACACACCCCCTTGTTGCTCCTTAGAAGGATTACTCTCCTTAGACGCCAACTCTGCATCAGCAATACTAGGACCAGAAGTTTGGACTTCAGCTTCTGCCCCCCGATCCACCAACATTCTGTTGGTTTCCTTTTGGAAAACATTAACTGATTTCACAGATCCTTCAGTCACAGGACGAGGGTTAGCATTAACCTCCCCAAAAGGTTCGGCAGTCACATTTGAGCCACCTTCTAGATGCGAGTGAGAATAGCGTGTTGTTGAATTTAGCATAGGTGCCGAAGTTGAATGAACTGAGGTGATTGTAGCATATGAAGGTCCCAAAACCGAAGACTGCGTAGCTGGCTGACTCAAAAAGCTACTGAGTTGCTGCAAATGATCCTGAGTAGCCACACTTCTCTTTGGCAACACGGAACTCACTCCACTATCACATCTCAAACTCGCGTCAAAGCCAGTCTTCTGAACATTCTCCTTCTGGTTGCATCCAAGCAATGATGAAGACGACGACGACGATGCTTCAATTTGGTTGGCTTCAACCCACTCCATTTCTGCGAATCCAAGCGAACCCATGTGAGACGATAAATTCTCCAACTCAGTGGTGGCCTTAGCATCTGTAAAAAATAAATATCGCAGGAAATAACAGTGACGGGTTTAAAATACACGAGGAGCATAATATAATAAAACTTTACCCTGAGCAGTAGAATTCGTGTGAACTGAAAATTGAACTCTCTTCTGAGCATCTAGGTTTTGGGAAGGGACGACGGTGTTGAGTGAGACTATGGAAGAAGCTTGTTCTTGCGAATTGGTGGAGTCGGAAGGCGTGTTTGATAGGTTTCGTTGTGGAAGCAGCGTGCGCTTTGGCCTTATGCTGTCGGACTGCATTGAACCTGAAAAGGAGAAACCCTAGAAATGAGATTTGAAATGAATTGAATGACTGAGGAAGGAGTTAGGGCGGATTACAGACCGATTGGACGGTATCGTTTCACGGCGGCCTGAACGTGGCGGAGGAAGTCCGGGGAGGAGGAATCCGGGTTAGGCTTCCCATCCATGGAGGAGTCTCCACCGCATTTCTATTCGCTTCTCCCTTCAATTCCCAAACAACACCCATCAGATTGAAATTCAATTTTTCCTTTCGCGCTCCTCCTCCTCCTCCCTGGGCCCGCTCAGCCCGACGCTCCTTTGGGCTTATCGCCCACCAGATAAAACTGGGCCTGCTCCAAGCCCTGTCGCTAGTGGGTTGGGCTTGAACTTTAATATAAGGCTTATTGGACAGTGGTCTCTACGAACGGAATGAATGCAGTTGGTGCATGTACAGCAATTAAGTAAGTAGGTGGGATATATAATAGATGTGAGTTGTTGCTTTACATCTTGCATCGTGATTTGAAGCATGGTTTTAAAATCACATATATTATTTCAATTACATATATTACAAATAATTATTTTATTTATGAGAATATTGGTTTAGTAAAATTGTCTAAAAATTTTTAGATCGTTTATATGTATTAGACCATTCAGAGTTTTATATACTATTTCTACCATATTGGATATATGGTGTCAATAGACTTTATAGTTTCTTAACGTCTAACGAGTCTTGGATCGTTTCTAAGTGACTTTTTGAGTTTGATAATGAGAAATATTATTATGTGTCTTCCTCGTTAGTTTAGCCGTGTGTTCTGTAAATTAGTTATAAGAGTATTGATACATAAATAGGACCTTTTATTATCAAAAGCTAACGTTTTGAGTTGTATTTGAGTGAGAGTGTGCTATGAGAGAGAAAATGTGAAAGTTGTAGTATCCGAGTTTAGTGAATTTTTCCGTAGACGTAGACTGAAGTTCGTTAACACTTTAATCGGACCATGTTTTGTGTGATTCTTTCTTAATATTATTCTTATTGTTTACTTTATATCGTCTATATCTATGAGTTTCTCTGTTATTGAATTCTATTTGTGTGGTAGACGCAATGCAGTGAGTTTGATTGAGTTAATTCATCATAAACTAGTGCAATGAACTAAAATCAATAATTATGACTTGAGCAAAGCATGATGTTAAGAAATTCACTAGTCTTAATGATTTCGGATTTTGGCAGTTTAAGATGCATGCTCTTTTGTTTCAACGAGGACTCCTCAAAGTTTCATAAAGTGAATCTAAGCTTGATACATCCATGGTAGAAAAGGACAAGAAAACGTTGTTTGAGAAAGCTCACAATGTGATTTTCTTAACCTCGATGGTAAGGTGTTAAGGCAAGTCTCAAAGGAGAAAACTACAGTAGGATTATGGACTAAACTTAAGAGCTTGTACATGACACAGTCTTTGGTGAATTATTTGCATTTAAAGTAAGTATTCTACTCATATAAAGTAAGTATTCTACTCATATAAGATAAGTAGTGAAAAAGCAATTAGCAAACAATTGGATAAATTCAGCAGGTTGATCATTGATCTAAAAGAATATTATTGTGCAAATTGATAATGAGGATCAACCATTGTTCTTGTTTTTATTGCTTAAGAATCATGGTCATTTCAGGAAAACCTTATTATGTGAAAGGTAGAATCTCTCTTTTAAGGAGGTTCAAGTTGCTCTGAGCTCTAATGAGCTCAACGACAAGTTTGATGTTAAAGCGTCTAGTGTTGGAGATGACCTTGTACCAAGGGGTAAAATGTCTACCAACAATACGAGAGGAGGTAGAAAGAAGTCAAAGTCAAGGATGCAAAATGATGGAAAAAAACCATCCATTAGATTTTACCATTGTAAGAAGGAAGGTCACACTAGAAGGTTTTGTTCAGAGAGACAAAAGAAGGCTAACAACCTTGATAAACGTTTAGGTCTAGTAAATGATCTAATGCATCGTCTATGTCTAGTGAAGCAACTCTAGTGAAAGATGGTTATTGTCGCAACCGGGGCCACGAAGGGGATGACGAATAAAAAATAATTTTGATTTTTAAAATAGTGGAGTTGACACCATAATTTATTAAAGGAAAACTATGGAAAACCGAAAACAAGATAAGGCAAGTTCACAAAACCGGATTTAGAGTCCGGGAGTCTGTTACGTGTGGGGAAGGTACTAGCACCCCACAACGCCCGCCCTAGGGCGGTACCTTTAATTAAATAAGTAATTTGAGTGCGATTTTTCGAAATATTTATTTTCCCAAGAAAGAGATTAAGATAAAACAAACAAAATATTTTTTTTGGTTTTAGGGAGCCCGATAAGGTTTGACCTTGCTCCTACGTATCTCCATCAGGGATGGAGATACAGGGTTACATAGTTCTTTGTTTGATAAAATTGTTAGTTGGTTTGATATTTCGGAATTTTTGAAAGCTTGTGTTTGAAAGTAGGGTAAATGAATGGCATAAGTGCCAGGTTTAAAGCTTGGGTTTTTGAGATACAGTGCCAGGTTTAAGCCTGGGCTTTGAGGAGCAGTGTTAGGTTTAAAGCCTGGGCTTTGAGGAACGGTGCCAGGTTTAAAGCCTGGACTTTGAAAAACAGTGCCAGATTTAAAGCCTGGGCTTTGAGTAATGGTGCCAGGTTTAAAGCCTGGGCTTTGAGAAACGGTGCCAAGTTTAAAGCCTGGGCTTTGAGAAACGGTGCCAGGTTTAAAGTCTGGGCTTTGGGCATTGGGGTATATATCAAATTCGGTGTTGAAAAATAACATGCAACAGTTATATGTAACATGGAATTGACACTTTAATTTTAGCGGGATCATGCATGCAAACACGGAACGTGACTGAATGAATTCGTGGCAATGCAAAGCTTAGATATGTGAGTTTTAAGTGGTGCACGGTGACTTTTTTGGGTATTTGTGGGGGCAGTTGTGGAATTCAGAAAAGTATGGGTACAGATTCTAATTAATGGAGGTGTAGAAAGTAACCCCACCAATCAGAAACTCAACTTGGGTTAAGGGTATTTTGGTAATTGAGAGGTGTATGGGTGCAGAACTTAATTAATTGGGGCGCAGGAAGTAACCCCACCAATCAAAACTCAACTTGAGTTAAGGGAATTTCGGTAATTGAGAGGTGTATGGGTGCAGAACTTAATCAATGGGGGTGCAGGAAGTAGATCCGCTAATCAGAAATCCAACTAGTGACTAGGGGCATTTTGGAAATTGCAAAAAACTGGGGTGCAAGCTCCAACAGGTGGGGTGCAGGGAGCATCCCCACTAACTAGAAACTCATTAGGGTTTGAGGGCACATGCTGTGGAGACATGAACGCCGTCGACGGAGGTAGCGCGACGGCGGTGGCGTCGACGAGGCGTTTTTTGCACCGTTTTTGTGGCGTTTTCATGGTTGTTTCGGTGTTGTTTTGAAGGTAAAGTGGTGTCGTTTTGGAGATAAAACTAGTGCCATTTTTAGGGAAAGTGGTGCTGTTTTGGGTATTGTTTGGCTGTTGTTTTGGGTGCATCTTGTTGGGATTAAAGGGACTACATGGTGGCTATTTTTGGAGGTAAATGGTGGCTGTTGGTGGCGCGAAAAAATGGTGGTGTCGGCGGAAGTCGTTTTGGAACTGTTTTGGAGTGGTTTTGGGAGCACAAAATACAGAGTAATATATGGAAGATGGAATATGATGAATTTTTTATTATTTAAGAAATAAGAAAAAAAAAACAAAATACCATAAAGAGCTAAAGGACCTCCATTTTTTTATTTTTTATCTTTATATGAAAATGAAATGATGGAGAAATAAAAAAAACATTACAAGAAGATAAGAACACATGAATTACAAACTTCAAACTTCAAGATCCATATGAAAATCTAAAGCTTACAAATCATACATGTGATCTTCAAAAATGATAGTCTCCTTTCCAAAAGTTTCTTGTTTCTCAGTTTTAAACTGAATGTGGATAGTAAGACAGGAGAATCAATCTTCTCCACTTTTTCTCTCTTTTTTCTCTATTTTTAATGTGTTCTCCCTTTATCAGTGATCCCCTCTTTTTTTTTTTCCTCCTCCTCTCTTCTCTCTTTTTTTCTCCTTCTCCCCTCTCCTTTTTTCTGTTTTTTCCTTATCAGTCCACCTGAGGAGTTCTGTTGGAGAAAGAATAGGGATAGTGGAGATTTTTATGGGATTCTGGGCAGTTAGAGAGTTGAAAGAGTCTCTCTTTTTCTTTTATCGTTATTTTTTTAAAATTTTGTATTATTTGTTTGTTTTATTATTTTATTTTTATTATTTAAAAAAAACATTAACTGATGAAAAAAAAATCTAAACTACTCCACTTTTTTTACTTTTATAAAATTTATTTAAGCAGAACCTCTTTTTTATTTATTTATTTTTTTAAACTTGCAAATCAAGTTTGGAAGCAGTTATTTTTATTGTTATATTTGTTTTTATTATTATTTATTTATTATTTTTTTTTAAATTTTCAGATTCTGTTGTTTTAATTTAGATATTTTTATTATTTTCTTTTTATTTTCGTTTTTTTATTATTAATTAATTATTTTATTATTTTTTTTTAAAAAAACCACCTTATCTTTTTTTTAATGGAAAAATTCAATTTTATTTTATTTTTTATTTTATTTTATTATTATTTCAAGAAAACTTAAACTAATAAATATATTTTTTATATTTTTATTCATTTTTTTTATTCTTTATTTTTATTAATATGTCTTAATTTAAAAGATTACCCGGACAAAATGGGGTGTTGACAGTTATGAATGATCAAAAGTGTTTGTGATGTTGAGCAGTACTGGTGATTATGAATGGATTAAAATGCTCATTTCATATGATATCAAATCGTCTATGGTTCCAAGAGTTTACATAACTTGAAGGAGGTTTAGTTCTCCTTGGTAATAACAAGTTTTGCAAGATAATTAGAGTTGGAACCATTATGTTTCATTTGTATGAGAACTGAGAGCCTTCTTGAGGAATTTAGGTTTGTACCTAGCTTGAAGTGTAATTTGATATCCTTGGTGAGTTAAGAAGAAAGTATATGTGTTTGAAGAAGAGGGAGGAATGTTAAAGATGTTGAGGGATTTGTGGTAGTAATGAAGGTTATGAGAAAGAATGACTTGTATGCCTTGGAAGGTTTTGTAGTATTTGACTCAACGTATATTGTTGAGTAGACCATCTTATCCAGGACTAATATATCACATAGATGTTTAGGTTATGTAAGCGAAAAAACTTAGTTTAGTTGAAGAAGCAAGGCTTACTTAGTAGTGAAAAAATTGAGTAGTTGACATTTTGTGAACACTGTGTCTAAGTAAAGACCTATATAATTCGTTTTAATGTAGGACAACAAAAAACAAAGGAAACCCTTGATTAAGTTCATGCTAATCTATAAGGACATTCTTTAACTCCATCACATATTAGTGTTAGATACTTCATGTCAGTAGTAGACAATTACTCAAGAAAGTTATCGATCTATCCTCAAAAGTCCAAGGACTAATAATGATCTTGAATTCTGCTAGTAAGATGTGAAAATGTCTGAAATTGATAATGATATTGAATTCTGTTAGTAAGACAGTGAAAATGTTCAAAACTGATAATGATCTTGAATTTTGTTTAGAATTGTTCAACACCTTCTGCATGGAGAATGTCATTGCAAGGCATCAGACGATAGTAGAAAGTCCTCAATATAATGGCTTGACTGAGAGATTCAATATAACCATTATAGAAAGAGTGAGATGCATATTGTAACAGATGCCTATATGATAAATAGTTGTCTCTCAACAATGTTGAAGATGAAGACTCCTGAGAAAATTTGGTTAGGACATTTCTCCAACCTTGATAACTTGAGAATGTGTTGCCTGTGCTCACATGAGGCAAGGAAAGCTAGTTGCACGTGTTGTTAAGTGCATGTTTATGGGCTATTCAGAAGGTGTAAAAGGATGTGCCTATGGGGTTTTGAGTCAGGATTCAGGAAGTGTATCATTGGAACGTCATCTTCAATGAAATTGAAATAGCTTATAAGCCAAAAAGTTTTAAAATGTAAACATACGAGTAGCCACAATGGTAAAAAGGCTAACATTGAGGTGGAGTCTCGCACATGAGAAACATTTAGTCTCATGTAGGATGATACATTAGACAATCTAGTAGATGACAGATAATAAACTTCTAATGAAGGCAAATGATCTGATTATTACATGTTTGTTAAAGATAGAACAAGGAGAAAGATAAGAACACTAAAGAGATATGCATATCCAGAGCTTATTTCATACTTCTTAATAACTACTAGTGAGGTGTTAGAAGATGAACTTTTAGTGTATCCTTTACTCTAATAAGTAATGGAATGACTAAATGGTTATACACTATTAATGATTTCATCTAAACAACATTTGGACTTTTGTTAGTAGACATGAGGATTCTAGGTTGATCAATTGTAAATGAATTTTCAAACATAAATATGGTAATATACGAACTGGTCAACAAAAAATCAAGGTGAGATTGGTGGCTAGAGGCATTACTTATAATATTAATATTAAAAAATAAAATAATAATAAAATCATAAAAATAATTATAATAATAAAATTATAACAATAATCAAAATAAATTTATAAAATAATTATAATATTATTTACATAATTTTATTTTTATTTTAATTTTTAAATATTGATAGTCTTATAATTTTATTAATTAAAAAAATAATAATTCATTAATCACACTAAAATTTAATTATATTTAATTTTAAATTAACTTTATCTATTAAAAAAATTATTTTTATCAATTATATATATCACATCTCTTACAAACTTTTATAAATTTTTCTTGTCATTTCTCATCCTCTTTCCCTAATTTAAACAAAAGATACTTTCCACTCACTTTCAATTCAAATTTACTTTTTCCAATCCCTTAATCCACCTCAAATCCAAACCTACCATAAAAAAATAATTTTTTAGAATTTTTAATATCAAACTAATGTCACTAACATATAATTCTTCATAAGTGTGGTCTCATTTCGCTGCTTCACACCATACTTTTGTATATCCGTGGAACCTGTTATACTTTATGACATAAATATAGTTTTTTTTTTATTAATTCTTCCGAGCATAGAAGCAGACTGACACCCTTGCATGATTTGCAATTCAAGCTCTGGAAACCCAAGAGAATCTTTTGAGCTTCACCAACATTTGCTTCCCGTCGACTCACGCACTGAAACATTTACCAATTTGTTCTGACAACTTTCTAGGGCAACTTAATTTGAAGCGAAAAGAATTAGAGTTTTAAAAAGATATACAACTACAAGTTGAGCCATTGCTTAGATTTGGAGCCATTTCACTCGAAATCTAGACTTTTGCAACATTATAGCTCCAGATTTGGTTGAGCTAAATTTCCCTGAACAACAACATTAACAATAATAAAGACAATATAACCTATTATTATGACAATATCACGATCAATAGGTTATGAAGTATAAATGTTCTAGGGTAGTAAAATATACTCACTCGATAAGACCATGCTATCAGAGGATAGAATAACAAATATTTACCTCAAAAACGTTTTATCAGTAGATGGAAAACTACATTGTTAGAATAATTTCTGTGTTAAGATAATCTTATTTAGTTTTATCTTTAATTTTTCATCACATTACTTCAAAATATTGTACGATGTTTAAAACATGTATATTTTTTTAACTAATTATCTCAAATATGACATAAATGATTACGAGATAATATAACATTAAATGACTTATACACGTTATTTAATCCCATCCCAATATCTCTCTCTATATTTCTTCAAAACACTGCAAGACTAATTTTCATATTACAGATATGACTGTAAATTTAGGTTATGCAATCATACACAATTAATTAAAATTAATCAGTAATCACATAAAGTAATATAATTTTAAATAGATGATAGCAGTTTAGTATCCTCGATGTTAGTCTTAGAATAGTTTACTTAACAAAACATTAATTTTTCTATAATACAAAATCAAACTCCAACTAATTTTTCAATCTGAAGTTTGAAGTTTGAACCACTCAGTGGCCCCATCAATCAAATATCCTACTATATAGTTTGCCATATATGGTGGTTCAATTGTCTGTAGAGAGGACAATAACAATCAAATCGCTGCTTCCCACAGATTTATGATCTGTCTGTTTTTCAAGGTTCTTTAATTGTCCTTCTCTGTTCATCACATCAAATTTCGTGCTCTCTTCTTCTACATTGGAAAAGTTATGGCATGCAGTTGGAGTCACAGCATTCTTACTCCACCACACATCTTAACCATTAATTTCTCCTTACCCTTTTCTCATTTCTTTAGCCAATGGATGTGATGTGCTGCTCCCAGAGGCTACAGAAGCACACAAGAATTGTTTTTTTTTTTTCACCTTTGTGACCTTTTCACTTTCTGTGATGACCAAAGACCTTTTTAAATTAAACATTTTTTTGTACTACCATGCCTTGGCCTTCTTCATTCAGTTTTTAGTTTTTCTGTTTAAAAAATGTTAGTGCACTTTAACTGACATACTCATCACGTGTTAATTTAAAATTTAAAACACACTTGGTGCCTCGTATCTGTAATCTGTAATTTATCTTCTTACGCAAGACCTAAGTTACACATGAGAAAGTTCTGTTCTTAGTGTCTTACTAAAAGAAGCAAAAATTAAAATATGTATGTGACATGCTACCATCAGCTCTCACACCGAAGTGATTTTCATTCCCCTACCTCTAAACTCAGCTGCCCAAACGGACCAAAGAATTGAACTGGTATGTTATTCTTTCGGTGTGTATGCATACGTGTATATATATATATATATATATATAAAATTAAGGTACTCTTAAATGTTAAATATTTTCAAATTTCCAACTTCATAAATATTTTCAATGTCTTGACAAAATTAAAAGAATTACTGATTTTATATATTGAATTACTGAATTATAATGAATAATTAGAACTTAATATATAGGTACTTATAATTTAATTTATAATGTTATTGGATATTTGTTCTCATCAAACGATATAATACAAATTTATAAGGCTAAATGGTAGGCGCGACCTTGATCTACATGTATCTGGCAAAGTATAGGGTGTTCAGTGTTAGGTATCCAAGTGTGAGTCTAAGTCCCACATTAAATAGAAATAAAAATGTTGCACAACATACTAGAAAAGAAAACCCAAAAACCTATGTTTTAAAGTTTTGGATTGAAAATGACGTCATTTCCTTATGTGAGTTTGATTCTTGTCTCATTCTTATAAGATCTCGTCAATGTTTTCAACGGTGATTTAATATACACACCTTTTACCATCTTATTTGTAAATCACAATATAAGTAAATACTAAAACGTTTCAAAGTTGATAGTTAAATTTTTAAAATTTTCGGTCTCTAGTAGAAGTTTTCCAATTTTCGATTTAAGAATTTCGTAACAGTAAAAATACTATTTTAACATGAATTTTACAAACATTTTTTTTTGAAATTGGAAAATTTATAAAATAGTAATGTTATTTGTAAAGCTGTCTTTAATTTTAAAAAATATTTGTAAAGCTTCCATTAAAATAGTAATGTTATTAATAAAGAACTGTTGTATGAAATTTTCATATTAAAACTATAAACACCAATGGATATATTTTTGTGACAAGACCCTTTTTGCCATACAATACGAATTATAAGTATGTTTAATGTTTATACATAGCCAAGTTCTAGTTGGAATGGTACAGTTAGCGTTCAAAAGAATAACTTTTTTCGAAGTTTTTGGGGAAATTACTGATTTTTATGTTAATTAAAGCAACCCGCTTTATTCCATAGCATATGGGGTTGCATGATTTTGAGGCAGAAAGGGAATCAAATGAGCAGCTTTTCCCTATATAAGAGGTGCCATTATGGGGTAATTAGTGGAATACCTTGCAAATGGTGCCATGCGTTTAGCCCGAAAAAGTCCACCTTCTTGGGCAAAGAATAACGACAAAACCTCATTAATTATCAGCTCTCTCCCCATAAACTTGTGCTGGGTTGGGGTACGGAAGGAACCAGTTGCTACTTCTTGAATGCATTTTCTAGCTGTGATGCGTAAATGATTTTTGTCCTGTTCATTAATATTAATCAGTTATCTATTAGTTGATCTGTTGAGATATGGTCTGTGTCAGCAGTTATGGGAGATTGATTGAGTCAAGGTTTCTGTCTCAGAGCCTAAACTAACATTTTCCGAGGTCAAAATGTTCACTCAATTATATTCCAATCATGGTGTGAAAGGGTTTCAGAAAGTTCATAAACCATGAGAGTTTCAACTTCCAAATACCGATGTGCTCAAGAATTGTGTTAGAACTCCTACTAGTCCTACTCACAAATGACTGTTGGAAGAAATGCCTAGCTTAGAAAATTGGCAAGTGATAGAATAGAACTCAATGGAGGGCAAAGACAACCTAGTGTTTATACCAACTTCAATGATACATTGCATTATTATCTTAATTTTGGCACCAACATGATCTACTTTCTATTGAAATGGAATGGAATATAAGCCAATTGCTGAGTACCTCCACCAAACAACAGAAGCAAGGAAATGAACATGTAATTCTGCCAATGTTATTTAAGTTTTTTTGGGGGACCATTATATCAGCAAATAATACAAATGTAAATTTCCTAGAATTTTCATCTGATGAATGTGTTTCATGCATATCTTTGCACTCATAACTCGAGCCAAGTCATAACTACTCAGCAGGGACAGTGGAAGCTGATGGCCCAAAAAGAAACAGAAATGTGGTCCATTTGCTTCAGAATTATAGATAGGTTAATTAAACTCAATTTTTGGAGGCAGCAATTTAAAGTGTCCATTAAAGACTAAACTATCATTTACATCAAGCATGAACTCCAAGTACTTTAGTCCCCGTGGGAATTAGGCAGTAAAAGATGGTCAGTTATGATATTCACAAAATGTTTTCATACACAACATAAAAAGGCGGGGGGACCCGTTGGCCAATAAACCCTTTACTTTCCCACTATTTAGAAAAAAAAAAAAAGGACTCTTCAATCTAAAAATCAACGGTGAGAGATGCTCATCATAAAGTCATATATCTCCCCACGGGAAGAGCCATAGCTTCCTCAAAGCTTCGACCTTAACACTCCCAACTCCTAAATGACTCAAATTCAGAATCTTGTTCTAGTTCCAACTTTGTTCTAAAAGCCATTATTTGGTAAGCTGAAGAAACTTCCATCCTTTCTACAATGAGCAAACCCAAAACCCAAAGAAAACCAACCATTACCAAACATGTCAGCCAAAACCAAAACCAAGAGCCACAGAAAACAGAAAAACAACCTTCATGGGTGGTAAGAGGCTTATTGGCTTGCAGGAATGTCCAAATCCAGCAACAGCAGCAGCAGCAGCCGAAGGAAGCAAAACCACCTCCAGAAGCGAAAGAGCATCAGCACAGGAAAAAAGAGGAACAGAGAAAGCTGCAAGAGGAACGAGTCCCGGAAGAAAACAGCAAGAAGTGCAAGAAGATGAAGTGCTCAGGTTCGCTTTGTAACAACACCAAGATCACGGCAAAGCCTGACACATCAACCCCGGATATCCACAAGAAAAGGTTGTTTCTAAATGGATGTAACAGCAACGATGCTTCCAGCAGATCCATGAAAGCACCTCTTACTGAACACAATGGAACCGTCTCAGCCTCTTCTTCTTCATTGTCAGCGTCTTCCACTTCTTCTGGCGCTGGCTCTTTCAGGGGCATGCCATTCAGGAGACTTTCCGGCTGTTATGAGTGTAGAATGGTGGTAGATCCAGTTCTAGGCTTCACTAGAGACCCTTCTCTCAGGAGCAGCATTTGTTCTTGCCCCGACTGTGGCGAGATCATGAAAGCTGAAAGCTTGGAGCATCACCAGGCAGTCAAACATGCAGGTATCGTATCCTGTGCTGCACTTTCAAGTTTCATTACAAGAAAATAAGCTTTTCTCTTCATTTCTATTGAACTTTTCAGTGTGTTTGGTCTCACATGTATATGATTTTAAGAAGCTAACAGGTATAGTTTCTACATTGTAAGCATGATATATATAATATATCTCATCATCTAATTTATTTCGTCAAACTGATATTCATAGGTTAATTTTAACTTAATTTGCTTTATTTCCTTGTTTTCTTTAAGAGAAATTAATCCAGACATCTCTGATATGATGTGTGCTTATTTATATAAACTTCAGAATTGACACGTTGATGTGTTTGTAACTTTATCATCTTTTTTTTCTTCCTGTTACCAATTTCAGTTTCTGAACTGGGTCCAGAAGACACCAGCAAGAACATAGTTGAAATAATATTCCACTCCAGCTGGCTGAAGAAGCAATCTCCTGTGTGCAAAATAGACCGCATCCTCAAGGTCCACAACACCCAGAAAACCATTACCAGATTCGAAGAGTACAGAGACTCCATAAAAGCCAAGGCCACGAAACTCCCCAAGAAGCACCCACGTTGCATAGCAGATGGCAACGAGCTACTCAGGTTTCACTGCACCTCCTTCGCGTGTTCTCTAGGTCTAAACGGGTCCTCCAACTTGTGCAACTCAATACCACAGTGCAACGTTTGCAGCATAATCAAGCACGGGTTCAAGGTTACCGGAGGAACCGGTATCTTGACAACGGCAACTAGTGGGAAGGCTCACGACAGGGCGTGTGTGGATGAGACTGAGGAGAAGAGGGCAATGCTGGTTTGTCGGGTGATAGCAGGAAGGGTGAAGAAAAATGCAGAAGGCGGCATGGAGGAGTATGATTCGGTTGCAGGGGCTGTTGGGGCCTATTCCAATTTGGATGAGTTGGTTGTGTTCAACCCAAGAGCTATTTTGCCTTGCTTTGTTGTAATCTACAGTGGCTTTTGATGCTATGTGGTGTTGGATTGGGGGGTGAGGGAGGTGATAACTTCCTCTCATATATCAGTTCCTTTGCTTTGTTAGTTCTTTTTAAGTTCTAGCATCATCTAGTTGATTATTTTGTTGATGCTTTGGGGGGAGTATAGATCGGTCTCAGATCATTTTTGTATGTGTTGGTTGGTATCACTGACTCTCCAATCCATGGCAGATTTAATCAACGACTGTATATTACTATAACAATTATATGTTAACCGCATAATAAGCCTTTGTTGTCTGTACATTTAGCTAAGGTAAGACTTTTGTCTCATTTATTGTTTTTATATTGCAGAAGACTGTTAAAGAAGTGGCTTTCCTTTATCCATTCAATGCACATACAGACAACCTATGAATTTAACACGCGCCATCAAGTTTGCTTTACTTATCAGTTTAATAATTTGAATCCATCGAAGCTACTCTTTTTCTGAAACAGTCAAATGGGAAATCTCAGTACAAAGATATCCTGCTGGGAAAATTAAACCTTGTTTAAATTTTAAATTTTTGTTTGTTTCTTCTACACGTTTTAAACTATTTGTCCCATGAGTACATTTTTGTTAAATGTTTCTTGAGCATAACAGTAGATACTTAATAAGTGAGAAAACATCTCTCAACTGCTTCTGTTTTTCAGTTTTTAACTTGGATGAAAAATTGATTATTTTTTTTATATAATCTCATCACAGGATGAGGGGAGGTCAACAATCTTCTATAGCCTCAACTGTCAATTTCTCCAACGATAATAAAACAAACGGTCAGAAAATTGAAAGAAAGAAAAGACTCGAGAGATAATATGCTTGAAAGTCCCAAATTATTCTTGCGAACTTTACATAAACGGTCTCAGCATTGGTCTATCTTTATATTTTTTTGTGAACTTTACATAAAGGTAAGCGAGTAGAAAACATTTTATAATTAACCCGTTACTGCAAAAAGGTTAGTTACATCTAGCACTCTCATATCTCATTTAGTGGAAGCCCATAAACCCTTTTAGAGCAGAAATAATGGTCGGGGTCAAAGGCCACGTCTCTACCAAGAAAAACAGGTCAATGCAACCTTGAACACACTCCAGAGACAAAGGGCACTTCTAAATAAAATAACAGAAAAACTTCGGCACTTGTTCTAATCGCTTCTTAATGAAAACACGTTGATTTCGGCTTATTGTTTTATTGAAGTATTTGTTTTCTCTTTTAAGTTGAATTGTAATTCTTATAATATCTTGATATGCGTATAAACTTTTTAAAGTGAGTTATTATAGTATTATTATTATTATTATTAAAGTTAATGGAACTGAAGTCCTTCACACAGACAAACGCATGTAAGGAACATTATAAGGAATAAGACACAGTAGAAACTCCCATGACATCAAGTCCTTCACATACGGTTTAATAAGGGTATCTCACGGTCGCGCGTGTGATCTAGATTTGTGGTTTTTTATTACAGATGCAGATTTCAGTGGTGTAGTGCGTTTCCATCGAATCCGGAACAAGTTGACTCCTGTTTTGTACTCATTGTATTATGATTAAGGTCGCATTGGCCTTTGTTACTCAAATTTAAGCAACTCGGCGTGGGCTTAACAATCACCTCTCCACCAATGTCAAGATAATTGTGAATATTATAACACAAATCACTAAAAACTGTTTTCTATGGCGCACTATGCTTTGACAATTATCATAAGCCACGTTATGATGTACCTACCTGGTCCATGTAACGCTTGTAGCTAAAGAAGTCTGATTCAGTTTGGTTACTCACCACTGCTGCAGAGTGGCCAGTGACAACTCAGCTCTTCTTGATAGCAAAAACACAATATGGCGCGAAAAGTGTGGGCAGGAAAGCATTTTGGCGTGGTAGTTTCGCGGTAATTTTTGCAGTGTTCCCTGGTTATTGGAAACTGTGAAGGAATCAGAACTTGACATGCCTTGTCAAGATCGAAACAAATATAAAAGCTAGTAGTAGGAAGTCAGAAAAAATAAGAGTCGGGAGACAAAAGTGGGTGCAATGATTGAGAAAGAAATAAACATGGCACGAGAATAAATTCCATAGAAGACTTCAAAAATTAAAATCCATGTAAGCGCTGTCACAATGTCACTACCACTAGCATGCACTAGAGACTTTTGCTCAGCAATGGCTCGGCCTTATGCAGGAAGCTTGCAGTGTGTGATGATGAGGAGGTGGGGTTCACCATTTAATCTTCTCTTCTTCTTCTAATGGGACCTACGCATGTCCCCAGTGTTAGCCAGTGGTAATGATGGGTCAGGTTTATATGGTTTGGACTGTACTCCTGAAGTTGTTGACTGGATTCCCAAGAACACTGCTCTCCTAATTAGGTGCCCCATCCTCTGTTCAAACTTGCAACTCATACCAAGCAGCCTCAACTCATCACGGAGGCTTGGAAAGACAAAATTGCTCCATGACATAGTTCCAATCAGGGCCAAGCCTAATAATACATACAATGGAAACATGAATGACCTTCAAGTACAAAAAACGTAGGTAATACAAAAAATAGCAATAAGAAAATTTGCGGCTTTAAAATTGTTACAAATCAAACATTGAGCAGCATTTTATTTTTGTCTCCCTCTGATCAAATAATCCATAAAGTAGTAGACGTAGCTTGAGAGGTACTTGTCCACCTCCAACATATTATCGCTGCTGCTTAGTGGTGTCTCAATCTGTTCTCACTCAGGCAATAGGACAGAACGAGAAAAGACAAAAAACAAATGAGAAAGTGATGATGTTAGTCCCCAGTGGCAGTTCCAAATTACAGAACGATTCATTCAATATAAGTCAACTCCCAGCCAAATATATTTTCAACTTACTGTTCGAAGATACAACCTAAAAACTTTAAAATTGTCATTTATTCCAGGGAATTATTATACAGCATACTACATTTCTTTTTATCTATCTACTTTAGAAGATAATGCATCTACTAAAAATTGTAATTAATATTCCCATTTATCTTATTTTTAACTTAATAAATAAGCAGATAAAACGCACACAATTTTATTTCAAAAGTGGGCATATGAAAAGAAAAAGGAGCACACCTAAACCAGTAGTCATGCCAAGCCATTTTCTTTGATAATCATTAATTCACTGTCATAATCACTTTTTTGTCTTTATTATAATCATAATTTTAAATCTCGCTTAGAATCATTGAAGAGAAAAGGAATTATTACACTCAAATGACAAATAAAATGAAAAATGCTTGCAACACACTATTAATCCATTCTATTAAATTAAACACTATAAAAGGGGGCTGGTTTATAAATTAAAATGACTTCGTAGATAATTAACTAGTAATAGATCAGCAATCCATTCTCTAAAGTTCAACACTCAATAATAATATAGGCCAATCTTACCGTATGCTGCACGTGTCAAGCTGCTAAACCGTGCTAAAAGATGAGCTGGGACCTGAATCTTGATGACTTCTGCAAAACAACAATTGATAAAGCAAAAAAAAAAAAAAAAAAAAAAATAATAATAATAATAACAATTTCTCTAATTACAATACTAGTGTACAAAATATTATGTAAATTTAACAATTGCATGAAAAGGTTCTAATTTAACTATTAGAACTACAACAAATTTTCAGACACACTTACAATTTAAGTGACATGGATGACTCTGACATCTGATTTTAACCAAATTTGAATTCCTTAAACGAGTGCTTATTATCAAATGTAAGCGGTTCATTGAATTAGTATATGGTATACAAGGTTAATTATGTCGTACTTAATATAAAACTGAAATCAATTAATTAAAACTAAATATAATTAAAGTTATAACGTTTTAATGCTATTGAAAGAACACTTTGTATTTACCTTTTCAGTTTGTACCTTTGTTGGTGAAGGCAAACATTGAATGTGTGAAACCTCATGGAAATAGCAAGTATGCAAAAGCTTATCGGATTGAACTGCTGCATACGTTATACTTAATTTGTAGTCTTTGTTGTAGTATTTCTAGTATCTGCCATCCAAATGTCCTTTAAAATTTGACACTTTGGTGCTTTTACCTTGTAATTGAACTGACAGACACCAAAACGTAAAGACTCTTTCACCCTACAAATTCCGGTCACGTAACATTCCTTATATATTACGAGGAATTAAGCTGGTTGAACCAAGCCATTCACAAAACCAGCTTTCTCAACTAAAGATCTCGATCCAGCTTTTTCCAGCTCCTTTTATACCTACTTTTTTAACAGCTTCTCGTACTTTGCTTAAATTATCCCACATTCCAAGTGATGCATAAACATTTGAGAGCATTATATACACAGAAGCATCGTCAGGTGAGGTAGCAAGAAGATGCTCAGCAACAATATTTGCAAGATGTCGATTCTTGTAAGTTCCACAAGCACCAAGCAAGGAACACCATATGGTTTTGTCAGGCTTATATGGCATGTCATTAATCAAGTTTCTTGCTTCTTTAAAACGTCCTGCTTGAGCAAATATATCAACCATACAATTGTAATGTTCAGGGCATGGTGTCAATCCATGCTTTGTTTCGATAGACTTAAATATAGTCCATGCCTCTTCTACTAGGCCTGCATGTCTACATGCAGAAAGAATACCTGTAATGGTGAGCTCATTTGGCTTTGTACCTGATTCAATCATCTTATGCAGAAGATTAATTGCCTTGTCTGCTCTTCCATTTTGTGCACATCCCACAATAATACTAGTCCAACTCAAGGTATCTATTTCGGAAAGACAATTAAACAAAGCTAAGGCATCCTCAATCTCACCACATTTTGCATACATATCGGTAAGAGCAGTTGTGATAACTAGCTCTGATTCATATCCCTTCTTAAGACAAAAAGAATGAATTTGCTTTCCACTTGGAAGTGATGCCAAACTTGAAGAAACTTTCAGAACAATTGAAAGGACAAAATGATCAATCTCAAGATCCAAATGAACCATATCCATGAAGAGGGAAAAAGCTAGTGTACCTAGACCAAATCTAGCACAACCAACAATCAAACTAGACCAAGCAACAACATCTTTATATGGCAACCTTTCAAACAATCTCAATGCATTGTTAATATTTCCCTGTTTCACAAATAGATCAATAAAAATGCTTCCAATAACATAGTCTAACTCATAGCCACCAGTGATGACCAATCCATGCACTTGAGATGCCAACCTCAAGTTTTCAAACTGGATGCAGACCTTTAAAGCAACACTAAAGGTATAGGGATCAAACTGTGCACCAGAATGATGCATATGAGCAATCATACTGAGAGCCTTCCACCAATCTCCATTGGCAACAAACCCTGAAAGCATGGAATTCCATACTACCAAGCTTTCAGCAAGAGGAGATTTCTTATCAAATATATTCATTGCATCATCCAATAGCTTGCAATTGGAATACATATCAATCAACGCTGATATACAATAACTGCTACACTCAAACCCTGACTTGATAATATAACAATGAATCTGTCTCCCCACGGTTAACTCGCCAAGCAGACTACACGCTTTGAGGGCACATGGGAATGTGAATGCATCAAGTTTAAGGCCCTTCATATGCATCATGGAAACAAATTGCAATGCCTGGAAGCTAGAAGTATCCGCAAGACCAGAAATGATGCTGTTCCAAGACACAGGGTCTGGTTCTGGCATTTGATCAAACAGATCCAACGCATCCTTCATCAAACCCTGTTTGGCATGCCCTAGAATGAGGGTGTTCCATGAAGTAGAATTTTTAAACGGCATGTCATAGAAAACTTGGTTTGCATCACCCAAGCTTCTACATTTGACGTACATGTCCATGAGGGCATTCATCAGAACAGTGTCATACTCTAACCTAGCATTATATACACGTCGGTGAACCAACTTGCCCAATTCAACATCACCAGTGACTCCACATGCCTTGAGAACCGCTGAGTACAAGAACTGATTGGGTTGCACTGTTTTAGATTCCAGCATGTGGTTGTAGAGTGTGAGAGCATCTTGGGGTCTCCCGGAATTGGTGAATGCAGAGACCATCGTTGTGTAAGAAATTATGTTCCTGTGAGGCATATCGTCGAAAAGGGTTCGTGCATCGTCGAATTGGGAGCATTTTGCGTACACAGAGATGATGTTATTTAGGAGAAAAACGTGATTGGAAAGACCGAGTTTTATTATACGGGAATGAAGTGATTTAGCATGTTTGATAGCTTGAAACCGCCCACCACAGCTTAAAGCTAACTGGATTTGGTTCAAATCCATTGCTCACCCATTGTGCATTGTATTACCAGTTTTCGCTATTATGACACTATTCTTTTTAACAGCTAGGATCTTGTGAAGAATGGCGGACATAATGTTTATGTTAAAAACACATGTACTTTTTCCAATATCTTCTCTGATATACTTTTTAAAACCAAAATCGTGAAGCTGTGATTTTTGATAATTTACCTAACAATATTTTAACCCATTTGAAGCGTTGGAATTGTATTTATATTAAAAAAACATATAATTTCCCATGTTAAACTGTTTAAAACAGCCACAGTTAAATGTAAAATTTACTTTTACACAAATGTTTGGATTAAGAGTCCTGAAAACAAAGATTAAGGTCCCTGCCTGATAATTTAAAAAATATCATTATGATATAACTTTTTTCCAACTTTTCTAAGAGGAATTTAATTTAATCATTTTAACATACAATAAAATCCAACTCTTTGACTTTATAATTGTGAAAATTTAAAGATTTTGTACCTACTTTGTTAGTCAGCCCAGGTTGACCCGAATTGACGACGGCCCAATCCAACATTGGTTACCCTAACAAGCCTTTGCCACTGAGTAGTGTTCAGGAGGCGGAATGTTATGTTGATTTATGATTCTAAACGTTCAATACCTTTATAGGAAATTACTTTGTCTTTAATGACACTTAAATGATACGTCTGATAAGTATCACCACAGCTAGCAGAAAGTACTATCTATCTCATAATACTTTTGTTTTGACATTAAAGAAAAAGACATCTTTTCTACTCTTACTGACTTGAGCGTCGAAGAGTCTTCTGTAGGTGCAACCTCATTTGGTTGTACGCAGAAAAGCAACACTCGGTGATACCTCGTGAAGACACCATCAAGTCGGGTCGGGTAAGAACATTCGGCGCCCACCGTGGGGCCTGGTAAAACTTATCCCAGGACCACTCGTTTTCCTTCCGATATCAAGCATAATGGACCCAGCTGTGCTCGAAACCCTACAAGGGGTAGTCCAGCAAAGTGTTGACGCTATGAAGGCGGCACTGCGAGAGAGTGAGGTAAAGGTCCAAAGCGCTCTGCAAACCGCCCTCCAAGAGAGTAAGGCGAATGTATAACACACTCTATGGGCAGCCCACGACAGGATTGACGCTCGGTTTCGCAACCAACAGAGGCACTATGACGAAGACATGCGGGCCCTCTATGATCAGATGACCGCCTTTCGATGAGGCGGGCAATATACTTCCACATAGTGGGATAGGGAGACACCCGAGGAAAGCTCGGAGGAAATGCCTTGGAATCAGGTACCGACTGCTAGTCGGACTGGCACCGGCGATCGGACCCCTCGGCCCGAACGAGAAAGCGACCCCAGGAGATATTCGAAGAGAAGTCGCTCAGAAGAGCAAGGACGAACCCGTCACCATCGGCCGAGAAACTATCACATCATGTCATTTGAGGAGGTCCCACCACCTCCGTTAAGGGAGGACTTGAAGGAGCATATTGGCGGGTTCCACCCCTTTACCTCGGAGGTAATGAAGGCACGACTTCCCTCCAAATGGCAGTGGCCACACATGGACACATACGACGGAACTTCTCACCCTGATGTCCATGTCCTATATGACCCAGGGGAATCTGTTTTCTGTAGACGGCCGCGTCCATTGTCGATTGTTCCCCACAACACTCAAAGGCCCAACACTGGACTGGTATTACTCTCTGCCCGCTAACTCAGTCGATTCTTTTGAAATGCTCTGTACTAGGTTTACCGATAGTAAGCCGACATCTGCGTCGTCGGCCTCCTTACATCATGTTGTACAAGGAGAGAGCGAATCACTAAGGCAGTACATGGCCCGTTTCACTAAGGCGACGTTGCTCATACCTAATCTCCACCCGGCCGCAACACGACACTCACTGTTGGTCGGGTTAAAACTCAGTGTATTTCCAGATTCACTCTATACGGATCTGCCTCTCAACATGGATAGCTTGCGGGCTCGAGCAACCAGATATATGAGCATCAAGGAAAATGCCGACGCCAGAAAACGAAAGTCTCAACCACAAGCAGTCGGGGAAGGTTCCCGGTACCAGAAGCGAGTTCGACACGGAAGGTATAATCAGTATACCCCCTTTAATGCTACTAGAGAGACTGTCCTACAAGAAGCCTGTAATCTGAAGCTCATTTGTCTTCCTCGGTCAGGGTGACCTCAACCTGGGGCAGACCCTACCCTTAGATGCAGCTACCACAAAAGCATCGGCCACAGCACTAAAGAATCCACCAAGGTAAGAAACCTGATCGAGGAACTTATCCAGTCAGGAGCGTGGACTCACTTTGTTCAGAAAGGTCAGACGTTTAGGGAGGTTCCAAGGACATTTGGGGCACGTGGAGGACAAGGTGGTCGTTTTCAAGGCGAGCGAGGTCGTGGTTGTGGCTGTGCCAGAACCAGTCCAGAGGAAGATAGACCGAGAGAGCCCAAAATCAAAGCAGCAAATGGAGCGGCGCACCAGAATCCAAATGCCGTTGTCAGATCGATCAACCTGATAGAAATACAGTTCGATATCATCAGCACTATCGCAGGTGGTTTTGCAGGAGGTAGATCGTCTAGCTCCTCCAAGAAAAGGCACTTCAGGAGCATCAACTCGGTAACTTATTTGTTGTCTCGGTCACAGTCGTCCATCACTTTCTCAGATGCAGACTTCTCAATCAACGACCCCAAGCAGGACGATCTAGTAGTGGTGACTGCCACGATTGCCAACTAGAGGGTACACAAGATCCTAATCGATTAGGGCAGCTCTGCTGACGTGTTGTATTACTCTACCTTCTTTAAGCTCAATGTTCCCGAGACGGCCATCCAGTCGTACACCGAGCCTTTATTAGGATTTGTAGGCCGAAGGGTCCATGCTAGAGGATTCGTGAATCTTTTGACAACCTTTGGCGTCGGCAAGGCTTATAGGACCATAACAGTTCGGTATATCCTAGTGGATGCAGACACCTCTTATAACATTCTCATAAGGTGTTGTACCCTTAACCAATTGGGAACGGTTGTGTCCACACCTCGTATGGCCATGAAGTTCCCAGCCTCAAATGGAGATATCATAACTGTGAAGGCAGATCCGAAGGAAGCACGCCAATGCTACATGCAAAGCCTGAAGATTAGTCCTTATTCCGTAAAGACAAGAGAAGAGCAGGCAACCCAAACCGAAGAGTTAGAGGCTCCTCTGGCCAAATGCAATCATGTGGAACTTACAGCAAGACTGGCTGAGGCCGGGGGAGTCAGCGGATGGATGCGTGAGTGAAGGGGAGGAAGTTGATCTAGATCCCCGAGTCGAGTTCAAGGAGGGTCGCTCTACGTTTGACGAACCGATGTCCACAATCCGGCTCGGCCCAAACGCCCACCAAACCACTTGGGTAGGCCTCAACACACACAGGCTGGTGAGGGAAGGCATAGAACGGGTGCTGGCGGCCAATGCAGACCTCTTTGCATGGAACCCTGCCGACATGCTTGGCATCGACCCAAAATTTATGTGTCATAAGTTGGCTTTGCTTCCCCAAGCAAGACCCGTCTCACAGAGGAAAAGGAAGCTAGGGGACGAGAGGCGAACAACAGTGGAGATAGAAGTAGCCCAGCTTGCTCGAGTCGCGTTCATCAGAGAAGTGGTATACATCACGTGGCTAGAAAACGTGGTAATGGTGAAGAAATCCAACGACAAATGGCGGATGTGCGTAGACTACACGAATTTGAACAAGGCTTGTCCGAAAGACACTTATCCACTGCCAAGCATAGATCATTTAGTGGACAACACCTCAGGATATGGGATGCTTAGCTTTCTGAACACCTATTATGGCTACAATCAGATCCCGATGTACCCTACCGACGAAGACAAAACAACGTTCATGACGACGAGGTCTAACTATTGTTACCAAGTGATGTCGTTTGGCCTCAAGAATGCAGGGGGCGACTTATCAAAGGTTAATGAATAAGATCTTCCATGAACTTCTAGGTCGAACCATGGAGGTGTATGTTGATGACATGGTCGTCAAATCCTCTCGGGCCGAGAGCCAGTAGTGGATTTGGAGGCCGTCTTTGCGAGGGTTAGGAAACATGATCTGCGCCTTAACCCCGAGAAGTGCTTCTTTGGTGTTGGTGGGGGGAAGTTTCTCGGGTTTATGATAACATAAAGGGGTATAGAGGTGAATCCTGACAAATGCGAAGCCATACTGAGTATGAGAAGTCTAACATGCTTGAAGGAGGTCCAACAGCTTAATGGTAGGCTAGCAGGAATCTCCTGTTTTCTGTCAAAATTAGCCGAGAAGGCCAAGTCATTTTTCAAGTTGCTTAGAGGGGCCAAAACCTTTATGTGGGATGAAGTTTGCGAAAACATGTTTATCAATATAAAGAGGGATCTCTCTACCTTACCCATATTGATCAGCCCGCCAGCTCGGGCACCTCTCCTGGTGTACTTAGCCGTCGCGCAAATGACCATCAGCACCGTCTTAGTGTACGAAGAGGGCAAGAAACAAAAACTTGTGTATTTCACGAGCAGGACCCTTCAACCCGCGGAAGAACGGTATCAGGTGATCGAGAAACTAGTATTGGCCCTAGTGTTCTCGGCAAGGAGGCTACGCCATTACTTCCGAAGCCATAGTATGACAGTAAAAACTGACTACCCGATAAAGCAGATCTTACAAAAGCCAGAATTGGCGGGAAGAGTGACAGCCTGGGCTGTCGAGCTATCAGAATTCGGCCTCCGATTCGAAGCTAGGGGCCCAATGAAGGCCCAATTTCTAGCAGAGTTCTTGACAGAGTTACCCACGATGGTCGAAGAAAGAAATATCGGGAGGCGGGATGTTATGTTGATTCGTGATTCTAAACGTTCAATACCTTTATGGGGAATTACTTTGCCTTTAATGACACTTAAATGATACGTCCTGATAAGTATCACCACAACCAGCATGAAGTACTATCTATCTCATAACACTTTTGTTTTGACATTGAAGAAAAAGACACTTTTTTTACTCTTACTGACTTGAGCGCCGGAGAGTCTTCTACAGGTGCAACCCCATTCGGTTGTACGCGGAAGAGCAACACTCGGTGATATCTCGTGAAGACGCCATCAAGTCGGGTCGGGTAATATAAGATTCAATTTGGTAATTTTTTTTATCCTTGATCTTTGATTTATATTTTTAAAAAACATTAAATATGTTAGAGTAAAAAATTATTTTAGGGCCAAATAACACGTTTACAATTTCTTGAAAAGAAAACTTCTACTCGCACATGAACTAGAAAAAATAAATAAATATTTAGACTCTAACAAAATTTTAAAATTAAATTTCCGACAAAAAGTTAGTTATTATAGTCTCGTATTGACTATTAAAAAAATAAGAAAATAAAATAATACAAAATCAGTCAATCTAACATGTATTTATCCTTAAGTTTGAATTGGCTATTTTTTTTTCTTTTATAATTAAGGTTGAATTGTGGAAATTCTTTGTGATCTTGTCGTATTTTTGGGACGGACAACTTTTGTTATGTTAGATTCTAAAGAGTGATCATATGTTTTTATGCATGTTGGAAGAGTTTGTTCTATCAAAGACTGAGAAGTCTCGTTTTCTTCTCCGGATAGGAAACGTAAGGAGGTTGCTCGTGTCTTGTATGCTCTCTCATGAAATTAACAAATTTACAAATTAACGTATATAAAATAAACATAACAAAAAAATGTGTTGTTAAAAAGTAGTTAATATATAAACTAATTATGTTTGGGTTACTTATCTTTTATTATGTTATAGCGAGACTAAGTTTATATATATAGTAGTATTTTTTCTATCTTCTCTTTTATAATACTTTATCATGAGTTTACTTGATCATGACTTCCTCAAATTTAGATAATGAAGATTTTTTAAAGTTGTTCCTTTAATCTAAAGAATATTATATTATAATTTTATTATATCTGAAATATTATAAAATTTGGAATGTTATACATTATATTCAATAGTCTCTCAACATATTTTTCTAGTGACTGTGATCAACATGTGCATTGTGCATTTCTATTTGATGACATGTGTCATAAGTTACTTTAATCATTCAATGCATGTCAAGCTTATATCGTATCCTACTTTCTACCATAGAAGAGTGTAGTTTGATGAGTGAAATGATATGTTATTACAAATTTATAGTACTCAAAATAGTTCACTTTAAATAAATGAATGTATATATTTCATTTTGTGTTAATTGATTATGAGGGTGAGATGTCTATATTGTGTAGGTTCTCAAATGATGTTACACTTAAATCACATGAAGAAGATTATTGGAAATGAACTATTGTGCACTCAGGGTTGATAAGTTACAAATGTTTTTTTTTTGTATCATATCTGCTACCTTTTGGATAAACTTACCAATATATTTTTCTAACAAGTGATGAAGATGTGTAGAACATAATTCCCTAGCACTCTCACCTTTCTCGATACAATACAATATTATGTCACTTTTTATAAATTTGATAAAGGTCAAACAGACAGACATGGACTATAGAGTATCTTATAATAATAATGGAGGAGTAACTTATTGATAATTAGTTAAAATTGTTGTTGTAGTTATTATATTTGTAGCATATGTTATTTCAATATTGGATCTCATGACTGTTTTTTACATTTACAATATTAATGTAAAAGTTCTCATCTTTGTAATGAAGAAAATTTTACAAGTTGATCTTATTTGTCATGTGTTTGTTTTAAACTTCAATTTCTTCCAAATTAAATGTTAAAAGTTTTAATTTCAAATATAATTTTTATTTTTTCACAATTCTATATGTAAAAAACACTATTACAGGTGACATAAACTATTAATTTTATCCTACTTAACCAAACTTTATCCATTCATTTTTCAACTCCAAATTTTAATCAAATTATATTTTCTAATTTTTAACATTTCCTAAATAACATTTTGTATTTATAAACAAAGACCTACTCATATTATTATTTTAAATTTCAAATAAACCTACATAATTACTTGTTTATTATATTTCTTTAAATTAATATATTACATACACTTATTTTTTAAAATTAATATATTTTTTTAAAACTCAATCAATTCAATTATATTACATACATTCCATTACAGTCTTCTAATTCTTTACTCTAATTCTTTACAAATTTTGCTTATTTATATTTATTTAAAATATATCTACTTTTAAAAATTTATTTATATTTTTGTACATTGCTAAATAATTAAATCCTACACACTCATGAAATATAATTAATCATTTATTATTATTTTTAAAATTATTTTTAATGTTTCCTCCAAATAATTCTTTTTAATTAATTATTCTTATATTTTTTCCCCAAAACTTTACCATTAATATATTTTATTTAATAAATTAAAATGAAAAAGAAACAACTGAATTCGAATTCTCTAATTTTCTAAGGCACCTAAGGTAATCTAAGATGAGAATTTGACTCCCCTGACATTTAGGCTTTGTTTGGTTGGAGGAGTGAATTTGAGGGAATGGATTTGAAGGAATTTGAGTTAAGGTTGTTTGAATTAATGAATAGATGATAAAATCTGAAAGAATTTGAAGGAAATCTTTGTGAAAGTTTGAGAATGATTCGATAGATGTTATAGATTTTTTTTATTTTATTTTTTAATTGATATATTTGTGAAAATTACTAATTGATCCTAGTGGAAAATGATGTTTCATAATTTTTAACTCACTTATAATGAAAAAGGGTGTTTCACCAAATTGATTCAACCAACCACAGTGTTAAAGTGTGTTTGGATTAAGAAGTGAATTTGAGATAAAAGTGTGTGTAAAAGTTGAATTGTTTATATTAGAAAAAAGATAATAAGAGTTGAAAATAAAATTTGTGAAAATTTATGAATAATGTGATAAATATACTAATTATTTTAATATTTTTTAATATATAATATTTCAAAATAAAAAATTTATTTTTTATAATTAAAAATAAATTATAATTAATTCATTTAATATAATTAATAATATTTAAAAATATATAAAAAATTAAATTACATAATTATTTTTAATTATTTATTATTTTAAACTAGATTATAAATATCTTTTACATTTTATTTATAATGAATTTAATATTTTTATTTAATTGTAAAAGGTGACTTTCCCTTCAAATCTTGGCTTGAGGGAAGGGAAAGTTTGAAAAAAAAAAAAATTCTTGTTTTTCGCGTTTTGTTACTTGGTTTTTTCTAAATTTCGGCTTCTTTCTTTCTTGGGTAAATTTCCATAGCTGGAAACAAACAGACCGTTAAGAAGAAAAAAAAAACATGATGTGTAGAAAAATTCTAAAATTTGAAGATCGCAGCACATGTACGAAAAGAAATCGACCATGCCTCCTATTCCTCCCTATCTGATCAGGAGTGTTAGATTGTGACAAGGCGTAGATAGCTACATTCTAGTAAGAGGTACGTATACACAGGTTAATTTTTCTAACTCAGGGTACCATGATTCCTTTGCAGTCACTCACTTGGCATAGCTTCATCATACAATATGAATAGCCAAATAGCCAGTAAAGGAAAATTCATAGATAGACCCTGGACTGCAAAGCGTGGCTGTTCAACGGTAGTACAACGACAACTGAGTAATGGATCATCATTGTGACTGTATAAAAAGGTCAGGTAAATAATAAAAAATACCTTCAACTTGAATAAATGTTGAGGGTCTCCTCAGCAGTAGTCTTAAATTTAGTAACAGGCTTTCCTTGATATAGATTTATTTTTGAAGCCCGTCTCTTAAAAGCAACACCGTCAGCTAGTGACACGCACCACCTCGAGATTCAAAATCGATGGTATTGCACGATACGGACATCATTTATCTCAATTCTGACATCTTTGCTATGCTTTCATCGGGGAAGGGGCGACGCTTTAAAGTTGTCCAATCGTAATGAGAGGACCAAAACTGACAAAACTATAGAACATAACATAATTTCTCCAAAATTTATATCATTACATAAAAAAAAAAAAAAATTCATCAATACACCTTTGATCTCAATATTATGAAATCAGTAACAACGGTGTTTATTGATAAGTATGAAACTACAACAGTTCATGTATTTAGCGAGAAGGATAATATCCTGTCAGACACCCCGGAACATCAGGCACCAACCCTATCACGCGGAATTAGGCGCAATTCTGAACCATGTTTAAGGAAGACGTTGCCTGAAGACACGAATATATAAGCAAGTCAATGAAAGATAGCATCTACCATAAACCTATACATAATATAATTTTATTCAATGTTTTGTTATAGGTGTAACTTTTCTATAAGAACCAATGATTACAACTACAAAAAAAATGTGAGTTAAGAAATCTCAACATATCCATTTAATGTATATAACTAAATTTAATCATAATAATACCATCACCAGAGTGATTGCAGAAAGTACTTTATTTTTAAATGACTTTTACTTGAAGATAAATTGACAGTGACAAAAACTACTTTGTAACTAAAAGTAATTCCTCTACTTTTTCAACTTTCGCTTTTTAAATAAGTTTATCCAAATATGTTAAAAGATTGTGTAGTAACTTCTTAAGGAGAAAATTGTAGCGATCAAACTTTGCGGGAAAATATAAGATTCTTCAAAAACAATGGAAAGTTAGGCAGATGATAAAGCATTGCTTACCTGCGCTCTGCTGGGGATTTATGCCGACACCATCTGCATGCATTCAAAGTAAGGAATAAGAGTGGCAAATTTAAGATGAATATTACTAAAACAAGACAGGCTATCAAAGTGAAAGGTTTAGCCAATAATATAACATAAACAAAAATACTCTTAATTTCGTGGTTCTTCATTCGTTTGATTAATACAATAAGTTAGTTAAAAAAATACTCCTTAATGAACTGTATTACACTTTTAGTAATGCAACAACAAAGGCCAAAAAAGTCACAACATATGATGGGCTCACCAAGTCAATTCAAATAACTAATTTGTCAACAAGTCCAATTAAACCTCAATCCATTGAATTTTTTACTTTTGGGAGGGGAAAGATCTCATTTGCACTGCAATTGAAGATCTAAGAGGACAAAACCGCAGAGTTGATAGAAGATACAAAGATCAGATATCTTGTCAACATGTTGCCACTGTGGTAGAGAATATAACAAAACCTAAGGACTACAAAATTCGATCAATTCGAATTCAAAATAAACAGCAAAAAGTAAAATAAAGGGGTGAGTAATTAAATTCTAACACCAAAAGTTAAAATATTACATAGATTACAAATTACCCAGTAATATCACAAATTTCAAAGGGTCTGTTAGCTAAAAAAAGCCCTAAATAACTTTAATAAGTCAGAAAAGAATGGGAAACAACTTCAAATATGTGCCAAACTATAAGCCATACACTACTTAGCCTGCGAAGGAGACAACCCTCAAGAGTGAAGAAAACAAGGTATGAAATGAGGCAAATATTTTGGAGCTGAGATGTAGAGAGTTTTCATTAATCATAATCATAGCATTTTCAGCTACATTCCAAAGGCGATCTCATTCAGTAAATACATAATTGTCTTCAAAAGTGTCAACCTATGCTGATTTAGTATCTAAAATTTTGCGTGTATGCAATAATTTATTTCTCAACTTAAAAGACAAATGAGTCTTCTTTCATGAAGTGGACCGAGTTTGAGGATAAAATTTGTCATAAAATAAACAGAATCGGGGATTACATTATTATTATATAATAAATTTTCAAGGATCAAATCAACACGAATTGCCATTTTCCAGATCAAAATTGTAGAAGTACTTACGATGAAAGTTGGCCCCAAATCTATAAATTTCATAACAAATCAGTTCTTCCTTCATGCAGTCGACCAAATTACAGGACTATATTTGCCATGACAGATTGGGGAACAAAGTTAATACACACAAATTTTCAAGGGCTAAATGAACATGGGTTGCATTATTTAAAGACAAAATTGTGTATTGACTCGTATAAAATTGTTCTCTCTCCTTTACTTTGATTCATATATATATTTTTTTTAAAACAAATCAACTGAAAAAAAATAAAAAAATAAAGTACATAGAATGTGACACAAACACTTACAAAATAATAACCAAAATAAAAGTACTTTCTTAATCCAAAAACAGGTGCAAGTGTGGCAAAGTTTTATAATTCCCCAAAGGCTGAAAAAGCTATAAGGAAGTAAAAGCAATTAGCGACAGGCATCTACCATGTATTCAATATTTCACACCCACACAATCAAAACACAATTTTCGATTTGCATGAAACCCTAAATATCCTAAAACTCGAAACATCGATATCACTGACTAATCCAAAAAAAAAAAAATCGATCTGACTCAAGATAATTAATTACCGTTGGTGATGATAGCGCTGGTCTGGGGCGGGACTTTGAATTCTTCCGCGGCGAATTTGAGAACTGCAGTAAAAGGTGCAGCCTCTGGAACGCTAAACCTGAAAGAAACAAAGAAAATCGAGATTAGGGAAAAAATAAATTTGGGGAAAATGTTGAGAATTGAGAATTGAATGAGACATTTAGAAATATACACTTTGAAGGGTAGCTTTGGATCGGAGGTCAGTGTGACTTTGAAGGAAACCTTTCCACCACCGGCCATTTTCCCACTTCCGACGATCTGCTAAATTCCCCTTTACGAACAACACCCTCCTGCACCCTTTTGATATTCTTCAGCGTAGTTCTCACGCCCTTGTCGTTTCGTTTAAAACGACTACTAAGGGTGAACGGTAACAGGAACCATATTCTTAAAAAACCTTTTTTTTTTTTTTTTTTCAGTTTTTTATACA